>Ga0318562_10001606_pt1 | contig 10255 bp, 4 predicted proteins | sample GRESIP066b5f18_FD_203688 | JGI IMG/M metagenome (GOLD analysis project Ga0318562, IMG submission 203688) | Tropical soil microbial communities from Luquillo Experimental Forest, Puerto Rico - GRE.SIPMG.066b5f18 | ecosystem: Environmental > Terrestrial > Soil > Tropical forest > Bulk soil...
ACGTTCACCAAGCTGGGCCAGCTCCTGTCCACCCGCCGTGACCTGCTCCCCGAGGAGTTCACCACCGAGCTCTCCCGGCTGCAGGACCGGGCCGAGCCCGCGCCGTGGGACCAGGTCCAGGCGGTGCTGGCCGAGTCGCTCGGGGTGCCGGTGGACCAGGTCTTCGCGGAACTGGAGCCGGTGCCGGCCGCGGCCGCGTCGATCGCCCAGGTGCACAAGGCGCGGCTGCGCTGCGCCGACGGCACGGACGCCGTGGTGGCCGTGAAGGTGCAGCGCCCGGGGATCCGGGCCACGGTAGAACAGGACCTGGACATCCTGCAGCGCATGGCGGCCAGGCTCGAGAAGCACGCCCAGTGGGCGCGCGCGATCGGCGCGGTCGGCGTGGCCCGCGGCTTCGCCGCCGCCATGCGCGAGGAACTCGACTTCCGGGTGGAGGCCAGCAACATGGCCGTCATCGCGGCCACCTGGCCGGCCCAGCAGCGGGCCGTGGGCGGCAGTATCACGGTGGTGATGCCCGGCCTGCACGACGCGCTGAGCACCGAGCACGTGCTGGTCATCGAGTGGCTGGACGGGATCAGCCTGAGCGCGGCGGAGAAGCTGATCGACGACCGCGGCCTGGACCGCACCGCGCTGACCGGCGCGCTGCTGCGCAGCATGATCTACCAGATCACCGAGGGCGGCGCGTACCACGCCGACCCGCATCCGGGCAACGTCATGGTGCTCGCCGACGGCCGCCTGGCCCTGCTCGACTTCGGGTCGGTCGGCCGGCTGGACGCCCAGCAGCGGGCCGCGCTGCAGAACCTGCTGCTCGCCATCGGGCGCGGCGACCCGGCGGCGCTGCGCGACGCCCTGCTGGAACTGGTCACCCGCACGACCGACATCGACGAGCAGGAACTGGAGCGGGCCCTCGGCCAGTTCATGGCCCGTCACCTCGCGGTCGGCCTCCCGCCGTCGGCCGAGATCTTCACCGACCTGTTCCGGCTGGCTTCCCGGTTCCAGCTGTCCATCCCGCCCGAGATCGGCACCGTGCTGCGCGCCCTCGCCACCCTGGAGGGCACGCTGACCGTGCTGGAGCCCGACTTTGACATCGTCACGGAGGCACGCCAGTACGCGGCCACCCACGTGACCGCGCAGCTGACCCCGAAGACCGTGCAGAAGACCGTCGCCGACGAATTGCTGGCGCTGGCCCCGGTGCTGCGCCGGCTGCCGCGCCGGTTCGACCGCGTCAGCGGCGCGCTGGAACAGGGCCGGCTGAGCCTCAACGTGCGGCTGTTCGCCGACGAACGCGACCGCCGGGTGGTCACCGGCCTGACCAACCAGTTCCTGCTGACGTTTCTCGGCGCGGCCACCGGCATCGTCGCCGCCCTGCTGCTCGGCGTCACCGCGGGTCCCAAGATCGCGTCCGGCGTCAGCCTGGCCCAGCTGATCGGCTACAACCTGCTCATCGTGGCCGCCATCCTGGTCCTGCGCGTGCTCTTCGTGATCTTCAGGAACCGGTGACGGCCCGGGCGCAGCGGCAGATGTTGATCACGCCCGCGTGCCCTGGCCCTACCAAGGGCCGGGCGTCGATACTAGGAGCCGAAGCCTAGCCAGGAGCACCATTCCCTTCCGGAAGGCAGTCGGCCCGCATGGTGGAGAAGACGGTCCAGAGTGCGGGCTCTGTTCCCGAGGCGCATCCGCTGCGCGGCTGGCGCTCGGTCTTCTTTGCTCCGGTCGGCGACGGGCAGCGGCGGCGGCGCGGGAGCGACGGAGCGCGCCTGGTCCTCGCCGTTCTCGCGCTCGTGATCTGCCTGCTCGTCATCCACTTCGACTCGCGCGTCGACCACGCGATCGCTGCGGTCATTCATCCGCCGCCGTGGAGCATCGCGTGGCTGGTGACCGTGGTGTACCAGGCGGGTTCATTCGGCGTGGTCATTCTGCTGGTGGGCGTGGCCTTGCTCGCGCGCCGGTGGGAGGTCGCGCGCGATATCGGGCTCAGCGCGGCCGGCACAGCGGCCGCGAGCGCCATCCTGGTCGCGTTGCTCGGCCGCAGCGGCGGCAGGCCCCCCGGCATCGTGATCCACGGCTACTACATGACGTTCCCGGTGCTGCAGATCGCCCTGTTCATGGCGGTCGCGACGGCGGCGCTGCCCTATCTGGCCCGCGGCGTCCAGCGCCTGATCGAGATCTTTATCGGCCTGGTGGCCCTGGCCTGCGCGGTCGGGGGGCACGGGCTGCCGTTGAACGTCCTGGGCAGCCTGGCCATCGGCTGGGGGGTGACGGCCATCGTCCGGCTCGTCTTCGGCTCACCGCTCGGCCTGCCCTCGGCCGGTGATGTGCAACTGCTGCTCGACGAGCTCGGCGTTCGCGCCAACCACGTACGCCCCGCGCCGCGGCAGGTCTGGGGCGTGGCGAAGTACGACGCCATCGAGGTGCCGCAGGGGAATTCGCTGGGCCAGCGCCTCGGCGTGCAGGTCTACGGCCGGGACGCGGCCGACGCCAAGATCCTCACCAAGACCGGCCGGTTCCTGCTTTACCGGGACTCCGGGCCGAGCCTCACGTTCACCCGGCTGCAGCAGGTCGAGCACGAGGCCTTCCTCACCGTGCGGGCAGGCCAGGCGGGCGTGACCGTGCCCGAGATCGTCGAGGCGGGAACCGCGGGGCCGTCCAAGGACGCGCTGCTCGCCTACCGCCTGCCGGCCGGGACGACGCTGTCCGAGGCCGACCCCCACCACGTGGGCGACGTCACCCTGGACGATCTCTACCGCGAGATGCTGATCCTGCGGCGGGCCCGCATCGCGCACGGCGCGATCAGCGGCGACGCGCTGCTCGTCGACCCGGCCGCGCAGACCATCGTCGTGACGGACTTCCGTAACGCGGTATCGAACGCCACCCCGGATCAGCTCGACCGTGACCTGGCGGGTGCCCTGGCGGCGACGGCCGTGGCCGTCGGCGCCGAGCGAGCCGCAGCGGCCGCGGCCCGGAACCTGGACCCCGAGGTGCTGGAGGGCGCCCTGCGGCACCTGGTCCGGGCCGGGCTCGACCCCGCGCTCATCCGGGACCTGCGCGGCCAGCGCGGCCTGCTGGGAGACGTCCGCCAGCGCGCCGCCGAGGCCAAGGGCATCGAGGCGCCCAAGCTGGTAGAGCCTCGCCGGGTGAGCTGGCCGACATTGATCATGATCGTGGGCACGCTCATCGGCGGCTGGGCGCTGATCGGCGTGCTCATCGACGTGTCCCAGTCCTTCGACACCGTGATCGGGGCCGACTGGCTGTGGGTCATCGTCGCGTTCGTGCTGTCCCAGCTGGTCTTCGTGGCGTCGGCCGTGGAAAGCATCGGCAGCGTGGCCGGGCCGCTGGCGGTCGAGGTGGCCAACACGTTCAGCTCCCTGGCCGGCGGGACCCCGGCGGTCTTCGCCACCCGGGTGCGCTTCTACCAGCAGCAGGGCTACGACTCCACGGTCGCGCTGAGCTCGGGCGCCATCATGTCCACGGTCAGCTGGATCGCCACCATCGTGCTGTTCCTGGTGTCCTTGCCGTTCGCCTGGGGGTCCCTCGACCTGGAAGTCACCCCGCAGACCGGCGGGGACTCCAAGCTGGTGTGGATCATCCTGGCCGTGGTGCTCCTGGTCGCCATCGTGGCCGGCCTGGCCGTGGCCGTACCCCGGCTGCGCGCCCTGGCCGCCGCGAGGCTGCGCCCCCGGATCAGCGCCGTCTGGGGCAACCTCAAGCAGGTCGCCACCTCCCCGGCCAAGCTGACCTTGCTGGTGGGCGGCTCGTTCGCCCAGAGGCTGCTGGTGGTCATGGCCCTGTCAGTCTCGCTGCGCGCCTTCGACGACCACCTGCGGCTGCCCATCCTGATCGTGGTCATCACCCTGGCCGGGATCATCGGCGGCATCTCCCCCTCACCCGGCGGCATCGGCGTGGTCGAGGCCGGCATGATCCTCGGTCTCACCGCCGCCGGCGTCTCGGAAGCGGACGCCACCGCCGCGGTCTTCATCCAGCGCCTGTTCACCTCGTACCTGCCGCCCATCTGGGGCTGGGCCACCCTCGTCTGGGCCCGGCGAAAAGAGTTCCTGTGAGCAGGCCGGCCGCCCATGGGCCTGGTTTACGCTCAGGGATGGCCTGGGTTAACGGAACGACACCGCAGGATGGCTAAATGGCGACGTCGGTTAGTACTCGGGAACAAGCCGCTCCGTTCGCGTCCGCATGGCGGCGCGCGCACCTGACCGTGGAGGAGCGCCAGGCCCGGGGGCTGGCGGCCCGCAAGGATGCGCCCCGGTCGAGCCACGGGCGTTGGGAGCCCGCGCCGGGCCGCCCGGACCCGGTGGCCCTGCTGGAGGCGCAGGGCGCCGCGCGGGTCCCGGAGCTGGTGCCGGTCCGGTACGGGCGCATGCTGGTGTCGCCGTTCACCTTCTACCGCGGCGCGGCAGCGATCATGTCGGCCGACCTGACGCCCACCCCGGTGTCGGGGATCACCGTCCAGTTGTGCGGGGATGCGCACCTGTCGAACTTCGGGGTGTTCGGCACCCCGGAGCGGCAGCTGATTTTCGATATCAATGATTTCGACGAGACCCTGCCCGGGCCGTGGGAGTGGGACGTCAAGCGGATGGCGGCCAGCTTTGAGATCATGGGTCGCTTCCGCGGGTTTTCCCCCGACAACCGGTATGCCATCGTCACCGCCGGGGTGCGCGAGTACCGGGAGCGGATGCGCCGGGCCGCCGGCCTGGGCACGCTGGGCGCGTGGTATGACCAGCTGGACGCCGACATGTTGCTGAAGATGGTCCGCCACCAGGTGCGCGTCCAGCAGCTGGACAAGAAGTCGGCGCGGCGGGCGGAAAAGCATGTGGCCAAGGCCTATACCCGTGACAGCGCCCGGGTGCTGGCCAGGCGGGCGGCCACGGCGGATGGTGAGCTACGGATCGTGGCGGATCCGCCGCTGATCACGCCAGTCGAGGACCTGATCGTGCCAGGGACCGAGTGGGAGGACCCGGTGCCGCTGATCAAGAAACTGCTCGCCTCCTACCGGCGGACGCTGGGCCACCAGGGTCACCCGCTGGAGGAGTTCCGCTACGTGCACGCCGCGCGCAAGGTGGTGGGCGTGGGCAGCATCGGCACCCGCTGCTACATCCTGCTGCTGACCGGCCGCGACGCGGACGATCCGCTGTTCTTGCAGGTGAAAGAGGCGCAGGCCTCGGTGCTGGCACCGTACGCGGGCCCCAGCACCTACCCCCACCACGGGCAGCGGGTGGTGATGGGCCAGCGGCTGATGCAGGCCGCCACCGACATCTTCCTGGGCTGGCAGCGGATCAAGGGCCTCGACGGCGTGGCCCGCGACTACTACGTCCGCCAGTTCCACGATTGGAAGGGCAGCGCGGACGTGGACCGGATACCCATGCCCGGCGCCACGCAGTACGCGCGGTTCTGCGGGGCGACGCTGGCCCGCGCGCACGCCCGCTGGGGCGACCGGATCGCCATCGCCTCCTACCTCGGCCAGGGCGACGCCTTCGACCGGGCCATCGCGGACTTCTCCGCGGCGTACGCCGACCAGAACGAGCGGGACTACGAGGCCTTCGCCGAGGCCGTCAGGTCGGGGCGGCTGACCGCCCGGACCGGGCTGTAGCCCGGGTCGCGGCCGGAACGCTGATGAGCGTCCCCGAGACGGAACCCGCCGCGGAGGGCGCGGAGACCGCGGCGACCGCCGAGCCCGGGAAGGCGGGCCGGCCGAACGATCCGCGGCTGCCCTGGCACGGGAAGCCGCGGGCCGCCGATATCCTCTGCTGGCTGGGCATCGTGTTCAGCGGCTTGTTCTACTGGGTCCTGCTGCCGTTGCGATTGTCGCTGATCGGCACCCACCCGGTCGTGGCTGAACTGCTGAACGGCAGCACCGAGTCCATCATCTCGGCCGCCGCGTTCGCCCGGGCCGGGGACGGAACGCTGGCCGTGGTGCTGCTCGCCGCGATTCCAGGGCTGATGAAGTTCGATGTCTTGTACTGGTGGGCGGGGCGGCTGTGGGGCGAGCGGTTCATCGTGGCCCTGCCCGGCAGCCGGCGCGTAGCCAAGCACATGGGGCGCGTGCAGCGGGCAGGCCGCAAGATCACCTGGCCAGCCGTGGTGCTCAGTTACTTCCTCCCCATCCCCTCGGCCATCATTTATGTCATCGCCGGCTGGGCCAGGATGAGGCTGGTCACGTTCCTCGTCCTGGACCTGATCGGCGCCCTGCTGTGGGCTGGCCTGCTCGCCGGGCTGGGGTACGCGCTCGGTCACCACGCGGTCGTCGCGGCCCGGACCATCTCCCGCTACAGCTGGTGGTTCACGATCGGGATCGTGGCGCTGACCGTGTTTTTCACCCTGCGCTCCCAGCGCCGGATGATGGCGGCCGCGGCGCCCCCGGCCGACCAGGACACCGGATGACCCGGGGTACGACGTGGACGCGGCGGCGCCGGCGAGCGCCCCCCGGCTCGCCGGCGCCGCCGCCGCTGGTGTCGGAGCGGTCAGGGACGCGCCTCGTACACCAGGTTGAACGGTGTCTCCGCGGCGCGGCGGAACCGGGTGAAGCCGCCGGCCCCGGTGACGTCCGCGATCCGGGCCTGGCCCGCCTGCGCGCCGAGGGCCAGCCCGACGTCCTGGGAGAGCGACGCCGGGGTGCAGAGCAGGGTGGAGAACGCGTAGTAGCAGCGGCCTACCGGGTTCAGGTTGTCCTCGACCCGGTCACCGGCGAACGGCTCGACGATCATCCAGGTGCCGTCGGGCTTGAGCGTGGAGCGGACGTGGCGGGCCGCCCCGACCGGGTCGCCCATGTCGTGCAGGCAGTCGAACATGGTGACCAGGTCGTACCCGGTTCCGCCGTAGGTCGATGCCGATGCGGCCTCGAAACGGACCCGGGCAGCCACGCCCGCCTCTTCCGCCCGGCGGCGCGCGGTCTCGATCGATCCGGCGTGGTAGTCCGAGCCGACGAACGACGAGTTCGGGAACGCCTGGGCCATCAGGATGGTCGACGCGCCGTGGCCGCAGCCCACGTCGGCGACCCGGGCCCCCTGCTCCAGCTTGGCCACGACCCCGTCCAGCGCGGGCAGCCACTCGGGGATCAGGTGCGCGTTGTAGCCCGGCCGGAAGAACCGCTCGCAGCCCTCGAGCACGTCGGTGACGTGCTCGCCCCAGCCGAACCCGACGCCGGTGCGGGCCGCATCGACGATCCTGGATGAGTCGGCCAGCGTGCCCAGCGCGAGCTGGAAAGCGCCGGGCAGGTACGCCGGGCTGTCCGGCACGGTGAGCGCGACGGCCTGTTCCGCCGGCAGCGTGTAGCGCCCGCTGTCCGGGTCGTAGGTGACGTAGCCGCCTGCCGCCTGGGCGTTCAGCCACTCGCGCACGTACCGCTCGGCGGTGCCGGTGCGCTCGGCGAGTTCGGCGGGCGACAGCGCGCCCGCCCCGGCGAGCGCCCGGTACAGGCCGAGCCGGTCGCCCATCACGACGAGCGCGGTGTTCACGGTCGCGCCGAGCTCTTCCACGGCGCGGAACACGAACTGCATGAGCTTGTCGACGTCGATCTCGACGGGCTGTTCGGTGGTGGTCATGGTCATTCCCCCTCGGGTAGCTTCTTCGCCGCGAAGCTATGCGCGAGGCGGCCGTCCTCGCTTCCGGGGGGGCACCTAGTCTTCGGCGCGCACGGCCTGGCCGGTATCAGGCCTACAATCGCGTCATGCTGCTCGGTCGCGAGCGAGAGCGGCTGGCTATCGAGAACGCTCTGGCGGGCGCGCGGTCGGGGGGGAGCACCGTGATCGCGCTCGTTGGTGAGCCCGGAATCGGCAAGACGGCGCTGCTGGACGACGCGGCGCAGCGCGCAGCGGAAATCAGCGGGATGCAGCTCCTGCGCGCCCGCGGGGTTGAGTCAGAGGCGCACATCCCGTTCGGGTCCCTGCTGGAGCTGCTCCGGCCCGCCCTGGTCATGCTGGAGAAGGTGCCGCAGCCGCAGGCGGTGGCGCTGGGCGGCGCGCTGGCGCTGCGCCCCGCCCCGGCGCAGGATCGTTTTGCGATCGGAGCGGCCACGCTCAGCCTGCTGGCCGCCTACGCCGAGCCGGGCCCGGTGGCGGTGCTGATCGACGACGCGCAGTGGCTGGACGAGTCCAGCGCCCAGGCGCTGCTGTTCGCGTTCCGCCGGCTGGTGGCCGACCCGATCGCGGTCTTCCTGGCCGTCCGCGAGGGGGAGCCGTCGCTGATCGACGGCTCCGGCCTGCCCACGCTGCACCTGGGCGGCCTGTCCAGCGACGAGGCGGCCGCGCTGCTGCGCGGCCTGCCCGCCGAGACGGCCCAGCGGCTGCACGGCGCGACGGCCGGCAACCCGCTCGCGCTGCTCGAGCTCGCGCCGGACGCGTATGATCTGGCGCTGGTCCCCGAAGGCGCTCCGGTCCTGGTCTCAACCAGGATCTCGCATGCATTCCGGCAACGGGCCGGCTCGCTCGACGAAGCCGCCCGGCGCGCCCTGGTCCTCGCCGCGACCAGCGACAGCGGCGATCTGCAGGCGCTCGAGCGGGCCGCGGCCCGGCTGGGGATCGACCTGGAGGCGCTGGCCGTCGCGGAAACCGCGGGCCTGGTCACGCTGCGGGCGGGCGCGGTGGAGTTCCGCCACCCGCTCGCGCGGTCGGCGATCTACGCCGACGCGCCCGCGGGCCAGCGGCGCAACGCGCACCGGGCGCTGGCCGCCGCCCTGCCCGACCGGGACGTCGACCGCCGGGCCTGGCACCTGGCCGCCGCGGCGATCGGCACCGACGACTCGGCTTCGGCCGCGCTGGAGCAGGCGGGTGCCCGCGGCCGCGAGCGCAGCGCGTACGCCACCGCGGCCGCGGCGTTCGAGCGGGCCGGGCAGCTCGCGGCCGATGCCGAGCGGCGCGCCCGCCTGCTGTGGGAGGCGGCCGAGGCGGCGTGGCTGGCCGGCCTGGCCGACCGCGCCGCGACCCTGCTCGGCCAGGCCCGCGCGGCCACCGGCGATCCCGGGCGGCTGGCCCAGATCGACCAGCTCGCCGGGCACATCGCGGTGCACCGCGGCCCGGTGATGCGCGGCCACGCGATCCTGACCGCGGCCGCCGGGCGCGCCGACCCGGAGCGGGCCGTCGCCATGCTCGCCGAGGCCGCCTTCGCCTGCTTCCTGGCCGGGGATCCGGCCGAGATGCTGTCGGTCGCCGAGCGGGCGCGATCCCTGCTGCCCGAAAACTCTTCCGCGCGCGCCCGCTTCCTGGCTGCGACCGCCGTGGGAATGGCCCGGATCCTCGGCGGTGACGCCGCCGCCGGCGCGGAAGCGGCGCACGAAGCGGTCACGCTCGCCGAGAACTCACCCGGCCTGCGCGAAGATCTCCAGCTGATGCCCTGGCTGACCCTCGGGCCGCTCCTCCTGCGGCAGACCGGGGCCGGGCGACCGCTGCTCGACCATGCGCTGCGGACCGCCCGGGACCACGCCGCGGTCGGCGCGCTCCCTTTCGTGCTCAACCTGATCGCCCGCGACCAGGCCGCTACCGACCGCTGGGCGGTCGCCGAGGCCACCTACCGGGAGGCGATCGACCTGGCCCGGGAGAGCGGGCAGCAGACCGAGCTGGCCTTCGGCCTGACCGGCCTGGCCTGGCTGCAGGCGCGCCGCGGGCGGGAGCTGGACTGCCGGGCGTGCGTCGCCGAGGCGCTCCGCCTCAACCACGACCTCGGGGCCCGGCTGAACGAGGTCTGGGCCACGGCGGCGCTCGGCGAGCTCGAGCTGGGCCTCGGCGACGCGGCCCGCGCCGTGAGGCACTTCGAGCGGCAGCAGCGGCTGCTGCTCGACGTGGGCATCACCGACGCCGACCTGTCGCCCGCGGCCGAGCTCGTCGACGCCTACGCCCGGCTCGGGCGCGACGACGACGCGCGGCAGGCCGCCGACCGGTTCATGGACATGGCCCGGGCCAAGGGCCAGCCGTGGTCGCTCGCCCGCGCCCTGCGCAGCCAGGGGATGCTCGCGGCGGGCTCCGGCTTCGCCGCGCTCTTCGAGCAGGCGCTGAGTGCGCACGAGCAGACCCCGGACGCGTTCGAGACGGCGCGCACGCGACTGGCCTACGGCGAGCGCCTGCGGCGCGCCCGGGACCGGATCCTGGCCCGGGAGCAGCTGCGCGCCGCGGCGGACGCGTTCGAGGACCTCGACGCCCGTCCCTGGGCCGACCGGGCCCGCGCGGAGCTCGCGGCGACCGGCGAGACGCTGCGGCGGCGGGACTCCAGCACGCTGGAGGAGCTGACACCGCAGGAACTGCAGATCGCGCTGCTG
>Ga0318562_10001610_pt1 | contig 10246 bp, 8 predicted proteins | sample GRESIP066b5f18_FD_203688 | JGI IMG/M metagenome (GOLD analysis project Ga0318562, IMG submission 203688) | Tropical soil microbial communities from Luquillo Experimental Forest, Puerto Rico - GRE.SIPMG.066b5f18 | ecosystem: Environmental > Terrestrial > Soil > Tropical forest > Bulk soil...
CCGAAGGGCACCACGTCACGGGGGTTGGTCTCGGGAACCGGAGGCGGAGGTGCCGCGGGGCGGACCACGCTGGCCACCGTCTGGGGCTGAGCCGCGGGCGACGGAGCGGCCACCGGTCGGGTCGCGGCCGCGGTCTCCTGGCGAACCGGAAGTGGCGCCCGGCCCTCCTCGCGGTCGCGCTCCTCCTCCCGCTTGCTGAGCGGAACCGGCTTCTCCACTCGCATCACCACCTTCTTCTGCAGCTTGGCGTTCACCATCACATCGCCAGAGCCGCCGGAGGTGATCGCCTGCGTCGGGTAGCCATCGAGGACCAGAACCATCTCCGCGTTGGCCATCCCATCGGAGCCGGCGGGCATCTCGAAGATGGTGGGGGTCGCCCCCATGTCGTGCCGGCCGATGAAGACGTGGGCGCCGGCCGGATCGGTGGAGACGTGGAAGCGGACCGTCTTCTTCTCCGGCGCCGGCGCTGGCTCGGCGGGTTTCACCGGGGCGACCACCGCGGGAAGCGGCGCCGGCTTGGCCACCGGAGTGATCTGCGCCTGGTCCCCTCGGGGCATCAGGAAGTAGAGGAGCACGAAGCCGAGCAGCACCGCGCTGGTGAAGAGGAGCGCCGGGAGGAGCTTGCCGCCCGGGCGGGGCTCGCCGACGTCGTCGATGTCCACCCCCTCGTCGGGCAGCTCGCGGGGAGCGGTCACCGGTCCGGAGACGGTGCGGGCGTGGAACCCCGAGGTGGACATCGGACCCGAGCCGGTGATGCGCCGCTCGCCGAAGGAGACGCTCACGCCGCTCTGGCGGGCGATCTCCCGGAGCGCCTCCAGCACCTCGTCCATCGACTGGAAGCGGTGAGTGGGGTCCTTGTGCAGGCACTTCAGGACCAGGGCCTCGACCGCCGGCGGTGCGTCGGACTTCGGATTCACCTCGTGGATCGGACGAGGCATCTCCTTCATGTGCTGGAAGATGACCTCCAGGTAGTCCTTGCCCAGGAAGGGCGGGCGTCCGGCAAGCATCTGGTAGACGAGGATCCCCAGCGAGTAGACGTCGCTCCGCGGGTCGGCCACGTTCCGCGCCTGCTCCGGAGCCATGTACTGCGGGCTGCCGAGGAAGACGCCGTTCTGAGTCACCTCGGGGTCGCCGCCGTTCTGACCGTCGGAAGCAAGGAAGGACTTTACCAGCCCGAAGTCGAGGACCTTGACCATGTCGTGGTCCGACTCGTTGAGCAGCATCACGTTGGCCGGCTTGAGGTCGCGGTGGATGACCCCCAGCTTGTGGGCCTCGCGGAGGGAGCGGCAGATCTGCTGGGCCACGTCCGCCACCCGGCGCCAGGGGAGCGCCTTCTCCTGGGCCAGCACCTCGGCCAGGGTCTGGCCCTCCATGTACTCCATGGCGATGAAGTAGATGCCGTCCTCGGTCTGCCCGTAGTCGATGACGGTGACGGTGTTGGGGTGGCGGAGCTTGGAGGTGAGGCTGGCCTCGAGGAAGAAGCGCCGCTTGAAGGCCGGATCCTTCTCCGCCGGAAAGTTGGGGTTGAGGATCTTCAGCGCCACCACGCGGTCGAGCGGGGTCTGCACCGCCTTGTAGACCTTGCCCATCCCGCCCGATCCGAGAGGAGAGAGGATCCGGAAGCGGTCGTTGAGCACGCGCCCGATGAGCGGGTCGGTCGACCCGACGACGGAGGGGATGGGGCCTTGGGGGTCACCCTCGAGCATTGAGCGGAGCTCCGGCGATGGAGAGAAGGACGGGCTTCGGGCTGCCCCGGGATGAAACCACAATCCCGCGCGCCAGCGACAGACATCGAGAAGCGCCGAGTGACGCTTCACCACGCGTCGATCGCGGCACCTACATCAGCGCCGATCTAGCTCTGGAGTACGCGCTTCAGATCGTCCAGCTGGGTGCGGAGGGTCCCGTCGAACACCACCGAGCCCACCTGGGTGCTCACCCCGCCGAGCACGGTGTGATCGACCTTGCTCTCCAGCACCACCTGCTTCTCCAGCAGAGCGGAGAGCGTCTTCTCCAGCTGCTTCACTGCCCCGGAATCCAGCTCCACTGCGCTGACCACCGTCCCCCGGACACGTCCGGCCCGGGCGTCGGCCATCTCGCGGTACACGCGGGTGATGTCCGGGAGGAGCACCAGGCGGTGTCGCTCCACCAGCAGCCGGAGGAAGTTCCCCAGCGTGGGCGAGGTCGGTCCGAGCAGCCGGATCAGGCCTTCCAGCACTCCCAGTCGCTGTGCCCGGGAGTACGCAGGGTTCACCGCGATGTCGGCGATATCGGGGTTGTTGCCGATCAGCGCCACCAGTGCGGCCAGCTGGTCGCCGATGCCCAGCGCGGAATCTCCCGCGGCCTCCAGCAGGGCGCGGGCGTAACGGCGGGCGATGGAGACGTTCACCATGGGCGTGCGGCGGATTAGCACCCGGTCCCCAGGCTGGCAACGACCAGGCGCCGTCCCTGCGCCTTGCTCCCACCGCGTGGCCGCGTGGGACGCTTCTCCTCCCAATGTCCGAACCGGTGGTGGGCATCGACCTGGGAACCTCGACCAGTGCGGTGGCCACCATCGAGGACGGGAAGCCGCGGGTGCTGCCCAACCGCTCCGGCCATCCGCTCACGCCGTCGATGGTCGGCTTTCGCCCCGACGGAGTGCGGGTGGTGGGTGAGGCGGCGAGGGCGCTGGCCGAAGAGCATCCGGCCGACGTGGCCGCGGCCACCAAGCGCTTCATCGGCCGCCGCTGGAACCGCGAGCTCGCCCACGCCGCGCGGGCCCTGGTGCGCTATCCGCTGATCGAGGGACCCAGCGGGGAGATCCGCGTCCGGGTGGGGGGGAAGGTCCTCCCGCTGACCCAGGTGTCGGCGATGATCCTCGGGGAGCTGAAGCTCGACGCCGAGGCGCACTTCGGCCGCCCGGTGCACAAGTGCGTCATCACCGTGCCCGCCAACTTCGACGACCTGCAGCGGGCCGCCACCCGCCAGGCGGCGGAGATCGCCGGGCTCCACGTCCTCCGCCTGGTCAACGAGCCCACCGCCGCCGCGGTGGCCTACGGGCTCACCGCCCAGTTCCAGGGCAAGGCACTGGTGTTCGACCTCGGGGGAGGCACCTTCGACGTCTCGATCCTCGAGGTCGAAGCGGGGGTGTTCCAGGTCCGCGCCACCGGCGGTGACCCGGTGCTGGGCGGCGAGGATTTCGACGCCAGGGTGGTGCAGTGGCTCCTCAGCCACGTCCCCGAGCACGTGCGAGCCGCGGCCTCCCACGACACCCTCTCCATGCAGCGGCTGAAGGTCGCCGCCGAGCTGGCCAAGCGGGAGCTGAGCCAGAACGACCAGGCCGAGGTCACCATCACCGGGCTGGGCGACCACGGGCCGGGAGGCACCCTGGCCGATCTCCGGGTGGACCTCACCCGGCCGGAGTTCGACACCCTGGTGGAGCCGCTGGTCGCTCGAAGCCTCGAGGTCACGGCGAAGATGATGGCCGAGGCCAGGGCGAAGCCCTCGGACATCGACGTCATCCTCCTGGTCGGAGGAATGACCCGGGTCCCCCTGGTCCGGAAGCGGGTGGCGGAGTTCTTCGGCAAGGCCCCGGTGGTGGGAGTGAATCCCGACGAGGTGGTGGCGCTCGGCGCCGCGGTGCACGCCGCGGAGATCGTCGCCCAGGAGGGCCAGGCGCTCCTCATCGACGTCGCCGGCCATTCGCTGGGAGTGGGCGTGGTGGGAGGGGTGGTCCGGAAGCTGGTGCAGAAGAACACCGCCATCCCGGTGGTGGCCCGCGAGGTCTTCCTCCCCTCCAGCGCCGGGCAGAACCGGGCCCGCATCGTCATCTACCAGGGTGAGTCCGACCAGGCGGAGACCAACGCCCGCCTCGGCGAGGTGGTGCTGACCGACCTCCGGGTGAAGCAGCGCGCCGACGTTCCGCTGGAGGTGACCTTCGAGCTCTCCAGCGAGGGGACGCTGAGTGTCCGGGCGATGGACCTCACCACCGGTCTCTCCGAGGCGCTGCGGATCACCCAGCGCACGGAGCTGTCACCGGAGGAGGTCAAGCAGCTTCGCGCCGAGCAGGCCAGCTACCACGCGGACAAGACCGCTCCCGAGGCACGGGATCTGGCCAGCTTCGAGAAGCTGCTGGAGAAGGGCGAGCAGCTCCGCCGGGCGCTGGAGTCCCAGCAGCGCGGCTCCGAGGACGCCGAGGCGCGGGCCGAGACCGGCAAGCTGGCCGACGACGTCCGGAGCCTGGTGCACCGCGGCCGCACTGCTGCGCTGTCGAAGAACACCCGGCAGATCGCCGAGGTCTCCGAGCAGCTCAGCGGATTGCTCGCCGAGGCTGGCTGACGCCCGCCGAGCCACCCCCGGTCCTCCTACCCGCCGGGCATCCGGCGGCAGCTGCCGAAGACCTTCCCCGTTCGGTCGTCCCCGGTTCCGGTCCCGCGGCGGGTGCCAGAGACCTCCTCCGAGCGATCAGCTCTCGCCTGGCTCCTGTGGCTCGAGGAGCTTGTAGAGCGTCTTCCGGTCCACCTCGAGCAGGCGCGCCGCCTCGGACTTGTTTCCCCCCACCGTCTGCAGCACGTGGGCGGCATAGCGGCGGCTGAGCTCGGCCAGGGTGGGCATGTCGCCGACCAGGGTGGTGAGCTTCTTCGGCGCATCGCCGATCGGGGCAGGGAAGTCCGCCGGAGTGAGCACTCCGGTCATGTTCAGCGCCAGCGCCCGGGCCACCACGTTCTCCAGCTGCCGGACGTTGCCCGGCCAGTCGTAGGCCGCTAGCCGGGCCATCGCCTCCTCGGTGACCACCGGGCGGGTGCCACCGCGGCCGTGTAGGGCAGCGAAGTGCTCCACCAGCGCGGGGATGTCCTCCCGGCGCTCGCGCAAGGGCGGCAGGTGGAGGTGGACGACGTCGAGGCGGTAGAGCAGGTCCTCCCGGAAGCGCCCCTCTCCGACCATGGCCTTGAGGTCCTTGTTGGTCGCCGCCACCACCCGGACGTCGACCGGGACCGGCGTGCTCTCCCCGACCCGGCGAATCTCCCCCTCCTGGAGGACCCGGAGGAGCTGCGACTGGATCTTCGGGCCGACGTCACCGATCTCGTCGAGGAAGAGGGTGCCCCCGGTGGCCTCCTCGAAGAGGCCGCGGCGCCCACCGGTGGCGCCGGTGAAGGCCCCCTTGGCGTGCCCGAAGAGCTCGCTCTCCATCAGCGACTCGGCGATCGCCCCGCAGTCCACCGCCACGAACCGGGCCCGGGCGCGCGGCGAGCGCTGGTGAAGGCTCCGCGCCACCTGCTCCTTGCCGGTGCCGGTCTCGCCGGTGATCAGCACCGGGACATTGGTGGTCGCCGCCCGGGCCACCTGCTTGTAGACCTCGAGGATGGCCGGGCTCCGCCCCACCAGCTCGGTCTTGTTCACCCGGGCCCGGAGGCTCTTGTTCTCCTCCACCAGCCGCCGCTGCTCCACCGCCCGGCGCACCACCCGGACCACGCCGTCGACGTCGAAGGGCTTGGCCAGGTAGTCGAAGGCCCCCTTCTGGATGGTGTCCAGCGCGCCCTCGATGTTCCCGAAGGCGGTGATGACGATCACCGGGGTGTCGGGGTTCTGAGCGTGCGTCGCCTTGAGCACCCGCAGCCCGTCGTCGGGGTCGGGCATCGCCATGTCGGTGATGACCACGTCCACCCCGCTGCCACGGAGCGCCGCCTCGGCCGCCGGCGCCGAGTCGGCCTCGGAGACGGTGCCCAACGGACCGAGCAGTCGGCGGAGCAGGCCGCGGGCGTGCGGGTCGTCGTCGACGACGAGGATGCTGGGGGCGCTCATCGGACCTCGGCGACCATCTCCGAGGAGGCCGGCTGGGTGGTTGGACGCTCGGGCGCGGCGGTGGGCCGCCCCTCCACATGGGGGAACCGGACGGTGGCAGTCGTGCCGGCGCCGGGGGCGCTGCGGATCTTCAGGGTTCCGCCGTGCGCCTCGACCAGGCGCTTGGTGGTGGCCAGCCCCAGCCCCTGGCCGGGTCGCCCCTTCGCCTCCGGCGCGCGGAAGAACGGCTGGAAGAGCCGGGCCAGCACCGCATCGGACATCCCCGGTCCGTTGTCGGTGACCTCCAGCACCGCCTCGTCTCCCTCGCGTCCGGCATAGACGGTCACCTTCGCCCCCGGCCGGCCGGCGGAGTACTTCACCGCGTTGGAGATCAGGTTCTGGGCGATGGACTGCACCAGCTGCGCCGGAACGTCGACCCGGACGTCGCGTCCCAAGCGCCGCTCGATCACCACCCCGTTGAGTGCCGCCACCTGGTCCTGCTCGAGGAGGATGGCCGAGACCGCGTTCTCCACGTCACAGGACGGTCCCTCGCTCCGCTTGCCGGCGCGGCAGAAGCGGAGGAGCGCCTCCACCAGCTCGGCCATGCGGGTGGCGCTGGCCTCGGCGTCGGCGAGCATCTCCCGCACGTCGGGATCGTTCGCCGCAGGAGAGCGGCGGACCAGCGTCAGGTAGCCGCGCAGCGGGTTGAGGGGGGAGACCAGGTCGTGGGCCACGCGGCTGGCGAAAGAATCGAGCTCGTGGTTCCTCCGGTCGAGCTCGGCCATCTGTTCCTGGATGGTGTGCTCCTGGCGGCGGAGCACCCGCACCATCGAGGTGCCCACCGCCACGGCGAGGATCACCCCGGAGAGCGCCACCAGCGCTCCGACGAAGGTGGTCTTGGTCCGCAGGCTCTCCCGCCGGCGGAGCAGAGCCCGGGTCTCCTGCGCATCCTTGTGGGCCAGCTCACCGGCCAGCGCGTTGAGCTGCTCGGTGATCGGGCGGAGCTCGGCCTCCAGGTGCTGGCGGGCGCGCTCGGCCTCGCGGCGATTGCTGAACCGCAACGCCACCCGTGCCGACTGGGCGAGCGCCCGGGCCGTCTCGTCGAAGCGCTTCCAGAGCTCCTTCTCTCCGTCGGGCAGCCCCTGGGTGTATGCCAGGCGGGCCTCCTTGGCGTCGGCCAGCGTCTCCTCCATCCGCGCGTCCGCCAGCTGCCGTGCATCGTCGGTGGTGGCGCGGATGTGGTCGTCGACCAGGTTCTCCAGCACCGCGGCGTCGACCCGAATGCGGGCGATGAGCGACTCGCGCTCCAGCGCTGCGGCGAAGAGCTGGTCGATCCGCTCGTTGGTCCGCAGCTCGTTCCAGAGGGTGAAGGCGGTCACCGCGGCGAGCAGGGCGACGACGAAGAAGAAGGCCGCGCGGTAGCGGCGATAGCTGAGCGCTTCGTTCAAGGCGGGGACCGGCATGGTGGCACGGGCACGCAGCAGCCCGGGTCTATCCGGCAGCACTGTAACGGACGGGCTGGGGAAAAACTCCCCAGACGCAACTGCACGGCTGGGGAGGCCGTCCCCAGGCTGCTCGGCAAGGTGGTGCGCTGAAATGGCAACTTGCAGCCGATGGCGGTCTGGCACGCCTGGTGCTGAGTGCCCCGCGCCGTTCCAACCTCACCTAGGAGTCATCCAAATGAAGAAGCTGATCGCCGCCCTGGTTCTCGCGACCTCTTTCGCCGCCCTCGCCGACGACGCTGCCAAGACCGCCGAGCCGAAGAAGGCGGAGAAGAAGGCGGAGCCGGCGAAGAAGGACGCCGCGAAGAGCACCGACAAGGCGGCCGAGAAGGCTCCGGAGAAGAAGTAGTCTCCGAGTTGCATCTAGGTTGCATTCGGCGGGGTGGGCTGGGTCACCGGCTCACCCCGCTGGCACGTTCGGTGCTCAGTGAGGGACCCGACGTAGCATCTCGCTGCGGTCTACCCGCTGTCCCTCGGAGCTTGAACACATGAAGAAGCTGCTCGCCGCCCTGATTCTCGCCACCTCCTTCGCTGCCTTCGCTGACGACGCCCCCAAGGCGGACACCAGCAAGTCGGCCAAGAAGAGCAAGAAGGCCAAGAAGTCGACCAAGGCGGACGCCCCGGCCGACGCTGCGGCCCCCGCGAAGTAAGCGGCTCGCGTCTTCTGCAGTCCACGCAAGGGCGTGTTGCCCGGGAAGTCCTCCGGAGCAGCGCGCCCTTCGTCCGTTTCAGCCGGTGACCGAGGTCGCCGCCGGAGCCTCGGGCTTCCGGTGCACCAGCACGTCGAGCACTGCCAGCGGTCGGGCGAGGAGCTCGCGCCATGCCCACGGGCTGCTCCAGTGCCCGCGCCCTCCGGCGCGCACCCCGACCACGTCCATTCCCGCCGCGCGCGCCAGGTAGAGCGCCCGCGGCAGATGGAAGGACTGGGTGACCAGGATGGCGCGCTGGACGCCGAACACGCTGCGGGCCCGCCAGCAGCTGTCGAAGGTCGACGTTCCCTCGAGATCGCTGGACACCGCCGTCTCCGGGAGCCCCGACTTGACCAGGTAGCGCCGCATGGCGCGGATCTCGTCGTGGTAGGGGTCGGTGTTCCCGGTGAGGAGCAGCCGCCCGACCCGACCGCTCCGCCACAACTCGTGCGCCGCCTCCAGCCGCTCGGCCAGGATGGGCGAGGGCTCCCCGCCGGGAGCGAGCCCCGCCCCGAAGACGATGGCCCAGGGCGCGGTGGGCGCCTCCGAGAGGGGGACCATCCGCGGCCGGGCGGCGAGCTCGATGTAGAGGCTCGGTGCCAGCACTGCCACCGCGAGCCCCCCGAGCAGGGCCAGCACCCAGGTCCGGCGTCTCATCGACCGCAGTGGATGTCCTCCTCGCGGTGGTTGATTCTCCGCCCCCCGGGCTGTAAGGGGCCGAGCCGTTCCCCCGCCATGGCCAGCCTTCGAGACATCCGCAAGCGCATCCGGTCCGTGAAGAGCACCCAGCAGATCACCAAGGCGATGAAGATGGTGTCTGCGGCCAAGCTCCGCCGGGCCCAGGACGCCATCGTCTCCGCGCGGCCCTATGCCCGCGCGCTGGACCAGATGATCGCGGATCTCGTCTCCCGGAGCGAGGGTCTCTCCCATCCGCTGCTCCAGTCCCGGCCTGCCCGGCGGGTGGAGATTCTCGCCCTGACCTCCGACCGTGGTCTGGCCGGCGGCTTCAATGCCAACGTCATCCGCCGGGTGGTCCGCTACGTCTACGAGAACGAGAAGACCGTCTCGGTCCGGCTGACCACCGTGGGTCGCAAGGGGGTGGAGGCCTTCCGCCGCCGCCACCTCGAATTGCGCAAGGACCATGCTGGCCTGTACGCCAAGCTGTCCTACGAGACGGCCCGGTCCCTCGCCGCGGAGCTGACCGGGGAGTTCCTGGAGGACCGGGTGGACCAGGTGCTGGTGGCCTACAACGAGTTCGTCTCCGCCATCACCCAGCGGGTGGTGCTCGCTCCGCTCCTCCCCTTCGAGGGAACGGCGAGCGAGGAAGCCCCGGGGCAGCTCCGCTCGCAGATCGACTTCGAGTATGAGCCGTCGAAGCAGGCGGTGCTCGACCGGCTGGTGCCACAGGCAGTGGCCACCCGGGTGTACCGGGCGCTGCTGGAGTCGGTGGCCTCGGAGCACGGGGCGCGGATGAGCGCGATGGAGAGCGCGACCAACAACGCCACCGAGGCGATCTCCAACCTGACGCTCAACTACAACCGCACCCGGCAGGCGGTGATCACCAAGGAACTGATGGAGATCGTCTCCGGCGCCGAAGCGCTGAAGTAGACGATCCGGGACAGGACATGACAGCGACCGTACAGACGCAGGGAAAGGTGACCCAGATCCTCGGACCGGTGGTGGACGTGGAGTTCCCGCCCGGAGACCTCCCAGAGATCTACACCGCCCTCCGGGTGACCAATCCCTCCATCTCCAAGACCGAGGGGAACCTGGTCCTCGAGGTGGCCCAGCACCTGGGAGAGAACACCGTCCGCGCCATCGCCATGGACACCACCGACGGCCTGTCCCGCGGGCTCCCGGTGAAGAACACCGGCAGCCCGATCGTGATGCCGGTGGGCAAGTCCACCCTGGGCCGGATCCTCAACGTGGTCGGCGAGCCGATCGACGAGCGCGGGCCGGTGGCGGCCACCGAGCACTGGCCGATCCACCGGCCGGCACCGAAGTTCACCGAGCAGGACGTGCGGGTGCAGCTCTTCGAGACCGGGATCAAGGTCATCGATCTGCTCTGCCCCTACACCCGCGGCGGCAAGACCGGGCTCTTCGGTGGCGCCGGGGTCGGCAAGACGGTGCTCCTCACCGAGCTGATCCGCAACGCGGCGATCGAGAAGGGCGGGTTCAGCGTCTTCGCCGGGGTGGGGGAGCGCACCCGCGAGGGCAACGACCTCTACCGCGAGTTCCGCGAGGGCGGGGTGATCAACCTCGACCAGCTCGAGAAGTCCCAGGCGGTGCTGGTCTACG
>Ga0318562_10001611_pt1 | contig 10245 bp, 5 predicted proteins | sample GRESIP066b5f18_FD_203688 | JGI IMG/M metagenome (GOLD analysis project Ga0318562, IMG submission 203688) | Tropical soil microbial communities from Luquillo Experimental Forest, Puerto Rico - GRE.SIPMG.066b5f18 | ecosystem: Environmental > Terrestrial > Soil > Tropical forest > Bulk soil...
GCTTCATCCCGGCCATCTGGTGGTTCGAGCTCGGCCTCACGGACCGGCTCGGCGCCGACCCGATGCGCACGCTCGAGCATGCGCTTGGCCTTTGGGCGCTGCGCTTCCTGCTCGCCAGCCTTACGATCACGCCGTTGCGCCAGCTCACCGGCATCAACCTCCTGCGCTACCGACGTGCGCTCGGGCTCCTCGCCTTCTACTACGCCGTTCTCCATCTCACGACCTACCTGGTGCTCGACCAGGGTCTCGATCTCGACGCCATCATCGCCGACATCGTCAAGCGGCTCTACATCACCATCGGGATGGCCTGCTTCCTGATCCTCGTGCCTCTGGCCCTGACCTCGAACAACTTTGCGGTGCGCCGCCTCGGCGGCCAGGCCTGGGCGAACCTGCACCGCTACGTCTATCTCGCGGCAATCCTCGCAGCCCTGCATTTCCTGCTATCGGTGAAGTCCTGGCCGATCGAGCCGGTCACCTACACGCTGATCGTTGCGGTGCTGCTCGGCTATCGCCTCGCGCGTTCCTTGCTGCGGCGGCCGAGAGCGGCGCCAGCCGCGCGCCCGGCGGCCCGAGGCTAAGACCCCTCAAGACGACCCGTTCCGTGTGAGCCAGCGGTCGAGCGCGAGCGCGCCGACCGTCGAGAGCACCGGCGTCGGCACGCCGACTGCCTGGCCGATCTCGACGACCGCATCGACGATGGCGGCGAGCTCGAGTGCGCGCCCGGCTTCGAGATCCTGGAGCATCGAGGTGCGGAAATCGGCCATCTCGGGCGCGACCTTCAGGCGCTCCTCGATGTCGAAGCCGTGAAGGCCGAGCGCTTCGCCGATCGCGGCTGCTTCCTGCATGAGGGCGCGCATCACGGAGCGCAGATGCGGCTCGGTCGCGAGCCGCCCGATCGTCGCGCCGGTGACGACTGATAGGGGGTTATGGGCGACATTGCCGAGGATCTTTTGCCACACGGCCATGCGGATATCGACGGTCGCCTCGGCAGTGAGCCCAGCTTGCGCGAGGAGCGAGGCGATGCGGCGCAGTCTTTCGCTCTCGCCGCCCACCGGCTCGCCGAGCACCAGGCGCTTGCGCCCGTTCCAACGCACGCGGCTCGGCGTTTCGCGTGCGGCGCCCATATAGACAACGCAACCGAGGATGCTCGTTGCCGCGATGGCGTCACCGAGCACGCCATCGGGGTCGACGGCCGCGATGCGGTGGCCGGACAGCGGCCCAGTGACGCCCTGGAAGAACCAGAAGGGCACGCCATTCAGCATCGGGACGAGGATCGTCCCCGCGCCCATAAGCGGACGCAGGAGCGGCAGCGCCTGATGCCAATCCTGCGCCTTGAGCCCGACCAGCACCAGATCCTGCGGGCCGAGCCCTTCTGGATCGGCGCTCGCTCTTACCGTGACGGTCGCCGATCCGGAGGCGTCGGCGAGCGTCAGGCCCTCATCGGCGAGGCGCCGCGCGCTCTGTGGCCGCGCCACGATGACGGGGTCCGAGCCGGCACGGGCGAGATGCCAGGCGACGACGCCGCCGACCGCGCCCGCTCCGAGAATGGCGATACGCATTGCGCCTCGCGGACTTCGCGCTCAGGCCGGCAAGGGATAGCCGGCGCTGCGCGCTTCGGCATCCCAGGCGAGGGTCGGCGCGAAATCGTCCTGCGTGACGGCCGCGAAACCGCTGATGGCGAGCGCCTGCGCCAAGGGCGGAAACCAGGGCCGGCCGTTCGCCGCGAGGAAGGCCGCCTTCAGCGCAGCGACCGCAGGAGCCTCCATCGCCTTCGAGGCGACGAAGGCCGGCATGGGCGCGAGCGCCGTCGATTCGATGACGCGCACGCCGCACGTGAGCTCCGGCCGGTATTTGCGGATAAGCACGTGCCAGAAGGCGTCGAGCGGGCCGACATCGATCTCGCCCCCCGCAACCGCGTCGAGGACGCGCCGCGCCGTGACGAGATTGCCTGCGACCTCGCGGTAGAGCGTCGGCCGCTCCGGACTGCGATAGCCGAGGAGGTGATGCCGGAAGGCGTTGAAGCCCGAATGCGAATGCGAGACCGTCCAACCGGCTCGTCCGCCAAAGGTGTCGGAGAGTTGCCGGAATGGCGAGTCTGCCTTGACGATCAGGTCGGTACGATAGACGGCCCGGCCGCCGGCCCACAAGGCCGAGGGGATCGCGGAAGCGAGCGGCGTGACCTCGCAAAGGCGCAGAGCGATCGGATAGCCGCACATCTGCGCAGCGCCGAGATCTTGCCGCGCCCAAAGCAGCTCGAGCGGCTGCGGCGCGGGATACGCCATGTAGTCGAGCCCGACACCCGCCTCGGCCGAGATCTTCTCGATCAGCTCGCGCCAGGCAGCTTCCGCCTCGGGCGCAACCGCATACATGCGGGCATTGGCGATGAGACCCATCAGGCGAATCTCAGGCGTTGGCCGATGCCGAGACGGCTACCCTTCTCCAGCATCGCATGGCCGAGCGCGATGTCGGAAAGCGACAGGCCACGATGCCAAAACAAGATCGTCTCGTCGTCGCGCTCGCGGCCGGGCTTCAGCCCGGCCACCACCTGCCCGATCTCGGCGTGGTAACGCCCCTCATGCAGCTTGCCGGCATCGAAGAGGGGTTTCAGCGCGCCGAAGCGGCCGGCCCGCGCCTGACCGAAATCGTCCATCAGGAACTTGTCGGCGATATCGGCGAGAGTGAGCTCGACTGAGCTCATCGTGCCATAGGGCATCACCAGTGCCCCCTTCTTGATCCATTCGGTCTTGAGCAGCGGCTCGGGCTCGACGAGGCGCGAGGCCTCGACCACGATGTCGGCGGCCTCGACGCAGGAGCGCCAATCCTCGGTGACGATCACCTTCCTGCCGAGATCGGCCTCGAGCCTCGCGCCGAAGGTGTCGCGGCTTTCCTTGCGGCGCGAATGCACGCGGATCTCGTCGAAATGGAAGAGCTTGTCGAGGAGGCGCACATTCCAATAGGCGGTGCCGCGCGCCCCGATATGGCCGAGCACCTTCGAGTTCTTGCGCGCCAGATATTTGGCCCCGACCGCGGTGACCGCGCCGGTGCGCATATCGGTGATGGAAGAGGCGTCGATGACCGCCTTGGGGACGCCCTTATGGCGATCGAACAGCATCAGCAAGGCGAGCTCGGAAGGCAGGTTGTGGAGGTAGTTGTCGTAGAAATCCGACACGACCTTGACGCCCGCCGCGTCGACCTCGCCCCCGAGCGAGCCCCGCAGCACGTTGAAATGGCCGCGCGCCACGCCCGGCTCGAGATGCATGCGCGGCTCGATCACCGCTTCGCCGCGTCCCTGCGTCGCTAGCTGCGCCTCGATGGCGGCGAGGATCTCGTCATCGGTGATCGCGAGCGCCTCGACGTCGAAGCGGTTCATGTAGGTGATGTAGAGGGGCGGCATCGCTGCTTGCATGGTGTCTCTCATCTCTCGTCTTGGGCGAGCGTTGCGGTCGCGGGTCAGGCCGCGTTCCCGATCTCGGCGCGGCGGCGCGCCACATAATCGTCGAGGGCCTCCCGGATACCCGGATCGAGGGGCGGCGCCTCATAGGTCTCGAGCGTCTTCTTCCACACCTCATGGGCGCGCTGCGTCGCATCCTTGGCGCCGCGCTCCTGCCAATTCTCGTAATTCGCCCAATCGGAGAGGATCGGGCGCCAGAACGCCGTTTGATAGCGCTCGAGCGTGTGCGACGAGCCGAAATAATGGCCGCCGGGCGGCGTCTCCTTGATGGCGTCGACCGCAAGCTCGGCGTCCGAGACGGTCACCGGCTTCAAGATTTCAGCCCAGCCCCGCAGCATCTCGGCATCGATGATGATCTTTTCGAAAGACGCGGCGAGCCCGCCCTCGATCCAGCCGGTCGCGTGCATGATGAGATTGGCGTGCCCCATGACGCTCGCCCAGAGCGAGAAGGCGGTCTCGTAGGTCGCCTGGGCATCGGCCGCCGGCGAGGCGCACACGGCGCTTGAGCGGTAGGGCAGCTTGAGGGCGCGTGCGATCTGCGCGCCGCCCAGTGTCGCATGCACGAATTCGGGCGTGCCGAAGGCGGGCGAGCCGGTGCGCATATCGACATTCGAGGTGAATCCGCCGAGCACCGCCGGGCAACCTGGGCGGATCATCTGGACGAGGGTGATGACGCCCAGCGCCTCCGCCGTTTGCTGCACCAGGGCGCCGGCGAGCGTCACTGGCGCCATGGCGCCCATCAGCGTGAAGGGCGTGATGACTATGCATTGGCCGTGCTCGGCCATGAGCATGATGTTGTCGAGGATCTCCTCATCGACGCGGCGCGGCGAGTTGACATTCGTCACCGTCATCAGGGTCGGCCGCTCGGCGAGCGCTTCCGGTGTCGTGCCGTGTTCGATCGCCGACATGGCGATCGCGTCCTTCGCCTGCGTCAGCCCGATGCCGCGCGCCGCCCAGACGATGTCCGAGCATTCGACATGAGCGCGATACATCTCGAGATGGCGAAGCTCGACCGGGAGGTCGACCGGCTCGGTGACGACGCCGCCCTGCCAATGCAGCACGCCGAGCGCATGCGTCGCCCTCAGTATGTTGCGGAAATCCTCGATGCCGCTGTAGCGCCGCCCACTCACGATATCGGTGACATGAGGGGTGCCGTTCACCGGGCCGAAATTCACGACATTGCCGCCGACATGCAGGTCGCGCGCGGAATTGCGGGCGTGCAGCACGAAGCTTTCCGGCGCCTTGGAGCAATGGGCGCGGACGAGGTCGTGGTCGAGCCGCACCATCTGCGTCTCGTCGTCGACGAGGGCCCCGTTGCGGCGATAGATGGCGCGCGCCGCGGCCGAGCGGATCTCGAGGCCTGCCTCCGCGAGCACGCGGCAGGCGGCATCGATGATACGTTCGACATCGTCCGGCGCGAAGAGCTCCATCGGCTTCCAGGGATTGACGAGGCGCGGCAGCGGCGCCATCGAGGCCTGGCCGCGTCCGCGGGTCGGGCGCTCGCGGCGGCGGGGCGGGGAGGTGGTGTCGGTCGTCATGGTCTCAGCCCCTGAGCCTTGCGCCATCGGGGTCGTGCAGGGCGCGTCCTGTGATCCTGGCCTCGCATTCGATGCCGAGGATGTCGATAGAGAGCCTCTCGCCGTCTCGCGCAAATTCGCTCGCCACATAGCCGGCGGCGAGGCTCTTGCCGATCGTATGTCCGAAGGCGCCCGATGTCACATTGCCCACGACCTTGCCGTCCTTGAGGATCGCCTCGTAACCGACCACATCGGCATGCGGCGCCTCGACCACCATCGTCACGAAGCGGCGCTTCGGCCCGCGCTCGCGCTCTTCGAGCGCTGCCGCCTTGCCGACGAAATCGCCCTTGCCGAAGTCGACGAAGACGTCGAGCCCCGTTTCGGCGACCGTATAGTCGGGGCGGAAATCCTTGTTGAAGGAGCCGTAATTCTTCTCCATCCGCAAAGAAGAAATGGCGCGGCCGCCGTAATGCGCCAGGCCGAGCTCGGCACCTGCCGCGAGGATATCTTCATAGAGCTGGAGCTGGAAATCGGGCGTGACCCAGATCTCGTAGCCGAGCTCGCCCGTGAAGCCGCAGCGCTGCATGATCGCGGGCGATAGGCCGACCGCCATCTCCTTCACGGCAAAGAACCTGAACGCTTCGTTGGTCATGTGCTGCGGCGGCACGAGGCGCTGCATGAGGAGGCGTGCATTGGGCCCGGAGACCGCAAAGCCGGTGAGTGTCGAACAGGCGCTGCGGATATGCATGTCGGGGCTCGGGCGCTGGCGCCAGAACCAGCGCATGTAGAATTCCTCGGCGAAGCCCGAGCCAATGATCAGATAGCGGTCATCGGCGAGGCAGGCGATCGAGAGATCGCCCGTGACCCGGCCGCGCTCGTTCAGGAGCGGCGCGATCGCCATGCGGCCGGGCTTGGGGATGCGGCAGGCGAAGACCCGGTCGAGCCAGGCCCTCGCGCCTTTGCCCTCGACCTCGAACTTCGCATAGTTCGAGGTCTCGTAAAGCCCGACGCTCGAGCGCACCGCGCGGCACTCGGCGCCGACATGTTCGAAAGCGTTGGAACGCCGATAGGTCGGCTCCTCATAGGGCTCGACGCCGGGCGGTGCGAACCACAGCGCATTCTCCAGGCCGAAATTCGCGCCGAAGACGGCGCCACGCTCCTTCAGCCGGTGATAGACCGGCGTGCGGCGGAAGGGGCGGGCGGCCGGCACCTCCTCATTCGGATAGGTGAGTCTGAAGCGGCGCCGGTAATTCTCGTGCACCTTGATCTCGGTGTAGCGCGGCGTCGTGAAGGAGCCGTAGCGCGCCACATCCATGGCGAGCACATCGGCGCCGGGATCGCCTTCGGCCATCCAGCGCGACAGCGCGAGCCCGACGCCGCCGCCCTGGCTGAATCCCGCCATCACGGCGCAGGCGACCCAGAAATTCTGCAAGCCCCGCACCGGCCCGACCAGCGGATTGCCGTCCGGTGAGAAGGTGAAAGGGCCGTTCACCACCTTCTTGATGCCGGCTCGTCCAACGGCCGGGAAATGCACGAAGCCGCGTTCGAGCTCGGGCGAGATTCGGTCGAGATCGTCGGGCAGGAGCTGGCTGTGGAAGTCGTCGGGCGTGACCTCGGGCGACCAGGCGACGCTTGCCTGCTCATAGGTGCCAAGCAGCACGCCTCGGCCTTCCTGGCGCAGATAGATCTCGCCCGTGAAATCCGAGGTGTTGATGATCTCCCGCTCGAGGTCTTCGAGCTCGGGCAGCGGCTCGGTGATGATGTAGTGATGCTCCATGGCGAGGACGGGCAGCGACAGGCCGACCAGGCGGCCGATCTCGCGCGCCCAGAGCCCGCCGGCATTCACCACATGCTCGGCATGGATCGTGCCCTTGTCGGTGACGACGTCCCAGGAGTGATCGGGCCGCTGCTTCAGGGCCGTGACCTTGGTGAAGCGTTCGACCTGCGCGCCGAGGGCGCTCGCCGCCGCCACATAGGCTTGCGTCACCAGCCAGGGGTCGACATGTCCGCCATCCTCGCGCCAGAGCGCGCCCTTGAAGTGCTCGGCCGCGATCAGGACATTGCGTTTCTTCGCCTCGGCCACCGGGATGAGCTCGGTATCCATGCCGAGATAGCGGGCGCGCGAATGGATGAGCTTGAGGAAATCCATCTGCCCGTCGCTCGCCGCGAGATAGATGCCTCCATTATGATGGATGCCACAGGATTGGCCGGTGACCTTCTCGAGCTCGCGATAAAGGTCGAAGGTGTATTTCTGCAGGCGCGAGACATTGGCGTCGGAATTCAGCGTCGTGACGCCGCCTGCTGCGTGCCAGGTCGAGCCCGAGGTCAGCTCGTTCTTCTCGATGAGGACGACGTCGGACCAGCCGATCCGCGCGAGATGATAGAGCACCGAGCAGCCGACCACTCCTCCACCGATGACTACGGCACGCGCACGCTCTTTCATTCGCTTCCTCTCAGCATCGATCCAATTCACCCCATCCTCGCATGTGTCGGGCGCAACCGAAACTCCTCAGACGCACCGAACTCACGGTGCCGTGAGACGGCGCGATCCTGAGCGCGAATCTGAGCGGAGAACATCCGCCCCTCGTAATAAATCAAATAATATCAGTGTGTTGCGTGAAAACCTAGGTCGTCGCCGGGGCGGGGCTCGGCTGCGCCGCGCCAGTGCGGCCGCGCAGCCGGCGCCAGAAGCGCGACAGCCGCGCCATCTGCAGATAGATCACCGGCGTCGTGTAGAGGGTGAGCGCCTGCGACAGCAGGAGGCCGCCCACGATGGTGATGCCAAGCGGGCGGCGCATCTCCGAGCCTGCGCCGGTAGCGATGGCGAGCGGGATCGCGCCGAAGAGCGCGGCGAGCGTCGTCATCAGGATCGGCCGGAAGCGCTCGATGCAGGCCTCGAACACGGATTCGCTCGGCCGCAAGCCGCGCATGCGCTCAGCATGCACCGCGAAATCGACGAGCATGATGCCGTTCTTCTTCACGATGCCGATGAGCAGGATGATCCCGATGAAGGCGATCACGGTGAGGTCGATGCCGGCGACATTGACGGCGATGAGCGCGCCGAGGCCGGCCGAGGGGAGGGTGGAGATGATGGTGATTGGATGCACCAGGCTCTCATAGAGCACGCCGAGAACGATATAGACCGCGAGCAGCGCGACCACGATCAGCACGCCCTGGCCGCTCGAATTGTCGGCGACCGATTTCGCGTCGCCCGCGAACTCGGCATGCAGCGAGGCCGGCAGATGCATCTCGTCGACCGCCTTCTGCACCGCGTCGGTCGCGGTGCCGATCGGGGTGTCCGGCTTGAGATTGTAGGTAATGGTGATCGAGGGGAACTGCCCCTGATGGTTGACGACGAGCGGGGCCGTGCCGCGCTCGACATGAGCGACGGCCGAGAGCGGCACCGCGACCCCGCCGCGGCCGGGCACGTAGAGCCCGTCGAAATCCGAAGGGTCGCGTGAGCGTGACTGCGTCACCTCGAGCACCACGCGATACTGGTTGCGCTGCGTGTAGTTCGTCGAGATCTGCCTTTGGCCATAGGCGTCGCCGAGGGCGTTATCGATGTCCTGGATCGCGACGCCGAGCCGCGAGGCCTTGTCGCGGTCGATCACCACATTCGCCTGCAAGCCCCCCTTCTCGCGATCGGAGGCGACGTCGACGAGGCCCGGGATCTGGCGCATGCGTTCGAGCACCTTCGGGAAATTTTGGAGGAGCTCGTCGAAATCGGGATCCCAGAGGGTGAACTGATATTGCGCCTTGCCCTGGCGAGCGCCTGCGCGGAGATCCTGCACCGGGAAGAGATAGACGCGGATGCCCGCGATGGGGTCGAGCTTCTGGCGCAGGCGGTCGATGACCTGGAGCGCGGTTAGCTTGCGGTCGGCCTCGGGCTTTAGGCTGACATAGAAGGTGCCGTGATTGACGGTCGAGCCGCCCCCGACGAAGGAGGCGACGCCCGAGATCGCCGGATCGGCGACAAGGATGTCGCCCGCCGTCTGCTGCAAGGTCTCCATCGCCGGGAAGGAGATATCGGGCGAGGCCTCGGTGAAGCCAAAGATCAGGCCGGTATCGTCCTGCGGGAAATAGCCCTTGGGGGTGGTGCGGAAGAGCTGGACCGTGAGCCCGATGGTCGCCGCCATGACGAGGAGCATCAGCCAGGGATGGCGCAGCCCAACCCGCAGCGAGCGCGCATAGGCGTTGGTCAGGCGCGTGAGCCCGCCCTCAACGAGGCGGTCGTACCAGCGCGGCTTCTCGTCGCGGTCATGGCGCATGAAGCGCCCGCAGATCATCGGCGTCACGGTGAGCGACACGAAGGTCGAGACGATGATGGCGAAGACGAGGGTGAGCGAGAATTCGCGGAATAACCGGCCGAGGATGCCGGGCATGAACAGCAGCGGGATGAAGGCCGCGATCAGCGAGATCGAGATCGACACCACGGTGAAGCCGATCTGGCGCGCGCCGGTGAGCGCGGCCTCGACCCGACCCATGCCGTTCTCCATGTTGCGATGGATGTTCTCGATCATCACGATCGCGTCGTCGACCACGAAGCCGACCGAGATGGTGATCGCCATCAGCGAGAGGTTGTCGAGCGTGAAGCCCGAGGCCCAGATGGCGGCGCAGGTGCCGGCGAGCGACAAGGGCACGGTGATGCCGGCGGCGATGGTCGGCGTCGCGCGGCGCAGGAAGACGAACACCACGAGCATCACGAGCGTGATGGCGATCATCAAGGTGCGCTGCACCTCGTTGATCGAGGCGCGGATGGTCAAGGTCCGGTCGGCCATCACCTCGACCTTGACGCCGGCCGGGATGAGCCGCTGCAACTGCGGCAGGAGCGCCTTCACCCGATCGACGGTCTCGATGACATTGGCATCGGCCTGCTTGGTGACGATAAGCAGGACGGCGGGCTTGTGGTTGTACCAGCCGGCGGCACGACTGTTGCGCACGCCGCGCTCGACGCGGGCGATCTGCGAGAGCTTCACGACCGTGCCGTTCGCCGCCGTCACCACGACGTCCCGATAATCCTGGAGCGCCGCGATCCGGTCATTCGTCGCGATGGTCTCGGTCTGGGTCGGGCCCTCGAAATTGCCGAGCTGGTTCGGAGCATTGGCGTTGACGATCGCCTGGCGCACGGATTCGAGGCTGATGCCCATCGCGGCGAGCCGCGCCGGGTCGACCCGCACCCGGATGGCCGGCTGCTCGGCGCCGTTCACTGTCACCTCGCCGACCCCTTCGACCTGCGAGATGCGCTGCGCCAAGACGGTGTCGGCGGCGTCATAGATG
>Ga0318562_10001612_pt1 | contig 10240 bp, 10 predicted proteins | sample GRESIP066b5f18_FD_203688 | JGI IMG/M metagenome (GOLD analysis project Ga0318562, IMG submission 203688) | Tropical soil microbial communities from Luquillo Experimental Forest, Puerto Rico - GRE.SIPMG.066b5f18 | ecosystem: Environmental > Terrestrial > Soil > Tropical forest > Bulk soil...
GACTCGACCTCGAGCCGCACCAGGGCCAGCGGAGTGTCCCCGTCGGCCTCGTCGGTGGTGTTCACCTGCAGCAGAGCGGGATTGGGGTTCTCGGCGGCGATCATGTCGAGCAGTTGCGGGATCTCCGCGCCAGCGACGCCCTGCACGCGGCCCTGGATCCAGACCAGCGATCGCACCGGCTCGCGCAACGGCAGCGGCGCGTAGTCGGTCATCTCCAGTACCGCCTGCACGCCCGCGGCGCGCGCGGCGATCAACATGCCTGCGACGACGCCGTCGCCGGGAACGGTGATCGCGAACGAACCGTCCTCGAGGAGGTGGTGCACCGCGCTGGCGGTCGGCGCGACGCCTTCGATCGCCAGCATGGCGCCGGTCGCGCGCGCACAAGTGCTGCGGATCCGCTCGGCCGTCGTCGGTGCCGGTGCCGCCATCGCATCGCCTTCCCGTAGATGAGGTAAGCCTAACTTAGTCAAGCCTAACTAAGCTCGCAAGACGCACCCCGCGACGTCAGAGGGCACCCGGCATCGAACCGATAGGTTTGAAACGTGCCCCGCATCGCCTATCTCGGACCGGAGGGAACCTTCACCGAGGCGGCGTTGATCCGGATGGCCAGCAGCGGCATGGTGCCCGGTAACGGCCCATCTCATGACGTGACACCGGTGCCGACGGAAAGCACCGCAGCGGCGCTGGCTGCCGTCCGGGCCGACGACGCCGATTATGCGTGCGTGCCCATCGAGAACTCGATCGAAGGATCGGTGCTGCCGACGCTGGACAGCCTGTCCGTCGGGCCCGAGCTCCAGATCTTCGCCGAGCTCACCTTGGACGTCGCGTTCACGATCGTGGTCCGGCCCGGCACCACCGCAGGCGATGTACGCACCATCGCCGCATTCCCGGTGGCAAGCGCACAGGTGCGCCAGTGGCTGGCGGCCAATCTGCCTGCGGCACAGTTGGTTCCGGCGAACTCAAATGCCGCGGCCGCCAAGGACGTCGCCGAAGGCCGCGCCGACGCGGGCGTGAGCACGCCGCTGGCCGCCGACCGGTACGGGCTCGCTGCGCTGGCGTCCGACGTCGTCGACGAACCCAACGCACGGACGCGGTTCGTGTTGGTCGGGCCACCTGGACCGCCGCCGGCGAGCACCGGCGCGGACCGGACCTCGGTGGTGCTGCGGCTGGACAACGTGCCCGGCGCGCTGGTTTCGGCGATGACCGAGTTCGCTATCCGCGACATCGATCTCACCCGCATCGAATCGCGGCCAACCCGTAGGGAATTGGGCACTTACATTTTCTTCCTCGACTGTGTCGGACATATCGAGGACGATGCGGTCGCCGAGGCACTCAAGGCGCTTCACCGTCGTTGTGCGGATGTGCGATATCTGGGGTCATGGCCGACGGGATCGGCCACCGGCGCGGCGCCGCCGCAGCTCGACGAGGCGTCGCAGTGGCTGATGCGAATGCGGGACGGTAAACGACCGGGGACGCGAGGAGCAGAGGAATCATGAGCGGGCGGCTGGTGCTGGTCCGCCACGGCCAATCACACGGAAACGTCGAGCGTCGGCTCGACACCCGCCCGCCTGGCGCCGAGCTGACCGAGCTGGGTCGCGAACAGGCGCGTGCATTCGCCCGCGCGTGGCCGCACGAGATCGGCATGGTCGCCCACTCGATCGCCGTGCGCGCCTCGCAGACCGCCGCCGAGATCGGCGACGAACGCGGACTTGCGCCGCATGAGCTGGAGGGAATCCACGAGGCGCAGGTCGGTGATCTGGAGGACCGCAACGACGACACCGCAATCGAGGAGTTCCAGACGGTCTACCACCGCTGGCACGACGGCGACCTCGACGCGCGGCTGGCCGGCGGCGAGAGCGGGCGCGAGGTCCTTGACCGCTACGTCCCGGTGATCACCCAACTCCGGATGCGCTATCTCGACGACGACGCGTGGCACGGGGACATCATCGTGGTCAGTCACGGCGCGGCGATCAGGCTGACCGCCGCGACGTTGGCAGGAGTGGATGCGGGCTTCGCACTCGATCATCACCTGAGCAACGCCGAATCCGTTGTGCTGGCACCGATCACCGACGGCCGGTGGAGCTGTCTGCACTGGGGTGAGCTGGCCCCGCCGTTCTATCCGGAGACCGACGCTCACCCCGTCGAGGATGCCCTGTCGTCCGTCGACCCGATGGGCTGAGCGCAGCTACAGCCGATCGCTTCACAGTCGATGCTGAACGCGTGCATCACTTCGGGGGTCACACAGCCGTCCTCGGTGCACTCCGAGTGCCGCAGAGCGTGGTGGATGACGGTGCCGTGGCAATGCTCCACGTCAGCCCGACACCCCCGGCACTCGCCCATGGCCCCTTGATAGCACCATCGAGGGCCGATCCGCGGTTGCCGCGCTTATGCCCAGCCCAGTTCGTGCAGGCGCTCGTCGTCGATGCCGAAATGATGGCCGATCTCGTGAACGACCGTGATGGCCACCTCGTCGACCACGTCATCCTCGGTGTCACAGACGTCGAGCAGCGCCTCGCGGTAGATCGTGATGGTGTCGGGTAGCGAACCCGCGTACCACGAGTCGCGTTCGGTCAGCGCGACGCCGTGATAGAGGCCGAGGATGTCGGGCTCGTCAGGGTTGCGGTCCTCGACGAGGACGACGACGTTGTCGATGGCCTTGGCCAGCTCGGGCGGAATCAGATCGAGTGCGTCCGACACCAGCTCTTCAAACCGTTGCGGGCTCATCCGCACGGCCACGTCGACTACGCCCCTGGCGGCGGGATGAAGGGGTCGGCAGGCGGTGGGCCCGGCGCGGGACCGGGTGCGGGACCCGGAGCCGCAGGCGGCGCTCCCTGGTCCACAGGCGCAGGCGGCGTTCCTGCGGGGGCCGGCGGTGCTCCCAGGGGCGGCGGCGCGCCTGCATCTCCAGGTGGCGCCCCTGCCGAGGCATCGCCCGGCGGCGGCCCGTTGAGGAAGGTGTTGCCGCCGGGAGGGGGCGCCTGCGTTGCCGACGTCGACGGCGATGGGCTCGCGGTGTTCTGGGCCTGCGGCATGTGCTGGGTCTGTTGCGTCTGCTGCGTCGACTGGCTGTTGTCGTACTGGCTGCTGCTTTGGTCGGCGGCCGACATGTCGGGCATCGGGATCGGCGGGAAGTTCAGTCGCTCTTCAGGGATGTCCGGCGGCGGGATCGGCGGCTGGCCGTTGATCTGCAGCGGGCCCTTCGCACTGTTCAACAGCGTCGACCAGCCCCCGTTGCCTAGCGTGGCGCCGATGCTGCAGGACACCTGGTGGCTGCCCGCCGTCCAGCTGGGCAACGCGATGGTGCTGTAGATCAGCGTCAGGGTGGTGCTGCGGAGCTGGATCGGCGCCAGGTAGGCGTCGGTCATCTTGGTGCAGGCGTCCTTGATGTACGCGTCCTGGTCGGGTTCGGGCGGCAGCCCGTTGGGGAACTTATCGGCGACGTTGACCGCGCCGGTGACCTCCATGGCGTGCGGCCCCGCGCAGTCGACGGGGATATCGGTGGGCTGGTTGGTGGACGGATCGATGCCAAGGCAGGTGCCCGCGGGCCACACCTTCGACTGGTCGGTGTCGGCAACCTTGCCCTGGAACGTGAGCTGAGTGTTGTTGGGGCCAGGCAGCTGAAGGCCGCACAGCATCCGACGCTCGCCCGACTGCTTCCAGGCCTTGTCGCCCGACCACATCATGCTGACCGTGTAGCGGCTGTTCGGGTCGAACTTCTCGCCGAGGTAGCGGCGCACCGCGACCTGGCACTGCTCCTGGCTGATCTGCTGGATGCGTGACGGCGACGGCGGCGCGGCGTCGGGGCCGTACTCGCTGCCTGGGAAGGTCCGCATATCCACCGACTCGGCGACCTCGAAGCGGTGGTCGCCCTTGCAGTCGACGACCTTCGCGTCATCGGGGGTGCCCTCGGGCCAGTTGAGGCAATCGCCTGCCTTGGCCTTGCCGAACGTCTCGGCGCCGCGCAGCCCGAGCTGGATCGCGTTGTTCGGCAGGCCGCTCGCGTTCTCGGTGCCCGGCAGGGCGGTGAGCACGCCTGCGATGAGGAGTCCGCCGAGGGCGGTCAACAACAGCGCGCGACGGGTGGATGTGGCGTGCAGACTGCGCCACCACGCCACTTTTGGCGTGGGGTGTTTTGCCTCGTCGGCGGGTAATTCGACCCGCTCGGGTGCGTCCAACATCCGCTCCATTGTGACAGGCGCGCCGACCCCTGTGACAAGTGAGGCGGATGTAACGTTATGTGGTTGTGCTCCCGCCGGTAGGGTTCCTGCCGTGATCGACCTCAGACTGCTGCGCGAAAACCCGGATGCCGTTCGGGCCTCACAACGTGCCCGCGGTGAAGATCCCGGCCTCGTCGACGCGCTGTTGGAGGCCGACGCGGCCCGACGCGCCGCCGTCACCGTCGCCGACAATCTGCGCGCCGAACAGAAGGCCGCCAGCAAGAAGGTCGGTGCGGCGTCGAAGGAGGATCGGCCCGCGCTCCTCGAGCAGGCCAAGCAGCTCGCCGAGAAGGTCAAGGCCGCAGAGGCCGAGCAGGCCGATGGCGAGAAGGCGTTCACCGCCGCTCAGATGGCGATCTCCAACGTGATCATCGACGGTGTCCCGTCCGGTGGTGAGGACGACTTCGTGGTGCTCGACACCGTCGGCGAACCCCCCGCGATCGACGACCCGAAAGACCATGTGGCGCTTGGTGAGTCGCTCGGGCTGTTCGACCTCGAGCGGGGCGCGAAGGTGTCCGGCGCCAGGTTCTACTTCCTCACCGGCTACGGCGCGCTCCTGCAGCTCGGCCTCATGCAGCTGGCGGTGCAGCTGGCGACGGCCAACGGGTTCACGCTCGTCATTCCTCCGGTGCTGGTGCGCCCGGAGATCATGGGCGGCACCGGATTCCTCGGCGCACACAGCGAAGAGGTGTACCGCGTCGACGGCGACGACCTCTATCTGGTCGGGACATCGGAGGTCCCGCTCGCCGGCTACCACTCCGACGAGATCCTCGACCTGTCCGCGGGACCGCGGCGGTACGCGGGCTGGTCGTCATGCTTCCGGCGCGAGGCGGGCAGCCACGGCAAGGACACCCGCGGCATCATCCGTGTGCACCAGTTCGACAAGGTCGAGGGCTTCGTCTACTGCAGGCCTGAGGAGGCCGAGGCCGAGCACGATCGGCTGCTGGGCTGGGAGCGCGAGATGCTCGCCAAGATCGAGGTGCCCTACCGGGTGATCGATATCGCCGCGGGCGATCTGGGTGCGTCCGCCGCACGCAAGTACGACTGCGAGGCCTGGATCCCGACCCAGCAGACCTACCGGGAGCTGACCTCGACGTCGAACTGCACGACGTTTCAGGCCCGCAGGCTTGCGATCCGCTACCGCGATGAGAACGGCAAGCCGCAGGCGGCGGCGACGCTGAACGGGACGCTCGCCACCACCCGCTGGCTGGTCGCGATCCTGGAGAACCATCAGCAGCCCGACGGTAGCGTGCGGGTGCCCGCGGCGCTGGTGCCGTTCGTCGGCGCCGAAGTGCTCGAGCCTCGCTAGCGGGCTTCCAGAAGCTCGTCGAGCTTGGCGAGAAACTCCTTCGGCCGCTGCGGGGTGAATGCGGGTTTCGGTCGCGCGCCTGCGACGTCGAGGGTGATCAACGTGGATTTGATCGGCCGCCAGATGTCCAGCGGCAGCCAGCGACGCAGATCCGAACTGCCCCAGATTCGGAACCGCTGGGTGAACATCCCCAGCGACTCGGCCTTGTAGCCACGGATCGACCGCAGTGGGATGATTTTCGATGTGCCAGACGGAAAGTGGTAGCGCCGCAACGTGATTGCTTCCTGATCGAGCTGAATGAGCCCGTCGTCGTAGTACTGGCGCGGCGCGGCGCTCATAGCTTCTCGCACCGCAATTCGTGGCCCCTGGACGTCAGGCAGCGGCCGTTGTCCAGATTCCACTGCCAGCCGTGCAGATTGCAGGTCAGCGTCGAGCCTTCGACGACGCCGAACTTCGAAAGGTCGGCCTTCAGGTGCGGGCAGCGCCGCTGCATCCGGAACCCGTCGAGTTCGATCGATGCGGTGTCGTCGTGCGCTTCGGCGAACCAGCCGTCGGCGTAGGCGATGCGTTCATCGGTCAGGCATTTGAAGAATGTGTACAGGTACTCGTTGTAGCCGCCGACCCGCCACGCCTTGAATCTGGTGGAAAGGAAGATGGTGTTCACCCAGTCCGGCTCCTCGTCGCGCAGCACCGTGCGCACGAGTTCGGGTGCGATCTCGAACCCGTACCGAAACTTCTCGTCGGGGATCGGTTCGCGCACAGCACGTTTCGGGAAGTCGAGCACCACCGTTTCGGGGCCGAGCCTCAGCTCGACGGGATAGCCGATCCCGTCGCAGATCTGGTCGCTCTGGCTCATGATCGGTTCGAACCGCGCGCGCAGAGGCTCCAGCAGCGGCTCGCCCTCTGCGGATGCCCAGCGGGTCTTCTCCGCCGCGAGCACCGGCGCCATCCGCTCGGCGTAGTCGGCGATGTAGCGCGCCTTGCCGGTGGTGAAGATCGCGGTCACCTCGTCGTCGGGCAGCGGGTGATTCAGCGAGTTCAACTGTGAGCCGGTGAAATCCGCGGTCGACCCCGGGATCAGCAGCAGGCCGCCGTCGTGTCCGTGGCTGCGCATCTGATCGAGGAACACGATCTGGTCGGGGAAGATATTCGCGGGATCGCCGTGGTCGTCGTTGAGGTCCCGCAGCGCCGCATCGAGAAAGCAGGGCGGCCCGGCCGACGGCACCACCCAGGTGGCGTCGACCTGCGCGATGTACTGCCGGCAGCGGTCCATCTGACGCTGGCGCTTCTGCGTGCCGAACGCTTCCTTGGCCCGTGCAGGCATGTCGTAGACCATCGGGTACCAGATCGCCCCTGAGTACTGCAGCATGTGCACGTCGACCTGACCGAAGTCCGCGTGCACCACATCGAGGTCGACCGGGCGGGCGTCGTTCATATTGAAGGCGGTTGTCACGCCATCCGAAACCACCAGGCCTGAGTCACCGATCGGGCCGTCGGCGGGCGCGCGCAACGCGATGATCATCACGTCGAGATCGCCCTTCGGGCCGCTGACCGTGTGCTTGACCGAATCGGTGGTCTCGAAGAACCGGTGGAAGCCGAGCTTCTCCAGCTCGCGCTGCAGATCGGGCACCGGGTAGTCGGGGAGCAGTACCACCGCGTCCTTGTTGACGTGCTCGCGCAGGTTCTGCGGATCGAAGTGGTCCTTGTGCAGATGCGAGACGTAGAGGTAGTCGCAGTCGCCGAGAGCGTCCCAGTTCAAAGCGCTGTTGTCGGGAAACGGGAACCACGAAGCGAAGTAGGCGGGGTTCACCCAGGGGTCGCAGAGAATGCTCCCGGCCTGCGTGTCGATCCGGAAACCGGCGTGTCCGACGCTCGTGACCTGCACCAATGACCTTTCTCTGCGATACGGCCGTCCGGACAATCCTAGTGGGACGAGAACTCGCCGGCGTTCCACAGCGCGCGGTAGAAGTCGACCCGTTCCGGGTCAGGTTCGACACCGTACGCGTCCAACAGGTCGTCTTCCCAATCGCCGGCGTAGTTCCACGACAGCGAAAGCGTCGCGACGGCCAGGTCGGCCCAACGGTCCGCGACGCCGAGGTCGCCGAGATCGACATGGCCGCAGCAACGGCCGGCGTCGTCGATAAGCGTATTGGGCGCGCATGCGTCGCCGTGGCACACCACCAGCCGGTCCACCGGCAGCGAGTCGGTCACCCACTCCGGGGCACCGAACGGAAAGTCGGCGACGGGCAGCCGGTCGTGCAGCAGCCGCAGGCCCGTTCCGATGGCCCTGACCGTTGTGCGCGGTTCGGCCACCCAGCGTGGATCGACCGCGGACCGGCCGGGCAGGCCCGCGGTGTGCAGCCAGCCGTCGCCGGCGCCGAGGACCTGCGGGACGGCGAGGTGGGTCACGGCCCACCGGAGCCGCGCGGCCTCGGCGACCAAGTGCCCTGCCCATCGCGGCGGCGCGACCTTGACATATTCGGTTCCGCCGTCGATCCGGAACGTGACGCCGCCCAGCTCGTTGATCCAGACGGCGGCGACCGTCCTGCCCGCCGCGATGTCGTCGACGACACCGGGCACCGCCACCTGCTCGGAGGGGAAGCTCACTTGTCGCCCTTTCCGCCGGGAGCACTACGCTTGCGGCTGTGGAACCGGTATACGGAACTGTCATCCAACTTGCCCGCCTGACCTGGTGGCTGCAGGGGTTGAAGTTCACGGTCACCGGGGTGGAGAACCTGCCCGTCACCGGTGGTGCGGTGGTGGCGATCAACCACACCAGCTATTTCGACTTCACCTTCGCCGGGCTGCCCGCCTACCGGCAGAAGCGCGGCCGCAAGGTGCGGTTCATGGCGAAGAAAGAAGTCTTCGACAACAAGATCACGGGCCCGATCATGCGCAGCCTGCGCCACATCGAGGTGGACCGCCACAGCGGCGCGGCCTCCTACGAGCAGGCCTGCCTGAAGCTCAAGGAAGGCGAACTGGTCGGCGTCTACCCGGAGGCCACCATCAGCCGCAGCTTCGAGATCAAGGATTTCAAGTCCGGCGCAGCCCGGATGGCGATCGCCGCGGATGTGCCGATCGTCCCGCACGTCGTCTGGGGCGCACAGCGCATCTGGACCAAGGGGTACCCGAAGAACATGTGGCGGCCCAAAGTGCCGATTTCGATCGCCGTCGGGGAACCCATCATGCCCACGCTGCCCGCGACCGAGCTGACCGCGTTGCTGCATTCACGGATGCAGCATCTTCTGGAGCAGGTGCAGGACGCCTACGGCCCGCACCCGCCCGGCGAGTACTGGGTGCCACACCGGCTCGGCGGCGGCGCGCCGACCCTGGCCGAGGCGAACCGGATGGACGCCGAGGAGGCAGCCGAAAAGGCTGCCCGCCGTGAGCAGCGGGACGACGCGGCAGGAGCGTCAGGGTAATACCGATGGAGCCGGTTTTCCGCATGCTCGAAATCGCTTGCAGCACAGGCGTTGCCGTATCAGGATCGCGCATAACCTACCTGGATCTGGAGAACATTCCCGCGCAGGGCGGCGGGGTTGTCGCGATCAACCACACCAGCTACCTGGACTGGATGCCAGCCGCGCTGGCCGCATACAAGCGGCACCGACGGCTGCGTTTCATGATCAAGGAAGAAATGATGGAGGTGAAGGTCGTCAACTTCTTGATCAAGCACACGGGAACGATCCCGGTCGACAGGAAGGCGGGCGCGGGCGCATTCGCGGTGGCCGTCGAGCGGTTGCGCGCAGGCGAGCTCGTCGCCGTGTACCCGGAGGCGACGATCAGCCGCAGCTTCGAGCTGAAGGAGTTCAAGTCCGGCGCGGCGCGCATGTCGAACGAGGCGCAGGTGCCGATCATCCCGTTGATCGTCTGGGGCGCGCACCGGCGCTGGACCAAGGGCCATCCGCGCAGACTCGGCCGCGCAAAGGTGCCGATGACCGTCGAGGTCGGCAAGCCGCTGCCGCCTGCCGCGACGATCGAGCGGACCGAGGCCGCGATGCGGGCGTCGATGACGGCGCTGCTGCACGACGTGCAGCAGTCCTACGAGCACCCGGAAGGGGCGTACTGGGTGCCGCGGCGGATGGGTGGCTCCGCGCCAACGATGGAAGAGGCCAAGGTGCTCGACGAGGCCGAGTTGGCCGAACGGGCCCGCAAGCTGGCTGAGCGAGAGGCGAGACGCTGACACTGCCAGCGCTGATCGCCACCGACGTCGATGGCACGCTGCTCGACGACGAGGACGACGACAGGATCAGTCCCCGCACCCGCAGCGCCGTGCTCGCTGCTGTCGATTCGGGCGCGCAGTTCGTGCTCGCCACCGGACGCCCTCCCCGGTGGGTGCACCCCGTCGTCGACGCCCTCGGTTTCGCGCCGATGGCGGTGTGCGCGAACGGCGCGGTGATCTATGACCCGTCTGTCGATCGCATCGTGTCCGTCCGCACCTTGTCGTCCGACCAACTGGGTGAGCTCGCCGAGATCGCCACCCGGGTCATCCCCGGCGCGGGCCTCGCGGTCGAGCGGGTCGGTCGCAGCGCCCACGATGCGGCGACCCCCCAGTTCGTCAGCTCACCGGGCTACGAGCATGCCTGGCTCAACCCGGACAACACCGAGGTGTCCATCGAGGATCTGCTCAGCGCCCCGGCGATCAAGCTGTTGATCCGCAAGGCGGGTGCGCGCAGTTCCGACATGGCGGCCGAGCTCGCCAAACATGTTGGGT
>Ga0318562_10001613_pt1 | contig 10236 bp, 10 predicted proteins | sample GRESIP066b5f18_FD_203688 | JGI IMG/M metagenome (GOLD analysis project Ga0318562, IMG submission 203688) | Tropical soil microbial communities from Luquillo Experimental Forest, Puerto Rico - GRE.SIPMG.066b5f18 | ecosystem: Environmental > Terrestrial > Soil > Tropical forest > Bulk soil...
CCTGAAAAACCGCAGCTTCCTCAAGGAGATCGACTTCGAACCGGCCGAGCTGCGGTTCCTGCTGCGCCTGGCCGAGGCGCTCAAGCTCGCCAAGTACGCCGGCACCGAGACCCAGCACCTGGCCGGGCAGGAGATCGCGCTGATCTTTGAGAAGACCTCCACCCGCACCCGGTCGGCGTTCGAGGTCGGCGCCTACGACCAGGGCGCGCACGTGACCTACCTCGACCCATCCGGGTCGCAGCTGGGGCACAAGGAATCGATCGCCGACACCGCCGCGGTCCTGGGCCGCATGTACGACGCGATCGAGTTCCGCGGCAACAGCCAATCCGACGTCGAAGAACTCGCCGCCCACGCCGGCGTGCCGGTGTACAACGGGCTGACCGACGAATGGCACCCCACCCAGATGCTCGCCGACTTCCTCACCATGCACGAATCCTCCGGCAAACCCTACGACCGCCTTACTTACGCCTTCGTCGGCGACTGCCGGTTCAACATGGGCCGCTCCCTGCTGGTCATGGGCGCGCTGATGGGCGCCGACGTGCGCCTATCCGGCCCCGGGGAACTGCACCCGCCCAAAGACGTCACCGACCTGGCCGCCGACATCGCCACCCGCACCGGAGCGCGCATCACCATCACCGACGACCCCGCCCGCGCCGTGCACGGCGCCGACTTCATCCACACCGACGTGTGGGTATCCATGGGCGAATCCAAGGACGTCTGGACCGACCGGGTCAAGGTCCTCACCCCCTACCAAGTCAACACCGCCCTCATGGAGGCCAGCGGCAACCCCGCCGTCAAATTCATGCACTGCCTGCCCGCCTACCACGACCCCAACACCACCGTCGGCCGCCAAATCATGGAACACACCGGCATGACCGGAGGCCTCGAAGTCACCGGCGAGGTCTTCAACTCCGCCGCCAGCATCGTCTTCGACCAAGCCGAAAACCGCCTCCACACCATCAAAGCCATCCTCGTCGCCACCCTCGGATAATCTCCGGGTATCGACAGGCGGCGCGGGAGGCACCATGAGTACGGCGACGGCCGGGGCACCGGTGACCATCAGCGAAGACACCAGGCGGAGGCTCGGGCGGATGGCGTGGGCGTCCTCCCTGATCATCTCCAACCTGGTCACGCTGGTTGTCGGCATCGTCATCGGCAACACCGCCAGGAAACGTATCGCCAGGAGGACCCGCGGGCTTACCTGATCGTGCCGCCGGCCGGGCGCCTTCACCCGCGGGGGGTGCGGGCGCCCGGAGCCAAGGCCACCCGCTAGGGTTGAGGACCCGGCGGCACGCCGTCAGCAGCATCCACGGCATGCCCCGCGGTGGGCAGTGACAAATCGAGAGGAAAGGGGGCGCCATGGCTGACTTGATCGCCATCGGATACCCGGATGAGGCGACCGCGCAAGCGGCAGCCGATGAGGCACGGCGGCTGGCCCAGGACCTGATCATCCAGCCAGACGCGATCGCGGTAATCTCCCGCGACACCGACGGCGGCTACCACGTCACCACCAACCATCACGCGGTGGGCGCGGGAGCGACCTGGGGCATGTTCTGGGGGTTCTTGTTCGGGTTGCTGTTCTTCATCCCGGTCTTCGGCATGGCCATCGGCGCCGGGATGGGCGCCCTCATGGGCAAGCTGGCCAAGACCAGCATCGACAAGCAGTTCCAGGATCAGGTACGCGACATGGTCCAGCCCGGTACCTCGGCGCTGTTCCTGGTGCTGGAGAAGGTCACGCCCGACAAGGCGGTCGAGGCGATGAGCAAGTACGGCGGCACCGTCCTGAAGACCTCGCTGTCCAAGGAGGACGAGGCGGAGCTGCAGGCGGCGCTGCACGGGAGCGGCGAGGACGCGCAGTAGCGCGCGCCTGAATCATCCGTGGCCGGAGGAGGCCGGTGGGCCGGGCTGTTCCGCAGCCAAGCGCCCGCCAGGCCTCCTCGGCGGTACCGGCCTAGCCAACCTGACGACGCGGAACGGCGGGCGTGTCCTCCGAGCCGGCCGCGTTGCCCGCGGATCGCCGTCCCGCCAGCGCCCACTCCCGCAGCCAGTTGACCGGCGCGGGTGTCGCCGGGCCAAGCAGTGGAGACGTGGCCAGGCGCCGGTGCCGGCGCGGGAGGTAGTCCGCAGTCAGCGGGTGGGCGGCCAGCATGTCCGCGAGCGACGGATAGCACGGCACGCCGTAGTAGCTCCCCAGGACCTCGGCCACGTCGTCGTATCGCAGGCCCGGCGGCAGGCCATCGGGGTCGGCCGGGCGCACGTGCAAGCCCAGGATGCGCGCCTTGCCGCAGCGGCATCCACGGGTGCCGATCCTCGTCCGCCCGTAGCCCTGGATGACACCGATCACTTCGCCGCGCCAGTAGTAGTCGCAGCGCCAGGCGTACCGCAGAGCCCAGTACGCCCAGAACCCGCACCCGCAGCCTGGCCCGGGTACCAGGTCACGCTGACACGGCGGGGCCCCCTGGCTGCCGCCGCCGCAGACAGCCACGTTCTCCCCGCGGTTCCACACGCCGGCGAAGCACCCGGTGAGCAGGCCGTCCACCCGCGGAGGTGTGCCGCTCACAACCGCCGCGACCGAGGGCATGTCCACGTGCCACAGCCGCACGCCCGTCACCGAACCGGCCGCCAGCGGCAGGTCGCGGCTACTGAATCCAGGGATGCTCTCCCCGGCCGTCGTGGTCATCCCGGGACCGGCTCCGCCGCCGGTTCCGCCGCCGGTTCCGCGGGCGCTTCCGCCGGCAGCAACGGCTCCAACTCGATTTCGGTGATCTCCTCGCCGATATCGCCCATCATCATCGTCGCCACCTACCACACGAGCAGCGGGCCCGCCGGGCCGCTCCCTTACTCACGCCACGCTACCCCCGCCGCCCCGGCTGGTGCGAGGTCATCGGGTGGGGGGCGCGCACGCCGGCGCCGCGCTCAGAGAACGAACGGGATCAGCATTTTGGTCGATTGCTTGTAGCGGGGATACGCGTCGGGAAAGACCTCGGTCATGTAGCGCTCCTCCATGGTCGCGCTATACAGGAAGTACGCTCCCACCAGGACAACCGCTATCAGCCAATACAAGCTAATCGCTAGCGTGGTACCGATCATCGCAAGGATGATGCCGGAGTAAATGGGGTGGCGAATAGCGCTATAGGGACCAGTCGTCACGAGCTCCGGGTCGGCTTTCTCGGACATTGGCATTCCCCAGTTCCGGCCGATATATATCCTGGCCCAGACGGCCAGCGCCAATCCCAGCACGAACAGGGCGAGACCGATGCCCTGCAACCACGGATCCACCGTGACGGCCCGGTGCCCCTTGAAAACGCCTAGTCGCAGTGCGAGAAGAGCAGCGAGAATGATCACTACCCGGATGCCCGCAAAGCGTGTCCATCGGGTTCGTCCAGCCTTCACACCGACGGACGCTGCGATCCAATAGATCCAGAAGACAGCCCAGCCGGCGCCGATGACAATATCGACAGCTTGCATGGGACGGAACTTCCTAACTGCCCAGGTATTTCTGGCGCGCCCAGCGCCGTGCAATTCTAGCTCGGCCGCGATCGTTCCTTGGGATGTCACGGCTGCCCGCCATCCAGCCTGAAGCTGCGCACCACTTGGGCACAGGCGTGCGCGACGGCTGCGGCCTCCGCCTGCGTGTTCTGGCAGTTGACGAAGTACTCGGTCGTGCCTTGGAACGCGAACAAGAGGATGCTCTCGACGTGGGTGCCGCTGATCGTCCCCGTGCCGCTGAACAGCAGAGCCGGCATGCCGGCCATGGTGCCCTTCTGGTATCGCGGCTGAACGGAACCTCTCACCTGCCGGAACATCTGCGTCGTCACCCGTTCCACCTCCGGGATGACGGCACCGATGTTTTGCGCGGTCACCGGGCGGTTCAGGTGATAGGCGGTGACCGTGATCAAGTCGAGCGATGTGCCCGGGCCGACGGCGGTGGTCCACAGCTGGTTCGTGCCCCCGTTGGTGATTTGCCGGGAGCTCACCGGCTGCTGCCATCCCGCCGGATAGGTGAACGCGACACCGTGCGCGTGGTAGGTCTGGGGCCCTCCAGCGGAGGATGCGCGGTAGATGGACACGCCGGTTGCCGCCAGGAGAATCGCGGCCAGCGCGACGAACCCCAGGGCCCGGCGCCGCGATGGCGAGGCCCGGGTCACCGCCGTGTTGGCGGCCAGGTCGCCCAGGCGCTGCCTTCGGGTGCCGGTGGCCATCATGGCGATGAAGCCGACCAGGTACAGCAGGGGCAGCCAGTCGATGAGCCGCAGCACCGTCCGCCCGGCGATCGCCGCGGCAGAGGGCCGGCTCCCATCGGTGCGCTGGACCCGCACGCCGAGCAGCAGCTTGCCCACGGTTTGCCCGGTCAAGGTCTCCAATGCGAAGTAGTAGAGCAGGAGCAGGGCCAGGTAGACGAGAAACCACCACCCGCCGACGAAGAAGTCGAAGCCACTCGAGCCGACGCGGAAGGTGCCCACGGTCGCGGCCATGATGACCAGCAAGCCGGTCAGTACGACGATGTCGATGAGCGCGGCGGCCAGCCGTGGCGCGGTCACGTTCCGCTCGCCGGGACGGTCTGGTGCGGGCGGCCCGGTTGGTGGTGACCACCGGACATCCGTGTCCGGGGCTGCTGGTTCGGGCGAGGCGGCTGACGTTTCGTACCCGCCCGGCGGTTCAGAATCGGTCACGGCGCCTCCTTGAGGCCACGTGGACAGGGCGGGTAGCCGACCGCCGAGTTTATCCGTATCTGCTCAAGCCCTGGGGATGGCGGTGGAATGCCATGGCGGGCCCGCAGGTTAAGCGCGGCATGAGCGTGTTCACTGACAAGGAACTCGAATATCTCACCGGACAGCGCCTGGGCCGGATAGCCACCGTCGGGCCGGACGGGCAGCCGCACGTGGTGCCGACGTCGTTTCGCTACAACCCCGAGCACGACGCCATCGAGGTGGGCGGCCTGCGCATGAGCCAGACCAAGAAGCTCCGGGACGTGGAGCGCACCGGCCGGGCCAGCATAGTGATCGATGACGTGCTCCCGCCATGGCAGCCGCGCATGATCGAAATCCGCGGCACGGCGGCGGTGATCCCCTCGGGGGGCAAGGCGTTCGGGGAGCGGTTCGATGATGCCATCGTCCGCATCCAGCCCACCCGGATCGTCGCCGCCGGCATTGACGAGGGCGAGTTGACCAGGAACGCGCGCTCGGTGAGCACGGCCTGACCGGCCGGGCCACGCGTCAAGTCACCGGACCTGGGGCAGGACCTCGGCCGCGATCAGCTCCAGATGATCAAGGTCGTGCAGGTCGAGGACCTGGAGGTAGGCCCGCGTGGCGCCGGCGTCCGCGAACCAGCCCAGCTTGTCCACGATCTCAGCGGGCGAGCCGGCCAGTCCGCCGTGCCGCAGGTCGTCCACCCGCTGGCCGATGGCCCGCGCCCGGCGGGCCAGTTCGGTCTCGTCCCGGCCGCAGCACACGGTCTGCGCGGCGGAATACCGCAGCGAACCGGGGTCGCGCCCCGCGTCCTTGCAGGCTTCGCGCACCCGTCCGAACGCGGCCGCGCTGTCTTCCACGGTGGCGAACGGGATGTTGTACTCGTCGGCGAACCTGGCCGCCAGCCGTGGTGTCCGGACCGGCCCGTCGCCGCCGACCAGGACCGGTGGCCGCGGCCGCTGGGCCGGCTTGGGCAGCGCCGGTGACCCGGACAGCGTGTAGTGGGCGCCGTCGAACGAGAACGTCCCGCCCTCGGGGGTTTCCCACAACCCGGTGATGATCTCCAGTTGTTCTTCGAGCCGGGCAAAGCGCTCGGCGAGCGGCGGGAACGGGATCCCGTACGCGGTGTGCTCCGCGTCGAACCAGCCGGTGCCGAGCCCGAGTTCGGCCCGGCCGCCACTCATCTGGTCCACCTGCGCCACCGCGATCGCCAGCGGTCCGGGCAGGCGGAAGGTGACCGGGCTCATCAGCGTGCCCAGCCGGATCCGCGACGTTTCGCGGGCCAGGCCCGCCAGGGTGGTCCACGCGTCGGTCGGCCCGGGCAGGCCGGAACCGCTCATCGTCAGGTAGTGGTCGGACCGGAAGAACGCATCGAAGCCGAGCCGTTCGGTGGCCTGGGCGACCGGCAGCAGCGTGGCGTAGTCGGCCCCCTCCTGTGGTTCGGTGAATATCCGCAGCTCCATGTGCCAATCCTGGCAACCCGGCGGGATCACCTCGCCGGGAGGGTGAGGAGGAGCACGTCACAGGCGGGGGAGCCGGGGCTGGGGTCACGGGTCCGGGCGACCTTGCGCCAGCCCCAGGCGCGGAAGGCATGCCGCGCCGCGGCAGCCGAGGGCGGCACGGTGAGCGCCGCCCGTTCTTCGGGCCGGTCGGCCAGCAGCAGGTCGTGCAGCGCCCTGGCGATGCCCTGCCGTCGCCATGACGCCCGCACCAGCAGGTCGGCCAGCGCGAAGGTGCGCCCTGGGCGCTCGGTGGTGACCTCAGCGGGCAGCGGGGCGGTCAGGTCCCGCCACCAGGACGTCGAGGGGCGCAACGGCATCCCGGACGCATAACCGACCAGGTAGCCGCCGTGCCGGGCCTCGGCCATGACGAAACCCGGCTGGCGGCGCTGCACCGCGAACCGGCGCGCGAACTGGCCGGCGTCGTCGGCACGCCGGTACGGTGGCTCGGCATACACTTCGGCGTGCAGTTTCTGCAGCTCACTGGCGTGCTCGGCGGCCAGCTGCCCGCCGAGCAGCAGGAACGTTATCCCGGGCGCGGACACGGTCACCTCCCCGGCTCAGCCCGCTTCTGCCTAGCACGCGCTATCCCTGCCCGGTGCCGGCGGCGCGGCCGTGGGCGCGCAAACCCAGGGTTCCATCGCGGCGCCGGCTCAGGTCCGGATGCGCTTGTTCCCCGGGTCGTACATCGGGCGCAGGGAGGCGACGGCCGGGTAGACCGCGGTGCCGATCTGTACCGTCCATTCGCCGGCGTCAAGGTAGGCCTGGTCGATGGGCTCGCCGGCGTCGATCATCGCCAGCCCGACCGCGCCGCCGAGGGTGAACCCGTAGGACGCGGACCGGATGTACCCCGCGGGCTTGCCATCGCGCCGCAGCACCTCGGCGTGGAACATCAGCGGCTCGGGGTCGGTGATCAGCACCTGGACCAGGCGCCGGCGCAGCGGCCCGCGTTCCTTCTGGGCAAGCACGGCTTCGCGGCCGATGAACCCGCCGGGCTTGTCCAGCGCGACCGAGAAGCCCAGTCCGGCTTCCAGCACGGTGTCGGTGTTGTCGATGTCGTGCCCGTAGTCGCGGTACCCCTTTTCCATGCGCAGGCTGCCGAGCGCCTTGAGCCCGGCGTGCCGCAGGCCGACCGCGCTCCCGGCACGTACCAGCCGGTCGTAGACGTGGACCGCGTGCTCGGCCGGGATGTACAGCTCGTAGCCGAGTTCGCCGAGGTAGGTGATCCGGATGCAGAGCACGCGGGCGAACCCGATATCGATCTCGGCGGCTGCGCGGAACGGGAACGCCTCGTTGGACAGGTCCGCGGAGGTGACCGAGGCCAGCAGTTCCCGCGAGCGCGGGCCCTGGATGTTGATCTGCGCGTAGCCCGAGGTGACGTCGGTGACGAAGGCGTGCGCGTCACCGATGTGCCTGCGCATCCAGGTCTCCGCGTGCCGGTGCGCGGTGTCGGAGGCGACCACCCAGAACCGGTCCTCGGCCAGCTTGGTCACGGTGAGGTCGGCCTCCAGCGTGCCCGCGCTGTTGAGCCACTGCGTGTAGGTGATCCGGCCGGGCTCGCCGTTGACGTGACCGGCGGAGATCCGCTCCAAGACCCGCCCGGCGTCGCGCCCCCGCACGTCGAACTTGGCCATGAACGCCATGTCCATCAAGATCACGCCGGTGCGGGTGGCGTCATGCTCGGCCGCCCAGTAGCCGAACCAGTCCGGCCGCCCCCACGACAGTTCGCCGGCCTGCGGCTCGGCGCCCTCCGGGGCGTACCAGTCGGCGCCCTCCCACCCGCTGACGTCCCGGAAGTAGGCCCGCTGCGCGACCAGCCGGTGGTGCACCGGGGATATCTTCGCGCCGCGCGCGGTCCGCATCGGCCGGCCCGGGTAGTGGGTTGCGTACACCAGGCCGAGCGACTCGACGGTACGGGTGGCCCGGTACTCCGGGTTGGCCTGGTAGCGGTGCAGCCGGTCGATGTTGATGCCGGTCACGTCGATGTCGGGCCGGCCCTCGGCGATCCACTGCGCGACGACCCGCCCGATGCCGCCGCCGGTCAAGATCCCGATCGAGTTCAGCCCGGCGGCGACGAAGTAGTTCTTCAGTTCCGGCGCCTCGCCGACGATCGGCAGCAGGTCCGGGGTGAAGCTCTCCGGGCCGCAGAAGAACTTCTTGATGCCGATGCTGGCCACCACCGGGACCCGGGACATGGTGCGTTCCACGTACGGGGCCATCCGGTCCCAGTCCGGGGGCAGTTCGCCGAAGGAGAAGTCGGCCGGGACGCCCCCGACGTTCCACGGCGCGCAGGCCGGCTCGAACAGGCCGAGCATCAGCCCGCCGCCTTCTTCCCGGTAATAGCCGTAGTTGGCCGGGTCCTCCAGCACCGGCCAGCCGCCGTCGACTCCCTCGATGGGCTCGGTCAGCAGATAGTAATGCTCGGCCGCCTGGAGCGGGATGTTTACCCCGGCCAGTTCGCCGAGCTGGCGCGCCCACATCCCGGCGCAGTTGACCACGAACTCCGCCTCGACGTCGCCCTGCGCCGTGCGCACCCCGGTCACCGCGCCGCGGTGTTGCCGGAACCCGGTCACCGGCACGCCCTCGACGACCCGGGCGCCGCGCATCCGGGCCCCCTTGGCCAGCGCCATCGTGACGTCGACCGGGTTCACCCGCCCGTCGTCCGGGATGTAGAAGCCGGCCAGCACGTCGTCGGTCCGCGCGAGCGGGAACCGGCGCGCGACCTCGGCTGGGGAGATCTCATGCACCTCCACCCCGCACAGCCGGTTGAACGCGGCCACCCGCCGGTACTCCTCCAGCCGCCCCGGCTCGACCGCCAGCTCGATCAGCCCGACCTGCTTCAGCCCGGTCGCCTGGCCGGTCTCCGCCTCCAGCCGGGCATACAGGTCCCGGGTGTAAATCCGCAGCTCGGTCGAGGTCTGCGAGGTAGAGCCGAACGTCGCCATCAGCCCCGCCGCGTGCCACGTGGTGCCGGAGGTCAACCGGTCCCGCTCCAGCAACACGACGTCCGGCATGCCCAGGTGCGCCAGGTGATAGGCGACCGAGGCGCCGATGACGCCGCCGCCCACGACGACGACGCGGGCACGCTCAGGAACAGCGGCGGTGTCAGGAGATGTCATGCCAGCTCCACTACCTCGTCCAGGCCGGCCCGGAGGTCGTCGGCGAGCCCGCCCGGGTCGGTGACCGCGAGCGAATCGGTGTTGATGCCGATGCAGCAGTTCCCGTTGTGCGAGATCAGGGTGATCATGGCGGCGCAGCCGGGCAGCGGGCCGAACGGGTACATGTGGGTGATCCGCGAGCCCGCGATGTACACCGGGAAGGGCACGCCGGGGATGCTGGAGACTTGGACGTCGTTCGTGCTGGTCAGCCGGCCCGAGACCGTGCTGACGACCGGGGCGGGCAGCCAGCCGAGCACCGGGGCCAGGGCGGCCGGCACGGTGTCCGCCGCGGCCGCGCTGGCCGCGCGGGCCTCCAGCACGAACTGCCGCACCGCGGCGATCCTGGCCGCCGGGTCGGTCTCGGCCATGGGCGCGGCGAACTTGGCGCCGGTGAACCGGTTCCCGCCCTGCGGGTCGTCCTGGGCGCGCAGGCTGATCGGGAACCCGACGGCGAGCCGGTCGACCGGGGCGCCGTGCCGCTCGTGGTAGCGGCGGAACCCGCCGATCACCGCGGCCAGCAGCCCGTCGTTGAGGGAGCCCCCGGCCGCCTTCGCCCCGGCCTTGAGGTCGGCGAGCGGCACGTCGACGACGTCGAATTGCCAGTCACCGCCCCGCCGGGCCAGCAGCGGCGAGCCGGACGGGGCGGCCGCGCTCTGCCCGGCGAAGCGGACCGTGGACAGCGCCTGCCCTACCGCCCGCGAGGCGGTCTCCCACGGCCGCGCCAGCGTGCCGAGCGCCCTGGTGCCGGTGCGTACCGCCGCCATCGGGGTGGCGCGGACCGCGTCGGCGATCTGCCCGGCGAACAGCCCGGTGCGCGACCCCTCGCCGGGCGCCGGGACCGGCGGCTCGGGCCGGTCCGGGTCATGCTCGGGTGTACGGCTGTGCAGCCGC
>Ga0318562_10001616_pt1 | contig 10219 bp, 9 predicted proteins | sample GRESIP066b5f18_FD_203688 | JGI IMG/M metagenome (GOLD analysis project Ga0318562, IMG submission 203688) | Tropical soil microbial communities from Luquillo Experimental Forest, Puerto Rico - GRE.SIPMG.066b5f18 | ecosystem: Environmental > Terrestrial > Soil > Tropical forest > Bulk soil...
CATTGAATTCCAGCGCCCAGTCCACGAAGTAGGTGCGCAGGCTGCGGACGGGCCCGATGTTGGGCGGGCGGTTTTCGAGGAAGAAAGCCAGGAAGCGGGTTATGCCGCCTTCGGCGTTGGCCTCGTAGACCACGCCGGCATCCTGGAGGCCGGATTGCGGGCGAGCGTCGGGGTCGTAGTTTTCGATGACCACTGCCGACAGCGGCCGGGTGGCCTGCACGGGAGTGACCTGGAGGCCGGTCAGCGGTGAAGCTACCGTGTTGGGTTTAGGCGTGGGGGTGGGGGTGTGAATCGGCGTGGGAGTGGGAGTGGCGGTGGTGGCGACGGGTTTGGGCTTGATTAGGTTCCAACCGAACGTACCGAGAGCGGCTGCCACCAGGACGACCGCGGCTCCAAACAGCAAAAGCCGCCAGCGCTTCGTGGAGCCTGGACCGAGCGAACCGGGACCTGAAATGAGTTTGGCCGAATTAGACGTTTTGGTGTTTGCAGCGTCGTCCCGTTCGGGGTCACGCGTAGCCATACCACACTATATACCACAAATGACCAAGCATTAGCAAAAACGAGAAAATACCAAAAAGGGACCCGGCTGGGTCCACAGTTTGGGAAGGTTAGTTCGAGTTCAGATTAGACTTCGGGACCGGTAAAAGCTTTCCAATCGGCCTCGCCTACAAACTTGGTGAGGTTGCGGCCTTCGTACTTACCACGAAGAGCATAGCGGATCTGGGTTTTGCCAGCCTTGGTAGTGCGCTCGTACTTGGTTTTGGAAACGTCGCTCTCAGGAACTTCAACGGACTGACGGGTCTTCACGTCATAAAACGATACACTCATGAGTGGTTTAACCTCACTTTACCTTAAGTGCTTGCACTATAAGTGAGGGGAGTTGAACTTGTCAAACCTGTTGGGCTTTTGTGAGCTCGGCTCATGGTTTTCTATCTGGAAATGAGGCTAGCGCGGGGGCGGCAGGGCGGCACTGGCGGCGTTCATTAACCGGCTTATGGATCGCTCTTTGCCTAGTACGACCATGGTCTCGAACAACCCGGGGGCGGCAGTGCGGCCGGTGAGCGCCACGCGGATGAGCCCGAAGAAGTGGCCGGTTTTGAGGCCGAGCTGCTCGGTGAGGGGGCGAATAGTGCTCTCCAGTTTCTCCTCAGTCCACTCGCCTGCTGGTAACGCTGTTAGGGCTGCCTGGAGGGTGCTGAGGGCGCGCGAGGCGGTGGGGGCGTCTAATTGACGGGTAAGCATAGCCGGATCGATCTGAGGGTCGCTAAAGAAGAATTCGGTTAGTTCGGGCAGATCCGATAGCTTGGTGAGGCGGTCCTGGACGAGGCTGAGCACTCCCCGTTTGTATTTGGCGGTGGCCGAGCCGGCCGCTTCCGGCCAGAACAATTCGCATTGTTTTAGGAGTTCGTCCGGATCGGTTTTCCAGAGGTCGCGGATAACCTTGCCGTTGACCCAGTTGAGCCGCTCGAGGTTGAAGCGGGCCGGGGATTTCTGGATGCGGTCGAGGGTGAAGCCCAAGACGAGTTCGGGGGTGGTGTAGATTTCCTGGGTGGTGCCGTCGTTCCAACCGAGAGTAGCTAGGTAACTGCGCAACGCTTCGGGCAAGTAGCCTTCGTTGACGTATTCTTGCACCGAGCGGGCGCCCTCGCGCTTCGAGAGTTTCTTGCCGCCGGTGGGGCCCTGAACGGCCGGCAGGTGCGCAAATACGGGCGGCTCCCAATCGAAGGCGGCGTACAGCAGGAGGTGCTTGGGGGTGGACGGCAACCATTCGTCGGCGCGAAGGACGTGCGAGATTTCCATGAGGTGGTCGTCGACGACGTTGGCAAACTGGTAGGTTGGGAAGCCGTCGGCCTTGATGGTCACGAAATCGTCGAGGTCTTCCGCTCGAAACTCGAGGTGTCCGCGGACGGCGTCGTCCCAGCCGATAACCGCGGGCTTTTCGGGGATGCGGAAGCGCAAGACGTGCGGCTCCGAAATGGATTTCTGGTTTTCGGGTATGAGGCAGTGCCGATCGTATTTGAACGCCATCCCGTGGGCTTGCGCCTCCTCGCGCAGCTTGGTGAGCCGCTCCGGGCTGCACCAGCAGCGGTAGATGGCGCCGGTAGCAAGGAGCTGCTCCGCGTGGTCGGCGTATATTCCCTGTTCCTGGCGCTCCGACTGCACGTATGGTCCGAGCGGCCCGCCTTGCACTGGACCCTCGTCCGGCGTGATTCCCAGTGCGTCGTGGCTGGCGTAAATTTGATCGATCGAGCCCTCTACGAGCCGGGCCCGGTCGGTGTCCTCTATGCGCAGGATGTAGGTGCCGTGACTGTGGCGCGCCCACAGCCAGTTAAACAAGGCTGAGCGCATGCCGCCGATGTGCAGCACGCCGGTGGGACTGGGCGCGAACCGGACGCGGACGGGTGGTTTGGAGCTTGACATAGGGGTATTTTACCTGGGAAGTAAGCTTGGGGCAAGGTGGCAACTCGGGCGGATTCAGGGTTTCGGTTACAACCCGAGCTCGCGGGGGTCTATGCTTACCCACTCCCCCGCTTCTTCGCGGAAGAGGTTGGTGCGGAAAATGGTTTCCTCGGGGTCGTAGACGTTTTGCATACGCACGGTGGCGCCGGCGCGGCGGGCCCCGATGGTTTTGCGGTCGATGACGGCGGGGCCTTGCACGCGCTCGAGCTTGTAGCGCTCTCCATCCCGCTCAAACACCACGAACGACACGTATTCGGTGAACTCTTGCGCGTCCTCTACCGGTCGTTTGGCGCGGCCGTGGTCCTTGAGCCCGAATTTGGTATCGATGGCGTCAACTATGCGGTCCCAAGCCTTATCTTCCTGCATGTGTGTCTCCCCTACTTTTGCCTAGTTATACCATATTTCGGCAACACCTCGTGACCCCTGAGGTCGCCGGTTAGAGACTGTAGGCGATGCCCAGGACTTGCTCGCGCGACAGGCGGGCGGCGCCTTCAATGCTGTACCAGATGCCATGGTTGACCCAGGTGGCCTTGTTGTTATTGAACATGTAAATGGTGAGGCCTTGGTCCTGGACGGCGGCGTAGTCGTCGGCTTGTTTGGCGACGAAATTATCGAGTAGCGAACTGGAGTCCCAGCTGGTGCGGTGTTGGGCGATTTTGAGCGTGTCGGGCAGACTGGGGCTGTGGAAACTGAGAGTTACGAGGCCGGGGCCGGCGTCGGTGCGGGTGAGCGTATAACTCGATGGTAAGTACGTGGGGAGCGTGGCGGCAATACCAGCCCGGTTGCCGGCTGATTGAATGGCTAATTTCGGATAATTCTGGAACCAAATGTAACCGGCCATGATGGCAATGGCGGCGAGCGTGGTGAGCGTACGGGTGCCGGGGTGCGGCAGACTGAGGTGCGGGAGCCAGGTAGATGGCGCGGGTGGGGCGCCGGAGGGTCCTGCGGCTGACAGAGATGGGGCAGATGGAGCCAGTCGGGTCATAGCTTCGTGATGCGTGACGGCTTGGTGCGGCATGGTGAGGCCGGCAGCCGGCGGATGACCGGAGCCGGCCGGTTGGTGGCTCGGGCCAGGTTCGTGTCCGCCGTCCTGGCCGCGGGGACCGTAGCGGACCTCGGAATTGCCGTGGGTGAGCGTGTGCAAGGTGGGGTTGCCGAACTTGTCGTACATTTTGTGCGGGTCTTGGATGTTGCCGAAGGCATCGGTGCCGAAGCGCGCGATTTGGGAGCTGCGGCTATATTTGCGGGCATGGTCGAAGCGGTCGGAAAATTGGCGGATATGGCGCTCTTGGGTGGTGGAACGAGGCGGGGCGGCATACGACCGTGCCGGAAGTGCGGCATGCCCTACGGGGGCTCCGAGAGCAATGTTGCCCGATTCTGAACTAAGGCCGGGGGCGGGTCGCAGGTCGAGCACGTGGGCCGGTTTTACGCGCGAATGCAGCGCGGCCGCCGGTTTGGCTTCCACGCTGGTTTGCCCCACAGGACGAGCGTCGTCGCCGCGGCGCTGCGAAATGTCCATGGACCTGATCACACGGGTACTCGAGTTATTGCGCTTATGTTACATCAAACGCATGAAGTATGGGAATACTAACGTTCGCGCCAAATGCGCACGATAAAGCGGGGGATGGCGAGCTGGCGGCGCAGGCGCCAAGGCTCAAGTACGAGGCGCCACAGCCACTCCAAACCCAGGTGTTGGAAGTAGGCGGGGGCCTTGGGGCGCTGGCCGCCGAAGCGTTCGTAGTCAAACGTGCCGCCCTCGCCGATGAAGACGCCGTGGTTGAGGTGGGCGGCCAGGTAGGCGCAAACGTGTTCTTGGAGCGGGAAGCCCATGCCTACTAGGATGAGGTCGGGTTTGGCGGAAGATATGGCTTCGGCTAGTTGGGCGAGCCAGGTATCGCCGACTTCTCCGGGCCGGCCGGCGGGATCGTGGCCGTCGTGCACACCCACGATGTGGAGCTTGGGGATGGCGGATTCGAGGGTGGATCGGGTGTGGCCAATGGAATTGTGCTTGGGGGTGCCAACCAGAAATACTTTGAGCTGGTTGGCGGCAGCAGCTTCCAAGAGCGGCCAGGTGAAGTTGATGCCGGCGGCCCGGCTGGTGAGCGGCCAGCGCAGGGCGGCAGGGTCGAGTACGATTTGGAACAGGGTAAGCCAAAACCGGCCGGCCGAACGCTTGCCGGCGTACAGCCAGGCGGCCGCCCAGGTGAGCGCCACTCCGTCCGGGACCGCTAAGGCGGCGCCGTTGAGCAGGGCGGTCAGCTCGTTGTTGTGGTACGCGCGGTCGAGGAATTCTACGTAGGGTTTCACTACGTAGCACGCGGGTTGGCCGGGATTGGCGTAGCGGCAAATGAAATTTATGGCCTCGTCTCCGCCGGTGGCGTCGATTTCCACGCCGAGGATACCCAGTTTGTCGAACTCTTGCTGCTTAGACACGGCGGGTTTCCGGCGAGAGCCCTACAACGGTTCCGGCGGTAATCCAGAAAATTAACGCCGTCGACGAGTCGGTCCAGGAGGGCAAGAATATGGACGACACGCACAACCCGGTGAGGGCGGCCAAGGTGGCGGCAGCGACATCGTTGGTGGCGGCGCGACGGCCGAGTTCGAAGGCCAAGCTTATGAGAATTCCCAGGAATAACACCAGTCCGGCCACGCCGGTTTCGTAGGATAGTTGCAAATAGTTACTCTCAATAACCGCGCCGGTGCCGCTATGGAAGACGGCTGGACCAGCCGATCCCAGGCCATGCCCGAACGGTTGGGCCAGGCTTTCGCTGACCCCAGTGCGGAGCGAGTTAAGGTGTTCGAAGTCGGAGCCGCGCAGTGAATTCCACTTGAGCGAACTGTGCAACAGGTAGTATTGGAAGTCGCCGCCGCCCTTGAGGAGCTGGCCGGCCAGCAGCGCCGTCGCGATTCCGGCTAGCGCCATGATGGCCGAGAGCCAACCCAGCAGGCGGCGGGGCGTGACCAGGGCTAGTACCACCAAGGCGGCAGCGACGGCTCCCAGCCAGGCGGCTCGGGAATAGGTATGAATGAGCGGCACCAACCCCAGTGTGGGTACGGCCAGCAGCCACCATTGCCGTCGCCGGATGGCGATGACCGCGGCCAGTGCCATGGGCAGCAGCAAGTAGGTGCCGAGTTGGTTGGGACCGCCCAGCGTGGCGCTGAAGCGCAGGCTGCCGACGGCCGGGTCTAAGACCAGGTAGGGCTGGATGCTGTCCGGGCCGTAGCCGAAGTGAGCCAGAAAGTCATCCGGCAGCACGGTTGCCTGCAGGATGCCGAATCCGATCACCAGCGCGGCGGGTAGCAGGATGGCCCAGGTGAGCCGGCGCATGATGATGCCGGAGCTGGCAACCACGGCGATTACAAAGGCCACCAGGAATTCGAGGTCGGTTTTGGCGCCGAAGGCGACGGCGGTGAGCGAGGGATGCGTTGTGACGGTCACGAACACTGCTACCAGTGCGAAGGCTCCGGAGATGAGGACCGGCCAGGTGCGAAGACGGTCGCGGGCCTGCGGACTCATGATGAGAAGTGCGGCGGTGAGGGCTCCCAACGCCACGAGAACGACCTCTTTCCATGACTGGATTATGGCTTGGTGATGCGTAATACTCCCAAGCCAGACGCTAAAGAAGGCATGGAATGGCATGAGCGCCACTATGAAGAGCAGTCCAGTTTGAATCCAGCGCTCTAAGGCTTTTGGTTTTATGGTCATGTTTGAAGTATATACCGGCGGAAGCGCGTACCGATGGCCGGCTGGGGACGGTTTTTGGGATCTTGCCGGCACATCCCGCAGATGCCTTTAATGCTCATTTCATGGTCCTCCATGGCAAACCCGCCACCGTCGAAGGCTCGCATGAGCGCCTTCTCAATGCCTTCGACATTGAATTTCGTGCCTTTGCCACAGATCCGGCACCACATGTAATGGTAGTGCTGGTTAAACCTATCCGAAAGCTCGAATTGTCCTGGTTTTATCTCGACTGCGATTTCAGCTTTCAGGAATAGAGAAATATTCGTGTAGATTGGGCGCCGGCTCGCATTTGCGAGTTTGGCTAGCTGAACTCGAGTGCAGGGTCCATGAGCCAAGAGCAAGAGGAATAACTCATCGCGGGCCTGAGACCGAGATATTCGGAGTGACCGCAGGCGAGCGTGAAATGGTTCGAGTATAGAATTATTATTCAATTCTGGTAGGAGGTATCTCTTGGTGCGGTCATTAGTCAAATAACTGCAACATGTTGTAGTTATTTGTATACGGGAGTAAACACTAACTGGTCTCGGCCGTGGTGGCAAGCGTGTTCGGAGGGCGACCTACTTAACGGCGACGAGCGAGCGCTTGTATTCTTCGAGGTTGTCGAGGGCAATGCCGGTGCCGCGGGCTACGCACAGGAGCGGCTCCTCTGCCACCACGCACGGCACGCCGGTAACCTGGGTGAGCATTTTGTCGAGGTTTTGGAGGAGCGCGCCGCCGCCAGTGAGCACCATGCCGCGGTCAATGATGTCGGAGGAGAGCTCGGGCGGGGTTTGTTCGAGTACGACGCGGATAGCCTGGATGACCTTCTCGAGTTCGTCGGTGAGAGCGCCGGTAATTTCGTTGGCGCGGATGGTGATGGTTTTGGGGAGGCCGGCTACGATGTCGCGGCCGCGGATTTCCATGTTTTTGTCGCGGGTGAGCATGAGGGCGGTGCCGAGTTGCTGCTTGATGATTTCGGCGGTGCGGTCGCCAACCGCCAGGCCATACGTGCGGCGGATGTAGTCGGCGATGGCGGCGTCGAACCGGTTGCCGCCCACGCGGATGCTGTGCTGGGCCACCACGCCGCCGAGCGATAGGATGGCGATTTCGGTAGTGCCGCCGCCAATGTCCACCACCATGTTGCCGGCTGCGGAGGCAATGGGAATGCCGGCGCCGATGGCCGCAGCCACGGGCTCGCGGATAATATAAGCGGCTCGCGCTCCGGCCGACAGCGTGGCGTCGATGACGGCGCGGCGCTCAGTGCTGGTGGCGCCGGCGGGTACGCACACCATCACATCCGGCCGCGACAACCGCAGTCCTCCCGACACTTTGGCGATATAGTGGCGGATCATGGCTTGCGTAATGCGGTAATCGGCGATCACGCCATCGCGCAGTGGACGGGATGCCTGGATGGAATCGGGGGTGCGGCCGAGCATTTCTTTGGCCTCGGAGCCGATGGCCACAATGTGGTTGGTGTCGTCCACCGCTACTACGCTCGGCTCGTTGATAACAATCCCCCGCTTCGGGAGGTACACGAGCACGTTGGCCGTACCGAGATCTATGGCGATTCGCTTCGAGAACATAGTTCTCATACTATACCGCGATAACTGCTATACTGCAGTAAGTTCAACCATGGTGCGCCGCATTCTCATTGCTATTGGCTATACGGTCCTGACCATTTTCTTGGTCGCGGGGACCTTTTTGCTGGTCGCGTACGGCAATGACTATAGTTACGATTTCAACACGCACAAGGTTATTCAAAACGGCCATATTATTATTGATTCGCTTCCCACCGGCATTACCGTAACGGCCGATAATAAGGTGCTCAAGCACAAAACGCCCTACCAGGCCGCGTACAAGGTTGGTTTTCATTCGTTCTCACTGGGTAAAGACGGGTTCATCACCTGGCACAAGGTGCTGCAGGTGATAGCCGGGCGGGTAACACTGGCTAGGTATGTGATAATGATGCCGGTGAAGCCGGAGAAAAAGACCCTCGACACCAAATCCCAAGTGGTGGCCGAAAGCATCTCGAAGGACCATCGCCATCTCGCGTATGTTACCGGCGGCCCCGACCAGGCTGTGTATACGCTTGATTTGGGTAACCCAAAACCGGTGAAGCTGTATGCTCCCCCAGCGGTTACCCCTGCAACCCCGGCCGAAACGCTCACCGGTGTAACCTGGTCGGACGAGGCGTCGCATGTGCTCATATCGTCTACCGCCGACGGCCAGCCGGTATACCGGTTGGCAGCTGCGAGCGGTGGCGAGCCTGCCAACTTAACCGACCAATCTAAGATGAATTTTTCCGGAATGCAGTTTTCGGACTCGAATTGGCGGCAGTTGTACTGGATTTCCGCCGATGGTTTGCGCCGGCTCGACACAGACAGTCAAACCGTTAGCCCGGTGTTGGCCGACAATGTATCCCAGTTTTGGGTAATTCCGGGTGACCGGGTGCTGTACGTGCAGCAAACCGAGTTGGGCCGGTCGCTGTGGAGCCTCGACGGCCACGGCCATCACCAAGAATTAATCCAGGCGCTGGCAGAGAGCGAGTCGTACTCGGTGGCTTACACCAGTTATAACGGCGCGGACGAATTGGCAGTAGTACCATCCAAAACCCAGACCGGTACCCTGTATACCGGCATTTTTGGAGACACACCGGTGGCCAAAGTGATTGCGAAGGAAGTTGCCGCTTGTAGCTTCTCACCCGACGGCCATTTACTCGTATTTAGCGCACCCTCCAAAATGCTAACCTATGACCTCGAGCAATCTGAGCTGAATAACCGGTTTGTAAGCTACGAAATATCTGACCAACCCGGCAGTTTATCGGCTTTGAGCTGGTACGATAACTACCACCTGCTGGCCAATCGCGGCGGAGAATTGTACTGGAGCGAATACGACGGTGCCAACCGCGTGGACATTGGCCCGGTGAGCAGCAATTTCCCGGCCTATGGTTCGGCTGACCTGAAATCGCTGGTCTATTTCAAGCCGGAAGCACAAGCTGTTAAAGTGGTACAAGAAATTATTAAGCCATAAGCGTGAAGCGCCTGCCTGTAAGGGGGTAGGGCTTTTTGATAAGCGTCAAGCCTCAAATATGCCCGTCCGGGAATTCGTCCCGAGTACCGGCGAGTATCATTACTTGGCGGTGGGGAGCTGGCCGGTGGAGCTGGGGCTGGCGGCCGGGCTGGCGCTGGGCGATGCGTCACCCCCAAACAGCGAGAAAAGGCTGTGGAAAATCGAGTTCCAGCCCTGGCTGAGTTGCGTGAGGAAATCCGGAGCGGAGCTGGGCAGTTTGCTGCTGGAGTTGGTGGCTGAGGCGGTTGTGGTAGTAGCTTTCTTGGGGTCAGGCGAAATTTGCTTGGCGGTCACTACCAGTCGCTTGAGCGACGTTCCCGGGGGCGTGCACGTAATGAGCGTGAGTTCGGGGTCGGGCGTTTGGTTGAGCACACCAACGTCAGTAGGCTCCACTACTTTGCTGCCGGTGACCTCGTAAATGTACTGTTTGGAATTGTAATCCACGGTTATCTGGTCCCCGGGCGCCAGTTTGTCGAGTAGTACGAACACGAATTTGTAATTACCTGGCTCCCACCAGTCATTTGAGGAGTGTCCGAAGATGGCGACGTTGCCGGCCTGGCCGGGCAGCGCGGTGCTGCCATAGTGCACCACGCCGGTTTCGAGCGACTTCTGGATGTCGGCTTCTACCATGCTGGGCTCATAGTTTACCGGTGCCTGCACGTTGATCTTGGGAATGGTAATAGTGTTGGCGGCAGGTACGATTTCGCTCGAACCGGCCGTAACTGCGGGGGCGTTCTTATTGCCAAAGGTGTAGCCGAGCTGGCTCAAGATAATAGGTGCTTTGAACAGCAGCAGCACGATCAAGAACACGCCTACCGCCATAATCATGGGCTTGGCGGCGGACGGAATTTTGCGGCGGCGGCTGGTGGAGCCGACGGCGGCGCCGTGGGCTTCGGGGTGGTGTTTGGCCTCGGTGGCCAACCGGGATTTATCGAAGATGAGTTCGGAGGTCGGCATGGACGGCAGCTC
>Ga0318562_10001617_pt1 | contig 10216 bp, 10 predicted proteins | sample GRESIP066b5f18_FD_203688 | JGI IMG/M metagenome (GOLD analysis project Ga0318562, IMG submission 203688) | Tropical soil microbial communities from Luquillo Experimental Forest, Puerto Rico - GRE.SIPMG.066b5f18 | ecosystem: Environmental > Terrestrial > Soil > Tropical forest > Bulk soil...
AGCACCAGCAACTTGCGCGCCGCCCTGGGCGCACGGGTGGCGGCAAGTGGCGCGAGGCTCACCCTGCGAACAGCTGCCGCAGCGCGATGGTCTGCTCGCGGTCGGGTCCCGTTGAGATCATGTCGATCGGCACGCTGACGAGCTTCTCGAGCCGCTCGAGGTAGCGGCGGGCGTTGCCAGGCAGTGCCTCGTAGTCGGTGAGGCCGACGGTCGACTCGCGCCAGCCGGGCAGCTCCTCGTACACCGGCTCGATGCCGGCGTAGCCTTCGATGCTCACCGGCGGGTCCGGACTCACGACGCCATTCATGCGGTAGCCGACGCAGATGCTGATGGTGTCGAGCCCATCGAGCACGTCGAGCTTGGTGATGCAGAGTCCGGTGACACTCGAGTTAACGATCGAGCGGCGCAGTGCTACCGAGTCGAACCAGCCGCAGCGGCGCCGGCGTCCGGTGACCGAGCCGTACTCGTGACCCACGCGGAAGAGATGCTCGCCGGCCTGATCGAAGAGCTCGGTGGGAAAGGGCCCCGCGCCCACGCGCGTGGTGTAGGCCTTGACGATGCCGAGCACCGCGTCGAAGACCTTGGGTCCAAGGCCGGTGCCGGTGGCGGCGAACCCGGCGGTAGTGTTGGATGAGGTGACATACGGATAGGTGCCGAGGTCGACATCCAGCATCGCGCCCTGCGCCCCTTCGAAGAGCACGTTGGCGGAAGCTTCCCGCAGCGCCTGCAGCTCCCGCGTCACGTCGGTCACGAGCGGCGCGATGCGCTCGGCCATCGCGAGCTGCGCGTCGAGAGTCTTCTGAAAATCCACCGGCGGCTGGCGGTAGTAGTGCTGGAGCACGAAGTTGTGGAAGTCGAGCACCTCGCCGAGCTTCGCCGCGAAGCGGTCGCGCTGGAAGAGGTCCGCGACGCGCACGGCCCGGCGTGCCACCTTGTCCTCGTACGCGGGCCCGATACCGCGGCCGGTGGTGCCGATAGCATTCGCGCCACGCGCGCGCTCGCGCGCCTGGTCAAGCAGGACGTGCGAGGGCAGGATCAGGGGACAGAGCGGTGAGATCCGCAGCCGCTCGAACACCGGAACGCCGCGCTCGATCAGGGTGGCGCTCTCGGTGAGGAGTGCCTCGAGCGAGAGCACCACGCCGTTGCCGATGAAGCAGCGCACCTGCTCGCGCAGGATGCCGGCGGGTATGAGCGAGAGGACCGTCCGGTGCCCGCCGATGACGAGGGTGTGCCCGGCGTTGTGACCGCCCTGGAAGCGCGCCACAGCCGCAGCGCGCTCGGTGAGCAGGTCCACGACCTTGCCCTTGCCTTCATCGCCCCACTGGGTGCCGATGACGACCACGAACTGTCCCACGCTCAACCTCGGACTAGAAACAGGATGATGACGCCGACCAGCATGCTGCCGAGACCGGCGTAGCGCAACTCGCGATCGTGGACCTGCAGCAGCCGCGCGAAGGCGCGCTTCACTCCCTGAGGATTTAGGAAGGGTGCGATGCCCTCCAACACGAGGAACAGGCCGAGCGCGGCCAGGAGATCGGAGACATTCAGCGACACCGCTAGTGCCGCTTCGGCGCGGTCCCGGAACCTGCGTCCTTCAGGTAGTGGAAGAATTCCCCATCGGGAGTGAGGACCAGCAGGTCGCCCTCCCTGCCGATCGAGCGCTCGTAGGCCTGGAGGCTGCGATAAAAGGCATAGAACTCGGGGTCGCGTGCATAGGCATGCGCGTAGGTCTCGGCCGCGGCCGCATCGCCCTCACCGCGCAGGCGCAGTGCATCGCGTTCGGCATTGGCGAGAATTACTGTACGTTGCCGCTCGGCGGTCGCGCGGATGGTGGCGCTTTCCTGCTGTCCTTCGGCGCGCAGCTGGCTCGCAGTCTTGGCGAAGGACTGCTTCATGCTCTCGTACACGCGCGCCGCGACTTCATCGGGCAGATCGATGCGCTGCACGCGCACATCGACCAGATCCACGCCCAGGCCCTCGGCGTTGCGGCTGGCCGCGGTGAACATCTGCCCGGTGACCTGCGAGCGCTCGGCCGAGACGATCTGCTGCAGCGTGCGCTGTGCAACGACGCTCTTGATGCCGTCCTTGACGATCTCGGCGAGCCGCTGCCCGGCGATGGCCTCACTGCCGGCGGCGGCGCTGTAGTAGGTCGAGGGGTCCCTCACGCGCCACTTCATGTAGAAATCCACGATGAGACCGCGGCCGTCGTTCGTGAGGAAGGTCTCGCCGGTATAGGACTCCGACAGGATGCGGCGGTCGAACTTGGTCACCCGGTCCCAGGGCCACTTGAGATGCAGGCCGGGCTTGTAGCGGGTGTCGATGATCGCCCCGAAACGCGTGCGGATCGCGTACTCGGTCTCGCTCACCGAGAAGAGCGAGAACGCGACGAACAGCAGCAGTCCCGCAACGACGAAGAACCAGGGGAAGAGGCGCGAGCTCACTTCAGCGCTCCCCCCGCGAACGGGTGCCTTCGATGGTGACCTGGTCGGTCTGATCCTTGGCGCTGCCTGAGGAGCCCTCGGCACCCGCCTCGGACTCGGCTTTGATGCTCTTCTCGAGCAGCTTGTCGATGGGGAGATACACGAGATTGTTGCCGGCGTGCGAGTCGATGATCACCTTGTGGGCATGGGCGAGCACGTTCTCGATGGTGTCGGTGTAGAGCCGGCGCCGTGTGACTTCCGGTGCCTGTGCGTAAGCTCCCTCGAGCTGAGTGAAGCGCGCCGCCTGCCCTTCCGCGATCGCCATCACCTGCGCCTTGTAGGCCTGCGCATCCTGCTGCATGCGCGCGGCAGTGCCCTGTGCCACCGGCAGTATCCCCTTGGTATAAGCCTCGGCCTCGAGGATGAAGCGCTCCTTGTCGGCCTGCGCCTTGTTGGCGTCGCGCTGCGAGGGAATCACAGCATCGGGGACCTGCACGTCCTCGAGGTTCACCGTCGTCACGGTGATCCCTGCGTTATAGGCATCGAGCACGGACTGGATGAGCTCCTTGGCGCGGCGGGTGATCTCGGGGCGCGTCGAGCCGACGAGGAGATCGTAGAGCGTGCTGCGGCCGACGATCTCGCGGATGGCGCTCTCGGAGACTTCACTCAGCGTGCTCTCGGGATCGCGCACCCGGAAGAGCTTCTTCACCGGATCGGAGAACTGGTACTGCACGGCGAAGTGCAGATCGACGAGGTTCACGTCCTCGGTGAGCACGCGGGACTTGAAGTCGCTCGAATTGACGCTCGCGACATTGACCACGCTGACGCTCTCGATCGGCCAGGGGAGACGGTAGTGAAGCCCGGGCGCAGTCGTCTCGATATAGCGCCCGAAACGCTGCACGACGCCACGCTCGGGCGCTTTCACCTGGTAGATGCCGTTGGCGAGCCAGATGAGCACCGCGAAGGCCACCGCGACGAGGAGCAGCGAGCCGCTGTCGGTGCCGCGGCCGCCGGGCCGGAACAGCGACTCGAGCCGGCGTTGCCAGCTCTTCAGCCGCTCGTCGAGGTCACCGCCCGGACGGCGTCCCCATGGACTCTGCGGACCGCTTGGTTGGTTCCAGGGCATATAGGAGCAAACAGTGCGCGGTCAGCGCAGCTTGCCGGCGCTTGAGGCGGCGGTCGATTGTAGGTAGGCGTTACCGGGCGCACAAGACGTGCCCGGTCCCTGCACCTCGAGGATCTGTACGCCGGCGGTGCGTGCGAGCGCGAGCAACTCGGGGTCCGGGAGCTCCACCGAAAGCTCGATCGAGCCATCGGCGTCGGTGCGCTCCGCCCGGACCGCGCGCGCTGCGTACAGTCGCGAGCGCAATGCGCCGGCGCTCGCCGGCACCTTGACACGCGCCTGGCGTGCGAGGCGCGACAGCCGCTCGGCGACCGCCTCCTTGAGGAGATCGAGTCCCAGCTGGCGCTCGGCGGAGATCCATACCGCCGCGGCGCGCCCGTCCGCGTCGCGATCGATACGCGGCGCTGACTCGAGCCGGTCGATCTTGTTGTAGACGAGTATCTGGGGGATCGGACTGGCGCCGATCTCTTCCAACACCGCATTCACGGCGAGCGTCTGCTCCTCGCGGCGCGGGTTGCTGGCATCGACGACGTGCAGCAGTAGCGTCGCAGCGCGCGCCTCGGTGAGGGTCGACTGGAAGGCGGCGACGAGCTCGTGCGGCAGCTCGCGGATGAAGCCGACGGTGTCGGCCACCACCACGGCAGTGCCGCCCGGGAGGCGGATGCGCCGTACGGTGGGATCGAGCGTGGCGAAGAGCTGGTCCGCCACGTAGGCCTCGGCCCCGGTGAGGGCACGAAAGAGTGTCGACTTCCCGGCGTTGGTGTAACCGACGAGCGCGAGCGATGGCACCGGGATCTCGGCGCGCATCTGCCGCCCGGTCTCGCGCTGCTGTTTGATCTTGGCGAGGCGGCGGGTCAGGACACGCACCCGCTGCGAGATGATGCGGCGGTCGGTCTCGAGCTGTGTCTCGCCGGGACCGCGCAGACCCACCGCACCGCCCCTCTGGCGCTCGAGGTGGGTCCAGCCGCGCACCAGGCGGCTCGCGATGTGCTTCAGTTGCGCGAGCTCGACTTCGAGCTTGCCCTCGTGGCTGCGGGCTCGCTGCGCGAAGATATCGAGGATCAGGCCATTGCGGTCGAGCACGCGCCGTTCGATGAGCTTCTCGAGATTGCGCTCCTGGCTGGGCGAGAGCGCGTGATCGACGAGAATGACCTCCGCGTCGTTCGCGGCCGCAACTTCGCGCAGCTCTGCGGCCTTGCCGGTACCGAGGAAGTAGCGCGGGTCGGGGCGCTCGCGGCGGCCGGTGACGGTCGCGACCGGAAGCGCACCGGCCGAGAGCGCCAGCTGCGTGAACTCCTCGAGGTCCTCCGGGTCGATCGGCGCGCCTAAACCCAAGCGCACCAATACGGCACGCTCACCGGTCCGCGGGCGCTCGAACACTCAGGCTTCCCGTGGCAAGGGGCATTATTCGGCGGGCGTCTCCGCGGCAACGCCCTCTTCCGAGGCCAGGCGGACGTTGCGCGCCGGCACGACGGTGGAGATCGCGTGCTTATAGACCATCTGGCTCACGCTGTTTCGGAGCAGCACCACGAACTGGTCAAAGGAATCGATCTGGCCCTGCAGCTTGATGCCGTTCACGAGGTAAATGGAAACCGGCACCCGCTCTTTGCGCAAGGCATTCAGAAAAGGGTCTTGGAGGGATTGGCCTTTGGCCATCGGGTTCTCCTTGTTTTTCAGCTTCGAATTGTTCGCTGCACACGCAGACCGCAGGTCAACTTCCTTGTTTAGCGGTCGCTGAAGCAAGCAAAAAGCCTCGCCAGGGCGAGGAACCGACATGACAATCTTAACATGTGGCCTCCCTCAAAGCCCAAGCCGAGCCAACTCCCGAATTATGTCTCGATTCCACGACACCTCGGACGTGGCCGGATCGAGCCATTGCGCCTGCTTTTCGCTGCGCAGCCAGGTCAGTTGGCGTTTGGCCAACTGTCGCGTCGCAGCGATGCCACGCCGCACGGCCTCGGTCAGGTCATACACCCCTTCGAGGTGCGCCCATAACTGCCGGTAACCCACGGCCCGCATGGAGGGGTGCCGCGCTGTCAGATCCCCACGGTCCCGCAGCGCGCTAACCTCCTCCAGAAACCCAGCCTCCATCATGGCCGTGAAGCGCCGGGCCAGACGCTCGTGCAGCTCCGAGCGGTCCCTGGGCGACAGAACCCAGTAGCTGAGCGGCCACCCTGGCAAGGGACTTGCGGTGTCCCGCTGGAGCTTCGAGATGGGTTGGCCCGAGCTCAGGCAGACTTCCAGCGCCCGTTGGATCCGCTGGCTGTCGTTTGCGGAAATGCGCGCGGCGGCTTCGGGGTCGAGCCTCCCGAGCTCCGCGTGCAGGGCGGGCCACCCCTCCCGTGCTGCGCGGGCGTCGAGCTCGGCCCGAAGCGCGGGAGCCGCGGCCGGCAGCACCGCCAACCCATGAAGGAGTGCGCGCAGGTAAAGCAGGGTTCCGCCGACCAGGAGCGGCACGCGCCGCCGCGCGTGGATCGCCGAGATTCGCTCGAGCGCATCGGCCACGAAGCGGCCGGCGGAGTAGCTTTCGGCCGGGTCGCAGATGTCGATGAGATGGTGCGGGATCCGTGCACGCAGCTCCCTTCCAGGCTTGGCCGTACCGATGTCGAGGCCGCGGTACACGAGGGCCGAGTCCACGCTCACGATCTCGATGGGTGCGGTCTCGGCAAGGCGCACCGCCCAGTCGGTCTTGCCCGCCCCGGTGGGGCCTGTCAGTACGTAGACCGGGAGTGGAGTGGTGTCAGGGGACCGGGCCGTCCCCACTCAGCGACCCCGCAGGAAGAGCTGATCCAACTGCTGCAGGCTCAGGCGGGTCCAGGTCGGGCGGCCGTGATTGCACTGGTTGGCGCGCTCGGTCTCCTCCATCTGCCGCAGCAGCGCATTCATCTCGGGCAGCGTCAGGCGGCGATTCGCATGGATGGCCGAACGGCAGGCGAGCGTCCCCAGCACGCGGTCGGCCACACCCTCGAGGTGGTGGGTGTCAGCATCGAGGGTGAGATCGTGCACCAGGTCCCGCACGATGCGCGGGATCTCTGCCGTCTGCAGGAAGGCCGGCACGCGGCGCAGCGCCAGGTGAGTGTTCGATAGTGCGTCGATCTCGAACCCCGAGCGGCTCCACTCCTCGCGCTGCTCGAGGATGACGTCGAGCTCGTGCGGTTTGAGGGCCACGGTGAGGGGCTCGAGCAGCAGCTGTGAGGCCACCGTGCCGCTCGCCCGATCGGCCTTGAGCTTCTCGTACAGCACCCGCTCGTGAGCGGCGTGCATGTCGACCAGCACGAGTCCGGATGCGGTCTGCGCCAGGATGTACACGCCGTGGAGCTGTGCGATGGCGGTGCCGAGAGGCTGCTCCTCATCGCCGAGGCTCGAGGCGAGGCTCTGGGGCGCTCTGGCCGCCGTGGATGCCGTGGGCACCACGGATACTCCGTCGGCCGTCTCCGGCGCCGCATCGGCGATGAGCGCCGCGATGGTCCAGGGGTCGCGGGAGCGCGAGTAGAGCGGCAGCGCAGAAGTTCCTCGCCAGAGCCCCGCGCCGGCCGAGGATGCCCGCTCGAGTTGCGCCGGGGCGCTTGCGGCGGGTGCGGCGTTGGCTTCCGGCGAAGTCCCGGCGAGCGCGCGCTCGAGCGCCCGGAACACGAACTCATGGATCTGACGGCTGTCGCGGAAGCGCACTTCGAGCTTGCCCGGATGCGCATTCACATCCACGAGCTTGGGATCGAGTGTCAGGTAGAGCACGTAGGCCGGATAGCGGCCGTGGTAGAGGACATCGCGATAGGCGAGCCGCACTGCGTTCATCAGCAGGCGGTCGCGGACGCTGCGGCCGTTAACAAACCAGAACTGCTGGTCGGGCTGCGCGCGCGAGCGTGTCGGAAGCCCGGCCCACCCCGAGAGCATCACGGGGCCCGCGGCATGGCTCACCGCGACCGCGCCCTCGGCAAAGTCAGCGCCCAGCACCTCGGCGAGCCGCCCGAGCTCGTTCCCTTCACCATCGAGTGCCGGTACGTCGAGGAGCACCCGCATGCCGTGACGCAGCCGGAAGCTGACATCGAAGCGCGATAACGCGAGCCGCTCGATGAGGCGCGCGATGTGGCCGAGCTCGGTCGCCTCGCTCTTCAGGAACTTGCGCCGCGCGGGCACGTTGAAGAAAAGGTCGCGCATTTCGACCGTGGCGCCGGTCGGGTGCGCGGCCGGTTTTACCGCAGCCAGCTCGCTGCCGTTGACGGCAATCTCGGCGCCGCGATCGGCCGAGGCGGCACGCGTCAGGATGCGGAGGCGTGAGACCGAGCCGATGGAGGGCAAGGCCTCGCCACGGAAGCCGAGCGTCGTGACCGCTTCCAGGTCATCGAGGGATGAGATCTTGCTGGTCGCGTGCCGCGCGAGTGCGAGCGGCAACTCCTCAGATTCGATGCCGCGGCCATCATCGCGTACGCGCACAAGCCCGATGCCGCCGCGCTCGATGTCGATCTCGATGCGGCTCGCCCCGGCATCGAGGCTGTTCTCGATGAGCTCCTTGACGACGGACGCCGGGCGCTCGATCACCTCGCCCGCGGCAATCTGGTCGATGAGCTCATCTGGGAGAACGCGGATCGGCATGAGCCAAGTGTAACCGCCCTCGGGATCTGGGGCGGCCCGCCCCGAGGGTCGCCGGCGAGATAGTTAATCAACCAGTTGGTCCCGCTGCCGCCGCCTTACGTAGGCGTTCCAGGATGGGGCACCGGCCCTCCTTGCGCCGTTGGCGGCAGTCCCGTGAAAACTGCTCAAGCTGCGCGCGCTGTGCCGTGAGACGGGAGATCGCCTGATCGATGGCGCCAATTTTGCGATTGACGGCGTGATCGAAGCTGTCGCAGAAGCGCGGCGGCCCCGCAACCGTCAGGTTCAAGAGATTGCGCATCTCGCGAAGCGTAAATCCGACAGCCCGCCCCTCGCGAACATACTGAAGTCTGACCAGAATCTCCTCGGGATAGCGGCGCCAGCCGGTGGCCGAGCGGCCTCGACGCGGTAGTAGGCCAATGCGCTCGTAGTACCGGACCGTATCGACCGCGACACCGGCCGCCTTTGCCAGCTGTCCGATTGTTCTCGATCCCATGGCCGGGCTCCGCCCTTGAAATCAGCAGTATGCTCCAGGTTTATAAGAGTGCGGACAGGCCGGGGTATAAGCCCGGTCAGGAGAGTCGCGATGAGTGCATCAGCTCTGGTTCGGCTCACTGCTTCCCTCGCAGCCGTGCTCGCGGTCACAGCGACAGGCAGCCCTGCGGCAACAGCCGACCCTCATAGCGCAAATTCTGCGCACGACCCACGGTCTGTTATTAAAAGCGTACTGAGTGCATGGGGTCGTGCCGATGCGCACACCATCGCAGCTCAGTACGAGCCCGACGGGGATTTCGTCAGCCCGGCCGGTGATCATGCCGTTGGTCCTGGCACAATCGAGGCGTTCTACAAGGCAGCGTTCGAAGCGGGTTACGCCGGAAGTGTCGCAACGGCTACTCCAGCTCACGTGCGACCGCTTTCGGCAACGTTTGCGCTCATTGACGGTTACTGGACCATCCAACCAACGCCGGACTCGAAGATTACGGAGCCGGAATCCGGACTGTTCTTTGCGCTACTGCGTTGGCACGACGGACAGTGGTGGATCGCGGCGCTGCGCGAGCAGACGAGCGCAAAAGAACTGCGCGAAGTGAATATCCGGTCTGGAGGAAACTAGGACTCAAGTGCGGCGGGGCAGGATGCCGGTGGATGTCATGGAGTCCCGGCGGCCGCTTCCGAGCTGCTCGCGAGCGTGCTGCGGCGTTCCTGCTTGAAGCGCGTGCCATCGGGCGGGTACTGCGCAAAGTAGCTGCGGACGCCGCCCGCGATGGCTTCCGCGAGACGCGTCTGCTCTACGGTGCTGCGCAAGCGGCGCTCCTCGCTGGGGTTCGAGATGTAGGCCGTCTCGACCAGCATCGAGGGGATGGCGGGGGATTTCAGCACGACGAACCCGGCACGCTGCACCTGCGCCTTGCGGATCTCACCGACGCCTTCGAGCGCGGTCATCACGAGCTCGGCGGCACTGGCACTCATGCCGATGATCTGATCCTGGGCGGCATCGACCAGAATGGCCCCGAGCACACCCTTGTCGTCGATGGGTATACCGCCCATCAGGTCCGCCGCGTTCTCACGGTCGGCGAGCACTCTCGCAGCCTCACTCGAGGCTCCATGTACCGACAGCACATACACGGAAGCGCCGGAGATGCTGCGGTCCCTGATGGAATCCGCGTGCACCGAGACAAACATGTCGGCATGTGCGGCGCGCGCGCGGGCGATGCGGTCCCAGAGCTCGACGAACTCATCGCGGTTGCGCGTCAGCACCGCCCGCATCCCGGGCTCCGAATTGATGCGCTCGGCGAGCGAGCGCGCGATCGCGAGCGTGACGTCCTTCTCGCGCGTACCACCATGACCGATGGCACCCGGGTCCACGCCGCCATGCCCGGCATCGACGGCGATGATCACGTCCCGGTCGCCATCGCCCGGGGCGTGCATGGCTCGCACGGCTTTCGCTCCCGCAGGCGTCGCGACGGCCACCATGGGCTCACCGATCGTGACGGTCAGGTCGTGTCTCCCGGACCCCGTGCCCCAGGCGCTGTGGACGGGCAGTGCGCTGCGAAGCTCGATGGCGATCCGCAGCGTGCCGCGCGGCTGA
>Ga0318562_10001618_pt1 | contig 10214 bp, 9 predicted proteins | sample GRESIP066b5f18_FD_203688 | JGI IMG/M metagenome (GOLD analysis project Ga0318562, IMG submission 203688) | Tropical soil microbial communities from Luquillo Experimental Forest, Puerto Rico - GRE.SIPMG.066b5f18 | ecosystem: Environmental > Terrestrial > Soil > Tropical forest > Bulk soil...
GTAGTTGACCGTCAACGAGTTGCAATCATGCCATTGAAGATCAAAGCTGCCCCAAGGAGTCCTTTGCACATTTTTGGGATCAAACGCATCGCCAAAACTCGTGCCCTGCGGCTGGTAGGCATCAGTGAAATGAATGGTGTCGCCTTGGACAGTCCCGCCGGCGGCGACGACCCACGCCTGATCGCCGCTCTGTCCGACCGCGGGATAAGTAAACCAAACCACGGCGGCCGTGCCGTCTGGCAAATACTCCAGCACAATGCCCTCACCGCTTCGCGCCGGATCGTACCAACTGCCGCTCATTCCGGGTCCGGCCCAGAGTGGTCCAACCGCTCTGTCCGCACAAAACACCGCGCACATCGGCGCCAGCGCGAGCGCGAGCGTGAGCAACATGCAGACGCGTTCGAGTGATTTCATCGAAAACTCCACGGGCGAACCGTGAGAGTCTTTTACTACGAAATATGTCGTAGTTCAAGTACCCGCTTGGAGCGACGCCTACTTCTTCTTCGTCAACTCAACGGAGATCGTTTCACTCGGGCGCTCAGATTGCTGAAGTTCTCCATGAAACTTCCCTGGCTTCAGCTGCTCAAAATGACCGTAAGCCTTAGACGTGCAATCGCCGTCTGGGCAAAAGAACTCGCCTTCAAAATCGAAACCCGCTGCCGTGAGCGAGACTGCCCCTTTGATTCTTTGCGACCCGGAGAGCTTTTCGAGTTTGAGCTTGCCTGCATCGTGCGAGATGACACACAGGAAGTTCGGGTATGAGAAGTGGTCCGTGCCTGAGTTGAGAGTAAATGAACAGGCATATCTGCCGGTGATCTCGGCGGACTTTGCGCCTGAACTTTCTGCCGCCGCTGCTGATAAACTGAGCTGGCTCAGCGCCAGCAGGACAGCCAAGTTCAGCGAGTAGCGCGCCATGGCTTTCTCTCCTCTCGTGTCCTTGTCCAACCGGACAGGCTGACCAAGCCGATCTCTAAAGTATGCTGGGACTAGCGAAATGGCTGGACCCCGCCCGACTCCAGATCATACGTACCCATAACCGCATCGTGACACGCAGTACAGACAAAACCCGCCTCCTGGCCATCATGCGTACCCCGGTGCGCATGGTTCACGACGCACGGTGCGAATGAAAATCGCTGCCTTAGTGATTCCCGGTCCAACCAACACCGATAGTAAACCCATTCTCTGCAATTTCTTGACCAAGGCGTACCGCGAAATATCTCTTCGATGCCCGACGCCGCGAGTGCCTTTTCAAGGGCTGCCAAGTGTTCGCAAACCATATGAGCGCGTTCGGCTGGCCTATGCGGAAGCTACGACTTTAGACATTGTCGATTCGCGAAAGAGACCACGACGACTGATCGAGGAAGACTTCATGCGCTATTTCGCTTCGGGTGCTTTCAAAATCGTCGTCAACAACTGTGCGGCGGCTGTCTGCTCTCGCGGCGAAATCCCCGAAGGCAAATAGAGCGACTCTTCGATGATGACATTTGCCCTGCGGCCGGTGAAAAATACCGCGCCGCCTTTCGCGTTTGGCGCTGTGGATTTCGGCTGATATCGAAATGCATCGCTGCCCAGGCCGGGCGTGGGATACACATCGAAGATGGTCCCTTTACGCCAGGCTTGCAGTTCGTTCTTCAACTTGGTTTCCGCGTCGGCCGCGGAGCCCATCACGATCCGCTTGATCGCAAGCCGCGCGGCATTCGGCTCGATGAATTCGTTTCCTGACGCATGCGGGTCGGTGCTGAAGTGACACATGTCGACTCCCGGAACGTCGATCCTCGGAATAGGCTCGTGGGCGCCGAATCGAATCCAAGGCGCACCCGCTGGCAGCATCTCATCTAATTTGCCGGTTCCCACGAGACTGCATAGATCCCCTGCCATCGCTGCAGGTGCGCCTAGCAGAAGGAGCAGCGACCACATCGCATTGACCGGAGCACAAGAGGAGAAGCGATTCATTCAATGACCTTCACCTGAGCCTGATTGTCTTGCACAAGCCCCGCGGCGTATCGCTGCGGATGCCAATTTAAGCAGGACACACAGTACCTAGACGGAAAAAATCCGGCAAACGAATCAGCAACGGGCTCGTCTCGATCGTTTCCGATTTCCGCTACGGCTCCGTGCCGAGCAGCGGCAGCAACACGTTGGGAATAAAATCGACCGTGAAGTGCGTAAGCATCACCGCCGGCAAGTCGCGGCGTTTGAGGTAGAGCGCTGTCAGGATGACCGCGGCGACACCCGCGATCAAAATTCCGGCCGGCCCTTGGCGGTAGTGGAACAGCGCGAATGGGACGATCGTGAGCAGCGCAGCGATCCAGGCGCTGCCCGTAAGCGCGCGCAGACGCTCCAGCGCATAGCCGCGATAGAACAGTTCCTCGGTAATGCCGGCGCGCAGCACCGTGATCGTCATGGCCCATAAGGGCGGATTGAATTTAGGCGGCTCTTGCAGCCCGAGCTTCCAGTGCATCGCTTGCGCGATGGCGATGCACGCGGCCAAGCCGATTGCCGCAAGCACAACGCCGAACAATCCCCAGAGCGCGGACCGCCCTAGCCTATCGGTGTGCCAACCGATCGACGAGAACGGCAGCTTTTCGCCGTTGCGCACAAGCAGAAGCAGCGCCGCCGCCATCAGGAACACGACCAATTCTCGGCCGAGATACAGAGGCAGCGAATCGGCATCGCCGACGTCGAGCTTGAACAGCCACAGGAACAGCGGCGTGCCGAACATGGCGAGCAGCAGTCCTGTGCCGGTAGCGAGACCGAACGACATACGTCGCGTGGATATCTGATTCATGTTGGCGGCAGCCATAGCATTCCTCGAGCAGTTTCGGATTCGCGAATTGCGCAGCCTTACATCGTAAGGCAGTTGCGAGACTACACCTTACACTGTAAGATGTCAAACATGAAAAAGCGCAAGCCACGCGAGAGTCTGACACCCGAGCGCATCGTGACCGCCGCCACGAATCTCATCGAGCGCGAAGGTCACGAAGCGCTCAGTGCGCGCCGTCTCGCCGCCGAACTCGGCTGCGAGGCGATGTCGCTCTATCACCATGTGCCGAACATGGGCGAGCTGCTGCGCGCCGTAACCGAACAGGCGCTCGGCGCGCTGCCGCTGCCCGTGCCAGACGCGCGCATTGCGCGTCGCCAGTTGCACGAGCTTGCATCTGCGTTCCTCGACCTCGCCCGCACGCGACCGCAAGTGTTCCGCGTGGTTGCCACGCGACGCTGGCGTAACCAAGGCGAGGCACGCTTCCAGACATGTCTGTGCGAGATTCTCGTCGCAACCGGACGCACTACACGTGCCGCCCTACGTGATGCGCGCATCCTGCTCGTCTACTTGAACGGCGCCGGCCTCGCACTCACGAGCTGGGCGCTCGACTCGACGCAGACATCGCCCGAATCGCTGCCCGTTGAGGCGCGCAAGTTTCTCAAGCTGTCCAACCCGGGCTCGGTCTCCAAGGACATCGACGCCGGTCTCGATGTTCTACTCGACGCGTTGCTCTGAGGTGTGATGCGTTTCGAGCGCCGCGGACTCGACAAGTCGTTGCGAACGGCCAATTGACAGCTGCCAGCCGATGTGGATTTCGTGTGGTGCTTTTGCGCGTCATTGCGTTATGCTCGCGCCCCCGCAGTGGTGCGAGTCGATCGAGACCTTGGCCGCGCGGCTCGAGTTACTCCAACAGGGATTCCTACGCAATGACAACAAAAGCAACAGCGCAAATGACGGCAGCCGAATTGAATGCCTTGTCCGCGCGCCTCACCGAGGCCGCCGACGAATTCTCCGACCATACCAGCAACGACTATCTGCTCGAAGCCAATACCGCGAACAAGACCATTGCGATTGCCGCGCTCAGGTACATTGAGAGCACCGGTGAATACGAACAAGATTGGGATGACTTCGCCGCCGACATTGAGGACGCCGAAGACGAAATCGAATTCTTTGACAACTGGCTGATGGCCTACATGGCGCTGCGCTGCAAGGAACTCGCAGCGGCCGGCGGTGCCTTATCGGCAGCAGAACAGGAACTCATCAACAGCCTGTTAGACCTGGTCGCCGAATGGGAAAAGATCAACGCCTGAGTGCGTTTAAATGTCGGGCTGCGCGAACCGTGCAGCCCGACAGGCGTCGGCGATCATCGCGCTTGCGCAGTCACCGTTACTAAGGGCAACTTCCAATTTTCGATTCGCGTCCCCTGACCCGTGTTGAGATGACTGGTCAGGTAATAAAGCCGCTGAATCTCATCGCTCGATCCCGCCTTGGCGTCCGCGAAGCGCTGCTGCAGATAAAACGGCGGAATACTCTGGTGGTAGAGGGTCGCGCGCACACGCGCGATGCGCGCGACGTCGGCAGGCGGCAGCCGGATTTCGTAGCGCACTTCATCGCTGCCAGTGAGCTTGGGATCGGTGTAGTGCGGATCATGGGCGGCCTCGCCTTCTACTTCGCTGAGCAGGCGAATGTACGGTGAGGGGTTGTCCAAGAACTGCTTCGGATCGAAACCGCGCGGACGCAGACGGTTGTCCTTGACCGGATGCACACGCCGCAGGAACGACGTCGTCAGAAATCCGGCCGAATCTTTGATCAGCTCCTGGTAGATCTGCACTTGGCTGCCTTGCGTGATGCGCTGATAGTGCGGCTGATACTCCCGCTGCCCGACGGTAGGAAATGGCCGGTCTTGTTGGTCACGTGCACCGTAGCCGCGAATAGATCGCCGGTGCGTTGGACGTCCTTGATCGCGATGTCGGCAGATTCGTGCCGCGCCATGCGCAGCATCGATTCCGCTGCGGTGATCAGGCCCGGCTGCGTCGTGCTGGCGCCCATATAGTCGATCTGACGCACACCGAGCAGCAACGGAAATTGCTGGAACATCTCGTTGAGAAACACGTTGAGGCCGTGCAGTGAATGACGCGCATAGCCCTCGCGCGGCGTCAAAGCAATCGCTTCGTCCGGCAAACGATGTGTGGTCGGCGCGAAATCTTCCGATTCGATATTCGCGATCTTCGTGCCGGTGAGGCTCAACGATTTGTAGTGACCGGGCATGTGGCAGTCTTGGCACGACTGAAACGTCGCGCCACGTGCGAACACGCTATTGGTCCATTCCAGATGTGTCGTCTGCTCATACGTGCTCGTGACCGTGCCGCCACCGGGCACCTGCACCGGATGCGGCTGGCCGTCGTTGTCGAGCACCGGCAACAGGATGTTGTGGCAGCTGCCGCACAGATCCGAACTCTTGGTTTGCTCGCCGTGCTCGGGCGTAACACCGAGCGCGTTCTTCATCGGATCGGCGATCACGTCGTCGAACGGTCCGAACACCTTGTCGTCCGGACCGGCGACCCAGTTGCCGGTAAAGCTCGATTCCTTGCCGAGCGCCGTCTTGTCGATGCGATGGCACACCGCGCAAGAAATGCCGTCGCGAGCAAGATTGCCGTAACCGTGCGGATCATCAGACGCCTGGTAGCGCGTGACCAGGCCGAGTCGGAACGGATCACCGAAAGGCACCTCGGGCGGCGGCGCCACGGCAAACAGGTTCTTGCAGCGCGCATCGGATTTTTGCGTGTCCATCGCAAGCTGGCGCTGGCCCATGACGCCGTGACAGTGCAGGCACGTGTTCTCAACACATTCGGTCAGCTTGGGCAGGCGGTTGGTCTCGCTCTGCAACTGCGAGAAGAACACCGGATCGCGCCCGGCGAGTCCCATCGGCGAGGCGCGCCATTCGTTGTACATCGAAACATTGATCGGATTGCGGGTCTCGGGATCGTTGATCAACATGTTCGGCGTCGAATCGTTGGACACGGTTGCGTCGTGGCAGCCCTGACATTGGTCCGACGTGAGGAACAGGCCGGGCTTGAGCGCACCGGCGGTGCGGTGATCGAAAGTTTCGGCAGGCAGGTGAAAGCGCCACGCGGAGGCGAAATCCATCGGCCCCAGCGCACCGAACGACGCGGCGAACTGCGGCGCCGGCTGCGGCAACGGCTGGCTGAAGGCCCAGGCCTTGCGCTGCGCATCGTGTAACTTGGCGACGCCGGCCGGTGTGTTGTGAGCATCGCCGTGCTCGGCGCCGCCGCGATCGTCGAAGCCCGGATCGAGCGTGTTCAACATGCCGAGCAAGCCGGTCGCAGTGGCCGACGTCTTTGGCGCGCTGAAGTGTCTGTAGAGCAATCCGGACGTCAGCACATTGTCCAACGAAGCAAACGTCAGTTCTTTCTCGGCGGAAGCGTGGCAGTTCATGCAATACGCGCCGAACAAACTGTACGGCGTAACCACGTCGGCAAGTTTCTGGCTCGGCGGTTTGCCCGGCTGTTCGCACGCGGTGTTGGTGAACAGATCGCCGGTGGGATACCAGCATGGATTGTTTGCCGGCCGATGCGGATCAGGGCCGAAAAAATTCGGATCGGTCACTGCACTCGACGTGAGGATCGGCGGATTGCCGTCGCCGCTGCCGGTCGGATTGGCCCAGTACCATCCGTCGTGAGTGGCGCCGTTCTGCTTCACCATCACCGTCCACGAACCGGGCTCGATCGCCGCGGCCGGCTTGCGGATCTCCATGCATTGCGCAGTCGGATTGATGTCCAACGCTTGCGGATCGATCGAGCGCATTTCCTTGATGATCATCGCGCCGTTCGGCAACGCGTGGTTGCGCCCATCGCACAACCAGTCGACCACCTCGGGCGAGTACCAGACTCGAACCGCCGGATGCACGCCGTAGCTGCTGCCGTTGGGGAAGTCGCCGGCGTAAGGACCTGTCAGGCGCCAATCGAGATCGGCAATCCAGCCCAGACGGCGATAGGTGCGCTGGCGCAGAAAACCACGCAGCTCAAAATCGAAACGATTCTTCGCCTCCAGGCTGGATAGCTCTGCCGGCTGCGAGCCGAATATCGCTGGCTTGCCGCGATTAGGATGCGCCGTGCACCAGGCCGCGATCTCCTGCGGCGACGGCGGCGGCGGCGACTCTTTGCACACCCACTCCGACGGCGCGTCCGGCGGAAACGGCGGCAGATTCAGCGTTGACTGGCCGAATGCGGCGGTGCTCGCCGCCAACAACAAGATCGCAAGATTCCGATACCGCGATACCTTCATGATCTCCCCCCAGACGACGGCGATTCCACAACTCGAGTCGGCGACCACCGATGAGTCTAGAGCACGCGAGTAATAGTGCCACCTGATATATCTGACAGTTGTCGAGACCTTCGGAATCGCCGACAGTTTGCGCGCAACAAACGTGGGGAGACCGGGCACGTCGATGCTGTGTAAGAACATAGACATCTACGCTTAATACGGCAACGCGTGGTCCGTTTGTACGATTCGATCAGTTGCGGCCTCTACTTCCACTCGACCTCCATCAAATGTCTGCATCGGTTTCCCAAGATCGAGTTGGCACCGTGCACAAACACTTTGCGGTGGCGGGTGATCGTCAATCTCAAGCGGAACAAAACACGAAGCCTGACCGCTGAAGGATCGATGCGTAGAGAATTCCTGAGCATCACCACCTATTAAGGGGATGTACCCGTGAATCTGAAAGTGCGCACCGTATTGTTCGTTCTTCTGTGTGTCGGAATGTCCGATCTTGCGGCCGCGCCGCCGGACACGAAGGCCGCGCCTGCCGAGATGAAGGCCGCGTCGGCGGCGGAAGCGGAAGCTAAAGCCGCAGCGAAATTACAAGTCGCCCCCGGCGTTCGCATGAAGCTCGAGGAGTTTGTGAAAGGTCCCGAGGGCGCGAAGCGCTTGGCTAGCCTGAAAAAAGCGATTGCCAGGATGAAGTCGCTCGACAGCAGCACCAATCCGCAAGACTTCCGTCGCAGCTGGGCGTACTGGGCGAATATCCACGGATATTACGGGCAGTCCAGTCCCGACGGGACCGTAGCTCAGCAAATTGACTACCTCAAACAGAATGGCATGGCTGCCTATGTAAAGTACTACCAGGGCATCGTCGACCAGACGCCGCCCGATCAAGTTGCAACGACGACGTGGGCCACGTGCGAGCATTCCGGCGGTGTGCAAAGCCAGCAGGCGCAGAATTTCTTCACCTGGCATCGCATGTATCTCTACTACTTTGAAAAGGTGCTGCAGTGGGCCGCGGACGATGCGACATTGCGACTGCCTTACTGGAACTACACCGATCCGGCACAAGAGCAGTTGCCCGCGGAATTTCGCGTCGCGTCATCCGTTTTCTACGACGACAAGCGCAATCCCGACATTAACTCCGGCACGCAGCAGCTGAACCCGAATTCGACGAATATCGATACTGCATTGAAGATCAGCAACTACCTCGACTACGAGTTCAAGATCGAGCGCGGCATTCACGGCTACGTGCACTGCACGGTGGGTCCGCGGTGCCCGGTCGCGCATATGGGCGATGTGCCGGTCGCCGGCAACGATCCCATTTTCTATACTCATCACGCCAACATCGATCGGATGTTCTCGTGCTGGGAAGCGAAGTACGGCATTCCGTCGGGTAGCTGGAGCACGCAGAAGTACAGCTTCCCCGATCAAAACGGCAATATGGTGACCGGACCTGTCAGCGATTTCCTCGACACGACGAAGCTTGGTTATGTCTACGACAATTCGACCGCGTGCACGCGTACGAGGCTCCTTGCGCAAGCGGTGTCAGCGGAAGTCGTGAAGCCTGTCTCTCTCGCCAAGGTCAGCACGGCTGTCGAGATCAAGAAGCCGAAGGTCAGCGTCGACGTTCCGCTGACGCCGGAAGCGCACAATGTGCTGCGCGGAATACGCGCAACCGCGGCGCAACCGATCTATCTCGTCCTCGCGGGCATCACTGCCAAGCAGCCTCCTGGCGCCGTGCTCGATATCTATATCCACAAGAAAGACAATCCGGCGGCACGGCAATTCGTTGGAACGATCTCGTGGTTCAACGACTTCGGCGTCGGGCACCACCATAAGGACACGCTCAACAAGACCGAGGAGTTCGACATCAGCGAGCAACTCACCAAGCTCGGCCTGGCGAACGAAAAATCGGTCTCCGTTTCGATCGAAGCCTCGAGCGGCACCGTGCCTGCAGGCAAAGTCGGCGCGCTCGCTGCCACACCGACCGAACTCAATGCGGAGGCGGGCGTCAGCATCAGTTCGATCGAAATCCGTCAAGGCAAGTAAATCCCAGTACTGATACCCCCATGGCGCGTTGCGATGTTCTCGCAACGCGCCATCGCGGGTTCCCGTTTCATGCCGGCAGTTCACCGAATATCGGAGGTTTCCGTGCGAGCCATTCTCCTATCTACATCCAGCGCCGTGCTCTTGACCGCGGGCGCGGCGGCGGTTGCGCAAACGCCGCAACCTTTCGTCGCGCCGCCGCACCTGGCAGAAAAGACGACTGCCGACATTCAACTTCTGCGTTCGGCCGCCGGCGTGCCGACCGGCCCCTGCAAACCCGACGGCGATATCTCGCACGACGGCAATGTCATCAATCTGCGTCTCGTCGCGGAAAGGACAACGTCAGCCTTCGCTCGTACGGCGGCTGCCTGACGGGACCTGCGATCGAGGCGAAGCCTGGCAACACGCTGCGCGTGTATCTGCACAACAACCTCGACGCGAATGATCCGAGCTGCCCGGCTAACGCCCATGCGGGACCGGGCTGCTTCAACACGGTGAACATGCATTTCCACGGCCTGCACGTCTCGCCGACCGGAAACAGCGACAACGTACTGTTGAACATCGCGCCGCAGACGCACTTTCAATACGAGGTGAACATTCCCGAAGACCATCCGTCGGGTACGTTCTGGTATCACCCGCATCGGCACGGATCGACGGCGCTGCAGGTCGCAAGCGGCGCGTCGGGCGCGCTGATCATCCGCGGCGATCGCGCCTACACCGGCGGCAAACCCGGCGACGTCGACACCATTCTGCGGGATGCGGAGGGCAAGCCGCTCACCGAGCAGATTCTTTTGTTTCAGCAGATTCCTTACGGCTGCTTCGACAGTGCGGGAAAACTGCAGCAGCGGCCGGACGGCAGCTGGTATTGCAACGCGGGCCAGGTAGGAGTGGTCAATGACTTCGGCTCGCAGCTCGACTCACCCACGGTGTGGGACAACAGCGGCCGCTTCACCAGCATCAATGGCGTGGTGCAACCTACCCTCAACATTCCAGCGGGCCAAGTGCAGCGCTGGCGCATGATTCACGCCGGCATTCACGACACGGTCAATCTGCAGATCGTGCCGATGGTCAAGCCTGCGAACAACGAGAAGGCTGCACTCGCTCTGAAAGGCGTGCT
>Ga0318562_10001620_pt1 | contig 10212 bp, 7 predicted proteins | sample GRESIP066b5f18_FD_203688 | JGI IMG/M metagenome (GOLD analysis project Ga0318562, IMG submission 203688) | Tropical soil microbial communities from Luquillo Experimental Forest, Puerto Rico - GRE.SIPMG.066b5f18 | ecosystem: Environmental > Terrestrial > Soil > Tropical forest > Bulk soil...
GTCGCTGCTGGCCTGGGGGGAGTATCTGCAGTTCTTCCGTCGACCGGGCCTGGGGCGGCTCCTCTTCCAGTACTTCTGCTTCGTGATGGCCTTCGCCGGGTTCGTGGGCGGGCTGGCGCTCTTCCTCGAGCGTCGCCTCACCTGGAACGGGCAGCCGTACCACGTCCGGGAGGTGAGCTTCGTCTTCGCCTACGCCGGGCTGCTGGGCATCGCGGTGCAGGGCGTGCTCGGGCGGCTGGTGCGGCGCTTCGGAGAGCCGGCGCTGGTGGCGGCGGGGTTCGTCGCCATGGCGATCGGGTACGGGCTGCTTGCCGGGACGTACGTCTTGCCGCTGCTCCTGGTCTCCGGGGCGCTGGCGGCCTTCGGGAACGGCGTGCTGCGCCCGTCACTCACAACGCTGATCACTCACGCGGTGGCCCGGAACGAGCAGGGCGTGGTGCTGGGGCTGAACACCTCGTTGCAGTCGGTGGCGCAGATCGTGGCCCCGGCCATCGCCGGGCTGCTGATCGACCACCAGCTGCTCGGCAGCTGGGCACTGTTCTGCGCCGGTTGCGCCGTGGTGGGGCTGCTCGCGCAACGCACGGCCACCGCCCCCGGCAAGACCGCCGCGGCGAGCAGCTGAGCGGCTCGAACCCCGCGGAGGAGCGGCCGCGGTGAGGCCTGGCGACCGGCCAGCCGAGCGCACGGCTGCCGCTCGAGACGTGTGGAACCGCGCCAGGCCTGGCGCCTCGGTCGGAGAATTTTGACGAGGTGTTTGATACCTCGGTGAGGGTCGATGGAGAGGCTGAGCGAGCGGGCGGGCGAAGGGCCGAGAGCCTTACGGGGCCCTAGGTTGATCGGGTGAAGACCTGCCCCTGCGTCAGCCGGTAGGCGTGATCGCGGACGAGCTCGCGGAGAGCACGCGGATCGGGAATTCCCACCAGCTGCAGGCGCGGCATCGACTTGTCCGAGGAGAGGATCCACACCGTGCCGATGCCCTGCAGCCGCTCCAGCGGCGATTGCGAGAATCCGGAATCGTCGACGTAGCGGAGGTCGATTTCCGCGAGGGCGCGGCTGAGCACACCCCGCTCGACCATCACCCGCTGATCGGTGAGCCGGTACCTGGTCGTCCGCAGCCGGAGGACGGACTGCGCGAGCATCACTGCCCGGATGAGGAGGTAGCCACCCACCAGGACCGCGAGGACGAAGGTCGCCGGAGAGCCGTCACGCGGCCCGCGGCCGGAGCGGCCCGCCGAGAGATCGGCGAAGAACTGCGCCGCCATCGGCTGGATGGCGATCGCCGCCGCCACCGCCGCCCCGCCGATGATCAGCGTCCGGAGCACCTGGACCACCAGCAGCTTGAGCGAGGGACTGCCCTGCCAGAGCACGGTCTCGCTGCGGCGCGCGGGGCCTCCCTCCATGCCACCGCCCACGGGAACGAAGGCACCCGCCCGCGGCGGACCGGCATAGCCGCAGCTCGGGCAGGAAGGCGCCTGCGAGGACATGGGCTTTCCGCACTCCGGACAGGGGACGAGGGCCATGGGGGGCGCAGTCTGCCGCATTCCCGCGACACGCGGTGACGGCCCGAGAAGGCAGGATGGGGGGATGAAAGTGGAGTTTCGGGGACTGACCTGGTTCGAGCGGGTCCGGCGGGCACGGGTGCGATGACCCTGCCCTCGCCACTCCGACCGAGCGGGGTGCTCAATGCGCGCCGGGCCTTGCCCCCAGAGGAGCCCCCCGAATCAGCGTCCGAGCGCACCGCCCGGTTGGTGGCGCTGCCCCTGGCGCTGCTGCTCGGCGTGGTCTTCGCCCGGTCGGGGCTTGGCCACGCGCTGCAGCGGATCTTCTTCGGGATGATGCTTCACGAGTGCGGGCACGCCCTCACCGCAGTGCTCCTCGGGTTTCCTGCCTTTCCCCTGCTGTGGTTCACGCCCGTCGCGGAGAGCCGCTCGACGCTGCTGGTGCTCCTGCTCCTCTCCGCCGGCGCCGGTCTAGCGTGGCTCGGCTGGCGCGCCGAGCGTCGCGGCTGGCTGCTGGGGGGAGTGGCACTCGCCTCGGCGGTGCTGGTCGGGGTGCTCCTTCCCGACCGGACGGCCCGAACGCTGATCATCTTCGGTGGCGACGCGGGGGCGCTGGTCCTCGGGGCGGCGCTGATGGCCACGTTCTTTGCTCTGGAGGGCTCGGTCTTCCGCCGCGGAGGGCTCCGCTGGGGTCTGCTGGTGATCGGAGCGGCGGGATTCTGCGATGCCGCCTCTACCTGGTTCGCCGCCCGGCGCGACCCGGGAGAGATTCCATTCGGGCGGATGGAAGGCGTCGGACTCTCGGACCCGAGCGTGCTGGTCGAGACGTACGGGTGGAGCGAGAGCGCTCTCGTTTCGCGGTACGTCTCGCTGGCTGGACTGTGCCTGGTGGTACTGGGCGTCCTTTGGTTCTGGTGGGGTGTGCGGCCCTGGTTGGCCGCGCGACGCTCGGAGTAGCGTCCGGCCGCCCCGGAGATTCTCGCGAGGGCGCTCCTCGGACGTCGTACCCTGCACGCATGGCCGCAGATGAGGGCCGACGCTTGCCCGCCGAGGGACTTCCGAGGTGTCAGAGACTTCGTATGGCCTTCCGAGACGGATGATTCCTCAAGGAGTTCTGCTCGGAGCACAACTCGTCGCCGAAAGCTGACCCGCTGGCCAGTCAGGCGACGCGGCGGAGGTCCCCGGGGCGCGGTCGGCCAAGTCGCTCGCCGCGCGCAACCGCTTCGACGATCCGGGCCAGCTGCTCGACTCCGTCGGTCAGCGCCGCCGGACCGGGCTGGAGGATGAGCGAGCTCTTGACCTCGTAGAGCTGATCGTCGAGGACCGCCCGGACACGGTTCCATCCGGGTCGGGCGGTGATCTTCTCCGGCTTCGCCTTCCGCCCGCACCAGCTGGCGATGACGCCCTCCGGATCCCGTCTGGCGACCTCCTGAGGATCGAAGATGCGTCCTTGGGCGCCGTGACTGGAGCGACTCTCGACGCAGACGTCCTCGCCTCCCACCAGCTCCACCAGCTCACTGCACCATCGAATGCCGCTGATCAGCGGCTCGTGCCACTCCTCAAAGAAGATCCGCGGGTGCCGTCCGAGCGACGCCGCACGGTCCGCGTGACGGTCGAGGTTCTCGGCCAGGCGGGTGGCCAGCGCATCCGCCGCCTCGGCGAGTCCCACCAGCGCACCGGTCAGTCGAATGGCCTGGAGGATCTCGGCCACGCTCCGCTGGTTGAAGAGATGCACGGGGATGCCGCGCTTGCACAGCTCTCGACCCAGGTCGGCTTGAAGATCGCTGAAGCCCAGAACCAGGTCCGGCTTCAGTTCCAGGATGCGCTCGAAGTTCGCGTCGAGGAACGAGCTCACCCGTGGCTTCTGGCGCGCTTCCGGAGGACGCACCACGAAGCCCGAGACGCCGACGACGAGGTCTCCTGCGCCGAGGAGATACAGCGTCTCCACGGTCTCCTCGGTCATGCAGACCACCCGGCGTGGCCAGGGCGGGGCAGCGGCGAGGAGGGTGTCGAGCGTCACGAGGTGTAGGCTGCCTCCCCGTGCTGGGTCGCGTCGAGACCCTCTCGCTCGTCATCCTCGCTGACCCGGAGCCCGAACGTGCGCTCCACCAGCCAGAGGATTCCGAGGGTCATCACCGCCGCGTAGGCCCCGGCAACGAGAAGTCCCAGCGCTTGTTTCCCGAGGAGCGAGGGATCTCCCGCGAGCAACCCGTCGGCACCGGCAGTGTTGAGCACCTTCCTGGAGAACACTCCCACCAACAGCGCGCCGAGCATCCCCCCCACGCCGTGCACGCCCCACGCATCGAGCGCGTCGTCGTAGTGGAAGCGCCGCTCCTTGAGCTGCACCGCGAACCAGCAGGCCAGGCCGGCCAGGGCGCCGATGATCAGCGAGGCACCGGGAGAGACGAAGCCCGCTGCAGGGGTGATCGCCACCAGCCCGGCCACCAGCCCAGAGACGAATCCGAGCAGCGTTGGCCTGCGGCGGAACTTCCACTCCGCGAGGACCCAGGTCATCGCCGCGGTGGCGGCAGCGATGTGGGTGGTGGCGAAGGCGAGGGCCGCGGTCTGGCCGGCGGCCAGAGCACTGCCAGCGTTGAAACCGAACCAGCCGAACCACAGCAGCCCCGCGCCGGTGATGGTCATCGGCAGATCGTGGGGGATGAACTTGTCCCGCCCGAAGCCGAGACGACGCCCGATGTAGATGGCGCAGACCAGCGCCGAGACGCCCGCGGTCCAGTGCACCACTGTGCCGCCAGCGAAATCGAGGACGCCGAGGGCGTTCATCCAGCCGCCGTCAGCCCACACCCAGTGTGCCACGGGGTCGTAGACCAGCGTCGTCCAAAGCAGGGTGAAGATGACGTAGCCGGCGAAGCGCATGCGCTCCACGAAGGCCCCGCTGATCAGCGCTGGCGTGATGATCGCGAACTTCATCTGGAAGGCCATGAAGGCCAGCGCGGGGACGCTGCCCTTGAGCTCGCCCACCACGCCATTGAGGAGGGCGTGCTCGAACCCGCCGATGAGGCCGTGGTGGGTCTTGCCGAAGGTCAGCGAGTAGCCGAACAGCACCCACTGGATGGTCACCAGCGCCAGCGCGAAGTGGCTGTACATCAGTGTGGCCAGCACGTTCTTTCGGCGGACCATCCCTCCGTAGAAGAGGGCCAGGCCCGGGGTCATCAGCAGGACCAGAGCCGCGCTGACCAGCATCCACGCGGTGTCGCCGCTGTCCGCATGCGCTTCGGTGGCCTGCGCCCAGGCAGCCGAGGGCACAACCAGGGCTCCAATCAGCAGCCACCCCCACCCCCGAAAGGTGTCAGAGAACTCGTAGGACACTTCCGCCCGGTCATCGGGCGGCCCGCGAGGGGGTTCCGCAGTCCCGCTCGGGGAGGACGTGGTGCAGCCCCGGACTCGACTTGGGTCGGGGCGCGCCAGGTCGGTGCACGCGGCCCTTTCGGAGGTATCAGAGAACTCGTCTGGGCGGGTGACCCGGCCCGTGTGCCGGACGGTCGGTCGGTCCATGCGGGGCACTGTCGCATTGACGCACTGCGTGTGCCACAGCCTCGTTATCCCTGGGTGGCGAAAACCTTCGCTCGCTGGCGGTGTTCATGGACCTGATGCCCCGGCTATCGGCCACCGGTACCCTGCTCCTCGTCCTCGGTTGTGCCTCGCGCCCGGTCACGCCAGTGGCGCCGTCTCCGGATCCGCTCCCCGTCCCCGCGGTGAACTGGACCCGCGAGGAACAGGCGGTCCACCTCCTCAATCGCCTCGCCTACGGGCCCTCCCCGTCCGACCTGCAGCACGTGCTCGATCTCGGAACGGGCGGGTGGATCGCCGAGCAGCTAGACCCAGCGGCCTTGGACGACTCGGTCGTCGATCGCCAGCTGGACGTGTTCCCCACCCTGACGCTCTCCACTGCCGAGCTCATCGCCCGCTACCCGCGGTCGAAGAAAGCAAAGGCAGCGCAGACCGACGGGGAGGAGGTTGAGCGGCTCAACGCCTTCCGGCTTCCACGCCAGATCGGCGCGGAGCTCGTCGCCGCTCGGCTCATTCGGGCCACCGAGAGCCGGCGCCAGCTCGAGGAGACGCTGGTCGACTTCTGGTTCAACCACTTCAACGTCTCCGCGGATAAGGGCGCGGTTCGGTGGATGATCTCCCCCTACGAGCGGGAGGCGATCCGCCCGCACCTCTTCGGGAGCTTTCGAGATCTCCTCGGCGCCGTGGCCCACCACCCGGCGATGCTCTTCTACCTCGACAACTGGGCCTCCACCCGCGAGGGCTTCACCGCGCCCAAGCGGGGCAAGCTCGGGCTCAACGAGAACTACGCCCGCGAACTGCTCGAGCTTCACACACTCGGGGTCGACGGCGGCTATACCCAGTCCGACGTGCGCGAGGTGGCCCGCTGCTTCACCGGCTGGGGCATTCGCAAACCACAGGAGGACGGAACGTTCGAGTTCCATCCTCTAGCGCACGACCGAGGCAGCAAGCGCGTCCTAGGAATTGAAATCCCCGCGGGGGGTGGCATCGAGGACGGGGAGAAAGTGCTCGACCTCCTTGCGGCCCATCCGTCCACCGCACACTTTCTGGCGCGAAAGCTGGCCCAGAAGTTCGTCGCCGACGATCCATCGCCGGCGCTCGTCGAACGGCTGGCCCAGGAATACCTGCGCACCCGCGGTGATTTGACCGCGGTCTACCGGACGCTTTTCACCACCGCCGAGTTCTGGAGCGACGCCGCAAGGGGGAGCAAGGTGAAGACTCCGCTGGAGTTCACCGTTTCCGCAGTGCGAGCTCTCGGCGGAAACACGGCGGGTGACGTCGCTGTCTACCAGTCGCTCACGCGCATGGGGCAACCGCTCTACCGCGCCCTGCCCCCCACCGGATGGCCTGAGGTGGCGCAGCCCTGGGTGAATCCGGGCGCGCTGGTGGCCCGCATCGATTTCGGACTCCGTCTCGCGAGTGGTCGTCTACCAGGGACACACGTGCAACTGCCGGCACTCGATGGAGCCGCGGAAGCATCTGTCGACCGGGCTGCGGCGGCGGTGCTTCATCGGCCGTTGACGGCAGCGACCCGCGCCACCCTTCTCGCCGCGCTGGGCGCCTCGGACGATCAAGGGGTGTTCGACGGCGAGCAACGCAAGGTCGATGGGCCCAGGCTCGTCGGGCTGCTCCTCGGTTCGCCAGAGTTCCAGAACCAATGAGCCGCTCTTTCTCGCGCCGTCTCTTTCTCCAGTCTGCCGGAGCGCTCTATGCGCTCGGCGCCACACCCGGTTTCCTCCGTCGGGCGATGGCGGCCGGGACGCGCACCGGGCGGACACTGGTCCTGGTGTTCCTCCGCGGTGGCGCCGACGGATTGTCGATCGTGCCCCCTGTGGGAGACCCGCAGTACCGGGCGCTACGGCCGACGCTGGCCCTCCAGCCGCCTGGGAGCTCCGGAGGTGCGGTACGCCTGGACGACGTGTTCGCCCTCCATCCGGCGCTGGTCTCGCTCATGCCCCTCTGGAACGAAGGGACGCTGGGGATCGTCCACGCTGCGGGTCTCACGGGCGCCACCCGCTCGCACTTCGATGCCCAGGACTTCTGCGAGTCCGGCACCCCGGGACTGAAATCGACCGCCGATGGGTGGCTCAACCGGGCGATGCAGCGCGCTCCGGGACCCGAAGGGGCGTTCCGCGCAGTGGCGCTGCAGCCGACGCTGCCCCGGATGCTGGTCGGTGATGCACCAGCGGTGGCGATGTCGTCGCTGTCCCAGTTCAAGCTGCCCGGCGGAACAGGTGGAACCTCGGCCTTCGATGCGTTGTACGCCGAGGCGGTGAACACCGCGCTGCGGACCACCGGACTGGAAACGTTCGAGGCGCTCCGCGAGGCGGGCTCGGCGAAACTGGCCCAGCTCCCACCTGACCACGGGGCAGAGTACGGCAAGGCGCCGCTGGCACGGCGACTCCAGGACATCGCCCGGCTGGTGCGGTCGGGCGTCGGGCTGCAGCTGGCGGTCACCGAGATGGGTGGCTGGGACACCCACGTCGGGGAGGGGGCCGAGCGTGGACAACTTGCTCAGCGCCTCGGGGACCTGGGCCAGGCGCTGGCGGCCTTCCGCACGGACCTCGGAGAACGATGGGGTGATGTCCGGGTCGTGGTGATGACCGAGTTCGGGCGCACGGCCCGCGAGAACGGGAACCGGGGTACGGACCACGGAACCGCCTCCGTGATGCTGGTCCTTGGCGGCGGAGTGCGGGGAGGACGTGTGGTCGGTGGGTATCGCGGCCTCGCCCGGTCCGCCCTCTTCGAGGAGCGGGATCTCGCCATCGGCACCGACGTTCGCTCCGTGCTCTGGGAGTCGGCCGCAGCTCAGCTCGGGGTCGAAGACCCTTCCCCGGTTTTCCCAGGATTCCGCCCTACCCCAGCAGTTCTTGGCTGAGGCCCTCCTCCCAGCTTCCGTCCTTACGGCCAGTGAGGTCTGCACGAAGCGAGCCGGCCGACGTATCAGAGACTTCGTAGGCAGGAGCGCGTCGGTCGGCCTCCCAGGCTCGGGGAGGGCTCGCCTGCGATGCCGCCGCAACCTTGCGCGGTTGAAGTGTCTATCCTTCGTAACGAGCGAGCCCACGAGCGAGGTGTCAAACATCTCGATCGCGACTCGCTTGCCCTCCTCGCCGTGCCGGCGGACTTCACTCCCACTACGAGCTCCCGCTCCCGTCCTCAGGGCCTAGCATTCGGATAGGGGTACGCGCTCGCGGACGGTCGGTCCGTGACGACCAGCGTCAACCCACCTTGTTCAGGATGTACCAGCGACCCACTGAACTCTGGTTCGTGGGTCGTCCGGTACGACACGTCCGTGTCGGATCCTCGAAGCAGGCTCGTCTGTTCGCTGCAGGATGGTCCAGATCGAAACAGCCGAATTCGATTCGCCAATCGGCCCGCTCGGGCTGGCCGCCGAAGCCGGCATCTTGATCGCGGTCACCTTCAATGGGCTCAGCCCACTCCGTGACTGGGCCCACCGCGTCCTCGGTGAGGTCGAGGAAGTGCCAACGAAGAACCCTGGCGGGGCGTGCACGGCTCTCCGGAGGTTCTTCGACGGAGAGCTCGACGCCCTTGCCGAGTTACCAGTCCACTTCCATGGCACGACCTTCCAGACCCGGGTGTGGAGGAGCCTGCGGCGCATTCCAGTGGGAACGACGCGGACCTACCGCGAGCTGGCGCAGTGGGTAGGCGATGGGAAGGCGACTCGTGCGGTCGGTGCAGCAAACGGCCAGAACCCACTCCCGATCGTCGTCCCTTGCCATCGAGTCATCGGCTCCGATGGAGGGCTCACCGGCTTTGGAGGCGGCCTACCTCGGAAGCGATGGCTGCTCGAGCACGAGGGGGCTCTCCGGCGCCAGGGCTCATTACTCTGAATTTTCCGACGGCGTGGCCTGCTGGTCTGGTCCATGCTCGGCTGGCGCATGCTGCCCCTCCTTGCGCTTCTCGCCATGACGCCTCCTTCACCCCTGACCACCCACGCCGAACGCACCAACTTCGTCGAGTCGGGACGCGCCGATGAAATCGACGGGTTTGCCCGAGCCTTCCCTCGCCGCTTTCCGGGGAAGGTGCGCGCTGTGCAGTTCGGAATTACCCCCGAGGGCCGGCGGCTCTGGGCTTTTGCCGCCAGTGCCAACGCTGCGTTAACTCCCGAGCGAGCACGCGCCCGGCGTCGCCCAGTGGTGGTCGCGCTGGCGGGAATCCACCCCGGTGAGATCGATGGGAAGGACGCCGGGTTCATCCTGATGCGGGAATTGTTGCTGGGCACCGCGCTTCCTGGCGCGCTACGCGAGCTGACCTTCGTCCTCGTTCCCATCTTCAACGTCGATGGGCATGAGCACCCTGCACCTCAACACCGACCGAACCAGAATGGGCCTCGGGAGCAAGGCTGGCGGGCCACCGCGCAGAACCTGAACCTCAATCGCGACTGGATGAAGGCCGATGCCCCGGAGATGCGAGCCCTGCTCCAACTCCTCGAGGCCTGGGATCCGACCGTCTTCCTTGATCTCCACGTCACCGACGGCGCGCAGTTCCTACCTGACGTCTCTCTCATCGTTGCCCCGCTTCTCGAGGGGGCTCCGCCGATGCAAGACATGGCCCGCGTTCTGCAAGACGAGTTGCATGCGGAACTCAAGGCCGGAGGTCACCTGCCCCTCGACTTCTATCCGTCACTGATCCGCGACGACGATCCGTCGTCGGGTTTTGCGCGGGAGGTTTACACGCCCCGATTCTCCCAGACGTACTGGGGTCTCCGGCATCGGCTCGCGGTCCTGGTGGAGACGCACAGCTGGAAGGACTATCGAACCCGGGTCGTCACCACCCACGATGTCTTGCAGGCAGCGCTGCACGCGGTGCAGAAGCACGGTGCGAAGTGGCGGACACGCATGCGGAGTCTCGATGAGGGCACTGCACGCGCCCCCCCACGCCGGCTGAACCTTGCTTTTGGAGCCGGCGACGAGACGGAGACGCTCGAGTTTCCAGCGTACGCTTATGACCGTGTGCCTTCGCCAGGAACCGGAGGGACCTACCTCCGTTACCACCTCGATCGGCCCGAGACCTGGCGGATTCCTCTCCGGACCCGAGTTGTGCCGACGGTCTCGGTCGAGCTTCCGGCTGGCGGATGGGCAGTGGCACCGGGTTGGGCGGAGGTGGTCGATCAAGCCCTCCGCCGTCATGGGATCCGTTCGCGCCGGCTTGCGCGACAGAC
>Ga0318562_10001621_pt1 | contig 10210 bp, 9 predicted proteins | sample GRESIP066b5f18_FD_203688 | JGI IMG/M metagenome (GOLD analysis project Ga0318562, IMG submission 203688) | Tropical soil microbial communities from Luquillo Experimental Forest, Puerto Rico - GRE.SIPMG.066b5f18 | ecosystem: Environmental > Terrestrial > Soil > Tropical forest > Bulk soil...
CCCATCCGCGACAGGCGCTCGAGCAGCCCATCGTAGTCGGCGGCGGTGAACGCCACGTGGTCGATCGGGCCCACGCCCGGGTCGTGCTCGGGGACCGCGAGGCCCAGGGTGGCGGAATGGGCAGCATAGGCGTGACGCTCGGCGATGTGCAGGCAGGCCGCGCCCGACTTCTCGCCGGCACCGGCGTACAGCCAGTACCCGGGGAAGGCGAGCGGCGGCCGCTCACCGACCGACAGCCCGATCACGTTGCAGTAGAAGTCGCGGGTGCCGTCGATGTCGTCTGAGAGCACAAGAATGTGCTCAAGAGCCCCGCTCGTCATGCGGGGCGCGGCGCGGCATCCGCCGTCGCCGGCGCGCCATCCGCACCGTTGCGGCCTCGCAACAGGTAGGCGGATTGCAGCAGCTCCGGGTTCTCGCGCAGCTGGCTGGCCATGCCGGAGAACTGGATCCGGCCGCCCTCCATGATGTAGGCGCGGTTGGCCAGGCCGAGCGCGAGCGTGGCGAACTGCTCGATCAGCAGCACCCCGATCCCCGACTCTGCGATCGACCGGATCGTGGGCACGAGGCGGTTGACCACGACCGGTGCGAGCCCGAGGGACAGCTCGTCGATGATGACGAACCGGGGATGGGACACGAGCGCCTGGGCCAGCACCACCATCTGCTGCTCGCCTCCCGACAGAGACCGCGCCGCGTAGTCGAGCCGCTTCTCGAGCTCGGGGAACAGTTCGAGCGCGCGCTTTCGCCCAGCGTCGGCCTCGGCCGCGGCGAGCGTATAGGTCGCCACGCGCAGGTTCTCGCCCACGGTCAGCTCCGGAAGCAGCCGCCGGCCCTCCGGGACGATGGCGATCCCCGCCCCCCGGATCCGCTCTGGCCGGCGCCCCGCCAGGTCGACGTCGCCGAGCAGCACCTTGCCGGCCACGGGCTTGAGGATCCCGCCCATCGCGAGCACCATGCTGGACTTGCCGGCGCCGTTGGGACCGAGCAGCGCGGTGACCTCGCCGGCCGGGATCTCGAGTGACACCTCGCGCACCACGTTGCGACCGCCCCGGGCGACGGTCAGGCCCTCGAGCGAGAGCCGCGTCGACCTCGAGCTTCCTTCCTCGACCGAAAGCAACTTCGCATCCGAGCTCACGCCGCGACCTCCTCGGTCCCGAGGTAGGCGCGCATGACGCGTTCGTCGCGCAGGACCTCGGTCGTTGGCCCTGACGCGATCATCTTGCCGAAGTCGAGCACCGCGGTCTTCTCGCAGCACGACGAGACAAGGCTCATGTCGTGATCGACCAGGATCACCAGCGCGCCCATGTGCTGCGGAATCGCGCGGATCACCTCGCTGAGCACGGCGGTCTCCTCGTCGGGAAGACCGGCGGCGGGTTCGTCGAGCAGCACTAGCCGGGGCTTGCCGACCACCGCGCGGGCGACCTCGACCAGGCGGCGCTCGGCGGCCCCGAGCGTTCCCACCTTGGCGTTCGGGTTCACGTCGAGCTTGACGAACTCGATCGCGCCGAGCACGTCCTCGCGCCGGGAGGAGCGGGTCGCCTTGGAGTTCTCGTGGATCATCGCGACGTTGTCGTAGACCGAGAGCTCTTCGATCGCCTGCTCGGTCTGGAAGGTCCGGCGAACCCCCCAGCGCGCCCGGCGATAGTGCGTCATCGCCAGCAGGTCCTCGCCGAAGGCAGAGACGGTTCCGCTCACGGGCTTGACGAAGCCGCTGAGCACGTTGAAGAAGGTGGTCTTGCCCGCGCCGTTGGGCCCGATCAGCCCGCACGTCCCTTCCTCGAACGTGACGCTCATGCGGTCGAGCGGGAGCACGCCGCCGAAGCGGACGGTCAGCTCGGAGACCTCGATCACGACTCGTGCTCCTGCGGCGAAGCCGGGCGGCTGAACAGGCCGCGGACCAACCGAGCGAGCCGGGCGATGTCCTTGGGCATCTGCTCCACGATCCCGCGGGGCGCCGTGGTCAGCACCTGGAGCACCCCAATCCCGAACAGGATCGTGAGCCAATCGGGCGAGACGCCCCAGTCGTTCAGCAGTTGCTGGAGGAACTTAAGCAGGAACGCGGCGACTACCGCACCCGTCATGCTGTACGCGCCACCCATAAGCACCACGGCGAGCAGCGTGATCGAGTCCGAGGTCGCGAACGTCAGTGAGTTCAGGTAGTGGTAGAAGCCGGCCACCAGGCCGCCGGCCACGCCGGTGATAAACGAGGCCAGCGCGAACGCCCACAGCTTGTACAGCGTGGTGTTGATCCCACCGGCGAGAGCCGCGGCCTCGCTCTGGCGGATCGCCGCCCATGCCCGCCCCGGCCGTCCGCGCAGATGCACCAGTACGAGTACGAACATCAGGACCGCGACGATCACCGAGTAGCGGAAAAAGGCCGGATCGGTCGTCGCGATGCTCGGCCGGCGGATCGGCGGTATGTGCACGGTGGCGCCGTTGTAGCCGGTGAAGCCGTGCCCGCCATTGGGGAACTGGATGTTCTGGAGCACGATCGTGATCGCTCCCGCCAGCATCAGCGTGATCAGGGCCAGGTACAGGCCGCTCATCCGCAGCGCCGGCAACCCGACCAGCGTGCCGAGCACCATCGTGATCAGCCCGGACGCCAGCAGCACAACCGGGTACGGGAGCCCGGTCGCGAACAGAATTCGCGCGGCGACCCATGCGCCCATCGCCAGCACCGCCCCCTGGCCCAGCGAGACCATGCCGACCCGGCCGACCAGGACCCCGAGCCCCAGTGTGACGATTGACCAGATCGCCACCTGGGTCCACGCGTTGACGTAGTAGAGGCTGAAGATCGACGGGATGAACAGAAACGCGAACGCGACGAGGGCGACGGCCACTGCCGGACGCACGAGCGACCGCGGCTCCACGCCGCGTGGCAACCGTGAGGTCGCGCTTGGCGCGGCGTCCGGCGCCGTTGGCGCGGTCCCGGCCGTACCGGCCTCGGTCTTGACGCCGGATTCGATCGTCTACACCCCCTGCCGTCCCACCGTGATCACGCGCCGGCGGTTGAGCACGAGCAACGCGATCACCGCGAGCACGAACGGGGTCATGTCGCGATAGTTGCTGATCTTGTTGATCGGGGTGATCTCGGCGTCGATCACACCGATGACGAGCGCCGCGAAGAACGTGACGACGATCGACCGCAGGCGCGCGATCAACGCGGCGGCCAACGTGAAGATGACCAGGAACGTCAGGCTGGTCGAGTCCAGCGCGACCAGGTCGGCCAGCAAGACGCCGGCCGCGCCGGACAGCACGCCGCACCCGAACCACGCGGCCGCCTCCACCCGGCGGACCGGGACGCCGAGTGCGGCGGTGATCTCGCGATCGTTGGCCATCGCCCTCATCGCCGTGCCCAGCTTGGTGAAGCGCAGGAACGCCGCCGTCACGATCGTGATGAGCAAGCCCAGCGCCAGCGCGATCACGTTCGTGTACGTGACCGAGATCTGCCCGACCTGGAACGTGTTGTTGTCGGTCGGGATGGTCAGTGCGCGGGACGCCCCGCCGCTCGACGGCCACAGCAGGTCCATCACCCCCAGCAGGATCAGCAGTAGCCCCAGCGTCGCAGTGGCCTTGACCAGCGGGTCCCGGCCGGCCAGCGCCGGGCCGAAGATCATCCCGTAGACGAGCGTAATCAGCCCGCCGAACAGAATGGCCGCCACGAACGACAGCCAGATGTTCCAGCCGTCCTGGTGGGAGAGCTGCCAGGAGATCAGGGCACCCATCGCGCCAACCGCGCCGAAGGCCAGATAGAGCACTCCGGTCGCGCGGTACAGGACCACCATGCCGACCCCCGACAGGGCATACACCCCGCCGAGGGACAGCCCGGTGATCAGGAACTGCTCGAGGTCAGTCGTGCTTGGCATTGATCCTTAGGGCGCCCTGATCGTGATTTGTGGCAGCCAGCCTACTCCTTAGCCCGTCGGCGGATTGGTCGACGGAGCGGTCCCTGCGGCCGAGCGATACGCCGCGATCTGCGGATCGTCCGAGGAGACGTTGAAGCATCCCTGCGCCGTCACCATCTTCCCGTTGTCCGGGGTCGTGGTGAAGTCCGCGTTGTTCGGGATGTGCAGCGGATAGTCCCCGTACACCCACGGCTGGCAGAGCAACTCCGTCTTCTCGTCCTTGATGCCCTTGATCGCCGCGTTGACGCTGGCCATCGTGTACGGACCCTGGACCTTCTGCAGCGCATCGGTCAGGAACTTCCCGAGCAGGTAGCCCATCTCACTGAACGAGCCGAGGCCGCCGGCCACGGCCGATCCGTACTGATGGAGGATGTTCTTGTAGAGCTGCATCTCGGGGCCGTTGTGGTCATCCGGTGAGGTCAGCTCGGCGTTGACGAACAGCTTGTGGTTCCACTTCGGTCCCAGCGCGGCGGCCAGGAAGTCTGTGTTGCACGGGGTCGAGCAGCCCCAGCCCTTGACCCGGTCCTCGAGACCGAGCTTCTGGGCGGCCTGGAGGATCACCAGCGCCTCCGGCGGGGTGAAGTTCAGCACCACCCAGCCATTTGAGCCGGCGCTGTTGACCAGGTTCAGCGCCAACGAGTTGGCGTCCTGGATCGGCACGTTCGCGGTCAGTGCGGTGATCGGCACGTTCGCGGCCTTGGCCAGGGCGGTCGGGCCTGCCGCGATGTACTGGGTGCCCGGCACGTTGGACTGCACGAACACGATCTTGGACGGGTGCTGGCTGAGGCCATACTGCACCGCTCCGTCGGAGCTGTAGCGTGGGCCCATGTTGACCGCGGCGCTGTTCGGGGTCGACCAGCACTCCGGCGCGATCCCGGCTCCCATTTCGTAGATCCCGAGCGACTTCCAATAGCTCTGGTCGATCGTGCACTCGAGCAGGTCGAACACGCCGTCGATCGCCACCACGTGGTCGGTCTGGATCAGCTGCTTGGCGGCCGCCGCGATCTGCGCTGGCTGCGTCTGGTCGTACTGGACGAACAGCTTCATCGGATGGCCGTTGACGCCTCCGTTGGCGTTCACGCAGCTGAACCATGCGTTGATCATGTTCGGGCCGTCGCTGAAGTCCGTGCCCGGCTGCTTGGTGTCGATCGTGCCGATGTTGATCGGCGTGCCGGTGGCCTTCACCCCCGGCTTCGGCCCGCACGACGACGTGTTGCTCGATGCGGTGCCTGTACTCGCGGCGGTCGTGCTCGACGTGGAGCTCGATGCCGGTGCGCTGCTACTGGAGGTGCTGCTTGCACTGCTGCTGCTACTGCTGCTGCTGCTGCCACAGGCCGCAACCAACACGGCCGCAAGCACGGCAGCCAGCACAAAGCCCAGACGCACGCGTAGCGTGCGGTGATGCGTCCCTCTCACCTCTGTCCTCCTCCGCAAATCAATCGGTGGAACCCGCCCCGGTTGGCGAGGCGCCGATCGTATACAGAAGAAAGGCTGTATGCAATGGCGTCCTAACGTGACCGAAAGAAAACGATTGCAGTATGAACTCGGACGCTTTTCTGTATGCAACAGCGCGACTCGGAATACACTCCGCGCGCCTGCCGTGTCGATTCACGCCAACCGAACCCAGATGACCCGCGCGCTGCTCAGCCTCCGCGAGCAGCTGCTGAGCGGCGAGTTCAAGCCGGGCGACCGCATGTCCGAACTGCGGCTGGTTGAGCGTCTGGGCGTCTCGCGCACGCCGCTGCGCCTGGCCCTCGCGTCCCTGGAGCACGAGGGCCTGCTGCGCAGCCTTCCGGCCGGCGGTTACGTGGTCCGCGAGTTCACCCGCGCCGACATCCGGGACGCCATCGAGGTCCGCGGGGTGCTCGAGGGCACCGCGGCCCGTTTCGCCGCCGAGCGCGGCGCCAGCCGCCGCGACCTGCGGGCACTGCGCACGATCAACGATTCGGTCGAGCCGCTCGTACGCCGCGCCGACTACGAGTCGTTCGAGCGCTACGTCGCGCTGAACGAAGCCTTCCACGAACGCCTCTTGAAGATGGCGAACAGCCCGCTGCTCGAGCGCACGCTGGAGGGCGTCCTGTCGCTGCCGTTCGCCAGCCCGAGCGCGCTGGTCCTCCAGCATGCCCAGCTGCCCGAATCGCGCGAGATCCTGGTCGTCGCACACCGGCACCACCTGGGGCTGGTCGAGGCGATCGCCCAGCGCGAGGGGGCCCGGGCCGACAGCATCGCGCGCGAGCACGCCCGCCTCTCGCTGACCAACCTCGAGATCGTGCTCAGCCACCGCGGCCTGCTCGAGGAGGTTCCCGGGGCGTCGCTGCTGGCCCTCGCGCCGACAGGCGACGGCTAACAGAGGCCTTAAGGCGCGAGCGCGCCCTTCTCCCACGGCTCGACGTCGTACCGGCCCCACTCGAGCGCGACCGTCGCCGCCCGCACGATCTCCGAGGCCCCTGGCCGGAAGGCATCCTCGAGCGGCGGGCTCACAGGCACCGGCGTAAAGGGGGCGCCGACACGCTGGATCGGAGCCTCGAGATAGTCGAAGGCGGCCGCCTGCAGCTGGGCGGCCAGCTCGGCTCCGAACCCGCCTGCGGTCACCGCCTCGTGGGCGATGATCCCGCGCCCCGTCCGCCGCAGGGACCCGGCGAGCGTGTCGAGGTCGAGCGGCACCAGCGTCCGGGGATCGATCACTTCGGCCTCCACGCCCTCGCTGGCCAGGCGTTCCGCTGCCTCGAGCGCTTCGCCGACCATCCGCGACAGCGCCACGATCGTGACGTCGCGACCGATTCGCACCGTGTGCGCCCGCCCCAGCGCGATCGCCTCGATCGGATCGGGAACCGGCTCCCGCCGGAAGTAGAGCGACTTGTTTTCGACGAATACGACCGGATTGGGGTCGGCGATCGCGCTCGCCAGCAGCCCGCCGGCGTCGGCCGCGCCGCTCGGCATCACGACCTTCAAACCGGGAACGTGCGTAAGCCACGCCTCCAGGCTCTGCGAGTGCTGCGCGCCGTTGCGCTGGCCCGAGCCGCCCTGGGTGCGCAGCACGAGCGGCACCGTCAGCTGGCCGCCGGACATGAAGTGCGCCTTGGCCGCCTGGTTGACCAGCTGGTCGAGGGCCAGCGTGATGAAGTCGATGAACATGATCTCTACGACCGGCCTCAGCCCGGCCTGGGCGGCGCCAACGGCCACGCCGCACACCGCGCCCTCGCTGATCGGGGTGTTGCGCACCCGCTCGCGCCCGAACTCGTCGGCCAGCCCGGCGGTGACCAGATACGGCCCGCCCTCGGCCACGTCCTCGCCCAGCACGATCACCCGCTCGTCCTCGCGCATCGCCCGGGCCAGCGTTCGGCAGATCGCATCGACGAACGTGATCTCGACCTGTCCGGTCATTTCGCGTAGACCAGCTCGGCGGACAGCCCCGGCTCCGGGAACTGGCTGTCGCGGCCGAACCGGACCGCATCCTCGATCTCGGCACCCGCCTCCGCCTCGATCGACCCGGCCTCCTCAGGTGCGATCCAGCCTTCGGCGATCGCCTGCGCGGTCAGCTGTGCCACTGGGTCGCGCTCGGCCCATTCCTGCTCGGCAACCGGATCGCGGTACTTCTCGGGATCGCCCTCGTAGTGTCCCCGGCGCCGATAGGTGACGCACTCGAGCAGCATCGGCCCCTGGCCGGCCCGTGCCTGCCCGAGGAACGCGCCGAACGCGTCATACACCGCCGGCACGTCGCTGCCGTTGACCGTCGTTCGCTCGAAGCCGTACGGCGCGACCACGTCGCTCACCCGCTCGATCGTCGAGTGCTCCTCGCGCGAGGTGAACTCGGCCATCCCGTTGTTCTCACACACGAAGATCACCGGCAGACGCCACAGCGCGGCCAGGTTGATCGTCTCGTTGAAATGGCCGGCCTGGACCGCGCCGTCGCCAAAGAACACGACGGTCACCTGGTCGGTGCCCTGAAGGTGTGCGGTGAGCGCGGTCCCGAGGGCCAGCGGCAGGTTGCCGCCGACCACCCCGGTCGCGCCCATGAACCCGTGCGCGGCGTCGACCAGATGCATCGAGCCGCCGAGTCCCCGGCACACCCCATCGACGCGGCCCATGAGCTCGGCCATGACCCGGTCGACGGGCGCTCCTTTGGCGATCGCATGCCCGTGCGCGCGATGACCGCTGTAGACGGCGTCGTCGTCTCGGAGCTGTCCGCACACCGCCGCCGCCACGCCCTCGCCGCCGATGCTCAGGTGGATCAGGCCATGTACCTGGAGGCTGCGCTTGAGCTGCGCGACCCGCTCCTCGAACAGTCGGATCCGCCACATGGTGCGCAGCAGTCCTTGCGCAACGTCCCCGTCCATGGTCGTCTGGCTCTATGCCGCGACGGGTGCCTCGCCGAGCACCTGGCGCACGGTGCCCGCGATCTTCTCCTCGTTGGGCAGGACGTAGGCCTCCATCGGCTCGCTGTACGGGACCGTCACGTCGAGCGCCGTCACCTGGGCGATCGGCGCCTTCAGCGTTCCGAATCCGTGCTCGGCGACTTCCGCCGCAATCACGGCGGACGCACCGCCGTGACGCGTGCCCTGGTCCACGATCACGAGCCGTCCCGTCTTCTCTACCGAGGACAGGATCGTCGCGGTGTCGAGCGGGTTCAGCGTGCGAGGGTCGATTACCTCAGCCTGGATGCCTTCGCCGGCCAACGTCTCCGCCGCCGCCAGCGCCCGGCCCACGGTCCAACCGGTGGCGACGATCGTGACGTCCGACCCCGTGCGCCGGATGGCCGCCTCGCCGAACGGGACCACGTACTCGCCCTCGGGCACATCGCCGTGCTCGAGCACCAGCAGGTAATTGATGAGGTAGCAGACCGGGTTGTCGTCCCGGACGGCCGATGCCATCAGGCCCTTGGCGTCGGCCGGGGTCGCCGGGAGCGCGATCTTAAGACCGGGGAAGCCCATGAACATGCCGTAGATCGAGCCGGTGTGCTGACCGGCCCAGCCCGCCGTGAACCCGTAGCCGGCCTTGAAAACCGCCGGCACCTTGACCTGGCCGCCGCTCATGTAGCGCAGCCGGGGCGCCTCGTTGACCACCTGGTTCATGGCCACCAGCATGAACTCGGCCATGAGCAGTTCGACGATCGGGCGGTAACCGGACAGCGCGAGGCCGACGGCCATACCGATCTCCGCCGTCTCCGAGATCGGCGACACCCGGACGCGGTTGCGTCCGAACGCCTGGACCAGCGGGTCCTCGTCGCTTGGGGCCACGTCCTGGCCGTAGAAGACGACCGTGTCGTCACGTTCCATCTCGAGGCGGATCGCCTCCTGGACCGCCGCGATGTAGGGGATCTCTCGTGCCATGACTTTCTCCTAGGCGTATACGTAGTCGACGCGGGCGGCGGCTTCGGGCTCGGGGTACGGGCTGTCGAGCGCGAACTGGACCGCCGCATCCAACTCGTCGTGGACCTCCTGCGCGATCTCGTCGGCGCGCCCGGCCTCCAGGGCGCCCTGCTCGATCAGCCGCGCCCGGAACCGCGGGACGGGGTCGCCTCGCAGGGCGGCTTCGTACTCCTCGCGGTTGCCGAACACGGTGATCGCCTCGTGCTCGGGGTAGTGCAGGGGCACGCCGGGCGGGGCGATGATGTTGCCGTGGGCTGACAGGCGGTAGACCTTGGACTCGATGAGCGTGGGCCCGTCGCCGGCGCGAGCGCGATCCCCCGCCGCTCCCACCGCCTCGTAGACCGCGACCGGGTCACCGCCGTCGACGGTCACCCCGGGCATGCTGTACGCCTTGGCCTTGACCGACAGGGGCTCGCCGGCGGCCGCGTTGGCGTCCTCCTGCTCAGACTGGGTGGCGACGTTGTAGCCGTTGTTCTCCATCACGTAGACGATCGGGAGCTTCCACAGCGAGGCGAGGTTGAGCGACTCGTGGAACGCGCCCTGCTTGGAGGCGCCGTCGCCGAAGAAGCCGAGGACGATCTGGCCCTCGCCCCGCAGTTGCGCCGCCCAGGCTGCGCCCGTGGCCTGCGGGATGCCCTGCCCGACGATGCCGCTCGTGCCCAGGAAGCCGCGACCTGGATCGGCCAGGTGCATCGAGCCGCCGTACCCGCCGCACAGCCCGTCCTTGCGCCCGTAGATCTCGGCCATGATCGCCTTGGTGTCGGTGCCGAGCGTGATCGGATAGCCGTGGCAGCGGTAGGTGGCGAGCAGTTGATCGCCTTGTTGCAGCGTCGCGAGTGATCCCACGATCGAGGCCTCGGCCCCGTCGGCCAGATGCGTGTGCCCGCGGATCACGCCGGGGTGCTCCTCGAAGGTCCGTTTGACCCGCTCCTCGAACTC
>Ga0318562_10001622_pt1 | contig 10202 bp, 9 predicted proteins | sample GRESIP066b5f18_FD_203688 | JGI IMG/M metagenome (GOLD analysis project Ga0318562, IMG submission 203688) | Tropical soil microbial communities from Luquillo Experimental Forest, Puerto Rico - GRE.SIPMG.066b5f18 | ecosystem: Environmental > Terrestrial > Soil > Tropical forest > Bulk soil...
GTTCCGCGGCCACCTCGCGCGGCGGGCATTTCCTCCGCCGCCCGTGATGGCCGATACGCTGGAACCATGGCCGATCCGCAGCAGGTTCTCGCACAACGGGTGCACGCCGCCATCGTCGCGTCGTTCGGCCCCGGCTTCGACGACGCCGACCCGCTGATCCGGCCGTCCTCCTTCGCGGACTTCCAGGCCAACGTGGCGCTTCCGCTCGGCAAGCGGCTGGGCCGCCCGCCGCGCGAGGTGGCCGCGGAACTGGCCGGGAGGCTCGAGGTGTCCGACGTCTGCGAGCCGCCCGAGGTCAGCGGGCCGGGCTTCATCAATTTCCGGCTGCGCGACGACTGGATCGCCGACCAGGCCTCGCGCATGCTCGATGACCCCCGGCTGGGGCTGGCGCCCGTCGCCCGGACGCAGACGGTGGTGGTGGAGTATTCCTCCCCCAATATCGCCAAGGAGATGCACGTCGGGCATTTGCGCACCACCATCGTGGGCGACGCCATCGCGCGCGTGCTGGAGTTCGCGGGCCACGGCGTGATCAGGGACAACCACGTCGGCGACTGGGGCACCCAGTTCGGCATGCTGATCGAGTACCTGCTCGACGTGGGCCAGGACTCGCCCGATGCCGCCGTGCTGCGGACCGACCCGAACGCGTTCTACCAGGCGGCGCGGCGCAAGTTCGACTCGGACCCCGGGTTCGCGGACCGCGCCAGGAAGCGGGTCGTGGACCTGCAGGGCGGCGACCCGGACACGCTGCGGCTCTGGCAGGACATCGTCGACCTGTCCATGGACTACCTGCACCGCATCTACGCCCGCCTGGGCGTCACGCTCACCGATGCTGACATCAGGGGCGAGAGCTTCTACAACGACATGCTGGCCGACACGGTGGCCAGCCTGGAAGCCAAGGGCCTCGCGGTCTACAGCGACGGCGCGCTGTGCGTGTTCCCGCCGGGCTTCACCGGCCGCGAGGGCCGGCCGCTGCCCCTCATCGTCCGCAAGAGCGACGGCGGCTACAACTACGCCACCACCGACCTGGCCACCGTCCGGTACCGGGTCGACGTGCTGCACTGCGACCGCGCCATCTACGTGGTCGGCTCGGACCAGACCTTGCACTTCCAGATGGTGTTCGCGGTGGCCCGGGAGGCGGGCTGGATCCCGCCCGGCGCCCGGTTCGAGCACGCCCAGATCGGGTTGGTCTCCGCGCCCGACGGCGGCCGGCTGCGCACCAGGTCCGGCGACAACGTGCAACTCGCCGACCTGCTGGAAGAAGCCGTGGAGCGGGCCCGGGCCATCCTGGTCGAGGTGGAGGCGCCGAGCCGGTTCGGGCCGGCCGAACTGGACGCGATCGCCGAGGCGGTCGGCATCGGGGCGGTGAAGTACGCCGACCTGTCCACCGCCCGGGACAGCGCCTACGTGTTCGACTGGGACCGGATGATCTCCTTCCGCGGCAACACCGGCCCGTACCTGCAGTACGCCACCGCGCGGATCCGGTCGATCTTCCGCCGGGCCGGCGCGGTGTCCATCACCGGGCCCATCGCGGGGCCCATCACCGGGGCCGACCCCGGTATCCGCGGGTCGCGGGTGGCGGTCACCGCCGCGCCCGAGCGGGCGCTGGCGCTGCGGCTGCTCGACTTCGGCGCCGTCGTCACCGGAGTCGGCGAGACCGCCGAGCCGCACCGGCTGTGCGCGTACCTGTTCGACGTGGCCAGCCTGTTCACCACGTTCTACGAGGAGTGCCCGGTGCTCAAGGCCGAGCCGGAGTCGCTGCGGGCGCGCAGGCTGGCGCTATGTGCCCTCACGCTGCGCGTGCTCACCGAGGGCCTGGGCCTGCTCGGGGTGCCAGTTCCCGAGCAGATGTGACCGAGCGCTGAACTCCGCCCCGGCGCCGCGCCGGCGCCGGGGCCGGCGCGCGGCCAGCCTTTGAAGCCACGAACGTACTAATTACGTGAACCGCGAATCCGGGCGCGGGCCCGGCGGGCCGGGGCACGCTCGGACGCATGCACACCAGCGGGCCCCTGCCGGCCCGCCCCGACCTGGATGCGCGAAGCGGGCGCGGCGTCCACCGAAGGAGGCATTCACATGATGGCCCGCAATCGGCGTTACGGGAGGGGTCGCACCGCGACCCTGAAGACCCGGGCCGGCATCGCGACCGCGATCGTGCTGGGCGGCGGCGCAATCGCCGCCGCCGCGATGGCCGCCAGCAGCCACTCCGCCGGGATCGCCGCGGCGCCGGCCGCCCACAGTGCACGGTACGGCAACGAGGGAACCATGCTCAGCGCCGCGCTGGCCGACTGGAACTACTCCAGGACGGGCACGTACTCCCAGCTGGCCCAGTTGACCTCGATGCGAGGCTTCAGCCAGACCTGGCATCACGGCAGGCTGCTCGCTGTCCAGCGCGGCATGGTGGTCATGGCCACGAACCAGTTCATCATCTTGAAGTCCGCTAAGGGGCCGCCGCACCTGTGGCTGGTGTCGGCCGGGACGAAGTTCCAGAACGTCTCGACCAGCACGGCGGGCACCGCGGCGCTGACCGCGAACACCTCCGCGACCCAGCAGGCGATGAACTCCGGCAACATGATCCCGGCGACCACGCTGCTGGCGGGGAGCCCGGCCACCGCCGCCGGCATGCTGACGCCGACCCCGGCGACGCAGACGATCACCGTCCAGGTGGCTAACACCGACCTCACCGTGACGGTGACGGTGACGCGGAACACCGCGACGGTGAACCAGACCGCGACCATGCCGACCAACGGCATTCCGGCCCCGATGCCCATCACCTACACGATGAACGCGTGGCAGGCCAGGAACTCGCTGGCCCGCGGCGACCTGGCCGTCATCGTCGGAGCGCGCTCGCACTGGACGCTGCACGCTCAGCTGGTCCTGTTCAGCCCGCTCAGCACCAGCGCCATCGGCGGGACCACCGGTACCACTACTGGTACCACCGGCAGCAACACGCCCCCGCACTGGTGAGCCGAGCCGCTCAGCCGGTTCCGGCCCCGGCCGTGGCAGACACCACCGTGGCAGACACTGCCCTGGCAGACACCGCCCTGGCAGACACCGCCCTGGAGCGCCCGCACCCCGCGCGGGCGCTCCGGGGCGTCCCCGCGCCGGGCCTGCTCCGGTCGGGCGACCTGGTGCTCGACGAGGAGCGCTGGACGGTGCACCGGGCCGGGACGCCGGTGGACCTGTCGCCGACCGAGTTCCGCCTGCTGGCCTGCCTGATGCGGCAGCAGGGCACGGTCCTGTCCAAGACCCAGCTGCTGGGCAGCGTGTGGGGCGGGGACTACACCGGGCAGTCCCAGGTCGTCGAGACGTACGTGAGTTACCTGCGGCGTAAGCTCGGCCGACTCGGCCCTCCGCTCATCCACACCTGCCGCGGGGCCGGCTACATACTGCGCGGCCCCGCCCCTGAGGGGCCGGTCAGACCCGCTCGATGATCGTCGCGTTGGCCTGCCCGCCACCCTCGCACATGGTCTGCAGGCCGAACCGGCCGCCGCTGCGCTCGAGCTCGTGGACGAGCTTGGTCATCAAGATCGCGCCCGTCGCTCCGAGCGGGTGGCCGAGCGCGATGGCCCCGCCGTTGGGGTTGGTCCGCTCCAGCGGCGCCCCGAGCTCATCGGACCAGGCCAGCACGACCGGCGCGAAGGCCTCGTTGATCTCGAACACGTCGATGTCCGCGATCGTCATCCCGGCCCTGGCCAGCACCTTCTCGGTGGCACCGATCGGGCCGGCCAGCATCATGACCGGGTCGGCGCCGACCACGGCCAGCGCGTGCACCCGGGCCAGGGGCGTCAGGCCGTACCGGTCCAGGGCCGCCTCGGACGCGATCAGCAGTGCGGCCGCCCCGTCGGAGATCTGCGAGGAGACCGCGGCGGTGATCTCCCAGCCCTCGCGCAGCGGGGCCAGCCCGGCCATCTTCTCCAGCGAGGTGTCCCGGCGCGGGCCCTCATCCTGGCTGACCCCGGCCAGCGGCGCTATCTCCCGCTCGAACCGGCCCTCGTCGATGGCCCGGATCGCCCGCTGGTGGCTTTCCAGCGAGAACTCCTCCAGCTGGCTGCGCTTGAGGTCCCACTTCTCGCACATCAACTGCGCTCCGCGGAACTGGGAGATCTCCTGGTCACCGTAGCGCTCCCGCCAGCCCTGCCCCCAGGGCATCGGCATGCCCGCCTGGGCCGGCAGCCGCACCGTCGAGCCCATGGTGACCACGCTCATGCTCTCCACCCCGGCGGCGACCACCAGGTCCTGGGTGCCGGACATCACGGCCTGGGCGGCGAAATGGACCGCCTGCTGGGAGGACCCGCACTGCCGGTCGACGGTGACGCCGGGCACGCTCTCCGGCAGGCCGGCCGACAACCAGGCGTTCCTGGCGATATCGAAGGTCTGCGGGCCGATCTGCGAGACGCAGCCCATGATCACGTCGTCGACCGCGCCGGGGTCAACCCCGGTCCGGTCGACCAGTGCCCGCACGGCGTGAGCGCCGAGGTCGACCGGGTGGACCCCGGCCAGGCCGCCGTTCCGCTTGCCGATCGCGGTGCGCACCGCGATCGGCTATGAACGCCTCCGCCATCATGGCCTCCGTTTGATTCTCGGCGTTTGCTTTCCGGCGCATGCCCGGTCGCCCTGTCCCGCCCCGGCCGGGCGGATTGCAGGTCTCTTCCTTCACGGTACCTCGCCGCGGCGCTGACGTCCCGGCCCGTTTGCGGCGCGGACCGTGACCATCTCGCGTCGCGAGCCCGAATGACGTAGGCTCCAAATCGGGTTCGCAAGAACCGCACGTTCAGGAGGCCGCCATGTCATCCGGGTTCATCTTGCTGGTATTGATCGGCATCGTGATCGGGTATGCCTGGATACGTCTGCGCGGCAAGATGAAGATGCCCGTCTCGGGCAAGAACTGGATCGGGCCGATCGTGGTCGTGGTCGTGGTCGGGCTCCTGCTGTGGGCCTCGCACAACGGCAGCCACTAGCGCCCGGGCAGGAGCCAGTTCAGGGCCGGTAGCCGCTGCGCGGCATTTCGAACCAGACCGCCTTGCCCTCTGGCGTGGGCCGCGATCCCCAGCGGGTCGCGAGCTGCTCGACCAGGTACAGGCCGCGCCCGCCCTCATCGGTTTCCGCAGCTGTCCGGATCCGAGGCAGCCGCAGGTCAGGGTCGAACACTTCGACCCAGACAGAGTTCGCCCCGCGCCGCAGGCGCAACGCGAACTCACGGCGCCCGGCGCGGCCGACGGCCGGCGTACCGGGACCCATGGGGTCCAAGGGGGCCATAGGATCCAAGGGGGCCATGGGGTCCGGGTCGTCCCAGCCGGGCACGGCGGCGTCCTGAACCGGCATGGTGGCCGTCCGGGCGGACCTCGCAGCGGCCTTGACCGCCGCCGCCCGGCCACGCGGCCGGGCGGGCACCCGTTCCGGGCTCCGGAGCGGGCCGGCCGGCGCCGTCGTGATCACCGGGTCGAGGTCGAAGTAAAGCTCCCCGCCCGGGCTCGGCGTGATCGACGCGTGCAGCACGGCGTTGGTGACCACCTCGGAGACCAGCAGGCAGGCCAGGTCGATCTGCTCGGCGTCCATGCCCCAGGATCCGAAGGTCTGGGCGGCCAGCCGCCTGGCCTCGGACACCATGATCGGCTCGGCGGGGAACGAACGCCAGATCGAGGCGAGCCCGGAGGGCGAGGACTTGACCACCATAATGGCCATGTCGTCGTCGATGTCCCCGGGGACCGCGAACTCGGCCGCCGTGGCCACGGCGTCGGCGTCCCCGCTGGCCGCCGCGGCCCGGACCGCCTGCTGCAGCATCTCGACCGCTTCGGCCTCGGTGTAGTGCCCGGAGCCGTCGGCGCGGGTCCGCCGGTCGGTCAGGCCGTCGGTGTAGAAGACCAGGATCGCGCCCGGCGGCACCAGGATCGTCTGCTCCTTGTAGGTGGGCAGCCCGCGGATCCCCTTGCCGCGCACGCCGAGCAGGACGCCCTTGTACTGGAACTCCAGCTGCCTGGACTGCCCGCCGCTGATCATGAGCGGGGCGTCGTGGCCCGCGTTGGCGAAGGTCAGCTCCCGTGACCACGCGTCGTAGATCATGTAGATGCAGCTGGCCGTGGGCGGATCGCCGGCCAGCGGGACCCCGGCCTCGTCGGCGGGGGCGAGCGAGCGGCACCAGTCGTCGAGCTTGCGCATGATGTCGGCCGGGGACTTCTCGTCCTGCGCGAACGCCCGCAGCGCGGCGCGGAGCTGGCCCATGATGGCCGCCGCCCGCGCGCCCCGGCCCTCCACATCGCCGATGACGATGCCTACCCGCCCGGCGGCCAGCGGGATGATGTCGTACCAGTCGCCGCCCACCTGCGTCTGGATCCCCTGGCCCTGCATTTCCAGCGGCTTGGCCGGGACGTACCGGCAGGCCACCTCGAGCCCGTCCAGGTCTGGGATCACCTGCGGGAGCAGGCTCTTCTGGAAGGCCAGGGCGGTCTGCCGCTCGGTCTCGAAGAGCATCGAGTTGTCGATCGCGACGGCCACCCGGCCGGCGATCGCGCCGATGAGGTCACGGTCGGCCGCGCCGTAGTTGCGCTCCTCGCGGTCGGTGAGCCGGGACAGCGCCAGGCTCATCACGCCGAGCAGCTCGCCCCGGGCGTGCAGCGGCGCGGCCACCACCGAGGTGAGCCCGGCCGCGTGGGCGGCCGCCATGCTCTCCGCGCTCGGCGCCGGGTAGGGATCGATGTCCAGGTCGGTCACCACGATCGTGTCCAGGCGGGCCATCGCCTGCTGGCAGAAGTGGCCCTTCGGATAGTGGATCTGCTGGCCGACCTCGGCCCAGGTGCCCGGCGGTGGTACCCAGTTCCTGGCGTGCCGCATCACCCGGCGGATGAGCTGGCCGCCCTGGAACAGATCGATGAAGCAGTGGTCGGCGAACTGCGGGACCAGCATCTCGGCCACGTGTTTCAGCGTGGTCCCGATCTCGAGCGAGCCGGCCAGCCGTTCGCCCACGCGCTCCAGCAGGGCGATCCGGTCCTGCTGGAGCTGGCCGTCCCGGTTGCTCGCCTCGCGGGCCAGGATCACCATCCCGTCGATGTCGCCGCCCGGACGGCGCAGCGGCACGGCCAGGGCCCGCATGAGCGCCCGCGACCCGTCGCCGCGGGCGGCTTCGAAGGTGCCCTCCCAGGACCGGCCCCGCAGCACCTGCCCGGCGACGTCCTCCATCTTGCGCAGGTCATCTCCGGCGAACAGGCCGGCCGACTGGAGCGAAGACCCGGCCAGCCCGCTCGCGTCGCCCGGGATCCGGAACAGCCGCGTCCCGTACTCGTTGAGAAACAGGAGATGACCGAGCCGGTCGGCCACCACGACCCCGATGTCGGCCTGGCCGAGCACCATGTCCGCCGGGAGGTACGCGTCAAACGCGGCCTCACCCCAGGTCGTCACCCGCTGCCTGCCGGATGGGGGGACGCCGGGCGGCCCGGCACGGACACGAAGATATGCGCGGCGACCGGGCTGGGGAGTTCGGTGGAAATAGCGTCCGTTGCGTCGCCAGCCGTCACGCACACACCATCGCGGCCCGGCATGAGTATCACCTCGCGTCCGGGTTGTATCCCGGCGCGCCGGAGTTTAAGCATCAGATCGAGATCGCTCTGAATCTGCTCGCCAATTCGCCGGATGACCACTCGCGCGGTGTCCGCGGCTACGACCTTGGTCAGCGCGTCGCCCGTCTCGCTCGTGGCCGCGCGCATCTTTTCCTCGGCCTGGCCCGGGACGCCGAGCTCGGCCAGGCCGGGAATGAGATTGCCATGCGGGCACCGGACCGGATAACCGAGCAGTTCGACCAGGCGGCGCTCGACGCTTTCCGAGATCACGTGTTCCCACCGGCACGCCTCGATATGCACTTCCTCCCAGGGCAGCCCGATGACCCCGACCAGCAGGCACTCGGCCAGCCGGTGCTTGCGCATTACCCGGGTGGCGAGCGTCCGGCCGATATCGCTCAGGGCTAGCTGCCGGTCGCCGAGGACGTGCAGCAGGCCGTCCCGTTCCATCCTCGCTACCGTCTGGCTGACAGTCGGGCCGGTCTGTCCCAGCCGCTCGGCGATGCGCGCGCGCAGCGGGGTGACGCCCTCCTCCTCAAGCTCGAAGATGGTACGCAGGTACATCTCCGTGGTGTCGATGAGCCCATGGGCGGTCAACTTCTCATCCTCCTGCTTGTGATGCTATGCCGCCCGGGCCAATGTGTTTCATGCAAGGCGCGTCATGCAAAGAACCTGCGGTGGTTACTGACCGCTCACCTGCACCGATCGCTCGCGCAGGCCCCAAAGGCCTGCACTCGCGAGCCGGTATTGCATGACGCTCCTAGGGGAAAGCCGCACTAAGGGGACAGCCGCTCGATGATCCAGCCGTCGCCGTGCCGCCGGTAACGCAGCCGGTCATGCAGCCGGTGGCGGCCCGACTGCCAGAATTCGACCGTCTCGGGCATGAGCAGGTACCCGCCCCAGAAATCGGGCATCGGGATGTCCCCGGGCCAGCGCTGCTCCAGTTCCGCGACGCGACGGTCGAGGTCCGCGCGGGAGGCTATGACCTGCGACTGCCTGCTGGCCCAGGCGCCGATCTGCGAGCCGCGGGGCCTGGACCTGAAGTACGGCTCGCTGCTGGCCTGCGACATCATGCGCACGCTGCCCTCGGCGGTCACCTGGCGGCCCAGCGCGTACCAGGGGAAGACGGCACACCCCTGGGGATGCGCCCGCAGGTCCTGGCCCTTGCGCGAGGTCCGGTTGGTGTAGAACGCGAAGCCCTCCGGGCCGTGTGCCTTCAGCAGCACGGTCCGGGCCCGCGGGCGGCCCTCCGCCGACGTCGTGGCGAGCACCATCCCGGTCGGCTCGGGGATGCCCCGCTCCAGGGCCTGCGCCAGCCATCCGGCGAACTGCGTCATCGGGTCGCCGGCCATCGTGGCCTCGGACAGGGTCTCCAGGGCGGGATCACGCTGAGTGGTGTCCATGGGTAACGATCCTTACAGAAGCAGGCCGGCGCCTGTCCAGGCGCTTGCGGGTCTTATGGTTCTCATGGGCCTACCGGCCCCGCGCACGACGCGGGCGCAGCCGGAACCCACGAGGAAGAGAGGAAAACGCCGATGTCGGATTTCAAGCCGGGGCTCGAAGGTGTCATCGCCTTCGAGACCGAAATCGCGGAGCCTGACAAAGAGGGCGGCGCGCTCCGTTACCGGGGAGTCGACATTGAGGAACTCGTCGGCCACGTCTCCTACGGGCACGTCTGGGGCCTGCTGGTCGACAATGCGTTCGCACCGGGCCTGCCGCCGGCCGAGCCTTATCCGATCCCCGTCCACTCCGGCGACATCCGGGTCGACGTGCAGAGCGCCCTGGCCATGCTCGCCCCGGCCTGGGGGCTGCGCCCGCTCCTCGACATCAGCGACGAACAGGCCCGCGAGGACCTGGCCCGGGCCTCGGTCATGGCCCTGTCCTTCGTGGCCCAGGCGGCGCGGGGAGTCGGGCTGCCGATGGTGCCGCAGCGCCGGGTGGACGAGGCGGCCACGATCACCGAGCGGTTCATGATCCGCTGGCGGGGCGAGCCCGATCCGCGGCACGTCAAGGCGGTCGACTCGTACTGGACGTCGGCGGCCGAGCACGGCATGAACGCGTCCACCTTCACCGCCCGGGTCATCTCCTCGACCGGGGCCGACGTGGCCGCCGCCCTGTCCGGGGCGGTGGGCGCGATGTCCGGACCGCTGCACGGCGGCGCGCCGGCCCGCGTCCTGGGCATGATCGAGGAGGTCGAGCGGACCGGGGACGCCCAGCAGTACGTGACGTCCGCGCTGGACCGGGGCGAACGGCTGATGGGGTTCGGGCACCGCGTGTACCGGGCCGAGGACCCCCGCGCCCGGGTGCTGCGCCGCACGGCCAAGGAACTCGGCGCCCCCCGCTACGAGGTGGCCCTGGCCCTGGAGAGCGCCGCGCTGGCCGAACTGCGGGCCCGCCGCCCGGACCGGGTGCTCGAGACCAACGTGGAGTTCTGGGCGGCTATCGTGCTGGACTTCGCGGAGGTCCCGGCGCACATGTTCACCTCCATGTTCACCTGCGCGCGGACGGCGGGCTGGGCGGCCCACATCCTGGAGCAGAAGCGGACGGGCCGGCTGGTCCGGCCGGCCGCACGCTACATCGGCCCCGCGTCGCGGTCGGTCCGGGACGTGCCCGGCGCGACCGAGGTGCTCGACCGCCGGGTCTGAGCCCCGGCAGGGC
>Ga0318562_10001623_pt1 | contig 10196 bp, 4 predicted proteins | sample GRESIP066b5f18_FD_203688 | JGI IMG/M metagenome (GOLD analysis project Ga0318562, IMG submission 203688) | Tropical soil microbial communities from Luquillo Experimental Forest, Puerto Rico - GRE.SIPMG.066b5f18 | ecosystem: Environmental > Terrestrial > Soil > Tropical forest > Bulk soil...
CCATCGGCGGGTTCGCCGGTGATATCCCAGGCAAGGTCGGGCTCATCACCGCCGCCATCCTGGCACTGATCCAGATTCTGCCCGCGCTGGCGGCCGGGCTCGGCTCGGTAGCCTCGCTCGCGGCCACCCTGCCGGACTTCCTCGGCGCGGCGGCTGGCGCCTTCGTCACCTTCCAGGCCGCGATCATGCCGGTGATCCAGGCCCTGCAGGCGTACACCCAGCTCCTGAAGGCCCAGGAGGCCATCCGGTCTGGTGACCTGCAGACGGTGATGCAGCAGCAGCAGGCTTACCACAGCCTCGCGGACGCCCAGTTCTCGCTCGCCCAGGCGGTGACTCAGGGAGCGAATCAGCAGGTCGTCGCCGCCCATAACGTCGCTGAGGCGCAGTACGCGCTACGGCAGGCCTACTTCCAGTCCGGGATTACGCAGATCCAGACGGCCATGGAGCTGGCCAGTTCGCAGCACAGCCTCCAGGATGCCAACTTCGCGGTCACCCAGTCCCAGTACGCGCTGACCATGGCATGGCAGCAGGCCCGGTTCCAGCTCCAGCAGCTCCAGCTCACCGTCTCCGGTGCCAGCCTGAACCTGCGCGGTGCCCAGCTCAGCCTGGAAGAGGCCCAGCAGAACTACGCCCAGGTGATGGCGCAGTCCACCTCCACGGCCCTGCAGCGGGCCCAGGCGGCCTTCGCGGTCCAGCAGGCGGAACAGCAGCTCAAGCAGACCCTGCTGACCAACAAGGAGAACGAGCAGCAGCTCGCCAACGTCCGCAAGTACGGGATGCAGCAGGTCTTCGGAGTCACCCAGGCCCAGCATGCCCTGGTGGACGCCCAGTTCTCCCAGATTCAGGCGCAGAAGCAACTGGTCGTCACCGAGAAGGAAGCCGCCAACGCGCAGATCCAGGCCGCGCATGCCATCATGGACGCGATCTACGGCGTTCAGCAGGCCAGGTTCCAGCAGGCCCAGGGCGCGGTGCAGAGCGCGCATACCACCGCCGATGCCATCTTCTCGGTCCAGCAGGCCCAGGAGCAGCTAGCCCTGGATGCCCAGGCGGGCGGCGCGGCGGCGGTCAGCGCCTATGAGGCCTTCCAAGTGGCCCTGGACCAGCTCTCCCCGGCCGCCAGGAAGGCGGTCAAGTCCCTGGAGCCGCTGTTCATCTGGTGGCAGAACAACACCAAGGCCCAGCAGGCGTTCTTCGGCCAGCTCTCCGGCAGCCTGGCCGCGCTCGGCAAGAATGGCATAAACCTGATCCGGCCGCTCAACCAGATGCTGGACGCCATTGCCGGGGCACTCGGCTCGGTGGCAGGCAAGTTCCTTGATTGGTTCCTCAAGCTCGCCAACAGCCCGGTCTGGAAAGTGTTCACGCATACCTCGGTCGTGATCATCCGGGATTTCGGTGAGGGCGCCTTGCTGATTGCCAAGGGGCTGTCCGCCATCGCCTTGGCCGCCGCTCCGCTGGCCAGGGCGCTGTCCGGCGGCTTGCTGGAGTTCGCCAGGGAGTTCCGCCAGTGGGCGGTCCAGCAGGCCAAGCCAGGGTCGATCCTGCACGTCCTCATGAACGAGGCGGTTCCGGCCCTGCACGCGCTTGCCCAGCTCCTGAAGTCTGTTGTGGACTTCTTCCTGATACTTGCGGGCGGAACGCCGACGTACAACAAGCAGGGCGCACTTACCGGGGTCATTCCCTCTGATAGCCAGAACAGCGCGTTCGCCACCTTCACCCGCCTGCTGGGCGTGCTGTCCAATGCGATCCTGCCGAACCTCGCGCTGACCCTGAACCGGCTGGCCAGTCCTCAGTTGGCCAACGCACTCATCACGCTGCTGACCGCGATGTCCGTGCTGCTTCTCCAGGTGGTCTCCAGCCCCGGGTTCATGACCGCCTTCATCACCTTCGTCCGTGCCTTCTCCGCACTGGTCAACGCCTTCGGGTGGCTGGCGCAGAACACCCCGCTGGGCAGCATGCTCGGTGTGATAGCGGGTGCGTTCGTGACCATGAGCGTGCTGAAGTTCACCGGCATCCTCGCATTGCTCACCCACCTCAGGGAGGCCGCTGCCTGGGTCAAGGGGATCAAGGACGCTGAAGGGGTCTTCGGCAAGCTCGGCGCGATCTTCGGTGGCAAGGGCGGCCCTGGCGGGACTCCGGGCTCGGGCGTGGCAGCGGGCGGCAAAGAAGCAGCGGTCACCATCGCTGATGCGATGACAGCGGCCGGGGAGAAGGCAGCGGCCAGCATCGGTGAGGCCATGACCGGTGCTGGGGCGACCGCAGCCGAGGAGATTGGCACAGCCGAGACGGCGGGCGGCGCCACCGGAGGGGCCGTAGGCGGCGGTGAGGCGGCCGTAGGCGGCCTCGCAGCGGGCGGCCTGCTAGGCAGGCTGGGCACGGCCGGAATCGGGCTCCTCATCGCTGATGCGGTCGCACGGGGCCTTACCAGCCTGTTCCCGAAGCAGCCCGCCGCCGACCAGCGCCGGGCGCTCGCGCAGGGCCCGGGATGGGCGCAGAGCATCGACAAGGCCATCTTCGGGCCCGGCATTGTCAACTTCGTGGCCTGGTGGGACAAGCACGTCAAAGAGCCGGTGGACAACTGGGTGACTAAATCGCTGCCGCACGCCTGGGCAGCGACGTGGCTGGCCATCGGGGAAGGGTTCGGCCAGTACGTCGGAGACCCGGTCAAGAAGTTCTTCAGCACCCTGATCCCTGATTGGCTCGGCGGCGCGGGCCGGGGCTGGTCCGGGCTGTGGCAGAACGCCCAGAACGTCTGGATCAACGACATCTGGCACCCGCTGGACAACTTCTTCAACCAGGACATCCCCAACTGGTGGCATGACCTGCTCCGGTTCTGGAAGAACCTCTGGGACACCGCCTGGGGCGATTTCAAGAGCGGGCTGCTGGACCCGGTGGGCAACTGGTTCACCAGGACCCTGCCGTCCGCCATCGAGAACGCCTTCAAGCACAGCGTGAACTGGGTGATATCCAACGTCCTCAACCGGGTCATCGGGTGGATCAACGACGCGACCAAGCTGGTCGGCATCCCGTCCATCCCCAAGGTGCCCACACTGGCGGGCGGCGGCCAGATGCCGCACCGGGGCGGCGGCCCGCATCAGGACAACCGGCTGGCCCGGGTCAGTGATGGCGAATACGTCATCAACGCCGAGGCGACCCGCAAGCACTTGCCCCTCATTGAGGCCATCAACGCGCAAGGGTACGCACACGGCGGCGGGATCGGCGGGTTCTTCTCCGGGCTCTGGAGCGATGTCACCAGTGGTGCCGGGGATCTCTGGGGGGCGGTGTCCAGCCTGTTCAGCGGGGCTGGCGGTGCCCTGGCCAGGCTGAAGAACCTGATTCTCCGCGACGGCGCTGTGCCGGTGGTGAACGCCATGTGGAGCCACCTGGTGGACCCGCTCCTGCGCGTCGCCGGGATCAACTCCACCACGGAGAAGCAGATCGTCCCGCACCTGATCGGTTCCGTGGCCGCAGACCTGCACAAGGGGCTGGACAAGGCCCTCGCGGGAGCGCCCAGTGGTGGCGGCATCCCCATCCATGTGGTGGGCGGGGTTCCCGGGAACGTGGCGTCCTGGACACCGGAGGTCCGGTCGGTGCTGGCCCAGACCGGCGAGCCTGCTAGTGATCTGGGAGCGGTGCTGCACCGGATTGCCCAGGAGAGCGGCGGGAATCCCAATATCGTCAACAAGTGGGACAGCAACTGGCTGGCTGGCCATCCCTCGGTGGGCCTGATGCAGGTAATCCAGGGCACGTACGACGCCTACGCCGGGCCCTACCGCAATACCGGCCCGTTCCTCTACGGCGTGTCGGTGGACCCGATAGCCAACATCTACGCTGGGGTGAACTACGCCAAGCACGCCTACTTCCCCGAGCCTCTTTACGACGTGATGATGCAGCCGGGCGGGTATGCGGGCGGCGGCCCGGTGGGCATGCCCGCGATGGCGTTCGCCGGGCTCCCGTCCCTGTCACTGTCCCGCCCGCGCATCCCGGGATTCGGTGGCAGCACTGGCACGCCCAGGTCCATGAGCGATGCCGCAGCCGCCACCCAGGGCGGAGGAGGCGGGCTGTCCATGGGCGATATCCATATCCATAACCCGCTTCCCGAGCGTGCGGGCGATTCCATCACCCGCTCGGTCACCAAGCTGGCGTTCCTGGCGGGGAGGGCAGCGGTATGACCAATACCACGGACGAATTCTGGAGCTGGCGGGCTCCGAACGGGCCTGATATCAGCCTGGCCCAGCCGTGGCTTACGATCTCCACCATCGGCGGCTCGCGCTTCGGCATGCCGGGGCTGAGGGGCAACGACTACGAGGTGCCGTTCCGGGCTGGGCTGCAGCACCGCCAGAAGTACCCGAACGCCCGCACCGTCTCCCTGGTCATGAGCGTGTCCGGAACTGACCCGTTGACCGGCGCTCCTGCTACGGATGACCAGGTGCTGGCCTGGAATAACAACTTCCGGTACATCCGCCAGGCCTTCTGGACCCGCGATCCTATCGGCAGTGCCCAGGGGAAGCTGACCCGCAGGTGGCGGCTCGGCACGTTCCCCGGTACCGTTGTCGCCGCCTCGGCCATGGCCGAGATTGGCGGGACCATGGACCCGTCCATGACCGGCCGCACCCGCTCTGACTTCACCGTGGACCTGGTGCTGTCCGACCCGTACTTCTACAGTGCCCAGCAGCAGAGTGCAGTGATTGGCATCGGTAATCCGGTCACCCTCACCGCCCTGGGCGAGGGGATTGTCGGGGAGGGCCAGGCCAGCAGCGTCTTCAGCTTCACGTGCGTGCTCACCGGCCCGCTGAACTTCCCCACTCTTGCCAACGCCACCGCCACCAGCGCGGCCAGCAGCGCCGGGGTGCTGTTCAGCTACAACGACAGTGTTGCCCTGGGCGAGACGGTGACGGTGGACTTCCTGCGATTCACGGCCACCTCCAGCACCGGGGCGGATAAGACCAGTAAGATCCGCCATGCGGGCTCGCGGATGTGGTTCTGCCTGGTTCCCCCGCCCGATCCAGCCGTGCCGGGGAGCAACTCCGTCACGCTGACCACCCTGAATGCGACGGACACCGGGACAGCCACGGTGGCCTGGAACGACTGTTATACCTGATTGGGACACCATGGGCACAGTGGCATATTTCTACTCAAACGTAGCCGTCCCGGACACCGTGGGAGGGAGCGGGCTCTCCTCTACGGCCACCGCGCTTATCGCCGGGTCGCTCTCGCCCACCGGCTACCCGGCCAGCTTCCCGTTCAAGCTGCGCCTGTCCCCGCGCACCTCCAGCGAGGAAGTCGTCAAGGTCACCAGTGGCTCGGGCACCACGGCGGACCCCTGGATAATTGTCCGTGGCTGGGACGGCACGCTGGCAGCCGGGCACGACACCACCCAAGCTGTCGAGCACGGGCTGACCCAGGAGGATCTGGACCTGTCCCGGGAGCACGAGGCTGCCGACAGCACCGGGACGTTCGTGAACGAGGTGCTCAACCCGGCGGTGCTGCCGCATGGGCTGCCTGCTGCTGCATGGCAGGGAGCGGCCCTGGGCCTGATTAGCTCGGTTTTCCTCACTTCTGCGCGCACCACGGTCAATTTTACTTCCATCCCCCAGGCCTACTCCCACCTCATGCTGGTGGCTTTCGGGAAGACCGGTGATCCCGGGGTGCGCGATGACAGCCTCCAGGTCACCTTCAACGGGGACGGCGGGGCTGTCTACTCCTACGTGTCCAACTTCGTCGCTGATGCCACGCCGGGCGGTGGCGGATCTGCCGCTGACAGCCTGAATGCCATGCCCCCTCTCGTCTTCGCCACGAACGCCACGGGGGCCCCGGTGGATGGCGGCGGGGTAGTGTTCTTCCCCGGCTACTCGGGCACCACCTACGCCAAGATGGCCATTGGGATCTCCGGAGTTGGCCAGGGCACCAACAGCGGCCAGTACAGCCTGCGTGTGCGATACTGCACGTACCGCCCGGCCTCCCAGGTGGCCATCACGTCCATGTCGCTCACTCCCCAGGTCAGTAACTTCCTGGCCGGTTCCCAGTTCTCCTTGTACGGGATCAGCTAATGAGCATGCCTGGCGAGGAGGAGATGGAGCTGCGGATCAACTGCAGCGACGGCTCGGCCGTGGACATCCTCCTGGATGAGGAAGACCTGGCCCCGATCCGGGCCAGCCGCGAGACGGCCCGGCAGCGACGGCAGGCCGAGAGCATCCGTGCTGATGCGCTGGCCCGCCTCCGGGCGAGGGCCCTGGATGACCCGGTGCTGTCTGACCTGCTTCTCGTGCTCGGGCTGGCGTAGCCATGGCGCTCCTGCCGGACACCATCCCGTGCTCCTTCGGCAGCCTGGCCGGGATTGCCGCGCCACTGACCGGGAACGGGTGGGAAGTCCAGGTGCGGGCACACACTGACTTCAGCACCCTGGTCCGCACCATCCCGTCCTGGACCAGCCTGCAGTTCGCCAAGATCCTCAAAGACAAGGGCAGCGGGTCCATCGTCCTGAACCTGGATGACCCGGTGCTGTTCCCCAAGGACAAGTACTCTCTCAACGCCAACGCTGACCTGGCCCAGGGGATAGCAGATTGGGACGGCCAGGGCGCGTCGGTCTCCCTGGTGCAGCCGGGCCCCCCCGGCGGGGCCCTGCCCAATTCGCTGTTCATCGTTCCTGCTGGCATCGCCACCAACAGCTACGCCGAGCAGGCAGGCAATCCCTTCCCGGTCATCCCAGGCCAGCGCTACACCGTCCGCACCACGATGTATTCCGCTTCCGGGACGGTCACCCCCGTGCTCGGCATGGTCTTCACCGACACCTACGGCCTTGTCACGCCAGTGCTTGATGCCTCCAGGCTCCTGCGGGGAGGCGCCTGGCGTGCTTACGGCACCACGGTCACCGCGCCGCCCGGGGCAGTATCCGGGTGGGCAGCCGTGGGTGTCGGCATGTCCGCCTCACCTGCGCAGTCTGTGTACGCCCAGGGCACTGCCGTGACCTATGAGGATCTGTTCTCTACGGTGCTGCCACCGCCGTTCGACCCGGCCGCCCCTGTCCTCAAGGTGCTGGATCTTCCGCCCGGGGCAGCGACGGTGGGTGATTACCTGCTGTCCTACGAGCACTTGTGGCAGGTCTACCGGGACGGCCAGCTCTTGTTCGACTTCACCGGGCAGACGGTCACCGTCCAGCAAGTGGATCAGAGTGAGCAGCGCCTGGCCACCATCACCGGGCCTGGCACGGCCGCTACACTCGGCTGGGCCCGTGCGATGCCGCCCGGGTTCCCGCACATTGTCTTCAAGACGGACGCGATTCAGGATGGGTTCGCTGAGGTTGACGCGAACGGCAACCCTGCGCTTGATACCAACATCTGGAATGCTTCCTCCCCGCTGGACCACATCACGCTCAGCCCGCCGGGGACCTGCCAGCTCACCGCGACCCCCGGCGGGACCACCCTCGGTGCCGTCCCTTATGACATCACCGGGTCATCCATCTCGGCGCAGATTAACCGGCCCGGCCGCCTGGACAGCACTAGTACCGCGCTTGATGGGTCTCAGCTCACGGAGTTCATCATCCAGGGCCCTGCCCCTAACGACTTTGCCCTCATCGGGCTGACCAGCACCCAGTTCTACGCCCAGGTAAGCACGCAGACGCTTGTCGTGCCGGGGCCGCTCGGCGGCCCCACTGCTGTTGTGCAGCAGAAGGATCTCGGAAAGTACGCCTCCAGCGCTGACTTGTACTGGCGGATTAGCGAGGACAACGGGCGGTTCGCCTTCTGGACCAGCGCGGACGGGCAGAACTGGGTGCTTCGCTGGCAGCCCGCATACTCCTGGGATGCCTCGGTCATCACGGTGAAGTTCGTGGCTCAGTACGACGTGGACCAGACGGTGGCCGTGGGCATCACCAACGTCAACGGGGACATCGTCACGCCCACCAGTGCGGGCAACATCTTCCTGCTCACCCCGATCATGGGTGTCTGGAAGAAGCTCTTCGACGCTGCCCAGGGCCGGGGCACCATCCCGTTCGTGACCACCCGGCTGACCAGCGCCACGGACAGCTTCGGCAACCGGTGGGCCGACGCCATGAGCGTTCAGATCCAGAACGGGTCTGATCTGTTCTCCCTGCTCCAGACGCATGCGGGCATTGTCAACGCTGACTGGATCATGCAGCCTGGGTTTGTGCTGCAGGTAGGGCTGCCCCAGCAGACATCGACGGGCGGCATCGGCCTGGGCAGTGACCTGGTCTCCAAGGTGATACTCCGGGAGAGCAAGGAGGAGATGTCCAGGCAGTATGTGCGGGCCCGTGACCAGGTTGCCAACAGCTTCGGCGCGGTCAACTCGGACGGTACCGTGGTATCCGGCTCTGATCCGGTATCCATTTCCAGGTACGGGCAGCGCGAGGGATGGGTGACCACCGCCCAGGCGGTCAATGCCCAGTCCATGAAGATCGTCCTGGATGCCTCGGTGGCCGAAGGCAAAGATGAGATTCTCAGCGAGACCATCAGCGTGCTGCCTGATTATCCCCGGTCTACCCCGTTGCTGGATTACGACGTGGGAGATTGGATCGGCCGCGAGCGCCCAGGTGTCGGTTATCCCTACATCGAGGCCATCCGGGTCCTGGGCATCTCTTTCAGTGTTGACGCCACCGGCTCTGCCACCAGCGAGCTGACGGTCAGCACCTACCGGCAGTACCTGGAGCAGCAGCTCACCTACCTGGTCAACAAGTTCGGCGGCCAGTTCGTCAACGCGCTCGGCACCACGCCCGTGACCAGCATCGGCACCACCAGCACTGTGCCCAAGGTGATTGCTCCCACGCTTGGCGGGCTCGCTGATGTCATCGTGGGCACCGACGACCAGGACCCGCTGGTCTTCAACGGCTTCGCGGGCGTGTGGCAGAACGCCTCCAACACCACTCCGTCAGGCAGTCCCATAGGAGTTGCCGTTGGCCCCTCGGGAGGCTCCAAAGCCTCCCTGCAGCCCGGAAGCGGGCAAACCCTGTCGGTGGACGGGGGAGCGTCCTGGACGTTCCTGAGCGCCTTCCAGGCTGCGTCTGCGGCCAGTTCTGAGACAGCGCCCGCTGTGGCCGTGCCCCTGGTGATCCATCAGGGTGCCGCCAACGAGCAGCTAGCGTTCCTGCTGATGTCGGGGATGTCCTCAGGCAACTCGGCCTTCGCATTGCTGCTGCAGGCTGATTCAGCGGACAACACCGTGGTAGGTCATGCCCGGATCGGCCATGTGGACCCCGGCACTGGGGTGACTTGGGCGTTCACCACCATCCAGGTCTTCTGACAACTCACTGCACAATCGCACAAGCCAGGCCTCCGATTATCTCAGCGGACCTTGAGCTGAAGGAGCCTCGGCATGACTTACGCCAGCGATGTACTGGACCGGATCGACGCACGGCGGCAGGAAGCCATCGCGCCTCTCCCCACCCATGATGGACTGAACTGGCGCGCGTTCGCGCACGTGGAGAAGTTCTCACCGGGGCAGGTGAGCTTCGCGGAGCGCACCATGGCCCACCGCATGGGCGCTACGCTGCCATTGAGGCTGCGCAACGCCCAGCTTGCGGAGCTGCTGCGCGCAACCGGCGCACCGGAGCTTGGATACGCGCAACTGGCCGGGAATCTGCTGGTCACCGAGGGACTGAACCAGATCACGTCCCTCATCATCAACAGCTCTACCAACTTCGCCTTCACCAACACCAAGGGCCTGGTCACCGTAGGCGACTCCGCCACGGCAGCGGCCGTGGGCGACACCTACGTCACCGCGACCTTCACGGGCACCACGAACTGCTACCAGAACCCCAACGACGCCTCGTTCCCCACCCAGTCCAACGGTGTGATCAACAGCCAGTCCACCTACGGCTCGGGCGTGGCCAACTTCGCGTGGCAGACCTGGGGCTGGGCCAGCTTCAACGGCACGGCGGCAGCGAACGCCACGCTAAGCGCGCACGGCACGGGCAGCAACCAGGCGCTGCTGATCAACCACAAGGTTGCCTCACTCGGCACCAAGGGCAGCGGGGCCGCATGGGTGTTCTCGACTAGCATTACGCTATCGTTATCCTTTGCTTTTGTTCTAAATAAGGGCTATGCTAGCTGGCATGTCAACGAGAATTGGCGCGTTTCCTCAGCTAGCAAACCGAAAGTGGCTGGAAGACCAGTACGCTGCTCAAGGAAAGTCCTGTCCCGAGATAGCTGCCGAACTGGGCTGCACCGCAGGCGCTGTCGAGTACC
>Ga0318562_10001627_pt1 | contig 10187 bp, 9 predicted proteins | sample GRESIP066b5f18_FD_203688 | JGI IMG/M metagenome (GOLD analysis project Ga0318562, IMG submission 203688) | Tropical soil microbial communities from Luquillo Experimental Forest, Puerto Rico - GRE.SIPMG.066b5f18 | ecosystem: Environmental > Terrestrial > Soil > Tropical forest > Bulk soil...
TCTCGCTGGTGCTGGGCGGACCGCTCTACCAGTTGTTCCGACGCGCGCATCTGGCTGGCGAAACGCTCGAACTGGCCCGGCGACGCATGATCGGCGTCTCGCTCGTCGCCTGGTTGCCGCTTCTGGCGCTCGCGGCGCTCCATGGACAGGTTCTGCCCGGCAGCTCCGAAATGCCCTTTCTGCTGGACATCGAGGTCCATGTGCGCTTCCTGATCGCACTGCCGCTGTTGATCGCCGCAGAGCTGATCGTTCACCAGCGCATGCGCTTTGTGGTGAAGCACTTCGAGCGACGGGAAATCGTCCCAGAACGCGCCAGGCTCCAGTTCGATGCCGCCATTGCGTCGCTCTTCCGGGTCCGCAATTCAGTGCTTGCCGAAGTCCTGCTCGTCGCGTTCGTCTACGGCGTAGGCATTCTTCTGGTCTGGCGCTTCTACGTGGTGCTCGACACGAATACCTGGTACACGGTGCCGGCAGTCGGCGGCTCGGAGCTCTCGCTCGCCGGGCTCTGGTACGAGTACGTGAGCATGCCCCTGTTCCAGTTCCTCCTGCTGCGCTGGTACTTCCGCATCGCGCTCTGGACGCGCTTTCTCTGGCAGGTGTCGCGCATCAGGCTGAGCCTGATACCCACCCATCCCGATCGTGTCGGCGGCCTGGGCTTTCTTGCCAACACGGCCTACGCGTTCGTGCCACTGGCGCTGGCACACGGAGCCGTGCTGTCTGGAATGATCGCCAACCGAATCTTCCACTTCGGTGCGTCGCTGCCTGGCTTCAAGGTGGAGATCCTGGTCATCGTCGTTCTCGTGCAGCTGCTGGTCTTTGCCCCGCTCTTCGTGTTCGCCCCTCAGCTTGCAGAGGCAAAGCGGACGGGCCTCTCCGAGTATGGCGCGCTGGCCGAGCGTTACGTGCGCGAGTTCGATGCCAAGTGGCTGCGCGGCGCCGCTCCGCACGATGAGCCGTTGGTCGGTAGTGCGGACATCCAGTCCCTGGCCGACATGGGCGGCAGCTTCGAGGTCGTGCAGGGCATGCGCCTGGCGCCGGTGACGCGCGATGCCATCCTTCGGCTCGGGGTGGCGACGCTGGTGCCCATTGCGCCGCTGCTCCTCACCATCATGCCGATGGAGGAGCTGGTGAAGAGGCTGTTCGGAATGTTGTTCTAGGCTTGCACCCGGCGACCAGGCGCCCGAAGGCTACGGTTGGACGCGAGGTGACGGTAGAAGTATTGCTTCGCGATCTCCGCCAGCACGAGATAGGTCGCCACCATGCCCGCGAGCCACGCGAGGAAGACGGTCGGGGGCGGCTCCAGCTGGACCAGATGCCCGAGGGGCGTGTAGGGCAGCAGCAAGGCAACGAGCGCGATGGTCAGCGAACTGCCCGCCAGGATCGCGGAGGGCCGGCTGCGCCAGGGCCGGTCGCGCGTGCGGATCACGAACACCACCAGCACCTGTGTGATCAGCGATTCCATGAACCAGCCGGTGCGAAAGAGCATCGCATCGGCGTGCAGCACGCCGAGCAGGACCCAGAACGTCAGCGCATCGAACACCGAGCTGATCAGCCCGAAAAGCCACATGTAGCGCTTGATGAAACGCATGTCGAGGGTTCCGGGACGGCGCAGATCGTCGGCGTCGACCCGATCGAGCGGGATCGCGGCTTCCGAGATGTCGTAGAGGATGTTGTTGAGCAGGATCTGCGTGGGCAGCAACGGCAGGAACGGCAGGAAGAGCGCAGCACCCGCCATGCTCAGCATGTTCCCGAAGTTGGAGCTCGTGCCCATCATGATGTACTTCATCACGTTGCCGAAGGTGCGCCGGCCTTCGAGCACGCCGTCGTGCAGCACGCGGAGATCGTGGTCCAGCATGACCATGTCGGCCACTTCGCGCGCAACGTCGACCGCGGTGTCCACGGTCAATCCCACGTCGGCCGATCGCAACGGCGGCGCATCGTTGATCCCGTCGCCCAGATAGCCGACCACACGCCCGCGCGCCTTCAGCGCGAGGATGATGCGGTTCTTCTGCGCCGGGTTGACCCGGCAGAAGAGGTTGACCCTGAGTACCCGCGCGCGCAGCGCGGCCTCGTCCATGGCGGCGATCTCGCGCCCGGTGAGTACGCCGGTCACCGGGATATGGAGCAGCTTGCAGAGGTGCTGTACGACGAGCTCGCTGTCTCCGCTGACGATCTTCACCGCGACCCCGCTCCGTGCCAGCGCCGCGAGTGCTTCGCCCGCACCGGCCTTGGGCGGGTCGATGAACGCCGCGAAGCCGGCGAACACGAGATTGCTTTCGTCACGCGCGTCCGCATGAGGATGATCGCGGGGCACGTCGCGCCAGGACACGCCGAGGACGCGCAAGCCCTGCCGCTCCAGGTCTTGGCACTGCGCGCGCAGCCGTTCTCTCGCGTCGGCATCCAGCGGAACCCGCGAGCGGCCAGCGTCGACTTCATGGTGGCTGCATGCGGCGATGACATCATCCGGGGCGCCCTTGACGACCAGCCAGCGCGCATCGCCGCGATCGACAAGCACCGAAACCCTTCGGCGCTCGAAGTCGAAAGGTACTTCGTCGATCTTCCTCCACGGGCCGGTGTCGATCTCGCGGGCCAGGATGGCCTCGTCGAGCGGGCTCTTGAGGCCGCTCTCGAAGACGCTGTTGAGGTGGGCCAGCATCAGCACGCGCTGGCTGTCGCGGCCGTCCGGATCGATGCAGCGCTCGAGGCTGATCCGGGCCTCGGTCAGCGTGCCCGTCTTGTCGGTGCACAGCACGTCCATGGCGCCCAGGTTCTGGATCGCAGGCAGGCGCTTGACGATGACCCGGCGGTGCGCCATGCGCAAAGCGCCGCGCGAGAGCGTGACAGTCACGACCATCGGCAGCAGCTCGGGTGTCAGTCCCACCGCCAGCGCCACGGCAAACAGGAAGGATTCGAGCAACGGCCGGTGAAGCACCAGGTTCACCAGCATGACGAACAGCAACATCCATAGCGTCAGGCGCACGAGCAGCATGGCAAAGCGATGCATCCCCGTTTCGAACGCGGTAGGAGGTGGCTCCGACTGGATGCTATGGGCCACTTCGCCCAAGGCGGTCGCGGGGCCGGTCGCCATGATGCACACGCGCGCACTGCCCGACACGACCGTGCTTCCCATGAACACGGCATTGGAAGCCTGCTGCAGTTCCGTCGCGTCGCGGTCGAGCTCGCCCGGACGCTTCTCGACCGGGTAGGACTCCCCCGTCAGCAAGCCCTGGTTGACGAAGAAATCACGCGCCTCGATCAGCCTGCCGTCGGCCGGAGTCCGTTCGCCCGCGGCCAGCAGCACGACGTCGCCCGGAACCAGCTCTGTCACCGGCAGTTCCTGCTCCCGGCACCCGCGGATCACCGTGGCGCGCAACGCGACAGACTCCCGCAGCTTCTGCGCCGCGCGACTCGCGCGATGTTCCTGCACGAAGTCCAGCGTGACGCTCAGCAGCACCAGCGCCATGATGATGAAGAAGTTGGCGGCGTCGCCGGTCGCGGCCGATACGGCGCTGGCTGCCAGCAGCACGAGCACCAGCGGGTTGCGAAAGCGTGCGAGGAATTGCAGCGCGAGGGGCTGTTGCCTGCGCTCCTCGAGCGTATTGGGCCCGTGGCGAAGCAGCCGCTCCCCGGCCTCGGACGGGGACAGTCCTTCCGTTGCAGCTGGCGCCGGATCAAGCCACCACGGCGAAGGGGATGGGGTCGTCATGGAGGGAGGGCAGGCAGGCCGAGCTTCCCGACGATTGCCGCCGCTGAGTCAAAAGATGCGTATCCACGGGATGCAGGAGATTAGATCCGCCCGCCACCGCACCCGTATGACAAGCAGGGAATTCTTGGCGGGTGGTGCAGCGCCGCGCTTGCGCTCGATCAAGTTTCGTGCGGCAGGTGAGCCTCGGTGGGTCCGAGGCCTGCGACCGAGTGCGCGTTTGATCTGCGTCACGCCGCCACGACAGGTGCTGACTAGAGTGGAAGCCTCCCAACTCCACGCCCGGGGACACCTCATGAACATCGCCAGCCTGTGCCGCCGCGAAGTCGTCGCCATTCCCGCTTCCGCGTCCCTCCCACAAGTCGCTAATCGCATGGCCGACGAGCATGTCGGTGCGCTGGTGGTCGCGACGACGGACGACCCGCCCCGAGTCATGGGCATCCTGACCGATCGCGACCTCGCGCTCGACGTCATCGCCCGGGGAGAATCGGGGAGCAATCTCAGCGCGGGTGACATTGCGAAGAAGTCGCTCGTCGCCGTCTCCGGCAATGCCAGCCTGCAGGAGGCGACCGCCGCCATGGAGAAGGGCGGCGTGCGCCGCCTGCTCGTCCTCGACGATGCCGGGGGCGTGATCGGCCTCGTGTCGGCCGAAGACCTGTTGGCCGCCATCTCCGAGGAGCTTGCGCACCTCGCGCAAGCACTGCGTAGCGGGATCGAGCGCGAAAAGGGCGAGCGCAAGCCGGCGGCGAAGCCCGCCGGACCGCGTCCGGTGTTTCCATCGTTCGGGACGGCGATCCAGGGGGCGCCGGGCAGCCCGGCCTTCACCTCGACCGGCGCGGCAGCTGGTGATGTTTCATCGGCAGGAAGGAACGCCTCGCGCGGCTGAGGAGCGGCTCATGACATCGGCACGACTGACGATGGGCGTTCTCCTGGGCGTTGCGCTGTCCCATGTGCCGGCGTCGGCACAGTCGCGGGGAGAACTCCTGTACACCACGCACTGCATTGCCTGCCATAGCGAGCAGGTCCATTGGCGCGACGGCCGTCTGGCCACGGACTGGCCCAGCCTTCGGGCGCAGGTCGTCCGCTGGCAGGCCACCGCGTCGCTCAACTGGAACGATGACGATATCGGTGCGGTGACGCAGTACCTCAACGAGCGCTTCTACGGCTTTCGATCGCCGGCCGGCCCTCCGCTGGTGCTGAAGCCGGGTGATGGCAGAAACCGCTGAGGCCCGAGGGGCCGATGGCGGAGAATCGGCATGAACCGTCCGAGACACGCCCTGCATGGCCGATCGCCCCGCCTATCGCACGTGGCCCGCCACGCTCGCGATCTTCGTCGCTCTCCTCGCCTACGTGGGCGGCCTGCAGCTTTGGGACCGCCTCACACCCAGCACGCGGTCCCTCCCTGAGGGCCAGGCAGTCGTCGTGGGCCGGGCGCGCTTCGTGCCCGCCGAGGGGTGGCTGATGAACGTACCGCGCTCGCGGCCAGGCCAGACGCTGGTGCTGTTCAAGAATGGGCACGTCTTCTCGGTCCGGACTTCGCGCTGGCTGGGTGGTCCTGAGGGCCCGCTCGAGCGCCAGCAGCGCCTGATCGAGCGTGGACGGCATCTGCACGTGCAGGACGACGTCGCGAACGTCCTCACCGACTGGGGTCTTGAGGGCACGACCTTCGCCTACTACGGCTCGAAAGTCAGCGGGCGTTTCTGGCTGATGGTGGACCCGGCGCGCGCCCTGGTGGTGCAGGTGGACTTCTACGGCCCGAACGACGCGACAAGCGCCGAGGGGGCACTTGATGAGGCCCGGAGTATGGTCGCCTCCATGGACGTCGAAGCCTCGTGAGCCAATCCGCCACCTCCGGCCCCACACCACGGGGCGTGCGAACACCGGCGCCTCGGGCGCAGGCCGGTGCCACGGCCGATATCGCTCCCGATGTCGACCCCTTGGGCATCGAGCCTTTCTTCCAGCCGAAGCGTGCGGCTTTCTGGCTGCTTTCGGCGCTGCTGATCAGCGGTGTGTTCGGCATCGGACAGTTGCTCGGCGTCGGCCTTCGCGTGGTGCCCGTGGCGGCCTTGCTGGGTTTGTTCGCGTGGGCGATGTACACGCTGGGCTTCGTGGCGGTGTTCCGCGCCATGGACCTGCTGGACCAGCATCCGCCCGCGGCCTATGTGCTGGCTTTCGCCTGGGGTGGCCTGGGCGCTGCGCACCTGGCGCTGCCCGCCAACAATGCCATCCAGAGCCTCGCAGCCAAGCTCGTGTCTCCGGAATTCGTGGTCGCGTGGGGGCCCGCGCTGGCCGGCCCGATCACCGAGGAATTCCTCAAGATCGTGGGGGTGATCCTGCTCGTCCTGACGGCGCGCAGCCAGTTCCGGACGGAATTGTCCGTGCTCATCGTCGGCGCCATGGCCGGTCTGGGCTTCCAGGTGGTGGAGAACCTGAGCTACACCGTGCGCTCGGCCATCACCTTCCCGTCGGATAGCCAGATCGATCCCGTCTTCTGGAATCTGGTGACACGCGGCCTGCTGAGTGGCCTGTGGACGCATGCGGCCTACACCACCGTGGCCTCCTACGGGCTGGCTTTGTTCCTGTTCCGTCGCGAACGCACGCGAGCCGCACGTGTCGGGATGGCATTGCTGTGCTTCGCGCTCGCCTGGGCCATGCACTTCGTCTGGAACTCTCCCTGGATGGAAGACTGGTTCAGCGATGGCCTGCCCGGCCTGACGCTGCTGCTGTTGGCCAAGGGCATGCCGGTGCTCTTCGCGGTCGCCTTGATCTGGCACGCCGCGACTCGCGAAACAGGCGCCTATCTGCATGCGCTGGCCGCATCTGTCGTGCCCGAGCGCGAGTTGCTGCGCGATGACGAATGGCTGTGTCTGGGATCGCCGTTGGCGCGCTGGCGCGTGCGGCGCGAGCTGGGCAGGGCCTACGGACGCCGGGCGCGGCGACTCAAGACGCGTCTGCAGCGGGAACAGTTGCGGCTCGTGCTCAAGGCCGGCATGTACGGCCGTGGTGCCCGCACCTCCAGACACGAGATGGCCATCCGCCGCCTCAGGGCCAAGCTCGAGGCGCTGACGCCGCCCGAAGGACCGCGACGTCCGGCGACCATGCCCCCCTGAAGAAGCTATTCCTTCGTGGGCGCCTGCTTTTCGTCGTCCTGCGCACGCACCAGCAGAACCGGCACGGGGGCAAGTCGAAGAATTCGTTCCGCGCTGCTTCCCAGGAAGAGCCGCGAGACGCCGCGACGCCCGTGTGTGCCGAGCACGATCAGGTCGGCACCCCATTTCGTGGCTTCGTCGATGACGATGTCGTGCACCGCGGACTCGGTCACGACGGCCGGGTAGACCGTCGCGCCGTAGCGCTCGTGCAGCGCGGTCTCGACCTCGATGCCTGCCGCCGCCGCGGTGCGCTTCGCGTCCTCGAGAATGCGCGCGCCGTCATCACGCACGGACTGCAGCCATTTCCCCGCCATGCCGGACTGAGCGTCCATGGCCAGGGCCAATGACATCTCGTCAATCACATGGACCAGCCGGAGTCGGCCTTGCGCCAGCTTCGCAAGGCGAATGGCCTCCTCTAGCCCACGTTGCGACACCGTGCTCCCGTCAATGGGCACCAGGATGCGTTGATACATGGAGGCTCCTTCGGTGCGGGTGATGCGATACGCCCAGTATCGACAGGCCAAGGCGGGAACGCTTGATCTGGCGCAAACGACGTCAAAGCGTTTCACGCCGGGGCGTTCGGCCTCTGGCTTGCCCAGCATGATGCGGGTCCGGCGGCACATGAATCGCCTTTGCCTCGAGGAGTTCCGCAATTTCGCCAGCGCTGAATCCGAGGTCGCGCATCACATCGCAGGTGTGCTGACCACAGGCTGGCGCGGCCTGGTGCGGAACGGCGTTGGCTTGTGCACTGTCAACCGGAAAACCCGGCATGCGCAGGACGCCGTGCACCGGGTGACTCACCTCGGCGAGCATGCCGTTGAACGCCACCTGGGGATGCCGTTCGACGTCGCGGTATGTGGCGACGCGGGCGCAAAGAATGTCGGCCGCTTCCAGCAGCGGGATCCACTCGTCGGCTGTGCGCTCCTTCAGCGCTCGCGTGACGATCTCGACCATCGCCCTGCGGTTCTTCACACGAGACGGAGAGTCCGCGAAGCGCGGGTCGACCGCAATGTGCGGGATGCCCAACACGTCGCAGAGCTTTGTCCAACGTTCGGGCATGTAGGCGGCAATCATCAACCAGCCTTCGCGGGTCTTGAAGGCCTGGTTCGGTGCAGAGTAAGGCGCAGCGCTGCCCATGCGCCGTGGCAGCTCCCCATCGGCGAGGTAGCCGGTCATCGAAGATTGCTGCAGTGCAAGCGCCGAATTGAGCAGGTTGACATCCAGGTGGCCACCCTGCGAATTTCGCCGGCGCTGCGCCAGCCTGGCGAGGACAGCCATTGCCGCTACGTAGCCTGTCATCACGTCCACCACGGGCGCCTGGACCTTGCAGGGCTCTGCATCGTCGATGCCGATCAAGCTCATGAGGCCGGAGTCCGCCTGCACGATGCCATCGACGCCCGCGTGATCGGCAAACGGCCCGCTCTGTCCATAGGCCGTGATGGAGCAGTAGATCAGCGCAGGATGCAACGCCAGCAGTTGTCGATGGCCCATGCCCAGGCGTTCCATCACGCCCGGGCGCATGCTCTCCACGATGACGTCTGCGCCGGCGACCAGTCTGCGGGCGACGGACAGGCCCCCCTGAGACTTGAGATCCAGCGCCACGCCCAGCTTGTTGCGATTGAAGGCGTGGTAGAGCGCGGCGTCGTCACCGACCCATCCCGGACCCAGCCCGCGGCCAAGTTCGCCGCTCGGCGATTCGACCTTGATGACGCGGGCGCCCATGTCTGCCAACAGCATGGTGCACGTCGGTCCCGCGCCGATCTGCGTGAAGTCGACGACCGTCAGGCCGTCCAACGCGTGGCGAAGCATGTCTAGCCTCCGGAACGAGCGGCGGTGCGCTTGAACGCGCCTTGCGCGGTTGCGATCAGCTCGCCAGTCTCCGTGGCGAGCTCGCCCGACGAGAAGTACATGGAGCGCCCCATCCGGGTGACCTTGCCCGTCGCTCGAAGGCGGCCCGCCGAGACCTTGCCGACATAGCTGATCGACAGCATCACCGTCACGGCGTTGCCGAGCGAGCCGCCTTCCTGTGCAGCAAGACCGGCATAGCCGCACGCCGCATCGAGCAGCGTTGCCGCAACCCCACCCTGCAAGCTTCTCTGCCTGTTGAGGTGGCGCTCGTCCACATCAATCATGAAGGTCGCCTGATCCGGCCCGACCTCGACGAGCTCGATGCCGAGGTAGTCCAGCAGCGGGTTGTCTGCCCCCGCTGGCGCGTCGGCGAATCCGCGGCCCGTCACAGCGATACCTTGATGTTGTTCTGGACGATGATCCGCTGCCAGCGCTTGAGCTCTTCGGCGATGTATTGCCGCAGTTCGTCGGGCGTGGAGGTCCGAGTTTCGAAGCCCTGCTGTGCGAGTTGCGTGGCGAGCGCCGGGTCGCGCAGCGCGCCGACCATCGCCTCGTTGAGCTTGCGCACGATATCCGGGGGCGTCCTGGCGGGCGCCAGCATGCTGTACCACAGGCTGGCGTCATAGCCTCTGACCCCGGCCTCCGCCACGGTGGGAAGCTGGGGCATCAAGGCGGATCGCTTCTGCCCCGCGACACCCAGCGCCCTGAGCTTGCCGGCCTGCACATGCTGAGCCACGGACGCATAGGTCGCGAAAGAGAGCTGCACCTGTCCGGCGATGAGATCGGTGACCGAAGGGCCGGTCCCCTTGTAAGGGACGTGCGTCATCTCCGTCTGGGTCATCTTGGCGAAGACCTCGCCCGCAAGGTGCTGTGGCGTGCCGTTGCCGGGGCTGCTGTAGTTGAGCTTGCCGGGATTGGCCTTTGCGTAGGCAATGAGCTCCTGCACATTCTTGTAGGGTTCCCGCGGGTTCGCCACAAGCAGCAGCGGCACCGACGCCATCAGGCCGATCGGCTCGAAATCCTTCTCGATGCGAAACGGCACCTTCATGTCGAGGAAGGGATTCATCGTGACCTGGCTCGATGCGATGACGATCGTGTAGCCATCCGGCGCGGCATGCGCGACGAGTTCGGCGCCGAGGTTGCCGCCGGCTCCGGGGCGGTTGTCGACGATGATGATCTGCCCCAGCAACTCGCCCATCCGCGGCGCGATGGCGCGTGCGAGGATGTCGTTGCCTCCGCCCGGGGCGAAGGGAACGACGAGGGTGATGGGCTTCTGTTTCGGGAATTCGACCTGCGCGCGGGCAGGCATGCCCAGCCCTGTGGCGAGCAAGGCAGCAGTCATGAAGAGGCTCGCGCGGCGGTTCGGAAATTTCTGCATGCTGGTCTCCTGGTCAGTGGGTCAACGGCCCGTGTATCTGGGAATTCGCTTCTCGGCGAAGGCATTCCGGCCCTCGACGCGGTCTTCGGTGTCGCGCAGCACACCCCAA
>Ga0318562_10001628_pt1 | contig 10186 bp, 10 predicted proteins | sample GRESIP066b5f18_FD_203688 | JGI IMG/M metagenome (GOLD analysis project Ga0318562, IMG submission 203688) | Tropical soil microbial communities from Luquillo Experimental Forest, Puerto Rico - GRE.SIPMG.066b5f18 | ecosystem: Environmental > Terrestrial > Soil > Tropical forest > Bulk soil...
CTCCAGGCCCACCACCCCGTGGACAACTACCTGAATTCCCAGCCTCCAACCCAAGCCACTACCTGGGTGGTGAACCGCCCCGGTGAGTCCGGAGACTTTCTGATCTGAGACCTCAGCCGGCGGCTGGTCTCCGGCGTTGAGCGTAGTAGGCAGCCTCCAGTTCGACTGGCGGGACATCGCCGCAGTATTCGTAGAGGCGGTGATGGTTGAACCAGTCGACCCAGCGTGCGGTGGCCAACTCGACGTCCTCGATGGACCGCCAGGGCTTGCCGGGTTTGATCAACTCGGTCTTGTACAGACCGTTGATCGTCTCGGCCAGTGCATTGTCATAGGAGCTGCCGACCGCCCCGACCGAGGGCTGGATGCCTGCCTCGGCGAGCCGCTCGCTGAACCGGATCGACGTGTACTGAGATCCCCGATCCGTATGGTGGATAACATCTTTCAGGTCCAGCACGCCTTCTTGCCGGCGGGTCCAGATGGCCTGCTCGATCGCGTCGAGAACCATCGAGGTGGCCATCGTGGAAGCGACCCGCCAGCCCACGATCCGCCGCGCGTAGGCGTCGGTGACGAACGCGACGTAGGCAAACCCCGACCACGTCGAGACGTAGGTGAGGTCGGCCACCCACAGCCGGTTGGGAGCCGGCGGGCCGAACCGACGTTGCACCAAATCGGCGGGGCGAGTTGCGGCCGGATCAGCGATCGTGGTCCGGCGGGCTGTGCCGCGGGTGGCCCCGACCAGGCCCAGGTCGGTCATTAGCCGCTCGACGGTGCATCTGGCCACCTCGATGCCCTCGCGGTTGAGCGCCAGCCACACCTTGCGAGCACCGTAGACGCCGTAGTTGGCGGCGTGCACCCGCCTGATGTGCTCCGTGAGCTCGTCATCGCGCAGCTGCCGGCGGCTGGGCTCGCGTCGAGCTTGGTCGTAATAGGTCGATGGGGCGATCGGCACACCCAACTCGGTCAGCTGCGTGCAGATCGACTCGACACCCCAGCGCAGACCATCAAGGCCGTCGCGGTGGCCCTGATGATCGGCGATGAACCGGGCGATTAGTGTACTGGCCGGTCGAGTTCGGCCGCGAAGAAAGCCGATGCCGTCTTCAAAATCGCGTTGGCCCTTCGTAATTCGGCATTCTCACGCCGCAACCGCTTCAACTCGGCGGACTCTTCGGTCGTGGTTCCGGGTCGTGCGCCAGCATCGACCTGGGCCTGGCGCACCCACTTGCGCACCGTCTCGGCCGTGCCTACACCAAGCAGGCGGGCGACCTCACTGATCGCAGCCCACTCCGACTCGTGCTGATCGCTGATCTCAACAACCATCCGCACCGCCCGCTCACGTAGCTCCGGCGGATACCTCCTCGACGAACCACCTGACATGACCCCATCCTTCCCAAGAAATGGAGTCTCCGGACATCCCGGGGCGGTTCAAACGGCAATCGACGTCCCGCGTCCGCGTTTAAAACGCAGTCACGTCACGTGTGCCCCTGGGTGTGCTCCCCTTCGAGTGCCGTCTGGTGAGAAATGCGGGTGTGCGTGCTCTACTGCGCGGAGTAGAACAACGCTTCGAACGCGCCCTCACACGTGGTCGGGAACTCGGCAAGCTGTGTGGTGGCATCGACATGCGCCGTATTACCACGACTACCTCCAAGACGGACTTCGGTGATCGCTGAGCCCGGGGGTAGATCTGCCCGCATCCGGGGCAGGACAATCCCTCCCCCGCGAGCGGCGCTGACCCGCAACGCGCCTCAGGTCCTGGTGAGTTTCCCCCAGCTAAATCGCGGCGCACCCGTTGGGTTTCGCGAACCTGCGCAGCTTTAAAATGTTGTGATCACCCGCCAACCACCCACCTGATCGCCAGTGACCGCCGCACTACCCGTGTACAGCTCCACCGCCGTCCTCACCGGCAGTGCGATCATTCTGACCCTCTGCCTGGCAGTGCTGGTCGCGCTGGGCGTCGCAGACTGGCGGCGACACCGGTAACGACGCTTGCGGGTGGGCCGATCCCCCGCCCGCGCGGTGATCGGTCACAAGGAGGTGTCCAGGCGCACAACAGATTTTGATCACGGACCTGCAACCAGCTGAACTGCCGGCCACCGAGCGGTTCAGCAGCCAGTCTTCAGTTGGTGGCGCCGTCGGTCCTGTCCACGATGCGGTAGGACGGGTCAGTCATGAATACCGGCTGGTTGCCGGATCGGCGGGCCTTCCCGGTGATCTGGATCAACTGGCCGGGTTCGATGTCGCCGCCGCCGTGACCGGGACCGAGAGTGACCCGCAACTCGCCGGTGTCGTCTCCGATGACGATGACGCGGATCGGCTTTCCATCCTTGTGGATGTCATCAATCTGGTTCACCCGTCCCTCGACCGTCGCGCGGTGTCCGAGGATCAGTCCGCCGACCGCAACCGCCATCGGCGGCGGCTCCGGGTGCTCGTAGGCCTCGACGCGTTCCTCGTCTGCCCGGCTGATGCGGGCTTGAACCTTCTCCACCTTGCGGGTGATGCGTTCCTCGAACAAGTCGGGGAACGCCTGCCGAATGCGTGACTGTACGTCGTAGGGCACGATTGTGGCCGCCGCGTCCGGGACGTGGCTGACGGCGCGTGCGATCTTGTCGGCGGTCCGGTCATGCAGCAACCGACCCAGCAGCGGCGCGTAGCTTCGCCTGGGCAGCAAGACCGTGACGTTGGTGTTGGGATACTGGGCCCGGGCGCTGGCCACCAGCTCTACGGCGGTTCGGGTCACGCGACGATCGGGGCAATCCACCACGCGCAACGGGATGTCGAATCCAAAGTAGTCCCAGCGATTCCGCAATCGATCGGCTTGCGCGGCGTCGATCATGATGTACACCGCGGTCAACTGGTCGGCGCGCAAGCCACGCCCGTAGCGCAGCGCCTCGATCACCGCAAGGTCGACGGAGTTGACCAACACCAACACGATATGGCGGGCGTACTTCGTCACCTCGGCCTGCTCGGCGTGCATCTTCTCCAGGATCGCTGCCTCAGCGCGGTATTCGCGGTTCAGCCGCATCAGCACCCACACGAGTAGCGGGAAGACCACCACGACGAGCCAGGCGCCCTCGGTGAACTTTGCGACCGCGAAAATCCCGACGACGACCGTCGACACCACGCCGGCCGAGAGGTTGATCGCCAGCTTGTGCCGCCACCCTCGCTCTCTCTGTGTCAGATGGTGTTTCGTCATTCCGTAACCGGCCATGGCGAACCCGGTGAACACGCCGATCGCATAGAACGGCACCAGCGCGTTGACGGAGCCGCCGGTGCCGATGAGCAGCACGACGGATAACGCGGTCAACGCAATGATCCCGTTGGAGAACACCAGCCGATGACCCCGCTTGGTGAGCTGCCGCGGCAAGAAGCGGTCCTCGGCAACAAAGCTGGCCAGTGCCGGGAACCCATTGAAGCTGGTGTTCGCGCCGGTGAACAGGATCGCCGCGGTGGCGACCTGGAGGAGCCCGTAGAGGATGTTACCGATCGGCCCGGCACCGAAAACGGCTCGCGCCTCCTCGGACAGCACCGACGGATATCCGGCCGCGTACGGCGCCGCATGCGTGGCGTAGGCGAGGTAAGACACCCCGCCGACCAAGAAGGCAAGGATGCACGCCATCACCGTGAGAACCTTGCGGGCGTTAAGGCCCTGCGGCTTCCGGAAAAAGCTCACCGTGTTCGAGATCGCCTCGACACCAGTCAGCGACGAACCGCCGTTGGCGAAGGCCCGCAACAGCACCAGGATCGACGCCCCCATCACCAGGCCGTCGCTCTGGTGGATCTCCACCAGGCCGGTCATGTGCTGCGGATCGTAGGTCGGCAGACCACCGGAAATGTCGCGCGCGATGCCGACCACGATCATCAGCATCATCATGGCGACGAAGAAGTAGGTCGGCACGGCGAACGGCCGGCCGGCTTCGCGCAGCCCGCGCAGGTTCGCGTAACACATGACGATGACGACCGCGACGGTGATCTCGAGACTGTAGGAGCCCAGCGGGCGCAGCGCCGACACCACCGCCACCGTGCCCGCGGCCGCCTGGACCGCGACGGTCACCACATAGTCGATCAGCAGGGCGGCCGCGGCGATCTGCGCGACCCGCGGACCGAAGTTCTCGCGCGCGACCACATACGAGCCGCCCGCCCGCGTGTAGGCCATCACCACCTGGCGATACGAGGCCGCCACCAGAACCAGGATCAGCAGAATCACCCCGGTGATGGGCAACAGGAGCGTGAAGGCGGCCAAACCGGCGAACGGCATCAACTCGATCAAGATCTCCTCGGTGCCGTAGGCACTCGACGAGATGGCGTCGGGCGACAACACCCCCAGCGCAACCGAATTGGACAACCGCTCAGCACTCAGCTGCTTGCTGACCAATGGCCTCCCCAAGAAGAGTCGCTTGAATACATAGCCGATCGACTCAGGCACTCCGGCCCAGCCACTCTGCAGCGCCACAACCCGATTTTCATCCCCCGGTAGCGAATCCAGCAGCGCATTAGGTCTAGCTTCAGCTGACGATCCGCTGTGGATTACCTTGCGGCACCTGACGGCTCAGCTGAGGGTCGTTTGCGGGTGGCTGCGCGCCCACCTCAGGCGCCCGCAGAGGGCCCCAACCAGTCGTAGGCCTCCCACCACAGCGCCTCGTACAAGACCGGGGAGATACGGCCGGCGTCAAGCATGTCGTCGGCCGCGGTCAATATCCCGACCACCGTGTCGCAGATCGCATACGCAGAGGCTGACCCAGGGTCGTCATATCGATCGAGCACCATGACGCACAGCGAGCGCACGCGCCCGCGCGCGCCACTGGCCCGCCAACACAGCGCCGCGCCCACGCCCAGGTAAACAGCCGTCGCCACCGCAACCGTCGTTCTAGGGGAGGAAACCGTGTTGCTCAAGAACATCACCGCGAGAAGCCACAGCACCGCACCGGTGATGGGCCACGCGCGCCACAACCGGACCAGACGTCGATCCGCGGCGCAGATTCCCGGCGAGAAGACCGTCAACCGGTACCGGCGCAGGCCATAGCGGCCCATGAAGCCATCGAACGATCCCCACCGGTACTGGCCGTCGAGCGCTCGAACCCACCACGTCCGCGTTTCGGTCGCGACCGCCAACTGACGGCTTTGCATAAAAGATCTTTACGCCGACATCGTGTCGCGGCGACCAATCCCAACGGCATCCATACGCCCGACCCCTCGACTTTTACGCATCCTTACCGCCTACCGCCTGCTGACGCCGGATCATGGCTGCGCCCGTTGACCGTGATGAACCGGATTCGCACTCGGCCCAACGCAATAACGGCGTATCTTCGCCAGCATCCTGACAGTGGTGGCAAGGTTGCATTCAGGTGGCCGATAGGTAGGCGGTGACGCCGCGCACCACAGCGGTCGCTAAGGTGGCCTGCCCTTGGGGGCTGGTTAACATCGCCGCGTCGCCAGGGTGCTTCATGTTGCCCATCTCGATCAGGATCGAGGGATATGCGGCGGGGTTTGCCGGCGTCCCGGGGGTTCACGGTTCTGGTTGAGATTCGGCCGAGGGGCTATTGGCCTGTGCGTCTGCGTGTTTCGGCGAGTCGGCGTCACTGGGCTTAGTGGTTGATTCTGGTGCTGGCTCGTCGGAACGGTCAGCGGGCGGATTGTGACGACGCGGTTGGTCGGCGAGTCGTCACGCTGTCGTGACAACATCGCACTTGACGGTTCAGGCCGCTGGTTGATGTACGCCGTTTGCTGGCGTCGCGTCTGGAGTCAGGGATTGCCGACTCGCAGGCTCATTAATGCGCGATGACTCGTGGTGTCCCGTTGTGCCGTGTAGGCGATCAGCGTGAGACCGGGGTCGGCTGCGATTTCGAGCGCATCGTATTCGAGGTCAAGATCGCCGGCTTCGGGATGGTGGAATTTTTGAACTCCCGAGCGGTAGTAGCGAACGTTGTGCGCCGCCCAAAGGGAGCGGAAATCGTCACTGCGAATGGACAGGTCCCCCACCAACTCTGACAGGGACGCATCGCCAGGTTGATGGCCAGCAGCGGTACGCAGACTCCCTACCGCGTCGCGAGCGATACCGTTCCAATCACGGTAGAAGTGGCTGGCGTTCGCGTTGAGGAATATGAAGCGCGCCAGATTGGACGAATGCGCGTTTTGTTGCAGTACCGGCGCGTACAGGGCGGCGCCGAGTGCGTTGGTGGCAAGTACGTCCAGCCGACTGTTTCGTATGAAGGCCGCCGTCTCGGTCATCGCGTCCAGTAGCTGTCGTAGCGCGGGACGAATCTGTTGGGGCGTTGTGCGGCGGCGGCGATTGATAGGTGAGGTATTAGCAGTCCGCACCATGTCGACGAGGTGGGCGTGTTCAACGTCGTCCAGTTGAAGTGCGCGTGTGACGCTTTCGACGACTTCGTCGGAAACACCACGAGTCCGGCCACGCTCCAGGCGGGTGTAGTACTCGACACTGATTCCTGCCAGTCGTGCGACCTCTTCACGCCGGAGACCGGTGACCCGGCGTCGACGACCGTAGTGCTCGAGTCCAGCTGCCTCGGGTGACAGGCGCGCTCGTCGACTGGCTAGGAATGCACCGATGTCGTTGGCGTCGTCCCTGGTTGTGGTCATTGACTGCAGGTTACGCAATGCAGCTAAGCCGATAGGGGTACTGGCAGTACGCGTATAAGTCGTGACTGTTTGTAGGCATTCGCCGCTGGTTTCCTGAACTTGAGCGGGTCGACAACCGACCCTGACTGAGGAAGGCAACCCCGTCGTGACGACCCCATCCGCAGCGGTCACAGACAATGCTGAACAGCAAGTACCTGCCAGTTCGCGTCGTCAGATGAAGGTGCTGCTGGCCGCGATCCTTGGCTTTGCCATCATCACCCTGGACGCCACGGTGGTAAATGTCGCATTGCCCTCGATGAGAAACAGCCTCGGTGGAGGTATCAGCGATCTGCAATGGGTGGTCGACGGGTACACGCTCACCTTCGCCGCATTATTGCTGTCGGCCGGATCGCTCGCGGATCGCATCGGAGCCAACAGAGCCTTCGGCGCGGGGCTGGCGATCTTCGTCGTGGCGTCAGCGCTATGCGGTCTCGCACCTAGCGTCGGTGTTCTGATCTTGGCGCGGTTCGTCCAAGGATGCGGTGCGGCAGCCATGATGCCCTCGTCGATGGCGCTGATCCGTCACGCCTACACCGACACGTCGCAGCGTGCGCGAGCGGTGGGTTGGTGGGCGATGGGCGGCGCGGTATCCACTGCGGCGGGGCCATCAGTCGGGGGTTTGCTCTGCCTCAGTAGCTGGCGCTGGATATTCGTCATTAACCTGCCCATCGGTCTGCTCGCCTTCCTGCTGTTGCGCAGCGCAGATCGGTCCCCGCATCACAGGGTTGGGTTCGACTCGCTTGGACAGATCACGGCGACTATTGCGATGGCTGGTGTGACTTACGGCGCCATCGAAGTGGGTCCGAAGGGCTGGGCTTCACCATCTGTGATCATCGCTTTCGCAGTGGCGGTCCTCGCGGCGGCTGCCTTTCTGACTGTGCAGTCCCGGGTGCGGCATCCGATGGTGCCGTTGAGCCTCTTTCGAACGCCCAACGTTGGTAGCGCGGTCGCCATCGGGTTCGCGTTCATGGTCAGTTTCTACGGGGCCCCGTTCCTCTACAGCCTGTATTTTCAACAACTTCGCGGACTGTCACCGCTGGCGACGGGGGCAGCGTTCGTGCCGATGGCATTCATCGGTCTCGTGGTAACGCCCTTCTCGGCGCGCATCGTCGACCGAATCGGCCCCAGCAATTCGATCCGGGCTGGCCTATTTTTCATGATCGCCGGACTGCTCGCGTTGGCAGCGGTTCCGGCCGCGACAACGCCGCTCTGGGTGGTGTCGCTATTACTCATGCTGGTGGGTGTAGTTGGACCGCTGGTAATGCCGCCGACGATGGCGCTGCTGCTCGATAGCGTCGACGCCCTTCGCGTGGGTACCGCCAGCGCCGTCTTTAACACGGGACGCCAAATCGGAGGCGCACTGGCCGTCGCGGTGTTCGGCGCGTTGTTGACCACTGCCGATGGGTTCGCCTACGGAATGCGACTCAGCCTCGCACTTGCAGTCATCGTCGGATTCGGCGCCGTGCTGGCCAGCCTCCGACTTCGCCGATGACACGATCCATCAGCTGACTCATGAAAGCAGGTACGCCACGTGAACCGCGAAAGAAAGGAACATCATGACCGATAAGCAACCGTCAGGAGCTCAGCGAGCGTTCGGCGACTTCGCCCCCGCTTTGGTGGAGCTGACAGACGATGTCCTGTTCGGCCAGGTATGGGCGCGAACCCAACTCTCGCCGAAGGAACGCAGCCTCGTCACAGTGGCAGCTCTCACCACTAACGGCAACACCGAACAACTCGTCTATCACCTGGGACGAGCCCGCGACAACGGCGCGAGCGCCGACGAACTCATCGAAGCCATCACCCACCTCGCGTTCTACGCCGGCTGGCCCCAAGCAATGTCAGCCATGGCAGTGGCGAAGCAGGTGCTCGGCGAAAACAGCGATTAGCGGCGAAGGAAAACTCATGCGCGGTGCAGTAATTGACGGCCAGGGCGACATACGCCTGGAACAACTCCCCGAACCCACCATCGTCGAACCGACCGATGCCATCGTCCGCACCACTGCGACCTGCATCTGCGACTCCGATCTCTGGGACTACCGCGGCATCAACCCGGTCCCCGAACCCAAGCCGTTCGGACACGAATACTGCCGCGTCGTCGAGGCTGTCGGTGCCGCGGTCACCACTGTGCGACCGGGACAGTTCGTCATCGGCCCATTTTGGTCGGCTGATAACACCTGCCCGAACTGCCGCATCGGCATTCAGACGGCATGCGTGCATGGCTCGGTTATTGGGTGGCCCGTTAAACCAAACCAAACCCAACCCAATTCAAGAAAGGAGCACTCATGCCCAACAACAAGACTCGGATGGAGATCTCGCGGGACGATGATCGCCCGACGGAGGTCGGACCATCGGATACCTTTACCGGCGAGGTCTCGGTCAAAGCGCTCTACGGGCCGAACGACACCCGCAACACCGGCGCTGGCCAAGTGACATTCAGCCCGTGCGCCCGCAGCGCGTGGCACACCCACCCCGCCGGCCAAGCACTGATCGTCACCGCAGGAACGGGATGGGTCCAAGAATGGGGTCAACCCAAACAAGAAATTCGGCCCGGGGATGTTATCTGGACCCCACCCGGAGTCAAGCACTGGCACGGAGCGACCGACTCAACGACGCTCACGCACATTGCAATCCAAGACTTCGTCGATGGACGCAACGTCGACTGGCTCGACCACGTCTCAGATGATGAGTACGCCAATTAGTCACCGATAACAACGACACCGCGGGCAATTCGCTTGTGTTGCGGATTAAGGGTCAGTGAGGCGTCAACGGCACGCCTTGACGCCGCGCTGCGGTCGATGCGTACCGCTCACGGGGCAACGATGGCCAAACAAGCCAAGACAATCCTGCGTGGCGCTCTCCAGCTCGCCGTTCTGCCGTGAGCACGATCTGGTGGACACCGTGACGTTGCTGATTGCCACTGGCTTGCGGCGCTCCGAGCTGCTCGCGTTGCGGTGGAAGGACTTCGACGCCGAGGCGGGCACCTTGACCGTTGCGGAAAAGCTGGTCCGCGCGACGGGACACGGCTTGTCCCGCATTGACGAGACCAAGACCGCGGCGGGCAAGCAGACGTTGCCGCTATCGTCGTTCGCCGTCATCATGCTTAAGGCACGCCGCACGGTGAGCTACTACGGCGAACAGCCGATGATCTTCCCGTCAACGGCGGGTACCTGGCGCGACCCGAACGATTTCGGCAAGGAGTGGCGCAAGGTGCGCAAGGCCCTGGGCGTTCCAGGGTCACCACACTCTCGTTCCGTAAGACGGTTGCGACCCTGATTGATGACGAGGGGCTGTCGGCACGGATCGGTGCCGATCATCTCGGGCATTCCAAGGTATCGATGATTCAGGATCGCTACATGAGTAGGGGCCGCGTCCACGCCGAGGTTGCGCACCTCTTGGACCGCGCCATAAACGACGAATAAGCGTCGACTCCGAGCCTGCAGCGGCTAAAAATCGCTCTGAAGTGGGGCGGGCGGGGCTCGAACCCGCGACCAACGGATTATGAGTCCGCGGCTCTAACCAACTGAGCTACCGCCCCCGGTTCAGCGACCTAGAGGAT
>Ga0318562_10001630_pt1 | contig 10176 bp, 11 predicted proteins | sample GRESIP066b5f18_FD_203688 | JGI IMG/M metagenome (GOLD analysis project Ga0318562, IMG submission 203688) | Tropical soil microbial communities from Luquillo Experimental Forest, Puerto Rico - GRE.SIPMG.066b5f18 | ecosystem: Environmental > Terrestrial > Soil > Tropical forest > Bulk soil...
GTTGCTCACCGTCCCATTGTGCCGCTCCCTGGCTCCCGTTCCGCGAGCAGACGCAAACGTTCGGGCTGTCCTGGGCTTTTACGGACACTTGCGTTCCCCAACCTGCGGTGTGGGCCCAGCTCGCGCGACAAAATGACCGAAATGTGACGCTGCGCCTCCGACGAAGTGCGCGACCCATCCACAAGCGTTGTGACATCGAATGACGACCATGTTCACACTCGTGCTGATCGGCTTCCTCGGCGGACTGGTCACCGGTATATCCCCGTGCATCCTTCCTGTGCTGCCGGTCATCTTCTTCTCCGGCACGCAGGGCACCCGCACCGAATCGGTCGGCGCATCCGACGGCGGCTCCTCGACCGCGGTCAAGCCAAAGACCGCGCTGCCGGAAAGGCTGCGGCCATACCGAGTGATCGGCGGACTTGTGCTGAGCTTCAGCCTGGTCACGCTCGTCGGCACCGCCCTGCTGTCGCTGTTGCATCTGCCGCAGGACGCCATCAGGTGGGCCGGTCTCGTCGCGCTCACCGCCATCGGCGTCGGGCTGATCTTTCCGCGCTTCGAAGAGCTACTGGAGAAGCCCTTCAGTCGAATCCCGCAACTCCAGATGAGTCAGGGCAGAAGCGGTTTCGGCCTGGGCCTGGCGCTTGGTGTGCTGTATGTGCCGTGCGCGGGGCCGGTGCTCGCCGCGATTGTGGTGGCGGGAGCGACGGGCTCGATCGGCCTGCACACCGTGGCGTTGACGATCTCCTTCGCGCTCGGCGCCGCCCTCCCGTTGCTGTTCTTCGCGCTCGCAGGCCAACGGGTTGCCGAGCGCGTCGGCACCTTTCGCCGTCACCAGCGACGGATTCGCGTGATCGGCGGCATCGTGATGCTGGTATTCGCGGTCGCGCTGGTGTTCAACGTGCCCGCCAAGCTGCAACGCGCCATCCCGGACTACACCGCTTCACTGCAGGACAAGGTCGTCGGATCGGACGAGGTGCAGGACAAGCTCAACCTCGGCGGCCTGGTCAATGACCAGAACCGCGAGCTGTCGAACTGCAGCAACGGCGCACCGAAGCTCGAAAACTGCGGCACCGCACCGGATATCAAGGGCATCACCGCGTGGCTGAACACGCCGGGAGGTGCACCGGTCAACCTCGAGTCATTGCGCGGCAAGGTCGTTCTGGTCGATTTCTGGGCCTACTCGTGCATCAACTGCCAGCGCGCCATTCCGCACGTCGTCGACTGGTATGCCAAGTACAGGGATCTAGGGCTCGAGGTCATCGGAGTACACAGCCCTGAATATGCGTTCGAAAAGATCCCTGGCAATGTCGCCAGCGGAGCCGACGATCTCGCCATCACCTATCCCGTCGCGCTGGACAACAACCTCTCGACATGGACCAACTACCGCAACAGCTACTGGCCCGCCGAATACCTGATCGATGCCGGTGGAACCGTGCGGCACATCAAGTTTGGCGAGGGCGACTACGATGTCACCGAGAACCTCATCAGACAACTGCTCGTCGACGCCAATCCCGGTGTGGCGCTGCCACCGCCGAGTGACTCCGCCGACGAGACACCTGTCGCCGGCCAGACGCCCGAGACATATCTCGGGGTCGGCAAGGTGGTCAACTACGGCGGCACGAATGTCTACGACCAGGGCACCGAGGATTTCACTTATCCGCCGGTCCTTGCCGACGACAGCTTCGCATACCGCGGGCGGTGGACGCTGGACTACCAGGGCGCCACTGCGGCGTCCGACGATGCCGGCATCGCCCTGAAATACACCGCGAAGAACGTCTACCTCGTGGTGGGCGGCGAGGGCACCGTGATCGTCACACGCAACGGCAGGGCCGCCACCGTGCCGATCACAGGAGCTCCGAAGTCCCACCAGCTCGTGGCAGGCGACCGAGTTGCGCAAGGACAACTCGAAGTGCGCCTGAGCAAAGGGCTGCAAGCCTTTTCGTTCACATACGGCTAACGATTCGCCCCCTGCACCCATCCGCGGGCACGGCCGTTCCGAATAACAGATGGAAAACACAGGTGAGAGGCGGCAGCCAATTGCCGTCCGCGACACAGGGAAGTGAATTACCGATGAATCAGATCAAGAAGACGTTTGCAGTTGCCGGTCTGGCCGCGGTGGCGTCGATGGGCCTGTCGCTCAGCACAGCTACCAGTGCGTCGGCCGAACTGGTCGGCCCCGCATGTTCGGCATATGCGATGCAGGTACCTACCGGCCCCGGTTCGGTTGCAGGCATGGCGCAGGATCCGGTCGCGGTGGCGGCGTCGAACAACCCGATGCTCACCACATTGACCAAAGCCATTTCGGGACAACTTAATCCGAAGGTGAATCTCGTCGACACGCTCAATGGCGGCCAGTTCACGGTCTTCGCGCCAACCGATGACGCATTCGCCAAGATCGACCCTTCGACGATCGACAAGCTCAAGACCGACTCGGATCTGCTCACGAAGATCCTGACCTACCACGTGGTGCCCGGCCAGGTCAGCCCGTCGCAGGTCGTCGGAACCCACAAGACCGTGGAGGGCGCCAACCTGACAGTCACGGGTATGGGTAATGACCTCAAAGTCAACAACGCATCGGTGGTGTGCGGCGGTGTCGCCACCGCCAACGCACAGGTGTACATGATCGACACCGTGCTGATGCCACCCGCCAACTAGCAACGACCACAACCGAATACGGCTTGCGGCCCGGTCACTGTGATCGGGCCGCCGCCCATGGGTCGATGGTGGCTTCGATTTTGAGCACCAGGTTGTCGCGGATGGTCAGCACGATGACGGCGAACAGCCGCCGGTCGCTGAAGGCGAGCAGTACTGGCTCCCCGATCGGCCCGCTGACAAGCGTCGCGCCGGGGCCGAGGTAGCGAAGTAGGTTGCGGCCCACCTCGTCTGGGCCATGGTTGACCTGAGGCGGCGGCGCACCATCTCCAAGAATGGTGCCCGCTCCCCACACCGTCGGATCCAGTACTGCCGTCAACGCTTCGAGATCGCCGTTGGCGCATGCGGTGATGAAGCGTTCGGTCACGACCTGATGTTCGGCATCGGCCACCTCGGCGAGCCGGGGCGTGGTGCTGGCGAACTTCCCCCTGGCGCGCCGGGCGAGTTGCCTGCAGGTGCCGACGGGCCTGCCGACGGTCTCCGCGATCTCGTCGAACGGCATCTGGAACACGTCGTGCAGCACGAAGGTCACGCGCTCGCCAGGGGACAGACGCCGCAACATCTCCAACATCGCTTCGCGGACCTCGTCGTCGAGGGTGACGCGGTCGGCAGGATCCAGGTCGGCGGACGGAATGACATCGGCCGCGCTCGCCTCGTCGGGGCGTTCGTGCCTGGCGCGCGCTGACCGCAGTTGGTCGAGGCACAGCCGCCCGGCGACCACCGTCAGCCACCCCCGGATGTCGTCGATGCCTGCCACGTCTTCCCTGGCCAGTCGCAGGAATGCCTCCTGGGCGACGTCCTCGGCCTCGCCGACATCGCCCAGCATCTGGTAGGCCAGGTTCACCAGATACGGGCGGTGGCTGCGCCATGCCGCTTCGACAGCTGGTGCGTCGGTCATGTTCTTACGACGAAGTAGCCGCGGAAAAAGTTACAGCAGCCCCATGTAACTTCTGCCGTCGCTGCCTCGTCCTTGGTTGCATGAACACAATTCTCGTCACGGGCGCAACCGGCAATGTCGGCCGCCCTCTGGTCAATCAACTCGTAGCGGCCGGCGCACATGTGCGCGCGGTGACTCGTCAGCCGGCTTCGGCCGACTTTCCTTCCGGCGTCGAGGCCGTGGATTCGGCAGTCGCAGGCTTGCGCGGCGCATCCGCGGTCTTCCTCAACTCGCGTGCGCTCGGCGATGAACTGCCGACCGTCGTCGATCTCGTCCGCCGGGAAGGCGTGACGCGACTCGTCGCGCTGTCGGCCATCAACGCCGACGACGACTTCTCCCGTCAGCCGTCGCGGTTCCGCGGCGACCGAAACAAGGAAGTCGAGCAGTACGCCGTCGATTCCGGGCTGGAGTGGGTCAGCTTGCGGCCAACGGTGTTCGTCACCAACTTCTTCGGTATGTGGGCACCACAGATCAAGGCGGGCGACGTCGTCAGCGGTCCATACGCGGAGGCTTCGACGGCGCCCATCGTCGACCGCGACATCTCGGCGGTCGCGGCGCACGCGCTTCTCACCGATGAGCTACTGGGCCAGAAGGTTCCGCTGACCGGGCCACAGGCATTGACCAATACGGAACTCGTCGAGGTCATCGGCGCGGTCCTCGACCGTGAGCTGCGCTATCAGGAGGTTCCGCCGGACCTCGTACGTGAACGTTTCATCGCTATCGGCTTTCCCGCCGAGTTCGCCGACGCATATATGGGCCTGCTCTCGGCGACAGTGTCCAAGCCCGCGCTGGTCACCCACGACGTGGAGAAGATCCTCGGCCGACCCGCGGAGAGCTTTGCCGACGCGGTCGCCGCCCACCGCGATCTGTTCACCAGTTAGCAAAGGAGACAACACATGTCAGAGCTACAACCACCCCGCTACCTCAAGTCGATGAACAGGTTCGTGCGGGCGATCCAGAAGTTGGGCATCCCTACCGGGCCTGCGATGGTGCTGACCGTGCCTGGCAGGAAGACGGGTCAGCCGCGCAGCACGCCGATGACACCGTTCACCTACCGCGGCGACCTGTACACCGTCGCGGGATATCCCGGCGCCGACTGGGCCGCCAATGCCCGGGCCGCAGGCGCGGGAACGCTGACCCGCGGGCGCAGGTCCCGTCAGATCAAGATCGTCGAGCTCGACGCCGAGGAATCGCGTCCGGTGCTGCGGGAGTTTCCGGCCCAGGTGCCGGTCGGCGTCGGATTCGCGAAACGCTCCGGACTCGTCCGCGATGGAACTCCGGACGAGTTCGAAGCGCTCGCAGGGCAATTGGCGGTATTCCGGTTCGACCCGGTGAGCTAGCCTGCGACGCCCGCGGTCGCACGTTGCACGCGGATGTCGCCCGAGGCGGTCCTGACGTGCACGGTGAGCGTTTCGTCGCCGTCCGTCGGCCCAGCGGCCGCCTCGAGGGTGTTGCGGACTTCACCTGAGTGTGTCCGCACATCGAGTCGGGCGGCGGTCCCTTCCGGGATGCCGATCTCGACGTCACCGCTGGCGGTCTGCACCGAGACGCCCCCGCTTGACGCCGCCGCGACGGTGGCGTCGCCGGAGGCGGTCTGCGCATTGACCGTGCCGTTGAGCTGCTTGACCGTCAGCGAACCGCTGGCCGCACGGAACTTGATGTCGCCGGTGAGCTCGCTGACCGAGACATCGCCAGAGGCGCTGTCCGCCTTGATGTTTCCGGCGACGGTGTCCACGGTGGCATCGCCGCTGGCCGTCGCGAACCGGCAGTCGCCAAAGGCGCCTCCTGCACGCACATCTGCCGACGCCGATGACACCTGGAGGCGCGAACGTGACGGTAGTTCGATGTCGATGACGACCGCGCCTCCGCGACCGAGGGAGATGAAGCGTCTACCCGCGGAGACGTCGAGTGTGCCGTTGCGGAATTCGATCCTCGCGCCCTCGGCTATGCGGATGTCGGAGGCGCAACTCGGATCCCGCGGACGAACACGAACAACGGTGTCGTCGCGCTCTGATGCGACGACGTTGACGGTGCCGCTCACCACCTCTACGGAGGCTGTAATCGGTTCTGGCGTAGGGAATGTCGGCATTGCTCCTCCTGTGTGGTTTCGTCGCTCAACGGACCCAGCCGCTGAAGTGTTTGTCGGTTGCGGCGCGCGAGTGACGTTTGCCGGCAAGGGCGGTCGCGACCGCGCGGACCAGCCACGCGTTCACCGAAAGACCCTCCGCGCGTGCGGCCGCGTCGACGGGTGACCGTAGGCTCTCCGGCAGCCGCAGCGTCACCCGCCACGTGCCGCCGTCGTCATCGGACTCCGGCGCCGCGGCAACGCCCGCGACCGGTTCTGGCGCGTCGTCGACACCGGCGCTCACGGTGAACTCCGGGTCGCGACCGCGCAATCGCACGTCCACCGACGCCGGTGCCAGCTCACGGGTGATTTCTTCTGCGGCGTCGGACAGGGCTTCGAGCAGCGCAAGCCGGATCGCCGAGTCCAGCGGCGCCGTCAGCCGATCCGCGAGCGCCTCCGCCTCGGGTCCGCCCGCGGCGGCCGCCACAGCGAGTTCATGCCGCACCCCGTCGACGTACGGTTGCAAGTCCATGACGTCACGATGACATCACTTTGATGTCACTTCAAGTGTCAGAGTGGTGTAGTCGCTGCTACCTGCACTTTTCGATGATCTCCTCAGCGAATTTCTCGATCGCAGGCCGATATGCCTCCGCTCCGACGGTCCCGGTGTCCAGCCCGAACCACGGCCGAACCATCACTTGGGTGATACCGGCGTCCTCGGCGCGCCGGTAAACGTCGACCGACGGCGGTTCGAGAAGCGCCACCAACACGTCGAACGGTTCGTTCTCGCGCCCGTACTCCCGGCGGAGTTCGGTCAGCCGCTGCGCGTACCCGATCGCCTCGTCCCACGCGTATGCGTAGCCGACCCAGCCGTCGCACAGTCGCGCCGCGCGGCGCAACGCAACCTCCGACTCGCCGCCACACATGATCTGCACCGGCGCGGGCGGATGGGGTTCGATCATCATCTCTGGCACCTGGTAATGCTCGCCGTGCCACGACACCCAACCGCCCTTCCACAGCTCGCGCAGCGCAGGGATCATCTCGTCCAGCCGCTTTCCGCGGGTGGTGAAATCCTGGCCCATCAACTCGTATTCCTCACGCATCCAGCCGATTCCGGCTGCGAGCGACACTCGCCCCTCCGACACCACGGCGGCTGCGGCGACCACTTTAGCCACCTCCAGGAGGGGGCGGGCCGGCGCGATGTACACCGCGTTCGAGAACCGGAGGCGACGTGTCACCGCCGCCATCGCACCGGTGAAGACCCACGGGTCGGGCCAAGGGTTGTCCGGTGCCCAACCTGGCCGTCCATTATCCGAGTCGGGATAGGGCGAAGACAGTTCGCGCGGGTAGATCATGTGGTCAGACGTGACGATTCCGTCATAGCCCGCTTCGTCGAGCATTCTGGCGACCGGTACGGCCTCCAACGGGTCCATGAACGCCGTACCGGACCAGAATTGCATGCGTCACCCTTCCGTCAGTTTGTTCCCTGTTTGCCTATCGCGAAATTCGGGCAGCATCAATGGCATGCCGACTCTGTTGTGGTTCCGGCGGGACCTGCGGTGCCACGATCTGCCCGCGCTGCTGGACGCCGCGGAGGCCGACGGCGAGGTGTTGGCCTGCTACGTGCTTGACCCGCGCCTCAAGGCGTCATCGGGGCCGAGGCGGCTGCAGTACCTCTACGACGCGCTACGCGAGCTGCGGGATGCGCTCGACGGCAGGCTGATGGTCACTCGCGGACAACCGGAGAAACGAATTCCTGCACTGGCCAAGGCCGTCGGTGCGAGTGCCGTGCACGTCTCGGCCGACTTCACGCCATTCGGCACGCGGCGCGACGACGCCGTACGCGACGCGCTCGGTGACATTCCGCTCGAGGCATCCGGATCGCCGTATCTGGTGTCGCCCGGGCGCGTGGTCAAGGGCGACGGCGAGCCGTACAAGGTGTTCACGCCGTTTTACAACGCATGGCGGGAACACGGTTGGCGGGCGCCGGCCAAATCGGGCCCGAAGTCCGCACGCTGGATCGACGCGGCCGACGTCAAGGGTGGGGTCGAAATCCCCGATGCGGGTATCGAACTCGAGTTGCCCGCCGGCGAAAAGGCGGCGCTGCGGCAATGGAAGAAATTCGTCGACAACGACATCGCCGACTACGCTGACGCCCGCAACCGCCCCGACCTCCCCGCCACCAGTCGGATGTCGGCGCACCTCAAGTTCGGCACCATCCACCCCCGCACGATGGCGGCCGACCTCGGCACGGGCAACGGCGCACAGGCGTACTTGCGGGAGTTGGCCTTTCGCGATTTCTACGCCGCTGTGCTCAACGAGTGGCCCGACAGCGCGTGGTGGAATTGGAACAAGTCGTTTGACGCGATGCCGATCGACGAGGGCGCCGAGGCGAAGAAGGCCTTCGAGGCGTGGAAGGCCGGGCGCACCGGCTTTCCGATCGTCGACGCAGGGATGCGCCAGCTCGCTGAGACCGGCTGGATGCACAACCGTGTGCGGATGATCGTCGCGTCGTTTCTGGTCAAGGATCTTCACCTGCCGTGGCAGTGGGGAGCGCGCTGGTTTCTCGAACAACTGGTGGATGGCGATATGGCCAACAACCAGCACGGCTGGCAGTGGGCGGCGGGCACAGGCACTGACGCCGCGCCGTACTTCCGGGTGTTCAACCCGACGACGCAGGGCGAGAAGTTCGACCCCGATGGCGTTTACGTGCGGCGCTGGGTACCCGAGGTGAACGACGACGACTACCCCGACCCGATCGTCGACCACAAGGCGGAGCGCGCGGAAGCGCTGCGCCGCTACAGCTCGATCACTTGAGCGTCAGGCCGCCGTCCATCGGCAGCGCCACTCCTGTGAAACAGCGGCCCGAAGGCCCGCACAGATAGACCATCATGTCGGTGATCACTTCCGGGTCAAGCGGCGGCATGATCAACTTCGGCTGCTGAGACTTGCCGAACTCGGGATCTTCTCCGATGAGCCGCCCCATCGCCTCATTGATGATCATCGGCGTCGCCACTCCGCCGGGATGCACCGAGTTGACGCGAATATTCTTCTCCGCCAACGTCGTTGCGTAATGCCGCATCACACCGATCACGCCGTGCTTCGCGGCGGTGTAGCCCGCGGCGCCGTGGCTCATCGAATCGAAGTTACTGCTGACGGACTTGAATCCGGCGGCCGAACTCGTGATCACGATGACACCGCCGTCGCCGTGGCGAAGCAAAGACGGCAACGCGGCCTCGATGGTGAAGTACACGCCCTTCAGGTTCACGTCGACGGCGTCGACGAAGGCCGAGATGTCGAGGCGCTGCTCCCCCGCCGCCGGAAAGATCCCCGCATTGGCGAGCACGAAATCCAGCCGTCCGAGTTTGGCGACGCTGTTGGCCACCACCTCGTTGAGCCGGTCGAAGTCGCGGACGTCGGCCTGCTCGGCGATGATCCGCCTGCCCGTCTTCTCGACGAGGTTGACGGTTTCGTCGAGGTCCTCCCGGGTCGGCATCGGGTACGCCACGCTGTCCAGCTGGTCGCACAGGTCGACAGCGATGATGTCGGCGCCCTCCTCGGCGAAGCGCACCGCGTGCGAGCGGCCCTGGCCCCGCGCCGCGCCCGTGATGAACGCGACCTTGCCGTCGAACTGTCCTGCCATGACGCACCACACTACGGTGGCCGCGTAGTAGGGCCGACGAGCGCTCGCGCGTGGGGGCACCTCCCCCGCGATAGCGTATGGGGAGATCAAATGACTATGTCAGAATGGCGGCAGCGCTAAGCCCGACCGTGAGGAGCAGCCGTGGTGAGCACCGATTTGGACCGGACCGACGGTGTCGACGTCGAAGATGTGCCTTCCGCCGCGTGGGGCTGGTCCAAGGAGAACCACAAGGCCATCCAGATCGGCGGCATCCTCTCCGCCATCTTCCTGCTGTGCATGCTGCACGGTAACCACGTCGGGCACGTGGAGGACGCATTCCTGGTCTTTTTCGCCGTGGTGATCCTGATCATCGTGGCGCGCGACGTTTTCCTGCGCCGCCGCGGCTGGACCAGGTAGGCGTCAGCCCGTTGCGGCTGCCAGAGGCAGAGTGGCCCCGATCGGCGTCAAGTCTCCGGTGATCCCCGCCGCCTTCCGGATTTCGGTGAATGCGTCGAGCATCGCGTCGGTCGCCTCGTGCGGATCGTCGAGCGTGCGGTCGTCGGTGATCACCGAGATGGCGAGCTGGTCGACGTAGCTCCACACCGTGATGTTCATGCCGCTGCCCACCACGACCGGTCCGACCGAGTAGATCTCGCTGACCGTCGCGCCCTCGATGACGCCACGCTCGCGTGGCCCGCGGACATTCGAAATGGTCAGGTTCATGACACTGGCCGACTCGAGGCGCTGCGCCTGCTTACGGAACACCGGCGGCGCCAGCGCGGGCGGAAGGTAGGACAGCCACGCAGGCAGGATTGTCGGGCCGAGCAGTTGGTAGTTTTCCTTGGCGATTTTGGTCGACAACGAGGTCACTTTCACTCGCTCCAGCGGGTCTTCGATATG
>Ga0318562_10001631_pt1 | contig 10176 bp, 10 predicted proteins | sample GRESIP066b5f18_FD_203688 | JGI IMG/M metagenome (GOLD analysis project Ga0318562, IMG submission 203688) | Tropical soil microbial communities from Luquillo Experimental Forest, Puerto Rico - GRE.SIPMG.066b5f18 | ecosystem: Environmental > Terrestrial > Soil > Tropical forest > Bulk soil...
TCCTACGTTCGTCAATTCGTTGCGCGAGCAGTTCATATTCCGCGCCAATCGTTAACATCATCGACTTGGCAACCGGGTCTCTCATTACTTCAGCGAGAGCGCGCGTCGCTTGCCCGCGGCCGCGCCAATAGTTTCCGTCCATCATCACGTCAGCCAAGGCAGGCGATGACATTCTTTTCTTCTCAGCTACTCAGGATCGACAAAATTCCCCGGTCACATTGGTGACCGGGGCTAAGTTACGCGGACCGTGCCCACCCGGGAGGAACTCGAGCGATGCTACGGCAAAACTACTCGTCCATTCAGTCTAATTTGATGTAAGTCCAAAGCAACTGGATCATCGGGTTAAGGCTAACGAGCCGTCTAGGTCCCAATTCCGCACTCCCTCCGCATCTACGGTGTCCCACATCGGGCAGCAGTTTTTCAGTGTCAATCGCGCAGCATAAGGCGGGGATCGACGAGAGCATCTAAGGGGCACGCGATTGGATCAAGAAGAAGTGGAGGGCCGCTCACCGTCTGCGTGGGAACGCGCTTTCCGCAAGATCCGCGGGGGCCTCATCGATCTCGTCCATCGGGAACCACGGACGCCCGCTACGGCGAAACGGCAAGGAGCGCATGTCCGGGGGCGTCGGGCCGGGCGCATCAAGCACGAAGGCGTCACGCATGATTGCGCCGTAGGCCTTGCGGAAATTCATCATGTTCTTCGCCTCGACCCACTTTGCCTTTGCCGCATCGAGGCCCATCGACCGGTATTGCTCGTCGGCCCAGTCATAGGTCGGGCGCGACATGACGAGAATACTGAGCGCACCGGCCTCGAGGACCGCCGACGGTCCCATCGAGGCCTCGGTGCCGCCGAAGATACCGCCAGTGTACCGGAAGCTGCCGTCGCCGAGGCGCCCCACCCTACCCGCGATCCGGATTGGCTTCCCCCAGCGCGGGTCGACACGGTGACCTATTTCGAGAGACACGGAGGCGCCAAGGCCGGCGGCGTGACATTCCGACGCCGCAGCGGGATCGACGACCATGGCAAGTGACGGCTCCTCGACGCCTGCCGCGAGCAGTCCGGCGGCGACGTCGATACTGTCCCCAGCCGCGCCACCTCCCGTGGTGTCGGCCGTATTGAGCAACAGGATCGGATTCCCTCTCAACGGCACGCGCGGCGCGCTCCATCCGCGCAAACGCGCCGTCGCCAAACGTCGACGCTTTGAATGCCGTTAGAATCATCGGCAGGCGCACGCGGCACGTTGCCGGCGCGATCTCCTGCCGGACCGTGCGCAAGAGGAGACGCGCGCCGCGTGCCCCGGTCGCAAAGCTGTCGTCATGCGGATAGTGCTCGTAGGCGACGATGAGATCGAGGTTCGCGACCATGCGGTCGGTCACGTTGCCGTGGAGGTCGAGCGTCATTGCGATCGGCACGGTTGGTCCGACGATGGCGCGAACGCTCTCGGCGAGCCATCCCTCAGGATCGTCGCAATCGGCCGCGACCATCGAGCCGTGACATGAGAGAAAGACGCTGTCGACAGGCATCGCCGCTCGCAGGGCATCGAGCATTAGCGCACGCAACGCGGCGTGCGCATCGGCCTGCAGGATTGAAGAGGAATTCCAGCGCGTGGCGAGGAGTGGCACGATTTCGACCGCGCTGTCCGCTTCGAGCACCGAGAGGGCGCCGGCGATTTCGCCGTCGGTGTTACGTAGGGAGAGAACATGCTTGCCGGTAAGCAGATAGCCGGTCGTTTTGACCGTCTCGAAGTCGCAGGTGAAGGTCGCGAAGGTGTTCGATTCGCAGGAAAACTGACCGACCGCGATGCGCATGGCGCCCTACCTGTAAGGCGGCGGCACAGCGTAGTGCTGAGCGCCGAAGATGAGATCCGAGTAGTTGCCGTCGACCATGGTGACGGCGCGCGGCACGGTAAGCCTTTCCAGTGCGGCCGGATTGAGCTCGATCCCGAGCCCGGGTGCGTCAGTCAGCTGTAGGTACCCATCCTGCAGATGAAGCGGTTCCTTCAACAGCTCTTCGATGAAGGGGTTCCCCGTCTGGTCCACTTCGACGGTAAGCCCGTGGGCCAACGCAGCGACCACATGCGCATTGGCGGTCAAGGCCACGGCATCGCTCCAGGTGTGCGGAGCCACGCGCAAGCCTAGCTCCGCTGCCAATTTGCCGATCCTCAAGACCTCGGAGATGCCGCCTGTCCGGCAGGCGTCGGCCTGGACGATATCGATGGCACCGGCGCGAAGGAGCTCGCGGAAGCCCTGCACCCCGAATTCATTCTCACCGGCTGCCAACGGTACCTTCAACCGGCGTCGCAGCGATACGTATCGATGAATGTCCTCGGGTGGAAACGGCTCCTCGAACCAAGCGGCCCCCGCTTCGGCGAGCAGGGCGCCGAAGCGCACGGCTGTCTCCTCGTCATAGCGGTGCGAGCCGTCGACGTGGACGAGGCCATCCTTGCCGATACCGCGAACGGCTGCCTTGAATGCCTCGGTGTCGTAATCCCACGACCGGCCGAGGCGCATCTTGACCCGATGAAAGCCACGTTGCCGATGCCGTGTCGCCTCGCGCTCGATGATGGACACGTCGTCGTGCCAGAAAAGGCCACTGGCATAGGCGAGCGCCCTGCCTCTTTTTCCGCCTAGCAGTCGCCAAACGGGGGTTCGTGCCGCCTTACCCTTGAGGTCCCACAGCGCAATGTCGATGCCGCCGATCGCGGTCATCGCCGCTCCCTTGCGGCCATACCAGCGCGTCAGGCCGTAAAGCTTCTCCCATATGCCGTGGATGTCGGATGGGTCAGCGCCAATGAGATGGGCCCGCAGATTGCCTTCGATGATCGTTCGGATGAGATCGGGATGGCTGTAGGCGGCGCCAATGCCGATTTCGCCGCTATCCGTTCTAACCAGCACTAGCGATGTGACGCGGGCTGTAACCTTGCCGCCGGCGTAGGTAAAACCGGTCCCGTCTGGGTACTCGAAGCGAAGGTTGACGACCTCGACATCCTCAATCCTCATTGCCGGGCTACTCCTTTTTCGAGCAGGCGTGTCAATCCGAGGACATCGACCGTTGTTCGTCCGCGACCGAGCTCCGATCGCATCTGCTCTTCTTTCGCAGTGCGCGCCGCGGCGGCAACGAGCAATGCGTCAAGCCTCGCCTTCGGCACGACGCAGACACCATCGCTGTCGCAAACAATCCAGTCGCCCGGGCGGACCAGCATCCCTCCGATGGCAATCGGCTCATGCAGGGAAAGCAAGCGCCGCTTTTGTGTACCGAAGGCCGCGATGGCACGGGCTGCGATCGGCGGCGCCCCGAGCGCCGATACATCGCGGATTCCGTCATCGATCACGACTCCGGCCAGCCGTCGCTTGGTCGCGGCAAGTGCCAGGAGGTCGCCGAAGACGCCATACATCCCCTTGCCCTCGCTCGCCACGCACGCCACTACACCGGGCCCGGCGTCGGCAAGCAGTGCGTGGATGCCGAGATTGTCGCCGGCCGGAATTGCCACGGTGACCGCGGGCCCGGCAAAAGCCTCGCCTGCCAGCAGCTGGACGCCGCTTAGAAGACCGCGGCGGCCAAGGGCCTCGTGTATGGTTGCAACGCCGAAACCGACAAGCGCGTTTGCGGTTTCATCACTGCTAGCGGAGGACGGCATGTTCCTCGACCAATTTGAGCGTGGTCTCAACGTGCGATCGCATGAGATCGGTCGCTTGCACGGGATCGCGGCCACGGATCGCCGCGGCGATCTCGCGGTGCTCCCGTTCGACCTTGCGTCGCTCGCTCTCCACCCGGACCACGATCAAGCGATAGCGGTCAGTTCTGTCCCACAATCGGTCGAGCATCTCAGCGAGCGCGGTGTTGCCCGCCGAACGATAAATCGCCTGGTGGAACTCGCGATTGGCCTTGAGCCGCCCGCGCGCGGTGGTTTCAAGCTTACGCGCGGCGAGTGCCTCGATGCGATCGACCGCCTCGGGAGAAGCGAGTCTCGCAGCGAGCCCGGCGGCGTAGGGATCAAGCTGTAGCCGCACGGCGTAAAGCTCGCGTACTTCAGCGGCCGAGAGCGGCGCCACCGTCAAGGTGCGGTGCGCCTCGAGGATCACCAGGCCGTCCGATTCCAGCCGGCGAAGTGCCTCGCGAAGCGGCGTGATGGACACCCCGAGCGAGGCCGCCAGCCCCTCCTGATTGACGGTAGAGCCAGGCTCCATCCTGCCGTCGAGAATATGCGCCGAGAGCTCCTGGTAGACCGCCTCAGCCTTGGTGCGGACCTGCATCATCGGCAGCGCGAGCGGACTGGGCTGGCGCTCACTCATGCAGCTGCCTTCAGGCAACAATCGATCGCGATGCGTGCACCGATCAGGTCGTCGGACCAATGGAGGACGAAGGGGCGGACGATTTCGCTAACGTCAGTCTCGGCTCCGACGCCAGCAGCGTAACCGCACCGCGGGTTGCCCAAGCGATCGACAGAAGACGGCGCTGCCATCATCAATCCATCAGCAGGCCCCCATTGACGTCGACAATCTCGCCGGTGAGATAGCTGGCGTCCTCCGACATCAGGAATCCCACTACCGATGCGACCTCCATCGGTTGGCCGATGCGGCGCAGCGGCATCATTCCGCCGCGATCGCGTATGCCCGGCACCCCATCAAGAAAGGCCGTATCTATCACGCCGGGTGCGACGGCATTGACCCGTATTCCTTCCGGACTGAACTCGCCGGCGAGGCTTTTGGTCAGGCAAAGGACAGCTGCCTTCGCTGCCGAATAGGGCGCACCGATTACGATCCCGCCTGTCTTCGCCGCCTGCGAGGTGAAGTTGACGATACCCCGCAACGGATGCTGTGACCGGCGCATGTACGGTATGGCGGCCCGGCACATCCGCACGGTTCCCATCAGGTTCACCTCCATCGTTCGGTACCAGAGCTCATCGGTGGCAGAAAGGAAGTCGCTTCGCCACCCCGCTCCGGCGGCGTTGACCAAGCCCTCGATGCTGCCGTGTCGGTCGGCAACCCGCGACACGACCGATTGGACCTCATTGGGCTTCGTCACGTCGCACACGATGATATCTGGCCCTTCAGCAATATCGGCTCCCGCGACCACCCAGCCATCGCGTCGAAGCCGCTCGGCGCTGGCTTGGCCAATCCCTTGTGCCGCGCCCGTAACGATCACGACCCGTTTCGCGGAAGCGTTCATCAGCCATCTCCCTTACTGAGCGCCGCGGATGTCCCGATCCAGAAATGCATCGATCGCGGCGCGGATGGTGCGTTCTCGGAGCTCACGCGCCGACCGCGCGCTGTACCAGCCGATATGTGGCGTGATCATGATACGCGGATCGCCGAGAAGCGCCCGTAATGGGCTGTCGGGTGCGAGACGCGCGTCTAGCCCCAGTCCCCCGAGATGGCCCGACTTCACTGCCGCAGCAACGGCGCTCTCGTCGAGGAGGCCGATGCGGGCGGTGTTGAGGAGGATTGTTCCGGGCGACATCACCGCAAGCGCCCTGCTGTCGATCATGCCTTGCGCCTCCGGAGTGAGAGCAGCGTGCAGAAAAACGAATCCCGCTCCAGCGAGACCCTCGGAAAACCCGACGGACTCGGCACCGATTGCGTCAGCAGCGTCGGCGCCACGCTTAGTGACGACGCGGACCCTGATGCCGATCGCGACGAGGGCACGAGTAACCGCGGTTCCTACCGAACCAAGGCCTATGACCGTTGCAGTGGTGCGGCCGGGCAAAGAGACGCGCGAGGCGACCGCCTGCCAGCTGTCGTCGGCACCAAGCCTTCCAGTACGGACCCCATCGACCTGCCGGTCGAGAGCAAAGGCAAGGCCGAGGGTGAGCGAGGCCAGCTCGGGGATACAGTAGTCGCGAACGCCGACGACACGAATGCCCCTCTGCGCCGCCGTCGCCTGATCAACCGTATCGAGGCCGGTACCGAAACGCGCGACGACCCGACAGCGCGGCATGCGCTGCATCAAGCTCTCATCCACCTTGGTGCGAACATGCGCGACGACCTCGGCATCGCGCAGCGAGGCGTCGGAGCCGTCCCAACAGCTGACCGACCAACCACGGGAGGCGGCAACCGAAGTCTCAACGTCGAGACTGTCGAAGAGACCGTCGAGGACAAGGATACTGTGCTCGTTCATAGGTAGGTCGCGCTCCAAGTGCCGGCCGCGAGATGCGCGGCGGTCCCCGCCAGAATGACGTCAGCGTCAGCCTCGGCGATATTGGCAAGGACGGTCGCCGCCGGAATGCGTGCTGCCCCGCTTCCGTATGCGATTCGATAGGCTCCTCGCGTCCGAGCAAGCTCACCGAGCTCGTTGGCGTCAGCCACTTCGAGGGCCGATGTGTCGAGGACGAGATTCGGCGCAGCATCGAGCGCTCGTGCTGCCGTTGGACCATTGAGCGGCGCAGCAAGTGCGACCACGGCAAGCTGCGGATAGGCGCGGGCGAAATCGACGATTTCGCGCCAGGGAAAGGTTCGCGATCCACTGCGGAAATCGACTACCAGTGCCAGCTCTTCGCGAGCGCAGAATTCGGGAATCGGACTGACCGCCCAGGAGACCAGCGGATAGCCATGGCCATGGGGACCCGGACAAATGCGAATGACGGCTGGACCGCCATTCGCTCGGTAGGAGGCGACCCGTTGTTCAAGCTCGGCAAGGCTTCCGGGAACCGCAACCAGATAAGGTCGCACCCGCACGTCCGAGATCGGCCGATCCGCTAGTGGCAACACTTCCGTTTGAACGCCACCCACGCGCATTACCCAGGCTTCGGTGACCCGGTCGCCTGGTGGCGTGCCTGCGTCAGCGTTGATGTCGACGAGCGGCATGGCTATGCACTGCGCGTCCGGAGCTCACTGGCGAGGAACCGGGCGAAATCCCGCGCACCCGCCCGCTCTTCTGGCGCGTGCGGGATCCGCCAAGCATCCGCCGCCGCACTCAAGACGTTGACAGCCGCCATTGGCACCCGCAGTGAGCAGTGCGTCTCTTCGAAAACCGCAATCGCTTCCCGCAGCTCGCGAGACCGCCGCGCTGCATGAATGCGGTCAGTCTCGATGAGCATGCGGGCAAATGCGGTGAAGCGTTCGCCAAGGTTCCGCTCGATCGAGGCGACAACAACGTCGCGCCCGGCAAGCGGTGCCACGGCGGCCTCGAACTCGATCACCAGGGCTTCGAGGCTCTTCATGAAAAGCGAGCGGGCTAGCTTGATGAGCGCGGCATCGCCGCACTCGGCGCCGACGACGTCGACGCGGAACCCAAGCTCGTCAAGCAGCGCAGCGGCATTGCCCGCCTCCTTTCCACTGACAGCCACGCTCGGGCTCGCCGCCTCGTCATCGATCGAATCCAGAAGTGCGACATCAGTCACCGCGCATGGTGCGGCGTTGGCGATCACCCGCTTGATCTCGGGCGTGACAGTGTTCCATTCGAGATAGAGGCTCGTCGGCCTCAACGCCGGTCGTACTGCCTCCAGCGCCTCCTGAGCCGCTGCCGGTACGACGCAGGAGATAGCGACATCAAATTCCCTAACAGCGGAATCAATCGCGGTCAGGTGCTCACCGGCACCAACGGGAATGCGCGGTTTTGGATCGTAGACGGATGCGCGCACATCGACTCGGCGGAGGCGTCGCACCAGCGACGAGCCCACCGATCCATGACCGACGATCAGCCATCGCTCAGTGTTCTTCACCTTCACGCCAGTCGCGCCAGCGTTCACCGCGGGTCCTCCCCGACTATCGCCAGCAGCAGATCGCGCCGGCTCGTCTTCGCCGGATCGAGCTCGGCCGACCACACACCCTTGTGGAGCACAACAATCCGATCACAGAGGCCGAGAAGCTCGTCCGCTTCCGACGACCAGACCATTATCGCGACACCTTCGATGGCGAGCTCGCGGATCACGTCGTGAACTTCGCGCCGACATCGATGCCTCGCGTCGGATCGTTGAGGAGCAAGATCGCCGGTTTCAGGGCCAGCCACTTGGAAAGAACGACCTTCTGCTGGTTGCCGCCGCTTAGGGTCGCGACGCTCGTGTCAGTGCTCGCCACCCTGATGCGAAAGCGGCTGATGAAGCGTTGTGCAGCCTTGTGAATGGCGCTGTCGCGGACAATCCCGAGCTTTGAGCCCAGCTGCGCGAGGGTGACCAGCACGATGTTCTCGCCGACGGCGCGATTCATCATCAGCCCGTCGACCCGCCGGTCGGCGGGGATCGAAGCGACGCCGTAGCGGATTGCATCTGCAGGCGAGCGCGGGCGATAGTCCACACCACCGAGCTGCAGTGCTCCGCCCTCGAGCCGGCGCGCGCCGAACAGAGCATCGAAGAACTCCTGCACGCCCGACCCTTCGAGCCCGGCGACGCCGACGATCTCGCTCTGATGCAGATCAAACGACAAGTTTCGGAGGCGGCCCGCGCAGACGTGAAGTGCCCTCAAACGGGTAGGAGCGGCGGCGTCCGATGTCGGCCGTCGCGACTGTGACTCTTTACTCGCCGTTCCGACCATCAGTTGAATCGCATCGCGCACCGTCATCGCTGCGGCGGGCGCCCAGTGCACGACGCGACCATCGCGGAGAATTGTGACGTGATCGGCAATCGTCAAAGCCTCGTCGATTCGGTGCGACACGAGCAAAAACGCCTGGCCGCGCTCGCGAAAGCGGCGAATCGAGTCATACAGCGCCTTCGACTCGGTTTCGGTGAACGATGAGTTCGGTTCGTCAAGCAACACGAGATCTGCCCTGAAATGAAAGGCGCGCACGATCTCGACCATCTGCTGCTCGGCGAGCGACAGGCCGCCGACTTCGCGATCGAGCGAAATCGACCAGCCGATCTCCGCCATCGTGCGCCTGAGGTCATTGCGCATCTCCCCACTGTGCATCCAGCCGAACGGACCGTGCGTCTCGTTGCCGGCATAGACGTTCGAAACGACCTTCAGTGCCGGAAACAGGCTGAGCTCTTGATGGACCACCGCAATGCCGGCCCGCCGGGCCTCAGCAGGAGAATTGAGAGCGAGCGCGCGGCCGGAAACGCTAATCTCGCCCTCGTCCGGCCGCACCGCCCCCGCCAGAATCTTGACCAGCGTGCTCTTGCCGGCGCCGTTCTCGCCGAGGAGCGCGTGCACGGTCCCCGGCAAGATTTCGAGGCTCACGTCGGCAAGCGCGCGAACGCCGCCATACCGCTTAGAGATGTGCAAAGCGGCGACAACGGGAGCCCGAGTTACAGCCAACGTCGCGGCGGCAGTCATCGGCCAGTCAGTCAGCCTCGGCCTACTTGGCCATCTTCACATCCGGGCTGTTGCGCACGTCGGCGATGTTGGACTTGTCGGCCCAGACCGCCTCGCCATTCTGGGCGCCGGCCGGGAGCGGGGTGCCCTTGGCGAGGCTATCGTAGAGCACCTTCACGGTGTGATTGCCCTCCGCGTATAGGCTGCTCCCTTGTGCCCAGCCGATCCAGCCTTCCTCGATCAGGTCGAGCGTGGCTGGCAGCCAGTCGTAGCCAGCGACGAAGATCTTCTTGTCGTTGTTCTGCTTCAGCACCTGTCCCCAGTTCTGCGTGTCGGGACCGCACATGGCATAGGCAAGACTGATGGTGCCGCCTTCGGCCGTGTAGATGTTCTGGATGTTTGCAAAGTTCTTCGCCGGGTCGGTGGTCGTGTTGTAAAAGCCGACCTGCTGAAGCTGGAACGGACTGCCCTTGTTCAGCTCGGCCACCCGATTGACGAATCCATTCATCCGGTCCTGCTGCCCGGTCACGGTCGGCAGACAGGACGTGATCACGTAAGATATCGTCCCGGTCGCACTTTCGGTCTTGTAGTGCTCGAAGACGCGGTCGGCGGACGCCTTGCCTTGATCGAGCGTGTTGGCCCCACCGAAGAAGAAGAACGCACGCTTCGATTTTGGCGCGTCGAGCTCGGTGGTCACCACTGGAATGCCCCCGTCGACCGTTGCGTTGATCGCCGGGACAAGCGCTTCCGAGTCAACCGGAAGCAGGACCACACCCTTGGCTCCCTGCGTCGGCATCGTCTCGAGGAGAGCGATCTGCGCTTGTGCCGTCGAGGGTGACGGTCCGACGGTGATCAGCTTGAAGCCAAGCTCCTTTGCGGCATCCTCGGCACCCTTGCGAAGAGGCAACGATACCGGATTGGTCAGGTCGTTCAGCACAAGGGCAATGGTGATGTCCTCGGGCGCTGCCGCCGTGGCCGCCGTCCACGGCA
>Ga0318562_10001633_pt1 | contig 10168 bp, 6 predicted proteins | sample GRESIP066b5f18_FD_203688 | JGI IMG/M metagenome (GOLD analysis project Ga0318562, IMG submission 203688) | Tropical soil microbial communities from Luquillo Experimental Forest, Puerto Rico - GRE.SIPMG.066b5f18 | ecosystem: Environmental > Terrestrial > Soil > Tropical forest > Bulk soil...
GTCTCCGAAGCCGTCGCGGAGCAGCGAGGCCTCGGTGGCCACCACCTTGTCCGGCTCCTTCTCGTAAGTGGCCAGGGCGCGGATCAGCGCCAGGATGGTGGGGACGTCGGCGGGGACGGCGGGACGGAGGTTGAGCACGGCCGGACCATCATGCCCCGAGGCGGTCGCGGAGCGTCTGTATCTCCGCCCGGACCCGGTCCCTGAGCCGGTCAACATCCGCTGGCCCGAGGCCGGCGGTGGAGAAGGGCGTTCCCACCGTGACCCGGCCCTCCGCGCGCCCGAACTTCCAGCTGTGCTTGGGCAGCGCGCTCCGGGTGCCGGTGACCGCCAGCGGCAGCACGTCGGCCCCGGTGTCGATCGCCAGGCGGAAGGCTCCGTCCTTGAACGGAAGCAGCTCGCCGCCGGCGCTCCGCGTGCCTTCCGGAAAGAGCATCACCGGGACGCCACGCTCCAGCCACCGCGCACACTCGGCCATCGCCTCCTTGGCCGAGTCGGCGTCGCCTCGCTGCACCGGGATGTCCCCCGCCATCTTCATCATCCAGCCCACCACCGGAATGCGGAACAGCGAGGCCTTCCCCAGCCACTTCATCTCCCAGGGGAGAAAGGAGATCAGGAACGGATCGGCGTTCGACTCGTGATTGCTCACCACCACCGTCTTCCGCGCCGGCGCCGGAGGCACGCTTCCCACCACCCGGAAGCGCCAGAACGGATTGAGCCGTGCCGCCACCACCCCCACCAGGCGGAAAGCTCGCCCGGGCAGGTAACGGCGCCGATCGAAGGGCCAGCTGATCAACGCCAGCATCGACTGCACGACGAAGCCCACCAGGGTGACGGCGGCGATCTCCAGCCACGCCCAGACCGACAGCAGCGCGCTCATCGGTGCCCCACCCCGTCCCGGGCTTCACCACGGGCACGGCGGGCGACGGCCGACGTGGGTCCTGAGCGTCCCATCGCCGCGGATGCCGCACTGCGGCATGGTGCGCACCGTCTTCCGTCCTCGACACGCCGGTGTCTACTGTCGCGCTCACGCATGGCCTCGCCGCCGGACAAGAGCCGCGCTGCCGAGCCCGCGCTGTGGACGTTCGCCGTCGCCTTGGTGGTCATCGGCGGCCCGGCTCGCAGCCTGTGGGCCAATCCCGAGCGGGGATGGCTGGCACCGTTCGTGGTCTGGGTGGGGGTCATCGTCCTCGGGGCCTGGGCCGTCCATCGGGCGAGCACGCCGCCATGACCCTGCCCATCGGAGCGCTGTTCGCGGTCTCGGTGGCCTACCTCCTGCTGCTCTTCGGCGTGGCCTACGCCACCGAGCGCGGCCTCGTTCCCACCCGGGTGGTTCGCCATCCCCTCACCTATGCTCTCTCGCTCGGCGTCTACGCCACGTCCTGGACCTACTCCGGCAGCGTGGGGTTCGCCCAGAAGCACGGCTACGGCTTCCTCACCATCTACCTCGGAGTGACCCTGGCCTGCCTGCTGGTGCCGGTGCTCTGGGAGCCGGTCCTGCGTCTGTGCCGTGAGCACCAGCTGACCTCCCTGGCCGACCTCTTCGCCTTCCGCTTCCAGAGCCAGGCCGCCGGCGTGCTGGTGACGGTGTTCATGCTCGCCGGCAACCTCCCCTACCTCGCCCTGCAGATTCACGCGGTGACCAGCGGGGTGCACGTGTTGGCGCAGGCTGCCCCGCCCACCGGCATCCCGATCGTCTTCTGCGCCCTGGTGACCCTCTTCGCCCTGCTCTTCGGCGCCCGGCACGTCACGCCCCGCGAGCGGCACGCCGGGCTGGGAGTGGCCATCGCCTTCGAGTCGCTGGTGAAGCTGCTGGCGCTGCTCACCCTGGCCGCGGTGGCGGTGGCGGGCGTCTTCGGCGGCTTCTCCGGGCTGGGCGACTGGCTCACCGCCCATCCCCAGGCCCTGGCCCAGGCGTACGGACCGGTGCTCACCGGGCCTTGGGCCACCCTGCTGCTGCTGGCCTTCGCCGCGGGGTTCCTCCTCCCCCGCCAGTTCCACATGGCGTTCACCGAGTCGCTCGACGGCCGGGCGCTCCGGGTGGCGGCGTGGGCCTTCCCCGCCTTCCTCCTGCTGTTGAACCTGGGAGTGATGCCCCTGCTCTGGTCGGGGATGGTGCGGTTCCCCGACGGCAATCCGGACAACCACGTGCTGGCCCTGGCCCGCTCCAGCGGGCATCCCCTGGTCGCGGCGCTGGCCTTCATCGGCGCCATCTCCGCGGCGAGCAGCATGCTCATCGTCGACACGCTGGCCCTGGCGGCGATGTGCCTCAACCACCTGGTGCTGCCCCGGACCGACCTCGCCCGCTCCGGCGACCTCTATGCTGGCCTGCTTTGGGCGCGCCGGGCGCTGATCGTCGCCGTGCTCCTCCTCGGCTACGGCTTCAGCCGGCTGCTGGCCACCCGGCAAGGGCTGGTGGAGATCGGCCTGATCTCCTTCGTCGCCGTGGTGCAAGTGCTCCCCGGGGTGCTGGCAGTGCTCTTCTGGCGAGGGGGCACTCGCCAGGGATTCCTCGCCGGCCTCGGTACCGGGATCGCGGTGTGGGCGCTGACGCTCTTCTTCCCCCTCCTCGCTCACGGCCGGCTGCTCCCGGCGCAGTTCGACCTGGCCTGGCTCTTCGGCATCCAGCCGGGAGCCGAGCCCTGGAGCATCTCCACCTTCTGGTCGCTGTTCCTCAACTGCCTCCTCTTCGGCGGGGTCTCCTTTCTCACTCGGGCCACCGCGCGCGAGGAGGAGGCGGCGGTGGCCTGTACCCGTGGCGCGGCGCCCGGGCCGTGGATGGTGGAGCCCGCCTCGGCGCAAGAGTTCCAGGCCCACCTCGCCCCGGTGCTCGGCTCCGACGCGGCGACCGCCGAGCTCACCCAGGCCCTGGCCGACCTGAACATGGTCCCCGGCGAGCGCCGGCCGGCGCAGCTGGGGCGGCTGCGCGACCGGCTGCAGCGCAACCTCTCGGGGATGATGGGCCCGCTGGTGGCCCGCTGGGTGGTGGACCGGAGCATCCGGATCAACCCCGGCGCCCGGGCACCGCTCTCCGACCGCATCCGCGCGCTCGAGGAGCAGCTCCGCGCCAGCCGGGCGCAGCTGCAGGGCGCTCCGGCCGAGCTGGAGGCCTTCCGCCGCTACCTTCGCCGGGTCCTGGAGGATCTCCCCCTCGGCGTGTGCGCGCTCGGCCCCGACCGCGACGTAGTGATCTGGAACCGGGCCCTGGAGCACTGCAGCATCCTCTCTGCGCACGAGGCGGTGGGCGTCCGGCTGGAGGCGCTGCCCGGACCGCTGGCCGCCGCCTTCCGCGAGTTCCTCGCCGGCGATGCCAGCCAGCGGGAGGTGCACATCACGCTCCACGGCGTCGAGCGGTCGTACAACCTCTCGCGGAGCCAGGTGAGCGAGCCGGGCAACACCTCCCCGGAGACCGCCGGGCTGGTGCTCCTGGTGGAGGACCTCACCGAGCGCAAGGCGCTGGCGGCGCAGGTGGTCCACCAGGACCGGCTGGCCTCGGTGGGACGGCTGGCCGCGGGCGTGGCCCACGAGATCGGCAATCCGCTCACCGGCATCGCCTGCCTGGCGCAAAATCTGGTGAAGGAGGCCACCGATGACGACCTCCGCGAGCGGCTGGGGCTGATCCTCCGGGAGACGACCCGCATCGACGCCATCGTCCGGGTGCTCCTCGGCTACAGCCACGCCGGGACCTCGCACGGAGTCGCCCATCGCGAGGCAGTGGACCTCAAGGGGTGCGTCGAGGAGGCGATCACCCTGGTGCGTCTCGCACGGGAGGCCAAGGCCGTCCCCTGCGTCTGCCGCGTCGCTGCCGGGCTCACCGTCTCCGGTGATCACCAGAGGCTGGTTCAGGTGTTCGTGAACTTGATCTCCAACGCCTGCGATGCGAGCCCTGCCGGGGCGCCGGTGATCGTCGAAGCAACACCGATGTCGCAAGGTGTCAAGGTCGCCGTGCGCGACCATGGCACTGGAATGGATGAAGCAACGCGCGCGCGGATGTTCGAACCTTTTTACACGACCAAACCTCCGGGGCAGGGTACGGGGCTCGGGCTTCCGCTGGTGGCCTCGATCGTCCGCGAGCATGGAGGCAGTCTTCGAGTCTCGAGCGGACCGGGCGAGGGGACGACGGTGGAGGTGGAGTTGCTGGTGGGCGATGGTGAGGTGGGCGTGACGTCAGGGACGAGGGCCGAGGCCCTCGGGAGAGCACGGGCATGAGCCGCATCTTGGTGGTGGAGGACGAGCAGGTGATTCGCTCCGAGCTGGCCCGGCTGCTGGCGCGGAGCGGTCACGAGGTGGTGGAGGCGGGCTCGGTGCCCGAGGCGCTCTCGGCGGGGGCCTCCGATGGATTCGATCTGGTGGTGGCCGACCTCCGGCTTCCCGGCGAGCTGGGGACGACCCTGATCGACGTCTGCCGCACCACCCCGGTGCTGGTGATGACCAGCTACGCCACGGTCCGGGCGGCGGTGGAGGCGATGCAGAAGGGCGCGGCGGATTTCGTGGCCAAGCCCTTCGACCACGACGAGTTCCTCCTGGTGGTGGACCGCGTGCTTCGCCAGTCGCGACTGCAGCGCCAGAACGCGGCCCTGAAGCAAGATCTGGAAAGGAACTACGCCGTCCAGGGCATGGTGGGGAGCTGTCCGGCGATGCGCGAGGTGTTCGATCGGGTGCGAAAGGTGTCGGGCACCGACGCCACGGTGCTGATCCTCGGTGAATCCGGCACCGGCAAAGAGCTGGTGGCGCGCGCGGTGCACGACCAGAGCAGCCGGCACGATGCGCCGATCATCACCGTCAACTGCGCCTCCATCCCCGAGACGCTGATCGAGTCGGAGCTCTTCGGCCACGAGAAGGGCGCCTTCACCGGCGCGCACAAGGCCCACGCCGGACTGGTGGAGGCCTCCGACGGAGGCACGCTGTTCCTCGACGAGATCGGCGAGCTCCCCCTCCCCGCCCAGGCCCGGCTGCTGCGGGTGCTGCAGGAAGGCGAGGTCCGGCGGGTGGGCGCCACCGGCAGCCGGCGGGTGAACGTCCGCCTCATCGCCGCCACTCACCGCGACCTCCGACAGATGTCCTACGACGGCCAGTTCCGGAACGACCTCTACTTCCGGCTCCGGGTGGTGGAGATCCGGCTACCACCGCTCCGGGCCCGCGGCGGTGACGTGCTGGAGATGGCGGACTTCCTCCTCGGCAAGATCTGCCGCCGCCTCAACAAGGCCCCCATCGAGCTGAGCGGCGAGGCTCGCCAGGCGATCTTCGCCCACGAGTGGCCTGGCAACGTGCGGGAGATGGAGAACGCCATCGAGCGGGCAGTCATCCTCAGCGACGGGGGGGAGATCACCCCCGACCTCCTGGCCATCGACGTGCCCCATCCCTCCGGCCTGGGTGATGGCGACGACGGGCCGGGCGCGCTCACCGAGTACTTCCGCCGCTTCGTCCTCGAGCACCAGGGCCACCTGTCGGAGACGGAGATCGCGCGACGGCTGGGTATCAGTCGCAAGGCGCTGTGGGAGAAGCGCGCCCGCCTGGGGATTCCCCGGAGCAAGCTCCCCGCCTGAGCAGCTCGGTCGGCGCCGGCAACCGGCCAACCTGTCCTCCGGGGCGACGTTACGTTCCGTAACGCCCTGTTCCGGAACGACACGCCGTCCGGGGGGAAAGGGCGCGCCGCCGGGGGGAACGCTCCTGGCGTATGGCTTGCCTGCCGGGGTTCTTTCCCTCTTGGTGGCCACCCTCGTCGAGTGCAGCCTGGAGGAACGCCTGCAATCGTGCAGGCGTCTGCATGCCGAGAGCCTCGAGTCTCCCCGCCGGTTCTGGCTCCGGGAGGCAGGGCTCCTCGACTGGGTGCGCCCGCCCGAGGAGGCCTTCAGCGGGGACATGCTCCGCGGCGACCTGAGCTGGTTCGCCGGGGGCCTGCTCAGTCCGGCCTGGAACGCCGTCGACCGGCACGCCTCGGTCTCGCCGGAGCGGACCGCGCTCCTCTGGGCCCGGGCCGAGGGCGACCTGGTGGCCTGGAGCTTCCGGCGGCTCCGACAGGAGTCCTCGCGGATGGCGCAGGCGCTGCTCGCCCACGGGGTGCGCTGGGGCGACCGGGTGGTGGCCTACCTACCGGAGACGCCGACGCTGGCGATGCTCCACCTCGGCTGCGCCCGCATCGGGGCGGTTCCGGTGGCCGTCCCGGTGAGCGCCCCGACGCTGCTGGAGCGCGTGCTCCGGGCCACCCGCGCCCGGGTGCTGGTCACCGCCGATGCCGCCGCCGGCGCCGGCGAGCCGGTGCCGCTGTGGGAGCACGTCGAGGACGCGGTGGGAGGCCTGGGCCGCGTCGAGTCGGTACTCGTCGAGCGGCGGGTGGGCGCCGAGGTCAGCCTGGTGTACGGCCGAGACCACGATCTGGGAGTGGCGCTGCTCCGGGCTCGTCCCACCTGCGCCGTCCGGCCCTGCGACGCCGAGGACCCGCTGCTGCTGGCCACCGCTCCGGGCGAGGACGGGCCGCCGGTGCTCCATGCCATCGCCGGTTTCCTGATCGGCTCGGCGCTCGCGCTGCGCGAGGCGGCAGGCATCGGCCCGGGCACACAGGTGCTGTGCACCGAGGGCTTCGCTGGACCGCGGGTGGACGTGCTGTGGGGGACCTGGGTGCTGGGCGGAGCACTGGTGTTCGACGAGCGCGGCGACGGCGCCTCCCGTTCGCGCGCCCTCGGCCTGACCCACCTCCTCGGGCCGCGTGCGGCGCTGGCCGCCGCCGGGCCATCGGTCCTGGGAGTGGCGCTCGATGGCTGTGACGCCGCGGTCTCACCGGTGTGGAGCGCCGATGGGGGCGGGATGCTCGCCGCGCGCTTCGGCGACCTCGGGGGAACTCCCCTCTTCGGCATCGAGCCGGTGCTGGTCGACAGCTCGGGGCGGAGGATGGAGGGGAGCGATGCCGACGCCGAGCTCTGCGTGCGCCGGGCCTGGCCCTCGCAACCGCGGACCGCGGAGCAGGACCACGCCGGGTTCGTGGCCCAGCGGCTGGAGCACTTTCCGGGGCTCTACCGCACCGGCCAGCGCTGCCGGCTCCTCGACGACGGGAGCTTGCTCTGGACCGGGCTGGCGGCCACCGCGCGCCCTTCGGCGAGCAATCTCTTCCCCCTCGAAGGGCCCATCGGGCGAGCCTGATGCCATCGGGTCGCCGCTGGCGTTACCGAAAGTAACGGTCGGTGTTACCGTTCTGCGCGGCTAATGCGGTGCAGCATCGGCAAACTCAGGGACACCGCTGATGTGTGCAACTTGGCTTGAATGTTGCGGTCGGCTTCTCCGGACCCGTCTCTCCTGAACCCAGTCACCCCTGAAGGAGGCAGACCGATGGCTGTCGCCGCGTCGTCCCTGCCCATGATCGACAAGAGCGAAGAGCGCCGCGTCATCTTCGCGTCGAGCCTGGGCACCGTCTTCGAGTGGTACGACTTCTACATCTATGCCGTGCTGGCACCGTTCTTCGCCAGCGTCTTCTTCCCTCCGGGGAACCAGACCACTGCCCTCCTCAACGCCTTCGTGAACTACGCGGCGGGCTTCCTGGTCCGACCCTTCGGCGCGCTGGTGTTCGGCCGGATCGGCGACCTGGTCGGCCGGAAATACACCTTCCTCATCACCATCACGGTGATGGGCATGTCGACGTTCCTCGTCGGACTCCTCCCGACGTACGGCCATATCGGGATGCTCGCCCCGCTGCTTCTACTCCTCCTCCGGCTGGCCCAGGGCCTCGCCCTCGGTGGTGAGTACGGAGGGGCGGCCACCTACGTCGCCGAGCATGCGCCGGACAACAAGCGCGGCGCCCACACCGCGTGGATCCAGACCACCGCCACGGTGGGCCTGTTCCTCGCCCTGGTGGTGATCTTCCTCTGCCGCACCTCGATGACCGCCGACGAGTTCAAGGGACTCCCCGGAGCGTTCTGGGGCGGGTGGCGAATCCCCTTCCTGCTCTCGTCGATCCTCCTGGCGATGTCGATCTACATCCGACTCAAGCTGAACGAGTCGCCGCTGTTCCGGAAGATGAAAGACGAGGGCAAGGGCAGCAAGGCACCGCTCTCCGAGAGCTTCGGCCAGTGGAGCAACCTCAAGATCGTGCTCCTCGCCCTCTTCGGCGCCACCGCCGGTCAGGGCGTGGTCTGGTACACCGGTCAGTTCTACGCCCTGTTCTTCCTCGGGACGACGCTCAAGGTCCCCTACGAGACCGTGTACGGGCTGATCGCCTTCTCTCTGGTGCTCGGCACTCCGTTCTTCCTCGTCTTCGGCCGCCTCTCGGACCGCATTGGCCGGAAGTGGATCATGATGGTGGGTTGCCTGCTGGGGGTTCTCACCTACTTCCCGCTCTATCGGGCGCTGACCCACTACGCCAACCCGGCGCTCGAGCACTTCAACAACACCGCCAAGGTCACCCTGACCGCCACTGACTGCAAGGTCCATATCTTCGCCCTGCCGACCACGGTGTACAGCGACTGCGACAAGGTCCGGAACCTCCTCACCTCGAGGAGCGTGAACTACGACCAGGTGGAGGCAGCGGCCGGGGCGGCACCGGTGGTGAAGGTGAACGACACCGAGGTCACCGGGGTCAACGAGGCCAAGCTGAAGGAAGCGCTGGCCGCCGCCGGCTACCCGGCCAAGTTCGACTTCTCCGGCTTCAGCTGGAACGGGTCGAACGCCACGGCCTGGTGGATGGTCCTGCTGATCCTCTTCATCCAGGTCATCTACGTGACGATGGTCTACGGGCCGATCGCCGCGTTCCTGGTGGAGCTGTTCCCGACGCGGATCCGCTACACCTCGATGTCGCTGCCCTACCACATCGGCAACGGCTGGTTCGGCGGCATGCTCCCCTTGACCGCCACCGCCCTGGTCGCGGCGAACGGGAACATCTACTACGGGCTCTGGTACCCGGTGATCGTCGCGGCGATGACCTTCGTCATCGGCTCGCTCTTCATCAAGGAGACCAAGGACCACAAGATCGCCACCCTCTAGGTGGCGGTCGAAGATTCGAGCGGCCGGTCCCGGGCATCCGGGGCCGGCCGTCGTCGTTCCAGGACGGGTCTTCCGCGGCGCGCCGGAGCTGGGCTCCGCTTAGGGCGCGAGCTGGTTCGGGCAGTGCCCGGGCTGCGACGGGCTGGAGGCGATGGCGCCTCCCCGGGGGATGCACTGGCTGGGGGGGAGCGCCGTGCCGTTCTCCACCCGGGCCACCAGCAGATCGAAGGCGTGCTGGGCGTGGGGCTCGATGAGCTCCAGCTGGCTGAAGGTATCGGCGTAGGTCTCGATGTGGTTGCCGTTCTGGACCTCGTAGAGCCGGTAGTCGGGGCGCTGGTGGTCGTGCCCACCCCAGCTCGAGCCGTGGTCGTCGTCGCCGTCTTCCTGGGCCGCTTCCACCTTCCGGGCGTAGGCCCGGGCGTGCCGATCGATGGGGAGCAGGCCGTCCATCGTCCCGGCCACGGTGATCAGCGGCCGCCGGATGTGGCCAGTGGTCTCGAAGCTCGCGACTTGGGCACCCACGTCGGAGGCCGAGAGGCGGGCGTAGTAGTTGTACGTCCCGGTGCCCTGGACGTAGGTGTCGTAGGTGGGATCGAGCCGCTTCTGCCACTGGCACTGGGTCACCTCCCAGAAGCTGGCCCAGTAGTTGGTCCACAGCCTGGCCGTGCCGGCCGAGAGGTCGGGTGGATAGCCTGCGGCGCGGATGTTCTTCGCCGCGGTGCTGTCGGCGCTGAAGCCCGAGCTCACGTAGTCGGGGTAGTTGAGGATCGCCGGGGGAAGGTCGGTGAGGAGGTTCGGGCCACCCGGATTCACCTCCGTCCCTTCCCAGTCCACGCCACCGTCGAAGAGGTCGGGGAAGGCCTCCACCGCCCGGCGTACCTGGTAGCCGCCGTTGGAGGTCCCCACCGCGTAGGTGAAGCGCGGCTTCTTGCCGTAGCGGGCCTCCACCCCGCTCCGCGCTAGACGGGCCGCCTCGCCGATGAACACCGTCCAGCGGATGAAGGGCTGCCCGGGGTCGACGTCGTAGAAGTGCACGTACACCGGGGTGGCCGGGTTCAGCCGGCAGGCCAGCGGGTCGGTGGCGGTAGAGAGGAAGAGGTTCAGCACCCCCTTGTTCTGCGAGGCGTAGGCGTAGCCCTTCTGCACCACGTAGTCGCTCCAGGCGAAGTCGCCGTTGAACTCGCTCCGGGTACCCGAGGCG
>Ga0318562_10001634_pt1 | contig 10168 bp, 9 predicted proteins | sample GRESIP066b5f18_FD_203688 | JGI IMG/M metagenome (GOLD analysis project Ga0318562, IMG submission 203688) | Tropical soil microbial communities from Luquillo Experimental Forest, Puerto Rico - GRE.SIPMG.066b5f18 | ecosystem: Environmental > Terrestrial > Soil > Tropical forest > Bulk soil...
AACAAAGGAGAACCGCAATGGCTCGAATGGTCGTGATCTACCGGACACCTGAGAACATCGAGGAATTTGACCGACATTACTTCGAGGTTCACGTGCCCCTCGCCAAGAAAATTCCGGGTCTCAGGAATTACGAGATCAGCGACGGCCCCATCGTGTCGCCTGTCGGAGCCTCCAATGTACATCGGATCGCAATACTGTATTTCGATGATCTCGCGGCGATCAAAGCGGCGTTTGCAAGCCCGGAGGGACAAGCGGCTGGGGCGGATCGCCGAGTCTTTGCGCCTGATGAGTCGGGCATTCAAATGTTCCTCTTCGACAACAAGGAAGTCTGAACCCATCCCCCTTGTTCGTTTCGGCGGGCGAGAGGCCCTATGCGCTCGGAGCCACAGACAGGATGCCGCTAGGTTAGGTTAGGCGGCCGCCATTGGCACATCGGCCCTAGCTGATCTCGTTGATGTAGCAGTACCCCTCGGTCGTCGCGCGATGCTGGCAGATCAGGATCGCGGCACCGGACGGCTCATAGGTCGTCTCGTCGATGACGAGCACGGCCGCCGGCTTGCCGAGCTCCAGGAGCTCGCGATCCTCCTTCGTTGCAAGATCGGCCGTGACGCTTTCGCGCACTGCGCTCAGCCGGATGCCGTAACGCTCGAGGAGATGCAGGTAGAGGAGCTGCGGCACATCGGCCGCATGTGTCGGAAAGCCCGATAGCCTTAGCGATGGCATCGCGATCCTATCGTGCATCACGGGCTTCTGGTTCACGAGGCGCAGCCGATGGATGCGGATCAGCTCGGCTCCGCTCTCGATGCCGAAGATCGCGGCTTCCGCCTCGCTCGCAGCGCTGGCGGCAAGCGTCAGCACCCGCGCGCTCGAACGGAGCAGGGTTCCCGAACCGTCATGCAGGCGGAAATACTGGAAGAAGTTGCGCAGGTTGTGATGCGGGCTGCGGCCTGTGACGATCGTGCCGGTCTTGCGGCGCCGCGCCAGGAGCCCCTCGGCCGTCATCTCGGAGAGCGCCCGCCGGACCGTGCCGACCGCGACCCCGAAGCGCGCCGCGAGTGCGACCTCGCTCGGAAGCAGCGTGCCGGGCGGCCATGAGCCCACGAGGATGGCTTCTGCCATCTGGCGCTTGATGTGCTCGTAGAGCGGCACCGGAAGCTCCTGCCTCCCGGCATGTGAGTTCTGCTCGGCAGGCAAATTCCCCTTGACTCGCACGCGAGCTTCCTTCCACTATTTCTATAAAGGATATAGCATTGACCCAGGCTTGTGAAGCATGACGCCGGTCACGGAGCGAGACGCCTCTGCGAAAGCCCGCCTCGATGCGGCGCTGGCATCGATCGAGCCGGATGTCGCGTCGGCGATCGATGACCTCGCGCAGATGGTCGCGGTCGACACCTCCTTCCCGCCGGGCGATGGCTACGCGACCTTCGCCGATCTCATGGAGCGGCTGCTGCAGCCTCTGGGCTTCGCTGCGAGGCGGGTGGCCGTGCCCGAGGCGCTCTGGCGGACAAAGTCCGGCCGTGCCCATGGCGAGCGCGTCAACCTCATCGCGCGGGCGGCGAATGGCTGTCCCGTCTGCGGGCTCTATTTCCACACCGACACCGTGCCGGCGGCGAGCGACTGGCGGCGTCCGCCCTTCAGCCTGACGCGCGACGGCAACGAGCTCTACGGCCTCGGCGCGGCCGATATGAAAGGCTCGATCGCGGCGGCGCTGCTCGCGCTGCGCGCCGCGCGAAAGCACGGCGTCAGGCTCGCCTATGATCCGATGCTGCTCCTATGCACCGATGAGGAGGGCGGCCTCTATCCCGGCATCCGCTATCTCGCCGAGCAGGGGATGCTCGAAGGCCATATCCTCAATTTCAACGGCGGCGCCGTGCCGCGCATCTGGGCCGGCTGCTTCGGCTCCTTCAATCTCTCGATCCGCCTGCACGGCCGCGCGGCGCATGCCGGCGATCTCGGGCAGGGGGTGAATGCGGTCGAGGCGGCGCTGCCGCTGATGAACGCGCTCGCCGATTTGAAGGCACGCGTCGCCGAGCGGCGCTCGGCCCTGCCGCCTCCGCCCCATCTCGAGGGCCGTCCGCTTGCCGCCTCGCTGACCATCGCCGCCGCGCATGGCGGGTCGTCGGGCTCGGCAGTGCCGGCGCTCTTCGAGCTTCTCGTCAACCGCCGCTACCCGCCCGATGAGAGCTTCGAGGCGGCGCTCGCCGAGATCGAGGAGCTGGTGAACAGAAAGGCGCGCGAGGCGGGGCTTTGCTGCGACATCGAGCTCGTCGGGCATCTCGCGCCGGTCAGCGATCCGACCGGGCCGCATTGGCCGCGCTGGCAGGCGGCGCTCTCGCTCGGCTTCGGTTATGCTGCCGCCGAGTTCAGCGCCTGGGGATCGAGCACGGCCTCGGATTTCGGCTGGGTGCAGAAGGCCGGCATGCAGGAATTCCTGCTCGGCGGGCTCGGCCGGCCCGGACGCAACGTGCACGCCGCCGAGGAGCACACGACCGTCACTGATCTCGTGGCGTTGGCGAAGAGCATCCTCGCCTACCTCGCTGCCGATTTCTGTCACAACATCCTACCCGAAGCCGACAGGAGCGCGACATGACCATGATCACCCGCCGTTCGGCCCTCGCAGCCGGAACCGCCTTCGCCCTGATGCCGCAGATTGCGCTCGGCCAGGCTCAGCCGCGGCGCGGAGGGACGCTTCGCCTCTCCGTCGACCAGGCGGCCTCGGTGCTCAATCCGCTGCTCACCCGCGTCAATCCCGAATACATGCTGAGCGAGCTCCTCTACAGCAACCTGACGCGGCTCTCGACCACGATGGAGGTCGAGCCCGACCTCGCCGAGAGCTGGTCGGCCAATTCCGATCTCTCGCAATGGACCTTTGCGCTGCGCCCTGATCTGCGCTTCCATGACGGCGCGCCCTGCACCGCCAAGGATGTCGTCTCGACCTTCAAGGCGATCCTCGATCCGAACACCGCCTCGCCCGGGAGAACCAATGTCGGGCCGATTGCCGAGGTCACGGCGGTGGATGAGCGCAACGTGCTCTTCAAGCTCAGCGCCCCTTACGCCGATCTGCCGACCGCGCTCGCCTACACCAATGCCCGCATCATCCCGGCGCCCATCGCCGAAGGTGACATCAGCAAGCTCGCCAAGACCGCGATCGGGACGGGGCCCTTCAAACTCGTGTCGTATGAGCCGGACCGGCTGATCGTCGTCGAGCGCAACGCCACCTATTACAACAAGGCGCGGCCCTATCTCGATCGCATCGAGATCGTCGTCTATCCGGACCCAACGGCCGAAGCCTCGGCGCTGATTTCAGGCGATGTCGACCTCATCGCCAATACGCCGCCGACCGAGTTCCCGCGTTTCGCCGGCGCCGCTGGCGTGACGCCGCTGCGCATCCCTTCGGGGCAATTCCTCAACGTCAATATGGGCTGCGACCAGAAGCCCTTCAGCGATGTGCGCGTGCGCCAGGCCTTGGCGCTCACCATCGACCGTAACGCCATGGTCGATTTCTGCGCACAGGGCTACGGAACGCCGGGCAACGACGTGCCGATGAATGCAGCTTATCGCTACTTCAAGCAGGTCGCTGAGAAGAAGCCCGATCTTGCCAAGGCGAAGCAGCTCCTTGCAGAGGCCGGCTATCCGAACGGGGTCGACCTCAAGCTCGTCGCCTCCGACACGCCTTCGACCCGCACCCCGATGGCGGTCGCGATGCGCGAGATGGCGAAGCCCGCGGGCTTCCGCATCGAGGTCCAGACCATGCCGCACGCAACCTATCTCGACCAGGTGTGGAAGAAGGGGCCCTTCTATGTGGGCTTCTACAATATGCAGGCGACGGCGGACGCGATCTTCTCGCTGCTCTACACCTCGAATGCCGCCTGGAACGAGACGCGCTGGAACAATGCCGATTTCGACAAGCTGGTCATGGCGGCGCGCCTGACGACCGACGAGCCGAAGCGGCGCGAGCTCTATGGCGAGGCGCAGCAGCTCATGTACGACCAGATGCCCTCGGTGATCCCGGTCTTCTTCGACCTGCTCGCGGCGAAGCGAGACTACCTCGAGGGCTATGCGCTTCACCCGCGCGGCTCGGTCTTCCGCCTCGATCATGCCTGGCTCGGGGCCGGCGCGCCCAAGCGCGGTTGACCTCGGCGCGGCTAAGACCAAGCGCGGCTGAAACGAGATGTCGGCGTCCTGGCTCCTCCACCGCTGCCTGTTCGTCGTCTACACGCTGTTCCTGGTATCGGTCGTCGTCTTCGCGATCACCCAGGCATTGCCGGCGGATGCCGCGGTCACCCTGCTCGGCGAGAATGCGACGCCAGAGGCGCTCGCGGCGGTGCGCGAGAAGCTCGGCCTCGGCGACCCGATGCTGCTGCAGTACTGGCACTGGCTGTCGCATCTGCTGCAAGGTGATTTCGGCACCTCGATGCGCACCGGACAGGCGGTCGGACCGGCATTGTTCCTCGCGCTGTCGCGCTCGCTGCTCCTCGCCGCCTGCGCCATCCTGCTGATGCTCGTCGTCGCGGTTCCGCTCGGCATCATAGCGGCGCTGCGGCGCGGCGGGCCGGTCGATCTCCTCGCGGGGCTCGTTTCCTATCTTGGTGTGTCTCTGCCGGAATTCGTGACCGGCACCTTGCTGCTCGTGCTGATGGCCGATCGGCTGCAATGGCTGCCCGCGACCGGCTATGTGCCGCTCACCGACAATTTCTTCGACGGGTTGCGGCATCTCGTGCTGCCGGCGCTCACCGTCTCCTTCATCCTCGTCGCCCATGTGTCGCGCATGGTGCGCTCCGAGATGATCGATGTGATGCATTCGGACTATGTGCGCGCGGCGCGACTGAGGGGCCTCTCAAAAGGGGCGGTGCTGTTTCGTCACGCGCTGCGCAACGCGCTTTTGCCGGTGATCACAATCGCTGCGCTCGATATCGGCTATGTGCTCGGCGGCATCATCGTGGTCGAGGAGATCTTCGCCTTGCCCGGGATCGGCCGCGCTCTGATCGTCGCCATCGAGGCGCGCGACCTGCCGGCGATCCAGGCTGGCGCCTTGATCATGGCCGGCACCTATGCGGTCGTGAATTTCGCGGCCGACATCACCTACGCGCTGATCGACAAGCGGATCCGCTATGACTGAGCTCATCCGCCGCCTGCTGCGCACCCCCCAAGGCGCCGTCGGCGCCGCGATCCTCGTGCTGCTTCTGGTCATCTGCCTGTTCGGCGCGCTCATCGCGCCGGAGGATCCCGAGAAGATGAACGTGCTCGCCCGCTTCAGGGCGCCGGACCTCAACAATTGGCTCGGCAGCGACCAGTTCGGTCGCGACACGCTGAGCCGTCTCCTCGTGGGGGCGCGCGGCACGGTGCCGCTTGCGCTGGCCGCGACCCTGCTCGGCACGCTGTCGGGCGCCGTGATCGGCACGGCCTCGGCCTATCTCGGAGGCCGCGCCGACGAGGCGATCATGCGCAGCATCGATGCGGTGATGGCGATACCAGGGCTATTGCTCACGCTCCTCGTCTCGAGCACCCTCGGCAAGGGGAGCCTGAACGCGATGCTCGCCATTGCGGTCGCCTTCGCGCCGGGCATGGCGCGGGTGACGCGCAGCGTCGCGCTCACGGTGCGCCGGCAGGACTATGTGAATGCCGCGATCGCCCGCGGCGAGGGTTCGGCCTGGATCGTGCTGCGCGAGATGCTGCCAAACGTGGCGGCGCCCGTGGTGATCGAGACGACGATCCGAGTTGCCTTCGCGGTCATGCTGTTTGCCACGCTGAGCTTCCTCGGGCTAGGCGCCCAGCCGCCGGCCTCCGAATGGGGGCTGATGGTGTCCGAGGCCCGCCGCTTCCTGCATCAGGCGCCTTGGATGATCGTGGCGCCGGGCGTCGCCATCGCGCTCACCGCCATCGGCTTCAATCTCCTGGGCGACGGCCTGCGCGACGCGCTGAACCCGAGGGACGAGCGATGAGCGCGCTCCTTTCGGTGAACGGCTACTCGCTCGATTACCGGACGCATCGTGGCACGCTGCGCGTGCTCGACAATGTGACGCTCGAGATCGCGCCTGGAGAGGTGCTCGGCCTTGTCGGTGAATCGGGCTCGGGCAAGTCGACGCTCGCCTATGCCATCATGCGCGACCTGCCGCGCAATGCGCGTGAGATCTCAGGCGAGATCAGCTTCGCGGGCGAAGACCTGCGGCGCCTCGATGCGCCGAGCCTTGCCAGGCTGCGCGGGCGGCGCGTCGGCATGGTGTTCCAGGATCCGAGCGCCTCCCTCAACCCGACCTTGACGCTCGGCAGCCAGCTCGCCGAGACGATCTCGCGGCATCGGGGTCTCGCGCGCGACGCGGCCTGGCGGGAAGGGGTGGAGGCGCTCGCCCGGGTCGAGCTCAACGCGCCCGATGCGATCATGCGCCGCTACCCGCATGAGGTCTCGGGCGGCGAGAAGCAGCGCGTCGTCATCGCGACCGCCTTCGCCTGCAAACCGGAGCTCGTCATCTTCGATGAGCCGACGACGGCGCTCGACGTGATCACGGGTGCGCGCATCCTCGATCTCTTCCGGAAGCTGCGCGCCGAGACCGGCGTCGCGGGCCTCTATATCTCGCACGACCTCGCGCTCGTTTCGCGCATCGCCGATCGGGTCGCGGTGATCAAGAGCGGCAAGATCGTCGAGACGGAACCCGCCGACACGATCTTCGCTGAGCCTCGCGCGGCCTACACACGGACGCTCGTCGACGCCGTGCCGCGCCCGCAGCGGCGGCTCGTCGCGGACCGGCCGGGCGAGCGCAAGCTGATCGATCTCGTCGGGGTGAGCGTCCGTTACGGCAGGCCGCGCCTCCTCGGCCGACAGGACACGTTCGGTGCCCGCAATGTCAGCCTCGACGTCAAGACCGGCGAGATCCTCGGCATCGTCGGAGAATCCGGCTCGGGCAAGTCGACGCTCGCGCGCGCCATGACCGGACTTGCGCGCTTCGATGGAGAGATCCGCTTCGGAGGGCAGCGCATCGCTGGGCCGGCCGAGATGGACAAGAGCTATCGCGCCGCGGTGCAGATCGTCTTCCAGCATCCGGACGCCTCCCTCAATCCGCGGCATCGCATCGGCGACATCCTGGCGCGGCCGCTCGCGCTTTACGGCGGGGCGCAGTCCGAGATTCCGCGGCTCCTCGAGCAGGTGAGGCTGCCGGCCTATTATGCGCAGCGTTATCCGCATCAGCTTTCCGGCGGCGAGAAGCAGCGTGTCGCCATTGCGCGGGCTTTTGCCGCGCGGCCGGCGCTCGTGATCTGCGACGAGGTGACGGCGGCGCTCGACGTGTCGGTGCAGGCCTCGGTGATCGAGCTACTGCTGGCGCTACGCCGCACCCATGGCACGGCCTATGCCTTCATCACCCATGACCTCAACCTCGTGCGCCAGATCGCCCACCGCATCGCGGTGATGCGGCGAAGCGTGCTCGTCGATTTGCGCGATGCTGACAGCATCGATGCCGCGGATGCCGATCCCTATACGCGCGAGCTGATCGCTGCCTGCCCGGTTCCAGTTGGAGAGGACGAACGCCCATGACACGAGATAAGCGCTCGATCGCAAAAGAGCTTCTCGCCCGCATCGATGAGAAGGCCTCGCTCGATTTCCTCAGCCGCATGGCGCGCCATAAGAGCTACAGCGAGACCGAGGGCGAGCGCGTCCTTGCGAATTTCATGGCGCAGGAGATGAAGAAGCTCGGCCTCGAGACCGAGCTCACACCCGTCGAGGGCGAGCGCGTTAACGCAATCGGCCGCAAGCGTGGTGCCGGCGGCGGAAAGAGCCTTCTCTTCAACGGGCATATCGACACGAACCCCGCGACGGAAGGATGGACGGTCGATCCCTGGGGCGGGAAGGTCGACGACAAATTCATCTACGGCATCGGCGTCTCGAACATGAAGGCCGGCGACGCTGCCTATTTCTGCGCCTTGCGCACCCTCATCGATGCCGGAGTGAAGCTGAGGGGCGATGTGATCTTGACCTTCGTGGTTGGCGAGCTGCAAGGCGGTGTCGGCACCCTCGCCTTCATCGATCAGGGGCTGCGCGCGGACTACTTCGTGAACTCGGAGCCGACCGACCTCACGGCGCTGACCATGCATGCGGCGGCCTTCACTTTCGTCATCGAGCTCCTCGGCAATACGCGCCATATGTCGAAGCGCGAGGAGGCCGTCGATGCGATCGCTGCCGCTTGCGACCTCATCCCGCGCCTCAATGCCATGACCTTCTCGGGAGCGCCTTCACCCGAGCATGCTGGCATCAACCGGGTGCATGTCGGTGTTGTGCATGGGGCGCTGGGCAAGGAGCTGCATGAATGGCGACCGCCGCAGGTCTCGGATTTCGTGCGCATAAAGGGATCGGGCCGTTATGCGCCAGGCCAGACGGAGGAGGGGGCATTGCGGGATCTGCGCGCCGCGCTCGATGCGCTGGAGCAGCGCTTCCCGGGCCTCAAGGCGACGCTGACCCCCGAGCACCAGCTCGGCCGTCCGGCGATGCCGTCATTCGAGGCGTCGCGCGAGAGCCGCATCGTCAAGGCGATCAACGCCGCCTATCGCGAGGTGCGCGGCACGGAGCAGCCGACAGGCGCGATCACCCCGCCCGGATTCTACGGCACGGATGCGGCGCATCTCTATCGCCGGGCCGGAATGGAAGGTGTCGTCTGCGGGCCTGGCGGGCGTTACAACACCATGCCGGATGAGCGGGTCGATATCGCCGACTATCTCGACATGATCCGCATTTATCTCCTGACGATCCTCGACATCTGCGAGATCGCCTGAGCATCGAGAGGGTCGCTTCAGTAGCCGAGACTCTTGCCAAATCGGGGGTCGTCCCGTGCGCACCGCAGCACGAAGTGATGCGATGCAGACACAGGACCCATCGCTTGAGTCCTTGCGCCCGGCGTGTGAGTCCCAGATCTGCGGCGCACCACTTCGTGCTGCGCCCAGTCCCGGGATGACCAAGTGGTGCCTTACTTCAGCGTCTTCATCTTGTCCGTGACGGCGTGCGTCCAGGCGCCGGTCGGCTCCTTGGTGATGACCGGGTCCGAGCCGCTCGCCAGGAGCTCCTTGACGGTGCGGGTGTAGTCTGCCTCGACCAGGGTGCCGTCGGTGCCGGCGGTGAGTTTGTTGATCTCACCCATCATGCGCACCTGGTGCTTCTCGGTCTGGGCGCCGGTGGAGTCGTTCTCGAGCACGATCTTCGCAGCCTCCGTCGGGTGCTCGCGGGCCCATTCCCAGCCCTTCTCTGAAGCCTTCACGAAGCGCGCCAGCTTCTCGACGAAGGCCGGGTCCTTGAGCTTGTCCTCCATGGCGTAGAGCCCGTCCTCCATGGTGGCGACGCCCTGGTCCTCATATTTGAAGACGACGAGCTTGTCGGCCGGGATGCCGCCGTCGATGACCTGCCAATATTCATTATAGGTCATGGTCGAGATGCAGTCGGCCTGCTTCTGCAGCAGCGGATCGACGTTGAAGCCCTGCTTCAGCACCTTCACGCCGCCCGCCGAGCCGTCGGTCTTGAGGCCGAGCTTCGACATCCAGGCAAGGAAGGGGTATTCATTGCCGGCAAACCAGACGCCGAGCGTCTTGTTCTTGAAATCGGTCGGCGACTTGATGCCAGTATCGGCGCGGCAGGTGAGCTCCATGCCTGAGCGTTTGAAAGGCTGCGCGATATTGACGAGCGCCACGCCCTTCTCGCGCGAGGCGAGAGCCGACGGCATCCAGTCGATGACGACATCAGCGCCGCCGCCCGCGATCACCTGGGGCGGGGCGACATCGGGGCCGCCCGGCTTGATCGTCACATCGAGCCCGGCTTCCTTGTAGAAGCCCTTATCCTTGGCGACGTAGTAGCCGGCGAACTGGGCTTGCGTCACCCATTTGAGCTGCAGCGTCACCTTGTCGGCCGCCTGCGCCGTCGTGATGGCCGCGAGGCTCACCGCCGCCGCGAGACCGAGTGCGAGTTTTCTCATCTTTTCCTCTCTCCCTTGTTGCGGCGTCCCAACGCCGAGTTCTGCGATTTCCCGCCTCATGCCCGCTGACGGTAGGAAGGATGCCAGAACGTCGCCTTGCGCTCGATAAGCGCGATCAGCCCGTAGAATGCCGATCCGAACAGGGCAGCGACCAGGATTGTCGCCCACACCATGTCGATATTCATCCGCCCCACCTCGGCATTGATGCGAAATCCCATGCC
>Ga0318562_10001635_pt1 | contig 10162 bp, 10 predicted proteins | sample GRESIP066b5f18_FD_203688 | JGI IMG/M metagenome (GOLD analysis project Ga0318562, IMG submission 203688) | Tropical soil microbial communities from Luquillo Experimental Forest, Puerto Rico - GRE.SIPMG.066b5f18 | ecosystem: Environmental > Terrestrial > Soil > Tropical forest > Bulk soil...
GACGGCTGGGGCTGCGGGTGGTGCTCCACACTCCGGCGCTGGACAAGGAGAAGTGGACCCGGCGACTGCTGGCCCTGGTGCACGAGCACGGGCCGGCGGCCTCGCGGGTGCTGGTGGACCACGCCAACGCCCGGACGGTTCCGCTGATCCTCGCCCGCGGGCACTGGGCGGGGCTGACGGTCCAGGTGGGAGAGCTCACCGCCGATCGAACGGTCCAGCTGGTGCGCCGGGTGGGCAGCCGCCGCCTGCTCCTGGGGAGTGATGCCGGAGACCGCCCGGGAGATCTCCTCGGTCTTCCGCGGGCGCTGCACCTGCTCGAGCGGGCAGGACTGGGGGCGTCGCTGGTGGCGCGGATGGCGCACGGAAACGCACGCCGTTTCCTCGGGGTCGAATGATCGCGCTGGAGAGGGCTCAGTGAACCGCGGCGGTCAGCGCCTCGGCCGACTCGAGAGGCAACGACAGCCCGGTCTCGTCGCGCCGCAGAGGGGCATCGACGCCGGTGGTGAACTCCGCCGCGTCGAGGAGACGCTGCGTCCGCTCGTCGAGCTCCACCGCCACCAGCAGGGCGATCCCGCTCGGACGACCGTCGGAGACGACCGGGCACTGCTGGTAGCGCGCCCACCGGCCGTCGCCCAGCTTGACCAGCTCTCCGACATCCGCCACGGGCCACCTCCGTTGCAGCGCGTCGTCAGACTGTAAGCAGCAGTGGGACGGCGAGGCAACTCCTTCCGGTAAATCCAGCGTAAGCGCCTGGAATGACTGGAAGTGGCGTTTACCTGAATGCGGGCTCCTGGCAGGCTCGGGCCGGGGGACGGTCAAGCTGTCAACGGTGAATCCTGTGAAAAGGTCAGCCCTTGGGGCGGATCTCCACGCCGACCAGCTCCTCGAAGGTGGTGATCACCGCCCCGATGTCCTCGTCGCCTTTTCCGGCCGCGCGCGCCAGCTGGTAGCACTCGCGGATCGCGGCGGTGGCCGGGGTGGGGACGCGCAGCGCGCTGGCCACGTCGAGGAAGAGGCCCAGGTCCTTGTGCATCAGGTCGATGGCGAAGTGGGTCTCGAAGTCGCGGCGGAGCAGCGCCTGGCCCTTGAACTCGAAGTACGGCGAGCGGTAGCCCGAGGACTGGATCACCTCGAGCAGCTTCGTCGGATCGACGCCGGCCTTGGCGGCGAGGAGCATCCCCTCCCCGAACGCCTGGAGCATCGCCGCGATCAGGGCGTTGCCGGCCAGCTTCACCTGGCTCCCCGCACCCACCGGCCCGCAGTGCACCCACTTCTCGCCCACTGCCTTGAAGATCGGCTCGGCGCGGCCTGCCGCCTCGGGCGTGGCGCCGAACATGATCAGCAGGGTCCCCTTCTCCGCTCCGTTCTTGCTTCCGGTCACCGGGGCCTCGACGAAGTCGATGCCCTTGCTCCGGGCCCGGGACTCGATGCTCCGCGCCTGATCGGGCCCGATGGTGCTGAAGTCCACCAGGAGCTGGCCCTTCCTCGCGGTGGAGAAGAGGCCCTCCGGTCCCTCGAGCACCGACTCCAGCGCGGCGGGGGTGGAGACGCAGGTGCAGGCCGCATCGACCTCGGACATCACCTGCGCCGGGGTGTCGGCCACCTTCACCCCCAGCGGGCGCAGCGGCGCAGCCTTGGAAGCGGTGCGATTCCACACCGTGACCTGGAAGCCCTTGGTGGCGAGGTTCTTCGCCATCCGCACGCCCATCAACCCGAGCCCGAGAAACCCCACCCGCTGGATGCTGGCCATCTGTCCGCTCCTCCTTCGGCCAGCCACCTTGGGGTGGCCGGCGCCCGAGGTCTCCCTTAAGGTCAGGGCGATGAAGTTTCCAAGCCTCCTCGAGCCGATGCGTCAACGGCTCGCCGCGCAGCTCGCCCCGGCCGACCAGGCCGAGCGGCTGCTGGCGGAGACCTTCCGCACCCTGGGTGCGCTCTGCACCCGTCTGGCGGACCTGGTGGAATCCCAGCGCCTTGCCCGGGCCGGGTACCGCGACCAGGGGAGGTTCCTGGAGCGCCTGGACCGCCCGGCTCCGCCGCCCTCCGACCCGGGCCCGGGCCGCTGAACGGCTCGTCCGGGAAGATCCCCGCCCCCGTTCGACTCTCGGCTGGACACACAGCCAGGGGCGAGTGCGAGCGATGGGTCTGGGACTCGAGGAGCGGGCGCAGGCGAACGTGCGGATCCGTCGGGCGATGGCGCGGGGCAACCGCCACCGCGCGCTTTCCCTGCTGATGGAGGCCTACGGCACACCGCTCTTCGCGGTCTGTCTCCGTTACGTCAACGACCGCCCTCTGGCCGAGGACGTGCACCAGACCTGCTTCGTCCAGGCCTTCGAGTCGCTGGAGCGGGTGCTGGAGCGGGACTCGGTCGCCGCCTGGCTGATGGCCATTGCCCGGAATCGCTGCCTGGATGCGCTGAAGATCCTCCGCCGCCGCCGGCGCTGGCAGGTGTCTCACGGCGTCCTCCCCGAGGCGCACGATGGCGGCTCCAGCGCCGAGGAGGCCCTGCACCAGCGCGAGCTCCTCCAGAAGCTCCGCCAGGCGGTGGCCGACCTCTCCGAGGAGACCCGGCGGGCGGTGGAGCTGCGCTACAGCGAGGCCCTCTCCTACGAGCAGATGGCGGTGCTCTGCGCCGCAAGGCCGGGCACGCTCCAGATGCGCGTCGCCCGGGCGATGCCGGTCCTCCGCCGCTCGCTCCAGGCCCAGGGCATCACCCGCGCCTGAGCCCTGCTCCCCGCCGTCTCGAGCGGAGCCCTACGACTTGAGGACCCCGGCCAGCCAGCGCCGGGTGGCCTCGTTGGCATCCTTCGCCGCGTCGGGGTTGTACGAGCCGCCGCTGGGATTGGCGAAGGCGTGGTCGGCGTCGTAGCTGCGGAACTCGTGCTTGATGCCGGCGTCCTTGAGCGCGGTGTCGAATCCCGCCACCCGCTCGGGGGTGATCCACCCGTCCTTCTTCGCCCAGATGCCGAGGATGGGGCCCTTGAGCTTCTTCAGCCGGTCGACGTCGGTGACTGGCAGCCCGTAGTACATGACCGTCGCCGAGACCTTATCGGCGTTGGCCAGCGAGGCGTTCAGGCTCTCCCCGCCGCCCATGCACCAGCCGATGGTGGCGATCTTCTTCCCCGGCGCGTTCTTGGCCAGCCAGTCGATCCCCGCCGTCTCCACCGCCGTGGAGTGGGCGTTGTCGAGCGCCTTCATCAGCTCTCCGGCCTCCTCCTTGGTGGCGGCGACCTTTCCGTCATAGAGGTCCACCGCCAGCGCCAGGTAGCCCTGGGCGGCCTGCTTGTCGGCATCGGCCTTGACCCACCCGTTGAGCCCCCACCATTCGTGGACCAGGAGGATCGCGCCCCTCGGCGTGCCCTTCGGCCGCGACACGTACGCCGCCGCCGTCTTCCCGCCGGCGAGGGTGAGCTGGATCATCTTTCCCTTCGCTGGCGGCGGCTTGGGATCCACCGGGTGCTTCTGGTGCGCCGGCACGTTCGAGTCGGCGTCGGAATCGGGCGACGGCGCGGCGAAGGCCAGCCCCGAGGCCAGCAGGACCCACCACTGCACGGCGCGAGCAGACACCACGGCGACCTCCTGCGATGCGGAAGAGCCCGTCGTTCCTAGCATCCTTCTTCCGGCCAGGGAGGGTTGCCGAGGGGCGGGGGTGCTGACCATCTTCCAGCGGCCGACAGAGGCAACTCCATGTCCTTCGTCCTGGTGGTCGACGACGACGCGAGCCATCGCACGCTGATCTGCGACCTGCTGGAGGAGATGGGGTACGCCACGCGGGCCGCGGCCGACGGGCGAGCCGCCCTGGAGCTGCTCGAGGAGCGGATACCCCTGGCGGTGCTCCTCGACCTGAAGATGCCGGTGATGAGCGGGTGGTCGGTCCTCGAGGCGCTCCGCACGCTCCCCCGCGCCCGCGGACTGCCGATCCTGATCATCTCCGCCTACGGTTTCGAGTGGGAGGCCGAGCTGGTGGGAGCCAGCGGCTACATCAACAAGCCGGTGGACCTCAACCGGGTGCGGGAGACGGTCCTCCGCATCGTCGGGCCCCCACCGCTCCTCCGGGTGGTGCACTGATCCGAGATCAGTGGTGCTCGGTCACGCCGTGTGCTCCGTGCCCGCCCTCGGGAGGAGCCTCCATCGCCATGTTCCACGGCTCCACCGGGAGGTTGGGGCCGGACATCCAGGTCACCAGGGCGTATCCGGTCTGAGGAGCGGTGTTCTCCCCGTATCCCCAGCCCTCCACCTGACCCATTAGGGAGGGCACCGGCCGGGCCTGGGTGGTCAACGGGGAGGTGGTGCCCTGCAGCGTGCCCCGCACCTCGACGCCCGGCGGGGGAATGGCGTGCAACCCGTAGGCGGTGCTGATCGACACCGGCGGAAGCATCCCGGCGTTGCCGAGGCTGGTGGGGTCGGGGGTGTCGGAGAGCGGCCCGTGGGAATGGTTGCAACCCACCAGGGCGAGCACGGCAAGGGGAACCAGACCGGGGAGGCGCATGGGCGGCAAGCTCGGGCTTCTAGCCGACCCCGGGCAGCGGAGAGAACAACAAACGGCCAGGGCAAGGCCCCCCGGGATTAGAGGACCTGCCCTGGCCGCCGAGGCCCTCAAGAGAGGACCTGTTCACGGCCCAGGTGAGGCTCGCTACTTGGCAGTCGAGTCCGAGCTGGAGCCCTCGGTCTTCTTGCCCTTCTTGCCGTGGCTCCCGGTTCCGGCATCTCCCGACCCGCCATAGGCGGAATCGGTGCCGCTCGACTGGCTCGAGCGCTCCATCTTCTCCGGCGCCGGGCCGGGCTGCGCCGGGTCGGTGCTGCTCGGTTTGGGGTAACCGCTCCGCGAGTCGGTGCTGTTGGGCGTCCCCGTCGGTGGAGGGGTGGGGCTGGTTGTTGACTGGGCCAGAGCCACGCCACCCACCAGGGTCGCTGCCAGGGCCAGCTTCCGGATCGTCTCTTTCATCGTCGATGGTCTCCTACAGGCCCCGTCGCACCCATGCGCGGGGACCCTGCTCATCGCCGAGGGTGGGGTGCGTCCCTGGCCGGAACCACTGGCCCGGCGGCCCAGAAAAACTCACAGGCCGGCCCGACCGCGCACCGACCCGGCGACCTTCGTGGCAGAAGTCGATCCGGCCGTGCAGGTCTTCCACTCCGACCAGTACCGGGTGCCGCTCCCTCCGGGCCATCGCTTCCCGATGGGCAAGTACCGGCAGCTCCGCGAGGCGTTGCTCGCTCGAGGGCTGGTCCGGCCCGAGGAGCTGGTGCCCGCGCAGCCGGCGCCGGTGGAGGAGCTGCTCCGCGTCCACAGCACGCGCTGGGTCGAGGCCGTGCTCGGCGGGCAGCTCTCCGACGCCGAGGTCCGGCGGCTGGGCTTCCCCTGGAGCGAGGAGCTGGCGGTCCGCTCGCGGGCAGCAGTGGGCGGCACCTGCGCTGCGGCGGAGCGTGCGGTGGAGGACGGAGTGGGGGCGAACCTCGCCGGGGGCACCCACCACGCCTTCGCCGATCACGGCGAGGGCTACTGTGTCTTCAACGACATCGCGGTCAGCATCCGTTCGCTCCAGGCCCGGGGACGCATCGAGCGCGCGCTGGTGATCGACCTCGACGTCCACCAGGGCAACGGCACGGCGGCGATCTTCGCCGAGGACCCCCGGGTGTACACGATGAGTCTCCACGGCGAACACAACTTTCCCTTTCGCAAGCAGCACTCGACGCTCGACGTGGGCCTCCCCGACGGCACCGGCGACGAGGTGTATCTCGACGTGCTGGTGCGCCACCTGCCGCACGTCATCGCCGCGGCCCGGCCGGACTTGGTCTACTACCAGGCCGGGGTCGACCCGCTGGCCTCGGACACGCTGGGACGCCTCGGGCTGTCGCACGATGGCCTGCACGCCCGCGATGCCTTCGTCTTCGAGGGTGTTCGACGCGCTGGGCTACCGCTGGTCTTGACCCTGGGTGGCGGATACGCCCGACCGCTCGAGGCGTCGGTGGAGGCGCACATCGGCACCTATCGGGCTCTGCGGGAGACCTTCGAGTAGGCTTTCGCCCTCGCCCCCGCTCGATGGCAGCGCTCGACCCCGACGTCCTGGCCACGCTCTACGACGAGAGCCCCGAACCCGTGCTGGTCTTCGCGCCGCGCTGGCGCGATCAGCGCGTGGTCGACTTCCATTACCGCTACGTGAATCCTGCTGCGGCGCGGATCATCGGCCGGCAACCACAAGAAAGGGTGGGACAGAGCCTGCGGGCCACCGCCCCCGACGCGGAGCGCTCGGGGATGCTCGCCCGGTACATCCGGACGATGGAGAGCGGCGAGCCCACCGACGCCCTGATCCACTACGACGACGGGCGCATCGGCGGATGGTTCCGCATTCACGCCAGTCGGGCCGGCGAGGCGCTCCTGGTCCACTTCCGCGACGTCACCGCCGAGAAGCGGGCGGAGCTGGCCCTGCGCGACAGCGAGGCCGAGCGCGGCCGGACCGAGGTGCGCCGGCTGGCCCTGGAGGCACTGCTGGAGCACGTCCCGGCGCAGGTGGCGTACCTCCGCGGTCCGGACCTGACCTACGAGTTCGTCAACGCCCGCTACCGCCAGAGCCACGGGCACCGGGAATTCCTGGGGCGGACGGTGGCCGAGGTCCTCCCCCACTGGAGGAACGACCCGCTCGTCCGCTCGATGCAGGAGGTGCTCCGCACCGGCGAGGCCTTCTACGACCCGGAGCACCCGCTCCTCCTCGAGGCGGAGGGGAGGCTGGGGCGGCGGTGGTTCAGCATCGCCTACCTTCCGGTGCCGGCGGCGGATGGAAGCATGGAGGGGGTCATCTCCTTCAGCACCGAGGTGACCGAGCAGGTCGCCGCCCGGACCCGCAGCGACGCGCTGGCGCGAGAGAAGGTGACCCTCGCCGAGGAGCTGGAAGCCGAGCGGCGGCGGCTAGAGCTGAGCGAGGAGCGCTTCCGCTCCATGGTCGAGACCCACGCCGACATCGTCTGGGTCTCCGACTTCCGCGGCTCGGTGAAGCATCCGCCGCAGAGCTGGTCCTCGCTGACCGGTCGCACCGTCGAGGAGCTCCAAGACTTGGGGTGGATGGACACCCTGCATCCCGCCGACCTCGGCCGGGCTCTGGACGTGGTGCAGCGGGCGGTGCGGAGCCGGCAGCGCTTCGAGGTGGAGTACCGGATCTGCAAGGCCGACGGGAACGTCGCCACGGTGGTCTCCCGGGGCATTCCCCTCCTCCGTCCCGACGGGCAGATCCGGGAGATCGTCGGGACCACGGTCGACGTCTCCACCCGGCGCCGTGAGGAAGAGGCGCTGCGGCTGCTCTCCACCGGCGCAGCGCGGCTCACCGGGACGCTGGACTACCAGGCCACGCTGAAGGCGGTGGCGGAGATGGCCATCCCAGAGCTGGCCGACCTCACCATCGTCGACGTCTTCGACGACTCGGGAACCCTTCGCCGGGTCCAGGTGGCTGGGAACATCGAGGAGGACCTCCTGGAGGGCTTCCGGCGTTTGCCCCCGCGGAACGACCCCGACTCCCCGGTGCTCGCCGCCCTCACCGGGAGGAAGACGGTGCTCCGCGAGCGTCCCTCTCGCGACGTGGCGATCGAGCTCCAGGGCGATCCGGAGCGACTCCGGGTCTTCCACCGGATCAGCCCCACCTCGCTGGCCTGCGCTCCGCTCACTGCCCGCGGTCGCACCTTGGGAGTGATCAGCTTCATGACCGTGAGGAGCGGACGGCGCTTCGACGCTCTCGACCTCGGTCTGGTGGAGGAGCTGGCCCGGCGCGCGGCGCTGGCGCTGGACAACGCCGAGCTCTACCGGCGGGCGGAGGAGGCCAACCGGGCCAAGGACGAGTTCCTGGCCACGGTGAGCCACGAGCTGCGGACCCCGCTGGCCTCGATCCTCGGCTGGTCGCAGCTGCTCCGCACTGGAGAGCTGACCCCGGACAAGCAGCAGAAGGCGCTGGAGACGCTGGAGCGCAACGCTCGGGCGCAGACCCGACTGGTGGAGGACCTCCTCGACGTCAGCCGCATCGTCTCGGGGAACACGCGGCTCGCCCTGGAGACCACCGATCTGGCCAAGGTGGTGGAGTCGGCGCTGGAATCGGTGCGCCCTGCCGCAGAGGCCCGCGGGGTTCGCCTCGCCGCGGCGCTGGAGTCGTGCGTCCTCACCGGCGACCCGGAACGGCTGCACCAGATCCTCTGGAATCTGCTCTCCAACGCCATCAAGTTCACGCCCCGCGGCGGCCGGGTCTCGGTGGCGCTCTGCGCGGCCGACGGCTGGGCGGAGCTGGAGGTGGCTGATACCGGCCAGGGCATCCGCGCCGACTTCCTGAGGCACGTCTTCGAGCGCTTCCGCCAGGCAGATGCCACCGCCACCCGCAGCCACGGCGGGCTGGGGCTGGGGCTGGCCATCGTCCGCCACCTAGTCGAGCTCCACGGAGGAACGGTGGGAGCGAGCAGCGAGGGTGAGGGGAAGGGAGCCAGCTTCCACGTCCGGCTCCCGCTGGCCCTGCCGCTGGCGCTCGAGCATCCCAAGTCGGTGGGCCTTCCCGGGCGGCGGGTCGACCTGGCCGGGCTCCGGGTGCTGGTGGTCGACGACGAACCCGACACCCGGGAGATGCTGATCTCCACCCTCGAGGCCGCCTCCGCCGAGGTGATGGGAGCGGCCGATGCCGAGGAGGCACTGGCTCTGCTGATCTCCGCGCCGCCCGACGTCATCGTCTCCGACCTGGCGATGCCGCGGATGGGTGGCATCGACCTGGTGCGTGAGCTGCGGCGGATGCAGCCCGACGCCGGCGGCCGGACCCCGGCGGTGGCCCTCAGCGCTCACGCCCGGAGCGAGGATCGTGCGCTGGCACTGGAGTCCGGGTTCCAGGAATACCTGACCAAGCCAGTGGAGCCGGAAACGTTGCTCGCTGCTGTCGCGGCCCTCGCCGGCCCACGCGCTGCCGCCTGAGCCTGGACGCGAGCGGGTCAGGGAACTGCGGTACCCTGCCGGTCCAGTTCCGTGCAGCCCCCGGTCCTGGCCAGCGACGTCGGCACGTCGTCCCCGGCGCGGCTTCGTTCCGCGCTTGCCCGTGCGCAGGCGCTGTTCGAGGCCACGCCCGACGGCGTCCTGGTGGTCTCTCCCGACGGCCGGGTGGCCGCGGTCAACCCCGCCTTCTGTCGGATGTTCGGCCTGGGCACCGGACCCTCCGAGGTGGTGGGCCTCGAGTTGCAGCAGCTCTGGGAGCGCTTCCACGCTCTGTTCGTCGACACCGCGGCCTTCGAGCTCAGGGCCAGAGAAGCGATGGGCGCCGCAGGCGTGGGACGGCGCCAGAGCTGGCCGCTCACCGACGGGCGCTTCCTGGAATTCGAGGTCGTTCCAGTCGGGGACGAGGGCTCGGCCCCGGAGCTGCTCTGGCTGTGGCGGGACGCCACCGACCAGGCGCGCCTCCGGGCGGTGGAGGCGCTGGTCCGTCCGGTGGAGCAGAACCTCTCCTTCCTCGACGAGCTCACCGGTCTCTTCAACCGGCGCGGCTTCCTCGGGCACGCCCGGCCGCAGCTCGATGCCGCGGCACGGCTCCACCGCCCGATGCTGCTGATCTTCGTCGACCTCGACGGGCTGAAGCCGATCAACGACCGGCTGGGGCATGCCGCCGGGGACCAGGCACTGGTCGACACCGCGGCGGTGCTCAGGTCCACCTTCCGCGAGCGGGACATCATCGCCCGGCTCGGCGGGGACGAGTTCGTGGTGCTGGTCACCGACGCCTCGCTGGTCAACCCCGACGGGCTGCTGGCCCGGCTCGATTTCCGGGTCCAGGCGATGAACGACCGTCCGGGCCGCCCGTTCGTCCTGGCCTTCAGCACCGGGGTGTCGCGGTTCGATCCAGGCTCGCCGGAGACACTGGAAGAGCTCCTCTCCCAGGCCGACCGGCGGATGTACCGGGAGAAGCGACGCCGCAAGCTGGGCGAGGCGCACTGAGACGGTATCCGCGGCCTCCCGGAAGGCACGGGGGGCGTGGCTCGGCGAGCGAGGGGAGACCGCCGAGCAACCAGAGCGCGGTTGGCCGGCCCGACCTCAGGCCTTGGCCAGCTGCCTCAGCACGAAGGGGAGAATTCCCCCGTTCCGGTAGTAATCGAGCTCGTTGGGGGTGTCGATCCGGCAGGTGACGGTGAACTCCTTCGTCCCCTGCTCCGAGGTGACCTTCAC
>Ga0318562_10001637_pt1 | contig 10158 bp, 9 predicted proteins | sample GRESIP066b5f18_FD_203688 | JGI IMG/M metagenome (GOLD analysis project Ga0318562, IMG submission 203688) | Tropical soil microbial communities from Luquillo Experimental Forest, Puerto Rico - GRE.SIPMG.066b5f18 | ecosystem: Environmental > Terrestrial > Soil > Tropical forest > Bulk soil...
ATAGCGAATTAGCGAATAGCGAATAGAATTTCGCGCTTGGCGCTGACGTGCCGAGGGGCGGCGGCCAAGCTGTTTCTATTCGCTATTCGCTATTCGCTATTTCGCTTTCGCCTCTCAAGGTGCCGCCGCCTTGATCGCCAAGGCGTGAAGCCCGCCGGCGAATTCGGTGGCGAGCGCCTCGTTGATCATGCGATGGGCATCGACGCGGGTCTTGCCGCGGAAGGCCTCTGCGACAATCTGTACGCGGAAATGGGTTTCGCCCTCGGGCCGCGCTCCCGCATGGCCCTTGTGGCGGCTGGACTCGTCGATTACCTGAAGCTCTGCGGGCGCAAAAGCCTCGGTTAACCGAGCTCTGATCCTATCAGCGGCGCTCATTCTGCCCTCGTTCAGGCGCGATCGCTTAACAGCGTGCCTTGTCGCCCGGTGGTGTCCCGACCATAATCGCGATGATGAACTTGAACTCGAAATATTTCGACCGCATCCGCATCAACCCGGATGGCGACGTCAAGACCGCCGATGCGCCGGCCTGCGAGTGGCAGGGCTGCGCCAATACGGGCGGCTATCGCGCGCCGAAGGGCCGGCAGCAGGAGGGTGAGTATTTTCACTTCTGCCTCGATCACGTCCGTGAATACAACAAGTCGTACAACTACTTCGCTGGCATGGGCGATGACGATATCATCGCCTATCAGCGCGCCGCCGCTACCGGGCACCGGCCGACCTGGTCGATGGGGGTGCGGCAGGCGAATGGGCGAATGGCGGACCGCCAAGCTTGGGCGGAAGCCTATGACGACCCCTTCGGGATTTTCGGCGGGACCTACCGTCGCAGCGAGGCCGAACCGGAACGCCGGCCGCTCAAGAACCTCGAACGACGCTCCTTTGCGGCGCTCAACCTCGAGGGCTCAGAGAGCGGCAGCGAGATCAAGGCGCGCTACAAGGAGCTGGTGAAGCGACTTCACCCCGATGCCAATGGCGGCGATCGGAGCTCGGAGGATCGGCTCCGACAGATCATCCAGGCCTATCACTACCTTCGTTCCGCCGGTTTCTGCTAAGACGGCGGCCAGGAAGTACAAAGGCGCGCCCTCGCGCCGCTTCGAGGACATCAATGAACGACATTGCCCTGGAACGGGCGCCCGTGCCCGACATGAAGATTTCCGTGCGCCAGGTTTTTGGGATCGACAGCGATCTCGAGGTGCCGGCGTATTCCGAGCCTGATGAGCACGTTCCCGATCTCGACAACGACTACCGCTTCGACCGTGACACCACGCTCGCCATCCTTGCCGGCTTCGCGCGCAACCGCCGCGTGCTCGTCGCCGGCTATCACGGCACCGGCAAGTCGACCCATATCGAGCAGGTCGCCGCTCGCCTGAACTGGCCGTGTGTGCGGGTCAATCTCGACAGCCATATCAGCCGTATCGACCTGATCGGCCGCGACGCGATCGTTATCAGGGACGGGCTGCAGGTCACCGAGTTTCGCGACGGCATCCTGCCCTGGGCCCTCCAGCACAATGTCGCCCTCTGCTTCGACGAATACGATGCCGGCCGGCCGGACGTGATGTTCGTCATCCAGCGCGTCCTCGAGGTCTCGGGCAAGCTCACCCTCCTCGATCAGAACAAGGTGATCCGGCCGCACCCCGCCTTTCGGCTGTTCGCTACCGCCAACACGATCGGGCTCGGCGACACTTCCGGCCTCTATCACGGGACTCAGCAGATCAACCAGGGGCAGATGGACCGCTGGTCGATCGTCACCACGCTCAACTACCTGCCGCACGACAAGGAAGTCGACATCGTCGCCGCCAAGGCAACGCACTATCGCGATCCGGCGGGCCGAGCGATCATCGCCAAGATGGTCCGGGTCGCCGATATGACACGGAACGCCTTCATCAACGGCGATCTGTCGACGGTGATGAGCCCGCGTACGGTCATCACCTGGGCGGAAAACGCCGAGATTTTTGGCGACATCGGCTTCGCCTTCCGGGTCACCTTCGTCAACAAATGCGACGAGACCGAACGAGCCTTGGTTGCCGAGTTCTACCAGCGGTCCTTCAACGAGGAGCTGCCACAGTCAACGGCCAATGTGGTGATGACCTGAGCAAAGAGACGGTCAACGGCCACCTTCGAGCGCGGAAATTCGCTTTTCCAGAGAATCGAGTTTTTCCAACCGCTTTTCGAGCGTCTCGAGTCGCTCCTCCACTTCGGCGGCGGCCTAGCGGCCGAGCACGCTCTCGCCGTTCACGGCTTGCCGGAGATTGTCAATTCGAGATCGCAGATCGTCGCTTTTGCGATCGGCGACCTCGAAACGCTTGTCGAAGCGCTGTTCCAGCGAGTTGATGGCGTCCCGAATGTCGCGGAGAATTCGCAATGTCTGGTTTTCTGGATCGGCCATGAGCAACTCCGGGAAGCCAAATATAGGATTTATCCGTATCCAAATAAAGCAAGGCAGTATCGTCATTTCAGTTGAACCATGACCTCCAACTCAAAGCCGCCACCGCAAACCAAGGAATCGCCGACCGAGCCGTTCAAGCGTGCCGTTGCCGGTTGCATGCGCGCGATCGCTGGCACCGCTGATCTCGAGGTCAGCTATGCCGCCGACCGACCGCTCCTCTCGGGCCACAAGGCGCGGCTCCCCGAACCGCCGCGCAAGCTCACCACCCGCGACGTCGCGATCACCCGCGGCATCGGCGACTCGATTGCGCTGCGCCTCGCCTGCCACGACCCGGCGGTGCACCGCGCTCATCAGCCGGAGGGCAAGAATGCCCGCGCCGTCTTCGACGCGGTCGAGCAGGCGCGTGTCGAGGCAGTCGGCGCTCGCCGCATGGGCGGCGTCGCCCGCAACCTCGCCGCCATGCTCGAGGATCGCTACCACCGCGGCAACTACCATGAGGTGACGGACCGCGCCGACGCCCCGCTCGAGGACGCAGTCGCGCTGATGGTGCGCGAGCGGCTGACCGGCGATGTGCCACCGGTATCGAGCCGCAAGGTCGTCGAGCTCTGGCGCGACTGGATCGAGGAGCGCGCCGGCGGCGACCTCGCCCGGCTGAGCGAATCGCTCGATGATCAGGCCCGTTTCGCCGGGACTGTGCGCGATCTTCTCGTCTCTCTGGAAATGGGCGACGAGCTCGGCAACGAAGGCGGCGAAGAGGACGACCAGTCGGACGATTCCGGCGAAGGCGAAGAGGACCAGGGCGCAGCCGAGTCGGGCGAGAGCGCCGATGCCGCCAGTCCCGAGGACGTCGAAGCCAGCGCCGAGGACAGCGACGCCGGCGAAGGCGAGACTACCGAGACCGATGCCGACGAGCTGGTCGACGATTCCGAGATGTCGGACGCGCGCGATACTGGCGAGGCTCGTCGTGCCGACGCGCCGTTCTCCAACCTGCCGCCGGTCATCGACTATCACCCCTTCACCATGCGCTTCGACGAGACGGTGAAGGCCGAGGAGCTTTGCGACGTCGCCGAGCTCGACCGGTTGCGCTCCTATCTCGACAAGCAGCTCGCCCATCTCGGCAGCGCAGTCAGCCGGCTCGCCAACCGTCTGCAGCGACGGTTGATGGCGCAGCAGAACCGCGGCTGGGATTTCGACCTCGAGGAGGGGCTGATCGATGCGGCGCGGCTCTCCCGCGTCATCATCGACCCCATGCATCCGCTCTCCTTCAAGGCCGAGCGCGACACCGAGTTCCGCGACACCATCGTCACCCTTCTCCTCGACAATTCGGGCTCGATGCGCGGCCGGCCGATCACCGTCGCGGCGACCTGCGCCGACATCCTCGCCCGCACGCTCGAGCGCTGCGGCGTCAAGGTCGAGATCCTTGGCTTCACCACGCGTGCCTGGAAGGGCGGACAGTCGCGCGAGGCTTGGCTGCAATCAGGCAAGCCGGGCAACCCGGGACGGCTCAACGACCTTCGCCACATCATCTACAAGTCAGCCGACGCGCCCTGGCGGCGGGCACGCCGCAATCTCGGCCTGATGATGCGCGAGGGCCTCCTCAAGGAGAACATCGACGGCGAGGCGCTTGCCTGGGCGCACGGCCGTCTGGTCGGCCGGCCGGAGCAGCGCAAGATCCTGATGATGATCTCCGACGGCGCGCCGGTCGACGATTCGACGTTGTCGGTCAACCCCGGCAACTATCTTGAGCGTCATCTCCGCTACGTCATCGAGGAGATCGAGACGCGATCGTCGGTCGAGCTGATCGCCATCGGCATCGGCCACGACGTCACGCGCTATTACCGGCGCGCCGTTACAATCGTCGATGCCGAGGAGCTCGCCGGCGCGATGACCGAGAAGCTCGCCGAGCTTTTTTCGGAGGAAGCCAACGCGAATCCACCGCCAGTTGTGCGGCGGGCCGCAGGACTGAGATGACGATTCGTGTAGAAAGTCCGAGCCAAACTTCCGGCTTACGCCGTGGCCGTGAGCCGGCTAAATCAACCCGGCTCCATCCCGGCCTGCCGTTGGCAGACCGTCTTTAGCTTGCCACAGCCGGCGCGCTGGCTTCCAGCTTCTTGGCGATGGTGCGCTTCAAGCGGCGCGCCCGGGCGGAAAGCTCGACGTCGCGGGCCTTCATCAGGAACGCGTCGATGCCGCCGCGATGCTCGACCGAGCGGAGCGCGTGGGCGCTGATCCGGAGGTGCACCTTCTGACCGAGGGCGTCGCTGATCAGCGTCACCTCGCTGAGGTTCGGCAGAAACCGCCGGCGTGTCTTGTTGTTCGCATGGCTGACGCTGTTGCCGGCTTGCACGGCCTTGCCGGTCAGCTCACATCGCCGGGCCATCTCACGAATTCCTTGCTTCTTTGTAGGTTCAGCCAAGTGCGGTTTTACCTGCCCGGCGCCGGTCCAAAAGACCGATGACACCAGAAAAGGCCGCACTCCTATAGTGAGGCGTTCCGGCAGCGTCAAGTATTGCGCCGCCATCATTCGGCATCGGCGGCCGGCCCGGCGAGGGTAACCATGCCGCGATTTTGCCGTACCGATTGCGAATCAATTAACCGAGCTTCATGACGACGTCGCCGACGGACTGCCTGCCCCGCCGGCAAACATGGCACGGTGGGAAGCGATGCGCGTTTCACGAACCCCCGCTTTCATTGCTGGGCTGTTCGGCATCGGCGCCTTGGCGATTCTCGCCAGCGCGGCTGCCGCGGCCGGCGACATCACCACCTTGAAGGCGACCTATGCGATTTCGATCGCCGGTATCACGGTAGGCCGCGCCGAGGCGGAAGGCCGCTTTTCCGGCAATGGCTACGCCGCCGCAATCGCCGGCTCGACCAGTGGCGTGACCCGCCTCGTCTCAGATGCCACTACCCGGCTGTCTGGCAACGGTCATATCCTCGGTGGGGCGATTCTCCCGGCAACCTACGACATGTCCACCCTGGACAACGGATTTGCCACCCATGTCAGCATGTCCATGCGGCAGGGCGCGGTGAGCAGCGTCGTGGCCCTCCCCGAGCTGGCGGAGGCCACCGACCGCATTCCGGTCACACCGGCGGATAAGGTGAATGTGGTTGATCCGCTGGCAGCGTTCCTGATTCCGGTCGATCCTCTCGGCGCTCCGAGCGGCCACAGCGCTTGCGACCGCACGGTCAAGATCTTCGACGGTTGGACTCGGTACGACCTGCAGCTTTACTATAAGGAGACCAAGGCGATCGATGGCGGACGCCGGACCTATTCCGGCATCATCATTGTCTGCGGGGCGCGCTATGTCCCCATCGCCGGTCATCGCCCGACGCGCAAGGCGGTTCAGGACATGGCCAATAACAAGCGTCTCGAGGTCTGGCTCGCGCCGGTCGCCGGTGCGCCAGTCCTTGTCCCGTTCCGCATTCTGATCGGAACCAATCTCGGCGATCTGATCGTCTACGCGACGCATTTCACCACCGATTCTCCGGACCACCACGTCATGGTCGAGTGAGGCGGACGGACAATTTGTCCCCGTTATTCACAGCCGCGGCGGGATCGTTCGGCCTTGACTCCCCTCGGATCTTTAGTTCGGGAGCGGAAACGATCCGCGCTGAGGATGATTCCTTCTCATGTCTGGTTCGGACCCCATATCTCGTGCTTGGAGGCGGAGGAGTGCTACAGGTCGTGGTGAACGGAGAGCGAAGGGGCTGCGGTCAGTGATTCGGACCGGTTTTGTTCGAGACTCGTTCCGTTCGGCAAGATTGTGCTGGAAATCTTGGGTTTGGCGCTGATATCAGCTCGGTTATGATACTGCCGGGCCGGGGCGCGGCAGGTGCCGCGGCGGGCCACGCGGCGGACGATGGAGATCGCCCGAGAAGCATGAGTATTTCGCCCACCGCGGTCGCGGTCGGTGGCCGTAACGTGGTCGCCGTCCTCGGTCCCACCAATACCGGCAAGACCCACCTCGCCATCGAGCGGATGCTCGGCCATGCGAACGGCGTGATCGGGCTGCCGCTCCGGTTGCTTGCGCGTGAGGTGTATAATCGCGTCGCGGCGCGCGTCGGCAGCGACCAGGTCGCGCTGATCACCGGCGAGGAGAAGATCGTCCCGGCGGCGCCGCGTTTCCGCGTTTGCACGGTCGAAGCGCTGCCGACCGAGGTCGATGCCGCGTTCCTGGCGATCGATGAGATCCAGCTCGCCGGCGACCTCGAGCGCGGTCACGTTTTCACCGACCGAATTCTCAATCTCCGCGGCCGCGAGGAGACGCTTCTCCTGGGCGCGGCCACGATGCGCGGCATCGTCGAGAAACTTCTGCCCGGCGTCAACGTGCTGACGCGGCCACGCATGTCGGTGCTCGCCTATTCCGGCTCGAAGAAGATCACCCGCCTTCCTCGGCGCTCGGCCGTGGTCGCCTTCTCGGCCGACGAGGTGTACGCCATCGCCGAACTGATCCGCCGGCAGCGCGGCGGAGCGGCGGTGGTTCTCGGCTCGCTCAGCCCACGCACCCGCAATGCCCAGGTCGAGATATTCCAGTCGGGCGACGTCGATTTCCTCGTGGCCACCGACGCGATCGGCATGGGTCTCAATCTCGACGTCGATCACGTCGCGTTCGCCGCCGACCGCAAGTTCGACGGCTATCAATATCGCCGGCTGACCGCCGCCGAGCTCGGCCAGATCGCCGGCCGCGCCGGCCGTCACATGCGCGACGGCACCTTCGGCGTGACCAGCCGTGTCGATCCCTTCGAGGACGCGCTGGTCGAAGCGCTCGAATCGCATCGCTTCGACCAGGTCAAGACGATCCAGTGGCGAAATCGTAATCTCGATTTCGCTTCGGTCGATGCCCTGAAGGCGAGCCTCGACCTGCCGCCGGCTCGCGATGGACTGACCAAGGCGCCGCCCTCGGACGACGTTACCGCGCTCGACAACGCCGTCCGCGACGAGGGCGTGCGAGCGCTCGCCGATGCCGAGGCGCGCGTCGCCCTCCTCTGGGATATTTGCCAGATCCCCGACTATCGCAAGATCGCTCCCGCCAATCACGCCGAGTTGGTCGCTTCGCTTTTCCGCTTCATCGCCCGCGACGGCGTCATTGCCGAGGACTGGTTCACCGACCAGGTGGCCTATGCCGACCGCGTCGATGGCGACATCGACACGCTCGCCAACCGCATCGCCCACATCCGAACCTGGACATTTGCCGCCAACCGTCCGAGCTGGCTGCGTGACCCCGTGCATTGGCAGGAGCGCACGCGCGCGATAGAGGATCGTCTGTCCGACGCGCTGCATGAGCGCTTGACCGGGCGATTCATCGATCGGCGGACGAGCGTGCTCATGCGCCGGTTGAAAGAGAACGCGATGCTGGAAGCCGAGATCACCGCGTCCGGGGATGTGCTCGTCGAAGGACAGCACGTCGGCCAGCTTGACGGCTTCCGCTTCGCGCCGGATCCGAGCGCTGACGGACCTGACGGCAAGGCGCTCCGCCTCGCAGCGCAGAAAGCGCTGGCCGGCGAGATCACCGAACGTGCCGAACGTGTGGCAACGGCCAGCAACGCCGATCTGATCCTGTCGAATGACGGGATGCTGCGCTGGCGCGGCTCGGCCATCGCCCGTCTGGTCGAGGGCGACGACGCCATGAAGCCGCGCCTGATCCTGCTTGCCGACGACGCCCTGCCGCAGCCGGCCCGGGAGCGCGTCCAGGCGCGCATCGACCTTTGGCTCGCTACGCATGCCGAAACGATCCTCAAGCCGCTCTTCGACCTGCGGGCCGCCGAGACGCTGACGCCGCTCGCCCGCGGCATTGCTTATCGGCTGGTCGAGAATTTCGGCATCCTCGACCGCAGCGAGGTCGCCGACGACGTCAAGGCCCTCGACCAGGAGGCGCGCGCCGGAATGCGGGCGCTCGGCGTCCGCTTCGGCGCTTACAGCATCTATGTTCCCCCGCTGCTGAAGCCGGCGCCGAGCAGCCTTCTCGCCATATTGTGGGCGCTGAAGCATGGCGGCCTGGAGGCGAATAGTATCGCCGCGTTGACCCAGCTCGCCGCGTCCGGCCGTACCAGCGTGCCGCTCGATCCGGAGCTGCCGCGGCCCCTTTATCGCGTCGTCGGCTATCGCATTGCCGGAAGCCGGGCGGTTCGAATCGACATTCTCGAACGACTGGCCGACCTCATCCGGCCATTGATCGCCTGGCGCGCCACCCCCGAACGTTCCGTGCCGCCCGACGGCGCCGCGGACGGCAACGGATTCAAGGTGACCGTCGCGATGACGTCGCTCCTCGGTTGCTCCGGTGAGGATTTCGCCTCGGTTCTGCGCGCGCTCAACTACCGCTGCGAGCGCCGCCCGGCGCCGGCAGAGCCGGCCGTCGCGCCGCCGGCGACGCCCTCGGCCGAAAGCGGGCCGGCTGGCGTGGTGCCGGTTCCGGACCAACCGGCGGCGCCGAATGCTGCGGAAGCGGAGGACACGCCGCCGGCGGGCGGCGCCGAGCCCTCGCTCGAGCTGGCCCACCCCGCGGAGGAGCCGGTGGGTCTTGCGACCGACCCGCCGGATGACAGTCAAGCCGTGGATCTGCCCGTCAAGGCCGGGAGTGAGCGACCGCTGGTGCCCGGCACCTCTGTCGAGGCGCCATCACCGGTCACCACGACCGAGGCTCCGACCGACGCGCCGGCTGCGGCCGTCACCGACATCGCGACGCCTGACCCCGCCGCTCCGGCCTTTATCGAGATTTGGCGGCCCGCGAGGTTCGACCGCCATGGACCGCGGCGTGAGCCCCGACGCGACCGGCATGAGCCGCGCGAGCCGCGGCGACAACGTCCGCGGCCCGCGCCTGCCGAAGCGGCCACGGCGCCCGGCAACGGCCAGGGCGTTCCGCAGGCGGCGGGCCAGGGCGCTTCGGAGTCGGCAATGTCGCCACAAGCGGAGACGCGTCGGCCGGAAGGCGCTGGCCGCCGCCGAGGCAAGCCCGACCGGCGCGAGCACCGCGCCGAGCGCCCGCGTCCGCAGGCGCCTCCTCGGCCAGAAAAGCGAGAGAAGCCGATCGACCCTGATTCACCCTTCGCCGCACTGGCCGCCCTCAAGGCGGAGCTTGAGGCGAAGCAGCGGGGCGGCTGAGGCGGGCCGATGGCGGATGGCCGCCAGCGCCTCGACAAATGGCTCTGGTACGCGCGCCTGGCAAAAACGCGAACGCTGGCCCAGCGGCTCGCGGTGTCCGGTCAAGTGCGCATCAATCGCGACAAGACCGATAGCGCCAGCCAACCGGTCAAGACCGGCGACGTCCTCACGGTTGCGCTGCCGGGCGGCGTGCGCGTGCTCAAGATCTTGGCTCCCGGCGAACGCCGCGGACCGGCCTCGGAGGCGCGGCTCCTGTACGAGGATTTGTCAACGCCCGGGCCGGCCCGCCCAGCGCCCGATCAAAATGTCGGCGGTGCTCGGCCGACCAAGCGCGAGCGGCGCGCGCTTGAACGGTTCCTTGGCGGCGCTTCGCCGGACGAGGATTTTTCGACAGACGAGGACTGACGGCACTTTCGTTTCGCGAAAGCCGCTGCCAGCGGACCTGCCGTCCTTGCGCCGCTCCGGCAAACCGGATACGCAACCGCTCGATCGCGGCAATTGTCGCCGGTATCGCCGGCCGCACCAGGACCAGAAGCGTGACATACGTCGTCAACGACGCCTGCATCAAGTGCAAGTACATGGACTGCATAGAGGTTTGTCCGGTGGACTGCTTCTATGAGGGCGAGAACATGCTCGTCATCCATCCGGACGAATGCATCGATTGCGGCGTCTGCGA
>Ga0318562_10001638_pt1 | contig 10158 bp, 10 predicted proteins | sample GRESIP066b5f18_FD_203688 | JGI IMG/M metagenome (GOLD analysis project Ga0318562, IMG submission 203688) | Tropical soil microbial communities from Luquillo Experimental Forest, Puerto Rico - GRE.SIPMG.066b5f18 | ecosystem: Environmental > Terrestrial > Soil > Tropical forest > Bulk soil...
GCCTTCTCCCGGATCCATTCGCCAGGTTTGATGTTGTCGTGGATGATTTCCGAGCGGATGTGATCGGAGATTTGCAGGGTCAGCGATTTCGGCGCCACGGCCAGCGCAGCGCGCCGGGCTCCGTTCGGCGTTGCGGCACCGCCCGGCATCGCCGGATTGCTCATCGTCGTGTCCTCCCCAAACTTCCTGCCCAAATTTCCTCCGCAAGCCGCTGGCCACCATGTGAATCTGGGCGCGGTGCAAATTTGATGTTGTAAACCTACCTTGATTGCGTATTGTCGACAACATGCAATCGACAAAATGAAATCGATATCATGACAAGGGAGCTGATGAAGCTGACAGCCTCGCCCGCTCGCCGGAGCAGAGCGCCCGCTTCATCGATCGATCAGCGATCCGGCCCGCTCGCGCAAGGCGAAGACGTAGCAGCGGGCGAAGACTTGCCAGCGAGCGAAGACTTGGCGCCGCATCGTCCTTCGCAGTCACCTTTGCTTCGAGACCATGGTCGACCCCGTCGGGGAGGTGGAGCAAACTCGCGAGGTTCACTCTATCCACCTGACAATTCGTTCAAGACATAAGGGAATGTGTCATGCCGGATCACCTGTTTGTTCGTGGCGGAATTTTGCGTAACGGCATTTCGCGGCGCGGCCTTCTCGGCGGCGGCGCTGGCCTGATCGCCGCACCTTTCGTCAGCCGCCCGGCCTTTGCCGCAGACAAGATCACGGTTGCCGATCCGGGCGGTGTCTACGTCACCGGCTTCACGCCCGCCTTCTACGCACCCTTTCGCAAGACGGGCGTCGAGCTCGTCAATGTCTCGCGCGATGCCGAGCCCACGAGCCAGGTGAAGGCGCAGGTCGAGGCGAAGTCCTATATCTGGGACGTCGTCTCCATCACCTTGTCGTCGCGCAAGCTTCTGTCGGATGCCGGATTGCTGGAACCGTTGCAGCTCTCGGGAGCCGATTATGACGAGCTTCTTCCGCTCGCGAAGCAGCCGGACTGGATGGGCACGAATGTCTATGGCAGCGTTCTGGGCTTCCGGACCGATGCGATGAAGGCCCGCCCGTCGAACTGGGCCGATTTCTACGACGTCGCGAAATTCCCCGGGCGCCGCGCTTTGCCGAAGAGCCCGATCCATACTCTCGAAGGCGCGTTGCTGGCGGACGGCGTCGACCCGAAGCAGCTCTATCCGCTCGACGTCGATCGCGCGTTCAAGAAGCTCGACGCGATCAAGCCGCATATCGCGGTGTGGTGGACGAGCTTTACGCAGACAACGCAACTTCTGCAGAGCGGCGAGATCGATTTCCTCCCCTCCAGCAATGCGCGCATCCAGGCCGCCATCGACAATGGCGCCCCGGTCGAGATCATCTGGGATGGCGGCCTCTACGGCATGGAGGGCTGGGCCATCCCCAAAGGCTGCCCGCGCGCGGAGATTGCCAAGAAGTTCATCGCGTCCTGCGCCAATGGCGAGCATCAAGCGCTCTACACCAAGGCGCTGGCCTATGGTCCGACCAACCAGGCCGCGTTTAAGTTCATCGAGCCTGCCCGCGCCAAGCAGTTGCCGACGGAGCCCGCCAATTTCTCGAAGCTCATCCCCAGCAACGACACATGGTGGGGCGCGAACAAGGACAAGATGTTCGAGCGTTTCAATGCTTGGCTCCTGCGCGGCTAAAGCTCATGTCGGAGAAGCTGCGCGCCGAAAGGATCAGCAAGCGCTACCAAAGCGTGGTGGCGCTGAGCCCCACGACGCTGTCGATGCGCGACGGGGAGTTCCTGACGCTGCTCGGACCATCAGGCTCCGGGAAGACCACCCTTTTGTCCCTGGTCGCCGGCCTCATCGAGCCGACGGAAGGCGACATCTGGATCGACGGGCAGCGCGTCACCCATGAATCTTCCGCGAAGCGGGGATTGGGCATGGTCTTTCAGAACTACGCGCTCTTCCCGCATCTTTCGATCTACGAGAACATCGCCTTTCCCTTGCGGATGCGCAGGATGGGAGGCGCTGAGATCGATGCCGCGGTGCGCCGGGTGCTCGATCTCGTCCATCTCCCGCAGGTCGCCGAGCGCCTGCCGCGCGAGCTTTCCGGCGGCCAGCAGCAACGTATCGCCTTGGCGCGCTGCATCGTCTACGAGCCCTCGATCATCCTCATGGACGAGCCGCTCGGCGCCCTCGACAAGAATCTGCGCGAGCACATGCAGACCGAGATCAAGCGGCTGCATGTCGAGCTCGGCATCACCGTCCTCTACGTCACACATGACCAGGAGGAGGCGCTGTCGATGTCCGACCGGATCTGCCTCATGAACAATGCGAAGGTCGAGCAGATCGGCACACCGGCGGAGCTCTATTTCAGGCCGGCTTCGGTCTTTGCCGCAGGCTTCCTCGGGGAATCCAACATCGCCTCCGCGAAGGTGCTGTCGACCGGAGCCGAGACACTGCTCGGTTCGCCGGACGGGTCGACCGTGAGGGTCGCGGCAGGCGCGGGCTGCCGCGCCGACGATAAGGTCAATTGGATGGTGCGGCCAGAGCGGCTGCAGCTGCTCGGCGATGGCGAAATGCGCGAGAACGTCCGGCGCGGGCAGCTCCTCGATGTCGTCTTCGTCGGCGGCTTCACCAAGATCAATGTCCGACTGGACGACGGAACGATGCTGCTGGCGAAAGAGCTGACCTCTGGCCGTTCTCTCCCCGAACGGGGGCAGACCGTGAGGCTCGGCTGGTCCTCAGCCGACGCCATCGTCCTGCCGCCGGGCGCCTGATATGACGGCGACGGCAGCGAGAGAGTACGAGCCGCCTCCGGTCGCCGATCCAGTGGCGCCGCGGCTTCGTTCGCCGCTGTCTCGCGCAAAGCCGCTCCTGCCGCTTGCGCCACTCTTTGCTTTCCTCGTCGTCTTCTTCTTCTTTCCCGTCGTGCAGATCCTGTCGCTTTCGCTGTTCGGCGAAGGCGGAACAGCGACCATTGCCAATTACACCAAGATCTTCTCTGACCCGCTCTATTTCGATGTTCTCTTGATCACCTTCAAGATTGCCGGATGGACCACGGTCATCTCGATCGTCGGCGGGTTCCCGGTCGCCTATTACCTGGCAAACACGGACCCCCAAAGCCGCACCGCGCTGGTCATCTGGGTCCTGCTGCCGTTCTGGACGAGCTTCCTGGTGCGGACCTTCGCCTGGATGATCCTCCTTGGCAGAAGCGGTGCGATCAATCAACTCCTCTTGGCGCTCGGCATCGTCGATGCGCCGGCCTCGCTGATATTCAACCTCACCGGCACGCTCATCGGCATGTCGCATGCGATGCTGCCGCTCGCCGTCATGACGATGCTGCCGGTGATGCAGACAATCGACGGTAACCTGTCGCGGGCCGCCGAGACGCTCGGCGCCGGGCGCGCCCAGATCTTTTGGCGCATCTACATTCCCCAATGCATGCCCGGCATCAGCGCCGCCGCGATGATGGTCTTTATCTCATCGCTCGGCTTCTTCATCACGCCTGCGCTGCTCGGCGGGGCGCGCGAAACCATGCTGACGCAGGTGATCATCACCCAGATCCAGGAGCTCTTGAACTGGCCGGCGGCGAGCACGGCTTCGGTTCTTCTGCTCGCGGCCTCGATCGTGGTCTTCGTGGCTTATGACCGCGTCGTCGGACTCTCGAGCCTCGCCGGCGGTTCGTCGGACCGCTCGGCGCGCTGGGTCTCGCCATGGTCCCGCTTTCTCGATCGTCTCGGGCGGGCGGTCGTGAACGGTCTCGGCAGTCTCTGCGACGCTTTCGGTGCGAGGCTTGCGAGGCTCCTTCCCGACCCCATGTTCCGGCGCCTCGGCCGCGGGACCAGCCTTGCGCTCTTCCTGCTCGTCCTCGTCTTTCTGCTCGTTCCGACGCTCTTCGTGATTCCGGCGTCCTTCACGCCGGGCAATGCGGTTCAGGCCAATCCCAACGGTTTCTCGCTGCGCTGGTACGAGGCAGTCTTTGCCTCATCCGAGTGGACGAGCGCCGCCTGGAATTCGCTGGTGATCGGATTGGCGTCGGGTATGGTGGCGCTTGTTCTCGGCACGATGGCGGCTTTCGCGATGGCGTGGAACCGCTTCCTGGGCAAGACCGCCGCGCTTGCCGTGATCCTGTCGCCGCTGATCGTGCCGCGCATCGTCATCGCGGTCGCTCTCTTCTTCCTCTACTCGCGGCTCGAGCTCGTGGGGACGGTGACAGGGCTCGTCATCGCCCATGCGGTTCTCGCTGTCCCTTATGTGGTCATCACCGTCATGGCGGTGCTCGCGACCTATGACCGGCGGCTCGACCAGGCGGCAGCGGTGATGGGGGCGGGGCGGTGGCAGACCTTGCGTCGCATCACCTTGCCGATCATCAGGCCGGGGCTTCTCTCGGCTTTCCTGTTCGCCTTCGTCACCTCCTTCGACGAGTTGACGGTCGCGCTGTTCCTCACGGGCGGTTCCTTCAACACGCTGCCGCGCCAGATGTGGTCGGATCTTCTGCTTCAGATCAATCCGACCTTGGCGGCTGTCGCGACCTTGCTGCTGGTGGTGATGACCGGCCTCCTGTTCCTCAACGAGCGGCTGCGGCGTTCGGCCGGCCGACACTGACGCCCCGCGGGGCTGGAAGGGTTCCATGCGCAAGAAGACCTATTACGGCGTCACCGTCGGCATCCTCATGGTCAACAGCCGCTTCCGGCGCTGGCCCGGCGATATCGGCCATGCCGGCACCTGGTCCTTCCCGGTGCAGTACAAGATCGTCCACGATGCCGTGCCGTCGCGTATGACCGAGCTGCATCAGTCGAGCCTCCTCGAGCCGTTCAAGCGCGCCGCGCAGGAGCTGATCGATGCCGGTGTCGACGGCATCACCACGACTTGCGGCTTTCTGTCGATCTACCAGCGCGAGCTTGCGGATTTCTGCTCGGTGCCGGTTGCGACCAGCGCGCTTCTGCAGGTGCCGATGGTCGAGCGGATGCTGCCGACCGGACGCAGGGTCGGCATCCTCACCTATAATGGCGAGGTGCTCAACGGCCCCTATCTGCGCGCCGTCGGCATCGCCGAGGACACGCCCGTCGTCGGGCTGCCGCAGAGCTCCGAATTCGTCCGCAGCATCCGGGAGGGCGACGACACCGTCCCCTATGATGTGCTGCGCGGCGAGGTCCTCGCAGCGGCAGACGATCTCCTGCGCCGGCATCCCGATGTCGGCGCCATCGTCGGGGAATGCACGAACCTGACTCCGTTCAGCGCCGACATCGCCGAGCGCTTCGGCCTGCCGGTCTTCGACGCGGTCACGATGGTGAACACCTTCCACGCGGCGCTGAAGCCAAGGCGGTTCGGCAAGGATTAGACCGAAGCTCCACGATCGGCAGAACCACATGAGCGGTCCACACAAGACGGGGTTTGCCGTCGTCGGTGGCGGTATCGTCGGCGCGAGCGTCGCCTATGGCCTCGCGGCCCGCGGAGAGAGCGTGACGCTGTTCGACGAAGGCGACATCGCGTTCCGGGCGGCGCGCGGCAATCTTGGCAATGTGTGGGTGCAAGGCAAAGGCGTCGGCTTGCCGGCTTATGCCGATCTGACCCGGCTTGCCGCGAAAGGCTGGGACGATTTCGCGCGCGAGCTCGGCGCCGAGAGCGGCCTCGATCTGCATTTTCGCCGGCCCGGGGCGTTCTTCTTCTGCTTCTCGGAAGATGAGCTCGAGCGCCGCGGCAAGATGCTGTCCGATCTCGAAGCTGGCGCTATGGTTCCAAGCGGCTTCGAGATCATGGACAATGCAGGCATCCGCAAGCTGTTGCCGGAGGTCGGACCAGCGGTCGCCGGAGCGACCTTCTGCAGCGATGACGGCACAACGAACCCGTTCCACCTGCTGCGCGCCCTGGTCACGGTGTTCGAAAGGCGCGGCGACTATCGGCCCCGCCACTCTGTCGAGAGCGTCTCGCCGGACGGTTCGGGCTTTCGGGTGAGGACGCCGCAAGGAGAATGGCTCTCCGACCGGGTGATCCTGACCGCAGGCCTCGGCAACAGAGAGCTCGCGCCCGCCCTCAATCTCTCCGCCCCCATTCGTCCTGTGCGGGGACAGATTCTGGTGACGGAAAAGCTCAAACCCTTCCTGCGCTACGGGATCAGCTTCATCCGCCAGAGCGTGGAGGGAGGCGTCATCTTCGGAGAATCCTCCGAGGAGGCGGGGCTCGACGATCGCACGACGCCGCAGGTCATCCAGGCGACTGCGAAACGCGCCGTCGCCGCATTGCCGCTGCTCGCCGGCGCGCAGGTTGTGCGCAGCTGGGCGGCGCTGCGCGTGATGTCGCCGGACGGCATGCCGATCTATGCGGAATCGGCTGACTATCCGGGCGCCTTCCTCGTGACGGTCCATAGCGGCGTCACGCTCGCTCCTTTTCACGCTGGTCCGCTCGCCGCCGCATTGTCCGCGGGCTGGCTGGAGTCTTCCTGGCAACCCTTCTCCTCGGATCGGTTCCGTGTTCCGGCGTCTTGAACTTGAGGAATTCGATACCTCGTTCAGCTTCGAGGGCAGGCCCGTGTCTGCTCGCGAGGGCGAGAATCTGGCGGCGGCGCTTTTGCGCGCCGGCATCACGGCTCTCCGCAGGACGCCACGCTCAGGCGGCGCGCGCGGTCCCTATTGCATGATGGGGGTCTGCTTCGAATGCCTGGTCACGGTGGACGGTGAACCCAACCGGCAGGCCTGCCTCGAAACGGTGCGCGGCGGTATGATCGTCGAGCCCCAGGCGGGCGCCCCGGAGATCGGCCGATGAGCTCAGCCTTCGATGTCGCGATCATCGGGGCAGGGCCAGCCGGCATGGCGGCCGCGATCACGGCCGGAAAGCTGGGGCTAAGCTGCGTGGTGTTCGACGAGGCAAGGGCGCCGGGCGGCCAGATCTATCGGGCGATCACCGAGCGGTCGGGACAGGAACGCCGAGATATATTGGGGCCGGATTATTATGCTGGCCTCGAACTGGTCGAGGCCTTTTGGCGCTCGGGCGCGGAGCACCGGGCCGGTACCATGGTCTGGTCCATCGCGGAAGGGGAGATTCACTGGCGCTCGCGCGAAGGTTCCGGCGTCACCTTGGCGCGCCGGATCGTCGCCGCGGCGGGCGCAATGGAGCGTCCTTTCCCAGTCCGCGGCTGGACCTTGCCGGGCGTGATGACCGCCGGCGCTGCCCAGATCCTGTTGAAGTCTGCGGGCCTCGTCGAGGATGACATCATCTTCGTCGGCTGCGGGCCGCTCATCTACCTTGTCGCTGCGCAATATTGCCGCGCCGGCTATCGCCCGCGCATGCTCGTCGAGACCACGCCGCGGAAAAACCTCATGGCCGCGCTCGCGCATCTGCCGCGTGCCCTTCTCGCTGCGCATTATCTCCACAAGGGGCTCGGCCTGATCCGCGAGCTCTCTGCCGCAGGTGTGACCATCGTGCGTGGCGCAGACGAGATCGAGATCGAGGGCGCCGACGCCGTACGCGCCGTGCGATGGCGCATCGGGGTGCGTTGGCACAGCGCCGATGCGTCGCGTGTCGCGCTCCACCAGGGCGTGGTGCCGAACGTCAATCTCGCAATGGCACTGCGCTGCCGGCATGTCTGGGATGACCGCCAGCGCTGTTGGCGTCCGCTGCTGGACGAGTGGGGACGGTCGAGCCAATCCTGGCTCTGGATCGCGGGCGACGAGGCCGGCATATCAGGCGCCGTCGCTGCGCGTCTGGCCGGGACGCTCGCCGCGGTCGATATCGCTCATGACCTCGGCGCGATCGGCGACGAGGAGCGCGTCGGGATGAGCAAGCCCGTCCGCGCCGCGCTCGCGCGAGATCGCGCCGTCAGGCCGTTTTTGGAAACGCTCTATCGCCCGGCCGATGCCTTCGTGGTGCCGCAAGCCGATGACGTGATCCTGTGCCGCTGCGAGGAGGTGACTCGCGGCGAGATCGCGCAAGTGGTGCGCGAAGGCGCGGCGGGCCCGAATCAGGCCAAGGGCTTCCTGCGCTGCGGGATGGGGCCCTGCCAGGGCAGGCTCTGCGGGCATACGATCACGGAGACGATGTCCGCGCTGAGCGGGCGAAGCCCGAAGGATATCGGCTATTTCCGGCAGCGTATGCCGATCAAGCCGATCAGCGTCGGAGAGATCGCCGGAGCATCGACGCCAGATGGGGAGAAGCCTGGATTCGCTCCTGACCATTATCGGCGGCAAAGTCATGGGTGCCCGGGCCAAGCCCGGGCATGACGCACTGGGGCAACCCTCTGAGCGTTATGGCCGGACTTGGCCCGGCCACCCACGACTTCCGCGACCGGAAAAGACAGCGCCCTGCCGCATCTGGTAGGCTTCATGCCAGGGAGGACGTCATGATAGGGTTCAAAGGCCTTCTTGCCGGCATCGTCGTGGTCGCCGCATGCTCGATTGCCGCCACCCCGCCGGCATTCGCTCAGGATGCGGCCTCGCTCTGCGCCGGCAGGGGGACGGTCGATGTGGCGGCGCCCATTCCGACATCGCTGATGGAACAGGCCGCGAAGCTCTTCGGGGGAGATGACACCGATTCCTTCGCGGCGACCGTCTATCGCTGCGTGAATGGCGAGGTGTGGCTGTGCACCTATGGGGCGAACCTCGTCTGCGACCATGCGAATGTCGCCAAGGTCAATCCGGGCGCGACGGAATGGTGCAAAGAAAACCCCGGCGCCCGCTCGGTGCCCATGGCGGCGACCGGCCATGACACGATCTATTCCTATGTTTGCGCCGGCAAGACGGCCCGTATCTCCCGCACGATCGCCAAGGTCGACGAGCGCGGCTTCATCGCCGGCAATTGGAAACGGTTGAAGTGAGGGGGCTTTCCTTCTCCCGCAAGGCGGGAGAAGGTGGGTGTCTTGAGCAGAGAGACACTGCGCGTGAGCGATCGGCGGATGAGGGGGGCAAGGTCTTGGCTTCAAGATCTGGCACTTCCCAGGTATCGCTCATCCGCCCTCACTTCGTTCGGGCACCTTCTCCCGTTAACGGGAGAAGGAAGAGGAAGATGGGCGATGCCGGATCAGGCGAGGGCTGGGCGACAGGCGATGTTTACCGCGGCGGCGGCGGTGTTCCTGGGGGGCGGGATCTTCCTCCTCTTCTACTCGCTCTATCATCAGGGCTTGGCCATGCCGCTCATCGCCTCGGCCGTGCTCTTCGTCGCGACCGTCATCTCATGGATTACGTCGGCGCTCTCCGGCGGGGATGGCGCGCGCAATCGCTCGTAGGACCTGAGGAGCGGCCGCTCGGCGCGGCCCTCCAGCCGACCGGAACATCCTCTTGCCCGATCCATCATTCGATGAGCGCCATCGCCTTATCGGCATCGCGTTGATGGCCGCTGCCGCGATCTCGTTCTCCGGCCTCGATTCCTCCGCGAAATGGCTCGGCCGCACCATGGACCCGCTCGAGACCGCGGCCATCCGCTATCTCGGCAGCTTCATCATCACCTTGCTGTTCCTCAATCCCGTGACGCGGCCGGGCGTGCTGCGCACCAGAAGCCCCGGGTTGCAGGTGGCGCGGGCGCTCTGCCTCGTGGTCTCGACGGTCGCCGCCTTCTTCGCGCTGCATTACCTGCCGCTCACGGTCACGACCTCGATCAATTTTGCCTCGCCCTTGCTGGTGGCGCTGCTCGCCGGACCGCTTCTCGGCGAATGGCTCGGCACGCGGCGCCTGATCGCGGTGCTCGTCGGCTTCGCCGGCGTCATCGTCGTCACGCGGCCCGGGGCGAGCTTCCATCCGGCGATGCTGCTGTCGCTGCTGACCGCGCTCGCCTATGCGCTCTATGCGCTGGCGACGCGGGCGCTCGCGGCGCGCGATTCGAGCGAGACGACTTTGATGTATACGGGCCTCGTCGGCTCCATCGCCTTCCTGCCGGTGCTGCCCTTCATCTGGACGACGCCCACTTCGCCCGGCATCTGGCTGATCGCGGCCCTGATGTGCGGGCTCGGCGCCTTCGGGCATTGGCTCCTGATCCTCGCGCATCAGCGGGCTCCAGCCTCGCTGCTTGCGCCCTTCTCCTATGTGCAGCTCGTCGGTGCGACGCTGCTCGGCTTCGTCGTCTTCGGCGAGGCGCCCGACGCCTGGACGCTCGCGGGCGGCATCATCATCATGGCGTCGGGGCTCTACCTCGTGCAGCGCGAGCGGCTCAACGGCCGCACACCCTCGGTCGACCAGCCGGTGTGAGGTTTACCACTCCCA
>Ga0318562_10001640_pt1 | contig 10151 bp, 7 predicted proteins | sample GRESIP066b5f18_FD_203688 | JGI IMG/M metagenome (GOLD analysis project Ga0318562, IMG submission 203688) | Tropical soil microbial communities from Luquillo Experimental Forest, Puerto Rico - GRE.SIPMG.066b5f18 | ecosystem: Environmental > Terrestrial > Soil > Tropical forest > Bulk soil...
GCTGATCATAGAACAGGGTCCGCTCGAGTGCGGTGTAGTAGCCGGCGATCATCGGAAAGCAGTTGAGCGAGAGGATGTCTGCGCGCTGCACCCGACGGCTGGTCGCCCAGTTGTGGGCGCCGTCGGTGTTGATGCCGGACTGAAACCACACCCAGGTATCGCGCAGTTCGGCGTGCGGGAAGGTGCGCGCGATCTCGCGGATCATCGCGTTCGAGCCAGCGATCGCCACCTCGTATTCAGGCACCCCCTCGGCGATCGCGTCACGGATGGCCTCACCGCCGAGATCGCCGATCCGGGCGCCGTGCTTGATCAGTGCGATCTCCTCGGCCGATTTGATCATCCTCAATCGCATGGTCGAGGCGGCCACGTCGACGGGCTGCATCTCGGGCAGCGCCGCGGTGATCCGGGCCAGCAGGTCGGGGTTGATGTGGTCGTTCTCGACGCCGAGGCGGCCCTTGGTGACACCGTGTTTGGCCAGCACCTGTTGGACGCCGTACTCGAAGTTGTCGCGGCGCCAGTCGGTGTAGACGACGTTGTCGCCGAACGTGCGTCGCCAAGGCATGCCGGCATCGATGTTGGCCGACACCGTGGTCGCGCTGTCCAGAGTCACGACCAAGGCGTAGGGACGGCCGAACGCGGTGTAGAGGAAGTCCGAGTAGTAGTTGATGTTGTGGTAGCTGGTGAACACCACCGCATCCATCCCGTCGTCGGCCATCTGCTTACGCAGCGCGGTCAGCCGGCTCTCCATCTCGAGGGCGGAGAAGGTGGGGACGACCTTCTCGCCGTTGGGAATGTCCTTCAGGCGTTCCAGATTCATGGGTGGTTCCTTTCGAATTGATGGTGACCAAGTTGTGTGTCGCTAACTGTGCAACAGTGTTGCACTGAAGTCAACACCTATATCTGGATCGTAACTAATTTTGCTATTGACACGTGGCCTGGCTCACGTTAGATTTCGACACAACGCATCGTCGTTGCATTTCACGCAACAGTGATCGCGATCCCGACAGCCGAAGGAATGCCATGAGCATCGATCAGCCATCGTCACCACCCGCGGTCGACGTGAACGTGCACACCACGGAACTCGACATCCACCAGATCGAGGAGGTGCTGCAGCCGATCCCCGAGGAGGCGCGCACCACTCGAGTGTCGGGGCAATTCTGGATCTGGGCCGGCGCCAACATCGCGCCGATCAACTGGGTGCTCGGCGCCCTGGGCATTGGGCTCGGACTGGGGCTGCGCGACACGCTCATCGTGCTCATCGCGGGCAACGTCGTCGGTATGGCACTGTTCGGCATCTTCGTGCTGATCGGCCAGCGGACCGGTGTGACAGGGATGGTGCTCTCCCGCGCCGCGTTCGGCCGCCGTGGCGCCTACCTGCCGGCCGCGATCCAGGCCGCCCTGGCCGTCGGCTGGTGCGCGGTCAACACCTGGATCATCCTCGACCTGGTCATGGCCCTGCTGGGCAAGCTCGGTCTCGTCGACCCGGACGCGCCGAACGTGCCGGCGAAGATTGCCGTTGCCGCGGTGATCATGGGGATCCAGGTGACGATCGCGTGGTTCGGGTATCGAGCCATCGCCGCATTCGAGCGCTGGACCGTACCGCCCACCCTGCTGGTATTGGTCCTGATGTCGGTCGTGGCCTGGTTCCACCTCCACATCGACTGGTCCTACGCCGGGCCCGCCGGCCACGTCCTGCAGGGCGGCGAACGAATCGCCGCAATGTCGGCGGTGATGACCGTGATCGGAATCGGTTGGGGCATCACATGGTTCACCTACGCCTGCGACTACTCCCGGTTCGTCAGCATGACGGTGCCGCCACGCAAGCTCTACCTGGCAAGCACGCTGGGGCAGTTCATTCCGGTGGTCTGGCTGGGCGTTCTCGGAGCCAGCCTGGCGACGACGAACGGGTCGGTCGATCCGGGCAAGCTGATCGTGTCCAATTATGGCTCCTTGGCGCTGCCGGTGTTGTTCTTGGTGATCCACGGCCCGATCGCGACGAACATCCTCAACATCTATACGTTCTCCGTCGCCACGCAGGCCCTCGATGTCAAGGTGCACCGGCGCAAGTTGAACCTGTTCGTCGGCGTGTTCGCACTGGCCGCCGTCATCTTCTTCATCTTCCAGTCCAGCCTCGCCACGGTGCTCAGCACCTGGCTTGGCGCGATCGTGGCCTGGATCGCGAGTTGGGCGGGCATCATGCTGGTGCACTACTTCGTCATCGAGAAGCGCCAACTGAATGCGCAACGGCTGTTCGACCCGGTCGGATCGCGGCGCCTCCCCGACGTGAACTGGGCGACGATGGTGTGCTTCTTGGTCGGCATCCTCGCTACGTGGATGTTCATGTACGGGCCCCTTCCCGTCATGCAGGGTTTCGGTTCACGCGCTCTGGGTGGACTGGACCTGTCGTGGCTGGCCGGCGGCCTCGTAGCGGCCGCGCTCTACGCGGTGCTCGGGCAGCGAGCACACCGGCCGTACAAAGATTCGACCGTTGCCCCCGCCCTGCTTGCCGACGGGAGTCCCTCGCTGTGAACGCCCCAAGCACCGATCGTCTGGACGACCTGACCTGGCCGGCGGGCTATCGAGCCGCGGCCTCCTTCACCTTCGACGTCGATGCCGAATCATGTGTGCTGGCTCATGATCCGAGCTCTGCGGCACGGATGTCACTGATGAGCCACCAGTCATACGGGCCGCGCGTCGCAGTGCCGAGACTCCTGCGACTGCTGGCACGCCAGGACATTCGCGCCACGTTCTTCGTGCCCGGCTTCACCGCAGAGTGCTACCCCGACGCGATCCGCGCGATCGTCGACGGCGGCCACGAAGTTGGTCACCACGGCTACCTGCACGAGCCGATGCAGGGCATCGACGCAGCCACCGAGGCGCGCTATCTCGATCGCGGGCTGGACGCACTCGAGCGGGTGATCGGTGTTCGCCCCGTCGGCTACCGCGCCCCATGGTGGGAGACCAACTGGCACACCCCGGGACTACTGGCGCAGCGCGGATTCCTTTACGACTCAAGCCTGCTCGACGGCGACAAGCCCTATCGTTTCGCGGTGACCCCCGAATCCACCCAGACGCTGATCGAAATACCGGTCGACTGGGCGCTCGACGACTGGGAACAGTACGCGTTCTATCCCGGTGTCACCGGCAGCGGGGTCATCGAGAGCCCTGCCAAGGTGCTCGAGATGTGGACTCTGGAAGCCGAGGCCCACTACCTCGAAGGTGGCTGCTTCGTATTGACCAACCATCCATTCATCTCCGGTCGCCCTTCGAAAGCCGTTGCGCTGGAACGCCTGATCGAAAATGTCAAGGCCATGGACGGCATGTGGGTTACCACACTGGCCGACATCGCCGCGCACGCACAGCGCGCTTGCACCGAGACCTTCGTGCACACCAGATTCGAGGTGCCCACCTTCCCCGACGTGGATATCCGCCCGATACATCTGAGGTGATCGTCACGAGCTATCGCTGCGCTGCAACCTTTTTGGCGTAAAACACGCGGTCGAATCCGTCCTGGCGACCCCGCGCCGTCTCGATATATCCATGCCTTGGGTAGAACGTTTGATTCTCAGTCATTGCCTCGTTGGTGTACAACCGCACCTCCGGCAGCCCAAGTTCGCGGGCGTCATCCTCGGCACGGGCGAGCAACAGCGCTCCATAGCCGTGCCCCTGCACGCCTGGGGCGACCGCGACGGTGTCCAGTAAGAGATGGTCGTCGTGCACTTCGTTGACGACGATTCCTGCCGGCTCGCCGTCAACTTCGAGCATCCATACGAGTGACCCCGCAACGGCAGCATGGTAGTCGGCCGTCATGGGCGCCGGTTGCCTACCGATCCGGGCCACGTACATATCGAAGGCGGCGCGCACAATGTGTTCGATGGTTTCCACGTCGGACGGATCCGCGCGGCGAAGGTGAATGTCGACCACCACGTCGACGATAGAACAATTCGGCCCTGATCGGAGCAGGACACAAACTGATCTGCCCGCTGGCCACCCCGCACACCCGAGACGATGTGTCGCAGGTATTGCATATTGACTTGTGGACCCAATAGAGGTCCAATAACGATACCTTGTTGGACGCCGCATCAGTCGAAGGAAGGGATTTCCTATGGACATGGCGACGACACCCGAACCCACCCAAACCCCGCATGCGGATGCCGCCGGCAACGCCGACCACGGCCTGAAACCCAACGCGGTCAGCCTTGGCCAGAGCCTGGTGTTCTCCGTGGCTTCGTCAGCGCCAGGGCAGGCCACGGCCGTCACGATCGCCGCACTCGTTGCCGCAACTGCGTATTCGGGCGGAGTGGCGGTGCTGATCACGACATTTCCGATGTTGGCAATCGCCTACGCGTACCACCGACTCAACATGTGGACGCGTGACTGTGGTGGCTCCTACATGTGGGTAGGCAAAGCGATCAACCCATACATCGGGTTTCTGGTGGGCTGGATCATGCTGGCCGGATACCTGTTGGGCACCGTAGCCGACATCCTCCCGATCGGGCCTGCGGTACTGAGTTTCTTCGGCCTGCCCGCCGACAACGTTGCCGGGTCGCTTCTGACGGTTGTGGTGGCGGGCAGTCTGATCATCGCAACGGCCGTAGTGGGCGTTGCGGTAACGGCGCGATTCCAAGTGCTGATCGCCTCGGTGGAATACGTAATCCTGTTGGCGTTTTGCGCGATCGGTATTTACCGCGTCTACATCGAGCACGCGCCGGGAACGGTTCACCCGACATGGGAATGGTTCTCACTCAACGGTGTCGGCGGCCAAGGCAGCCTGATCGCGGGCATGCTGATCACCGTCTACCTGTTCACCGGATGGGATAGCGCGCTGTACCTCAACGAGGAAACCGAACGCCCCGAACGGAACCCCGGCGTTGCTGCGATGCTGTCGGTTGTTGTGCTCGGACTGTTCTACGCGTTGCTCGTGTTTTCGTTGCAAGGCGCCGCGCCCGCCGACCAGCTACAGGAACACGGCGGCGATGCTTTGACCTTCCTGGCCACCGCGCTGGTCGGTGCGGGATGGGCGAAGTTCATGGCCCTTGCAGTGATTCTGTCGGTATTGGGAACCACGCAGGCCTTCCTGGTCAGCGCAGCGAGGATTTCGTTCTCGATGGGGTCTGATCGCGTACTTCCGCCGCTATTCGGTCGGGTGAGCCAACGGTTCAAGACACCGGCTTTCGCAACGATCGCTTTCGGTGTCTTCATGATCGTGGCAACCGGCCTTTACGTGCTGTCATCGTCGATCTCCGGCGCGTTCGACGTCGTCGTGTCGATCACAGGAGTGCTCTTCGCGACCTTCTATGCCGCGACGGGCCTTGCCACAGCGATCTTCTACCGCAAACTCGCTCGCCGCAGTCTCGGGGATCTCGTTTCTACGATGCTTCTCCCCCTTGCCGGAGCCGTTGTGCTGGCATGGGTGGCATTCCGTTCCATCCTCGAGTTCGACACCGACGCGCTGATCTCGCTCGTCGCGGTGGTCGTGCTCGGCGTGGCGATGTTGCTCGTTGCGACGCTGCGCTACCGATCGGAATTCTTCCGCCTGCGGCGGGAGTCCTTCGACCCGGACAGCGAAGCGACACGATGATGTCATGTCCACCAGCCCAGGGGCGCCGACCTGGTTGAATGGACGGATGACCGCCTCGGAGCCAGCGAATCGGGTCCGTGCTGGTGACGTGTCGCCATCCAGCTTCACCACCATCGCTCAACCCCGCGCGCACGACTTCGTCGTTGAACAGATTCGACGCGAAATCGCTCTCGGCATCATCGCGCCCGGCTCGGCCCTGCCGCCCGAACGTGAACTGATGAAGGTCTTCGGGGTCGGGCGGGTCACGATTCAGTTGGCGATCGGGCAACTGGAATCCGAACACGTCATCGAAACCCGCCGCGGCCGCAGCGGGGGGAGCTTCGTCAAGGCCCCCGATGCCGATGCTCATGCCCTGGACTACCGGGTTGTCGAACTGCGTCGCCACGCCGACCGACTCCTGCAGGTCCTTGAGTATCGCGAAGTTCTCGAACCCGCCGCGACGGCGATCACCGCGCGGAAGATGACCCGCCAGCAGAGCAGCCAACTGCAGAAGCTCGTAGACCGGACCACCGATGCGTCGGACGATGCCGAGTTCATGCGGTGGGACACGGCCTTTCATCTTCTGATCGCCAGGGCGACCGCGAATCAGTTCATGATCGAGGCGCTCGAACAAATCCGAGTGGAGCTCAATCCCGCTCTGCAACTGCTCCCCGATACCCGCGTCTGGCACGAATTGTCGAACCATGAACACCAGGAAATCGTCACCGCCCTGAGCGCGAAAGACAGTGAAGCCGCCGAGTCCCTGATGGCCAGCCACATCGCCCATGCGGACAAAAGCATTCGCACACTGCTGAAGTCGCTGTCGCGCCGCTAACGAAAACCCGCCTCTGGGGTTGACCAGAGACTCTTCGACCAGTAGAAAAGAACCTATGTTAGGTCCATTAGTGGATTCGGAGTCGATCCGACGGCCGATGACCGCCGCAACGCTTGATCAGGTCGAGCTGATCAACCCCGCTACTGGGGATGTCTTCGACCGCATGACGTTGTTCGACGCAGATGCCACTGATGGCGCCATCGCCCGAGCGCACGACGCATTCGAAACCTGGCGCCAGATCTCACCAGGCGACCGAGCCCGTCTGCTGCACAGTTTCGCGGCCGCGGTCGACGCTGATGTCGATAACCTCGCCGCCCTCGAGGTCCGCAACGCCGGCCACACCCTCAGCAATGCACGGTGGGAGGCCGGACACGTCCGGGACGTACTCAGCTATTACGCTGCAGCGCCGGAACGGCTGTGCGGCAAGCAGATCCCCGTCGCGGGCGGTGTAGACATCACCTTCCGTGAACCCATCGGAGTCGTTGGAATTGTCGTGCCGTGGAACTACCCCATGCCCATCGCGGCGTGGGGCTTCGCGCCAGCCCTGGCAGCGGGAAACACAGTGGTTCTCAAACCCGCCGAAGTCACCCCACTGACCGCTGTCAGGCTCGCCGAACTTGCTTTGCAGGCAGGCATTCCCGAGGGCGTATTCACCGTGCTGCCCGGCCGCGGAGTCGAGGTAGGACAACGATTCGTCCACAATCCGCTAGTCAAGAAGGTGGTTTTCACAGGTTCAACTGCCGTGGGAAAGAGGGTGCTTGCGGGCTGCGCCGATCAGGTCAAACCCGCGACCCTCGAACTGGGCGGCAAGAGCGCCAACATCGTCTTCGCCGACGCCGACTTGGAGAAGGCCGCGCGAACGGCGCCATACGCCGTATTCGACAATGCTGGCCAAGATTGCTGCGCGCGGTCACGTATCCTCGTGCAGCGCTGCGCTTTCGACAAATTCGTTGAGCTCCTCGAGCCTGCCGTCAAAGGTGTGCGCGTGGAGAACCCCGAGCTGCCGACAGCTGAGATGGGCCCGTTGATCACCGCAGCACAGCGGCAGCGAGTCTTGGATTATCTCCATCTCGGTGATCCGGTCGCAATCGAGGGCAACGCACCGCACGGAGACGGATTCTGGCTCGCACCAACCGTCCTCGGGCCCGTCAAACCCACGTCGCGGGTCGCCGTGGAGGAGATCTTCGGACCTGTCGCCGTACTGATCCCCTTCGACGACGAGGCCGAGGCCGTCCGCATCTCCAATGACTCGGTCTACGGGCTTTCGGGATCGATATGGACCCGTGACATCGGGCGCGCCCTTCGCATGTCCAAGGCGGTGCAGAGCGGCGCGCTGAGCGTCAACAGCAATTCCTCAGTGCGGTACTGGACTCCGTTCGGCGGATTCAAGGAGTCGGGGCTGGGTCGCGAACTGGGCCCGGATGCGCTCGACGCGTTCACCGAAGAAAAGAACGTCTTCCTCTCGGACGACTGAGCAGACGTCGTTAACACAGAAAGGTTCCGTCATGGACAACAGATCATTCGTCACTGCGAACGACACCGCCGTATTCGTCAGGGAGCTCGATCGTCCCTACCCTCTGATCGTCCGTGGCGAGGGGGTGTGGCTCTATGACGCCAGTGGTCACGCCTATCTGGATGCGGTATCCGGCGGCGCGATGGTGACGAGCTTCGGACACGGCACGGTGCCATCGATAATGGAGGCGATTCGGAACCAGACCGAAGAGATCTCCTTTCTGTACAACGTGCACGCGACAACTCCTCCGCAGGAGAAGCTCGCCAGGGAGCTCACCTCAGTGGCGCCCGAGGGCTTCACGCGCGCCCATTTCGTCTCCGGCGGAACCGAAGCCAATGAGCTGGCTCTGCGAATGGTCCGCAGCTACCACGTGGACCGCGGCGACACCGGGCGACACCTCGTCGTCTCGCCCGCGCAGTCCTACCATGGTGCCAGCATCGCCACCTTCGGCTTGACCGGACGCCCAGGCCTGCAGGCCCCGTTTGAGCCCTACATCCAGCAGCAGCCGCATATCCCGCCCTCCACTTGGCTTTTCGACACCACGGGAGAGTCGGCGCTCAAAGAACTCGACACGATTCTGGAGCGCGTGGGTGATCGGGTCGCGGCCTTCCTGATCGAACCAGTGAGCGCCGCATCACTTCCGGGGTACACGCCGCCGGAAGCGTTCTGGCGAGGACTCGAGGAGCGACGCCGTAAGCACGGCTTCCTTGTCTGGTTCGACGAGGTCGTGACCGGAATGGGCCGAACAGGAACATGGTTCGCCGCAGAGCAGATGCCGCTCATGCCTGACGTCATCACCACGGCGAAGGGACTCGGCGCAGGTTTCTTCCCGGTGGGCGCGATGTTGGTCCAGGAACGTGTCTACCAAGCGGTAGCCGAGGGATCACGATCATTCGAACCGGGCCACACCTGGGACGGGGCACCCGTATCGTGCGCGGTCGGTTCTGCGGTCATCGCGCATCTGAAACAGGAACGGCTCATCGACTCTGTGGCGCAACGTGGACCTTGGTTGCTTGGTGAGCTGCAGCGCTCCCTCGAGGGGTGCGAGTTGGTCCGCGAGGTCCGCGGACGCGGCTTCCTGCTGGGCGTGAGCTACGTGGATCCCGTCGACGGCAGCTCGCTGCTCGACCCGTCGCTGCGCGTAGCACGCCGAATCGACGAGGCCGCCCTCGAAGAATCACTCCTGGTCTACTCGACCCAACCGACCAACGACGGCTTCGCAGGCGATCAGACGCTGCTGGCACCGGCGTTCACCGCCAGCGACAGCGAACTCGAACAGCTCGTCGAGCGACTCACCCGCGCCGTGCAGCAGGTTGAGCACCACGTGAAAGGCGAACTCGCAAGTGCCGCACGATGACTCCAACGGCAAAGCGGGAAGGCGCGCAGCAGCGATACTGCCGATCCGCCCCCTACACAGCAACCCCAACTACGTGTCGCTCTCCGAGTTGACCGCACGAGTCGACAGCGGCACGGTCGACAACGTCGAGCTTGTGATGATCGATATGCAAGGACGTCTGCAGGGCAAACGTGTAGGGGCAAGGCATTTTCTGGACGCCGTCATCAAGAGCGGTTGCGAGGCACAGAGTTACCTACTGGCCACTGACGTGGAGATGAACACCGTTGATGGGTACAGCATCGCCTCGTGGGCGACCGGATATGGAAATCTCGTCATGCATCCCGATGTGGACACCATGCGCAACATCCCGTGGCACCCCAGCTCGGTGCTGGTTCTTTGCGACTTAACCGACCGCAACGGGGAAGCGGTCACCGTGTCGCCACGGCAGATGCTGCGTCGCCAACTCGCCCAGCTTGCCGACCGAGGTTGGTATGCGCGAGCCGGCACCGAGTTGGAGTTTCAAGTGTTCACCAACACCTACGAAGACGCGTGGCGCAATGCGTATCGCGCCCTCGACCCGGTGAGTGACTACAGCGCCGACTATTCGATGCTCGACAGCCGCGGCACTGGGGCCCTGCTGACGGGCTTGAACCGTGACCTCTCCGCTGCAGGCGTCGAGTTGGAAACGATCGTGTCCGAAGCCGGACTTGGCCAGCACGAGATCGTGCTGGCCTGCCGTGACGCAATGACGACGGCAGACAACCATGCGTTGGCCAAATTCTCGACCAAACACGTCGCGGCCAACTCGGGACGCAGTGTCACCTTTATGGCCAAGGTGGATCGCCACGTCGGAAATGCCTGCCATATCCATTTCAGTCTGTTGGACGACCACCACCACCCCGTGCTT
>Ga0318562_10001641_pt1 | contig 10148 bp, 9 predicted proteins | sample GRESIP066b5f18_FD_203688 | JGI IMG/M metagenome (GOLD analysis project Ga0318562, IMG submission 203688) | Tropical soil microbial communities from Luquillo Experimental Forest, Puerto Rico - GRE.SIPMG.066b5f18 | ecosystem: Environmental > Terrestrial > Soil > Tropical forest > Bulk soil...
GTGCTGGCCGCGGGCGGCATCGGCAGCGCCCGGGCCATGGCCGCGGCACTGGCGGCAGGAGCGGACGGCGTGCGGGTGGGAACCCGCTTCGTCGCCACCGCCGAGTCCGGATCACACCCGGCCTATATGCAGGCACTGGTCGAGGCATCAGCGGCGGACACCGTGATCACCACCGCGTTTTCCGTCATGTGGCCCGACGCCCCCCACCGGGTACTGCGGTCCGCGGTGGCGGCGATGGAGGCCTTCCCGGGCGAAACGACCGGCGAGATGGACCTCGGGGCCGCCAGAATGCCCATCCCCAGGGGCGCAGTCCCCAGCCCGACCAGGGACACGACCGGAGCCATCCCGGCCATGGCGCTGTACGCCGGCGAGTCGGTCGGCGACGTGGTGCGGGTACAGTCAGCCGGCGACGTGGTACGGGAACTGGCCGAAGGCGCCGAGCGGCTCCTTCGCGGCCGGAGCTAACGGCAGCCTGGCGATTATCGCGAACGACCCCGATGCCCGGCATCGGGGTCGTTCGCGTCCCGGCCGAGCTCAGGACGACAGGCTCAGTAGTCCCGCGGATACCGTGCCGCGGCGGGCAAGCACGGTGGCGGCAGATATCCGGTGCCCGGGCCCGGCCGCGGCGGGTAAAGGACTCGGTTCTCAGCCGGTCAGTCGATGGCCGGCGGCGGTGAGCTGGATGGGTGCTGGCTGCCCTGGTCGCCACGCAAGCCGGCCGCCGGCCGCCTGCGGGCCTCGTCACCGCAGCCGTCGTGATCTCACGTGGTCCGGTGGCCGCAGACGCCGGGCTCGGCGCGCATCTGGTTCCGGGCCATTGGCGTCTCAGTGGCTTTACGTATGGAACGCGTGCTGCGGGGCCGCCACGCTGCTAGATCTCCGTAGCCGCCCACGATTTGACCGCGGCGGCTTCTCTCTAGCGTCAGTCAGGTGAGGACACCTACCCGCGAAAGGACAGGTCCAACGATGACAAGCACACCCAAACTGACCTACTACAACGGCCTCATGTGGCGTACGACGACGCTACCGGACGGAACGGTGGCGGTGCAGCCGCTCTCCCGCGAGGACAACGGGTCGCTGGTGGCCCGCGCGCAGGTCCGCCGCTACCGCAAGCCCTCCCGGGCATGAGGCAGCTGGCGGAATCGTGAATACCCGGGCCTCGCGCCGTGCGAGGTGCGACGCGGCTACTGCATGGGCCAGCTGGCCCCGGGGCACCCCCGCCGCCCCCGAAGGCATCCGCGGGACTACCGGGACTACGCGGGTCCCGCGAGCCGGCGGGCCAGTTCGGCCCGGGTGCGTACGCCCAGCTTGCGGTAGATGGAGGCGACGTGCGTCTCGATGGTCCGCACGCTGACGAACAGCGCCGCGGCGGCGTCCTTATTGGTCGCGCCGGCCGCGATCAGGCCGGCGACCCGTCGCTCGGTCGCGGTCAGCTCGCTGCCGGATCGTTTGGCTGCGACGCGGGGCAGTTCCCGCTCGATCTCATCGATCAGCGGCCGGTGGCCCATCTCGGTGGCCAGTTCCCAGGCGCGGCGCAGCGCGTCACGGGACTGCTGGCGGGCCTTGCGCCGCCGCTCGATCTGGCCCAGCACCAGCAGGCTGCGGGCATGCTCCGGGCGCAGCGGGGACAGCCCGTGCGCGGCTACCGCCGCCCGCGCGTGATCCGCCGCGGCGTCAAGATCGCCGACCGCGGCGGCGGCCAGGGCGTCGGTGCGCGCGGCGTCGCCGGTCAGTGCGGGCCGGTCCAGCCGCTGGCCGATCTCGCGCAGCCGGCCTGCGATCCGCCTGGCCTCATCCGGCCGCCCGAGGGTGACGTACGCCTCGGCCAGCAGGTGATCGGTCCGGTAGCGGAGTCCGGGGTCGGCCCATTCGCGCTGGTCCGCGCACCGCGCGGCCAGCTCGAGATGCCGGACGGCGGCAGCGGCATCGCCGCGCCACATACTTACCTTGCCGCGCACGCTGGCCCCGAGGCAGCGCGTGGACTGCGGCTGGGATTCGCCGTCGGGAAGGCGCTCGTCGGCGAGGCTGACCGCCTCGTCCAGGTTCCCGGCCGCGATCAGCAGCCCGCAGCGCGGTTCGGCATGCCACGGCGACGGCCGCCAGTCGTACCCGGCAGCGGCCCGGCCGGCCTCCTCCAGCGCCGCCGCGGCCGCCCGGTACTCGCCCGCCAGCTCCTCCGCCGCCGCCAGGTAGCACCAGAAACTCGACAGCGCCCAGTCCTCGCCCGCCTCCCGGGCGCGGGCGATGGACCGCCGCAGCGCCGCCCGCGCGGTGTCCACGTCGTCGGTGAACCACGACCACAGCCCGCGGTGCAGGTCGGCGGTGTCATGCAGCCGCAGGGCCGGCAGATCCGCCTCCAGGCGCTCGGCCCGGTCGAGCAGCCCGGTGTCCAGCCCTTCGGCCGCGAAGACCTTTGCCACCGTCAGGCAGATCAGGGCCCGGTGCAAGGCCGGGACAGCGGCGGGACCGGCCGCCTCGGCACAGCTGATCGCCTCGGCCGCGGCGGCGCGGCGGCCGCCGCGGATGCCGTAGATCCAATCCGAGGCCAGCGCCAGCACCAGCGCCCGCCTGCGGGGATCTGATCCGGCGGCGGCGACCGCGTCGGCGACGATGGCCGTGGCGGCCGGGTCACCGTGAACAAGTTCCGTGTTGTCGGCCAGCAGCGGCAGCGCCCGCTCCAGGTCCTCGGCCGCCAGGCTCCGGGTATCCAGGGCCTGGAGCTGCGTCAGTGACTGCTCCACCTCGCCTGCCAGGTACAGCAGCTCCCCCGCCCGGATCCGGCGCCGCACCAGGGCGGCGGCATCCGATGCGGGCGTGAACGCGACCGCCTGCGCGGCGAACTGCCCGGCCTCGGCGTTCCCGGCCCGGGCGTGCGCGGCGGCCGCGGCCGCGTCCAGGGCGTCCGCGACCGCGCCATCCGGGCCCGGCCCGGCGGCCAGGGCCGCGAAGTGCGCGTACCGCTCCGGGCTGGCCGAAGCGCCGGCCAGGCGGCGGTACAGCTGCGCGCGCCGCCCCGGCGGCAGCGACTCCACCGCGGCGGCGCCGATCAGCGGGTGCGCCGCGGACAGCCGGCCCCCGGTCTCGGCCACCACGCCGGCCAGGACCGCCTCGTCCACCGCCGCGGCGGGATCGGCCAGATGATCAAGCACGGCCAGGGCCTCGGGGAGCCCGGTCCGGCCCGCCGCCGCGACCACGGCCAGCGCGGCCGCGGCGCCGCCGCTGAGCGAGCGGGACAGCCGGTCGGTCAGGGTGCGCGCCAGCGGCGGCACCTGGCGGTCATCCGCGTCCAGGCTGGCCGACAGCTGGAGCGCCCAGAACGGGTTGCCGCGCGACTGCCGGGCCACCAGCCGCGCCCGCGCCGCGGAAAGGTCCGGCGGCAGGAGGTTCTGGACCTGCCGCAGGTCCAGCGGCGCCAGATCGATCCCCTCCGCCGCGGGCAGCGCGGCCAGCAGCTCGTGCCAGTCGCGCGGCGGCGGCGGCGCGCCCGCGGTTCGCGGGTCCGCTACGGCTTCGGTGCGGGCCGCCAGCAGCAAGGACAGCGGCCCGTCGGTCACCCGGCGCAGCGCGAAGGCCAGGACCTCCCGGCTCGCCTGGTCAAGCCACTGCACGTCATCGATCGCGACCAGCACCGGGTGCTGGGACAGGCAGCCGCGCAGGGCAGTCAGCATCGCCAGGCCGATGGCATGGGCGGCGGGCGGCTCCTCCCCGGCGGGCCGCAGCAGCAGGGCCACCTCGAGCGCCTCGCGCTGCGGACCGGGGATACGCGCCTCCACCAGCGGAAGCACCTCGGCGAGCAGGTCCGACAGGGCGGCGAACGCCAGATCGGTCTCGCTGGTCGAGGGCTCGCTGCGCAGCACCCGGTGCCCGGCCGCCGCGGCCGCCTCGATCCCGGCGCGCCACAGCGTGGACTTGCCCGCGCCGGCCTCGCCCTGGATGGCCAGCGCGGCGGGCGCCGCCCGGACCTGCCCGGCGAAGTCGCGGACCTGGCGCAGTTCGGCCGTGCGGACCAGGACGCCGCTTACCGCAGCCACATCCACATCCCACCACAGCCCGCCTCCCGCGGCCATCCCGCGTGAGGCCGCGCCCCGCGCATCACACAGATCTTTGCCGAACGGGCGGTGGTTCCCTCCCGCGGGAATCTGCGTAGTTCCACCGATACCGGCCGCCCGGCGCGGCTGATGGCTGGCGGATTATCCGGGCGCGCACCCGATTCGCGGCAAGCCTTCCGCCCGTAGCGTCGCAGGCATGACTACAGACATCCTGACCGAGCCGTCTATCGACGCCGCGTTCAAGGTAGTGGCGCAGTCCAGCTACGCCGCGCTGCGCGCGCTGGGACCGATTCACCGCGCCCGGATCCTGAACGGCATCCCGTGCTGGATGGTCGTCGACTACGAACTGGCCAGGCAGGCGCTGATGCATCCGGCGCTGGTGAAGGACGAGACACCGGCCTATGACACGCTGGCCGCGGCGGGGCGGATGACCGGTGCGGGAATGGCGCGGAACATGCTGCTCGCCGATCCGCCCGATCACACCCGGCTGCGGCGGCTGGTGGCTGCGGCGTTCACCCGCCGGCGGGTGGAGGCGCTGCGGCCGCGGGTGAGCGAGATCGCCGGGCAACTGGCGGACGGCATCGCCGCGGCCGGCCAGGCTGACCTGGTGCGGTCCTACACCGGCCCGCTCCCGGTCCGGGTCATCTGCGAGCTGCTGGGGGTGCGGGAGCGGGAACAGGGTCAGTTCAGCGAGTGGACGAGGAAGACGCTGGGCTCGGTCCCGGCGGAGCGGCACGAGGGCTTCAGCAACCTGAACGGGTACCTGGCCGAGCTGGTCGCCGAGAAGCGGCGGGCACCCGGGGATGACCTGCTGTCGGCACTGGTCGCGGTCCGCGACGAGGGCGACGGCAGGCTGTCGGAGGAGGAACTGGTCGGCACCGCGAGCTTGCTGGTGATGGCCGGGCACGACACGACCGTCAATCTCCTGGGCAACGCGATGGTCGCGCTGTTCGACCACCCCGGGCAGGCCAGGCTGCTGCGCCAGCGGCCCGAGCTGATCAAGGGGGCGGTCGAGGAGTTCTTGCGCTTCGACCCGTCGGTGGAGTACACGCCGATGCGGTTCGCGGCGCGCGACATCGAGCTCGGCGGCGCCCGGATCGCCCGGGGCGACATCGTCGTGGTGTCGCTGACCTCGGCCAGCCGCTCCGACCCGGCGCTGGGCGCCGATCAGCGCGACTCCCTGGACGTCTCCCGCCCCGCCGCACGGCATCTCGCGTTCGGATACGGCATCCACCGCTGCCTGGGCGCCCCGCTGGCCCAGCTCGAGGCCGAGATCGGCATCGGCACCCTGCTCCGCCGCTTCCCCCACCTCCGGCTCCTCGTCCCGACGGCGGAGCTGCGCTGGATACCCACCGGCATGATGCGCGGACCGCTCAGCCTGCCGGTCACCGTCACCCCGGCAAAAGACAGGACATGACGACGTCGGGCCGCACGGCGGTGACCCTGGCGAAGCCCGCCGCGCCCCTTCCTCCCGCCGGAACCAGCGCGGCGGACGCGATCTACCGCACCCTGTTCGACTCATTCGGCCCGGACTCCGGTGACCGGATCTCGCCGCTGGAGGTGCTGGCCCGGCTGGAGCGCCGCGGGCTGCGGCCCGACGATCCGCGCATCGCCGAGGCCCTGGCCGGCCTGGCCGGCGAGGGCGGAGGGTCGCGGCAGATCAGCTTCGCCCCGTTCAAGGCGCTCGCCCGGCGTGGCAGCAGCCTGATCAGGCGGGCGGTCGAGGGGAATCTGGCGGTGCCGGATTTCGCGGCGTTCACCGCTGGCATCGAGCGGATGTCCCTCGTCACCGGCCGCGGCCGCACCGCCAAGCGCGACCCGCGGCGCAAGAAGAACCAGACCCGGACCGAAGCCGTCGTCGCCCTCACCTGGGCCGCCAGCCAGGGCGACCTCAACGAGGTCCGCGCCCTGATCGCCAGCGGCGTCAAACCTGGCACCGCCGACTACGACGGCCGCACCCCGATGCACCTGGCCGCTGCCGAAGGCCACACCGAGATCGTCCGCTACCTGCTCGCCGCCGGAGCCGACCCGCAACCCACAGACCGGTGGGGCGGCACCCCCGTGACCGACGCCGAAACAGGCTGCCACACCCAGATCGCCAAGCTCCTCACCCAGGCGGCAGACAAGAAAGAGACCGCGGTATGACCACCACCGACACCGTCGTCGCGGTCCTGCTCGCCGACGGATGGCACCACATCGTCCCCGGATCGTTCCAGGTCGCCCAGCTGAGCTTCGGCACCGGCGCCGACCCGGGCGTGCCCGGCTACCGCTTCGAAGAAGCCGACACCGCCAGCCCCTACGGCCCGGCGACCCTCGCCGGGCCCTTGACCGCCCTGCTCGCCGTCCGGCAAGCAGCCACCAGCAGACACCACCGCCGGCCCGGCCTGACCGCCCCCCCGCACCGGAAGCCGCCTGAGCCCACGTCGCCTGCGACCGCGGTCGACCAGGCCACGCCAGACCCGGCGATGCGGATCACGCGATCGCGGTCCAGGCCGCAGGTGACTGATCTCGCGTCGCCCGGACCGGCCAGGTCATCCATCATTTCGGCGAGCTGATTGCCCTTTCCCGCGTGCCTGCCGGATGCTCAGAGAAACACGTGAGTTACTCTGCGCGGATGCGAGGTGGCCGGTGATGATCAGTGACGGATGCGTGTACCGCCGGTGCGGGTGCGTGGACCCGGCGACCGGCCGCCAGTATGGGAGGGCCTGCCCGCGGCTGGCGGGCGGGCGGCATGGCAGCTGGAGCTGCCCGCCGGGCACGCGGCGATCCGCCGCGGCCTGCTGACCGAGAACCCGGCCGCCAAGGCCGAGCTGCCCCGGACCCGCCGTCCCCGGGCGGTGGTCTGGACGCCGTACCGGATCGAGCAGTGGCGGCGGACCGGGAACGGCCCCCGGTGGCGATGTGGACCGCCCAGCAGACCGCGCAGTTCCTGGCCAGCATCGAAGACCACCGGCTGTATGCCGCCTACCACCTGATCGCGCTGCGCGGGCTGCGCAGCGGGGAAGCCGCTCGTCGCCTGAGGTGCGGCCATGCCCGCTGTCGGCGCGAGCGAGGACGTCGGCCAGCGTGAGGAGATCCCGGATGTCGACTCGGGGCGGACAGGACCCGAATCGATCGCTCGTTCAAGGTGGAGGAAGCGGGCGGTTTACGGAGCAGGCGGTTCCGTCTGGGTTTCAGCGGGATGGGTTCCGAGCGTGAGTGCTCGCCCGAAGGCGGCCTCGGTCTCGTCTACCAGGGTGCGGGGGTTGCTGGCGAGGCGTTTGGCGGTCTGGTAGCAGGCGAGGGCGACTTGCGCTGCGAGGAGGGCGGTGGCCTTGTCGGTTCCGCGGTGGATGAGGAGGTCGCTGAGCTTGTCGGCGATTTGCTGGGTCTTGGCGGCGTCGCGGTCGCGCAGTTCGGGGTGCTGTTCTATGAGCTGGAAGTGGCGGGTGTAGGCGTCCGGGTCGGCGGTTGCCCGGGCGCAGAGGGTGAGGAGGACCGGGCGGAGCTGCTCGACGGCATCGGCCGCGCTGCGCGCGGCGACGGTGTCGTCTGCCTGGCCGGCTGCGGCGATGGTCTCGAGCAGTTCTTGCTCCTTGGCGAAGACGACCTCCTGCTTGTCGCCGAAGTGGCGGAAGAACGTGGTGCGGCCGACTTCGGCGCGCTCCGCGATGTCGGCGACCGAGACGTCGTCGAAGCCGCGGGCGAGGAAGAGCTCCTCGGCGGCCAGGATGATGCGCTGCCGCGCCTGGCGCCGCTTGCGCGCTACGAGGGGCAGGGGCGGGGTCATGACGGCCAGCATACAGTTGCCCGGTTGCGGTCCCGAAAGGAACTTAGTACACTGCGGTACTAAGTACCGAAACGGGCGGAGGCCCTGATGACGCGTGGGCTGCAGGCGGAAGACCGCTGGGTGCCTGGCGCGTTCGACCCCGAAGAACTGCGCCAGAAGTACCGGGAGGAGCGCGATAACTGGCTCCGGCCCGACGGCAAGGGGCAATACCTCGACGTCACCGGCAACCCCGGGAGGTTTGCAGCTGATCCCTACCTTGAGCCGGCAGAGCGGACCCGAGAGTCGCCGACGTCGACGTGCTCATCCTCGGCGGCTGAAGCGGTTTGCAGATGGCAGTCAGGCTCCAGGGGGCAGGCGCACAAGGCTTTTCTCATCATCGACCAAGCGGGCGACTTCGGCGGCGGCTGGTACTGGAACCGCCATAGCGGCCGGCGGGCCATCGCCGCCGTGACCTCCCGGCGTGCGGGTCCAGGGTAGTCTCCGACGGCGCGCACGACCCCGGCCGCCCGCATCCCGGGCCTTGCTGCCCGGCGTTTCTGCCGGCCCGGCTCCGCGTAATGACACCATCAACCGCTATCGAAAGGACAGACCATGTCAACGACCCCGAATCCCGCCGCAGCGCAGACGTTCATGGTGGTCGCAACCGTCCGCGACGATACGAACTTCGCGGAATTCGCCGGGCTGAGAGATGATGAGCAGAAGCAGCTGGAGGTGCTGCGCTCGGACGGGAGGATTGGCGCCCACTACGTTTCCCCCGCTCGGCGCGCAACGTTCATCGAGGTCATCGCCGCCGATGAGCAGCAAGTCGCGGAGACGCTGGCAACTTTGCCTTTCGCCCGGTTCTTCGATGTCGATGTCTACCCGACCACCCCCCCGGACGGGGCGGAGGCCGCCCACCGGGCGCGGTCGTGAGCCGCTCTCCCCGCGGCGATGACGTCCCTCCCCGGCGGGCGCGCCCGTGTCGGCATCCTGTTCGCGGCCCGGACCGCCGGTGCCGGGCCAGCAGCGCGGCCAGGCCGCTGGCCCCGCCCCGTTCGTAGCGTTTACCGGCACAAGGAGGCGCCGCCATGCAGATTGCCAAGGGTCTGTACCGGATCGGATCCGACATCGTCAACAGTTACCTGGTCGTCGACGGGGACGGCGTGACGATTATCGACGCGGGACTGCCGCGTTACTGGAAGCTGCTGAACCGCGAGCTCGCACGGCTCGGCAAGAGCCTGGACGACGTGCGGGCGCTGATCCTCACGCACGGCGACACCGATCACATCGGCTTCGCCGCCCGGCTGTCCCGGGAGAAAGGCACCCCCGCCTACCTGCACCCGGCCGACGACGACCGGGCCCGGCTGGAGGTGAAGAAGCCCCGCAGCAGCTGGGGTCCGGTCAAAGCCGGGCCGCTGGCCGGGTTCCTGTGGTACACAACCCGCGAGGGCGGGCTGCGCATCCGGCCGGCCAGTGAACTGCGGCCGGTCAAGGACGGTCAGGTGCTCGACGTCCCCGGCTCGCCCCGGATCATTCACACTCCCGGTCACACGCCCGGCAGCGTGGCGGTGCACGTCCCGGCGGCCGACGCGGTGTTTCTCGGCGATACCATGACGACCCGCAACGTGCTCACCGGCGCGACCGGCCCCAAGCCCGCGCCGTTCACGCTGGAACCCGGGCAGGCCCTGGCGTCGCTTGGCCGCCTCGAAGGGGTGGACGCGACCTGGGTCCTGCCGGGTCACGGCCCGGCCTGGGACGGCGGCGTGGCCGAGGCGGTGCGGCTCATCCGGCAGGCGGCGGACCAGTAGTGCCATGAAGCAGGCGGCGGCGGCTCACGACCGCTCCTGCCCGGCGCCGGAACGCAGTCCGTCGATCAGGACGCCGACCATGCGCTGGCCGGCCAGCATCCGCGCCCGGTGCGCGCCCGCGCGGCCGAGGGGTCGGAGCGGGAGCGGCTGTGGCAGCGCTGGGCCGACGTCAATCCGCAGCTCGACTCCTTCGCCGGGCTGCGGTCGACCGAGACACCCGTGGTCGTCCTCGAACCGCGCGACGGGACCGCGTGACGCAGATGATGGCTCACCCAGATCACCGGCGTAACGATCCTGTACATGCTCCACTATGCCGTCCCGGGCCGCCGGATGGAGCCGGTCCCGGCGCACACTGCCGCTCGGTCGCCGACAAGTACCTCGGGCCCGCTGACGGTGGCGCCCTGGACACGGCATTCTGCGCGCGATGCTTGACCTGACGGCGCAACGGAAATACGTCCCTGCCGGAGGAAGCAAGCCATGAAGGCCGTTGTCTACACGCGATATGGACCGCCCGATGTGCTTCGGTGGACAGATGTGGAGACG
>Ga0318562_10001646_pt1 | contig 10135 bp, 10 predicted proteins | sample GRESIP066b5f18_FD_203688 | JGI IMG/M metagenome (GOLD analysis project Ga0318562, IMG submission 203688) | Tropical soil microbial communities from Luquillo Experimental Forest, Puerto Rico - GRE.SIPMG.066b5f18 | ecosystem: Environmental > Terrestrial > Soil > Tropical forest > Bulk soil...
GTCTTGTCCTTTTCGACCGTTACTGTGACGTCGGTTGGGGTCACTCCGAACGCACTTGCGATCCCGTCCGGACTGCATGCCGCCACTTCGCTGAACGACTGCGCTGCGATCGCCGCGAACTGGAGATGGGCCGCAACTTGCGCCGTCGCGATCGTCACCGCCGTGAGCTGGTTCTCGGCGTCCCCAGCCCCGCCATGTCCCGATGCCGTGGGGCCGCCGGCCAATTGCTTTTTGGTGGAGGTCGTCGCCGATGCGAGGCTTTGGGAGCCAAAGTTCTGCGCAAATGTCTGCATTGAACCGGCCAACGAGTACAGGCTCGAGAGGTCGGGAAGTTGCGCTAGGGTCTGGTGGTTGACCTCGTTCGCAAGGACTTCGATGCGCGCGCGGAGCACGATCCCGGATGTCGTCAGATGAGCGAACATTTCTGTCCCGGACTGCCAGGTGCTCTTGCCCATCGCGATCGCCTGTAGCGTTGCCGGATCCGAGCTTCCCTTCGATGTACTTTCCAGATTCGCTAGAGCCGCCCCCAACGTATCGAGGTCGTCGGACAACGCCGTCTTTGCGGTCTTTGGCACCATGGCGGGAGCAGCCGCGATCATCGCGCAGCTCATCGCGGTTGCACCATCGAGGTACACTTGCTGCCGCGGGGACGAGGTGAAGAAGGTACCCGCTGCGTAGCTCGCTGCGCCGATGGTCGCGAGCCTGGCCACGCGGTCTTTGTATTTCTCGCGTGCTTCCAGACCGTAGTAAAGCGTCGAGGTGGCTGCAATCAGCCCCGTGACTGCAAAGGTGCTCCGCAGTTTCTGCTGATTTCCTGCAGCTTCAAGATAGGCCACCCGGTAGCGTTCCGCAAGATTCAGCGCCCCGCAGAGTGACTCTTCCAGTTCCGTGCACGTAATCAGCTGGGGTTCGGAAGTACCTGCGCTCCCCCAGGAGTTGGTCTTGGGGCCGACGTAGGGATTGAACACCCCGGCACAACCTGTCAACGACAACGTGAGTACGACACTCATCGCTCTGGTCATGACGATAATCTCCGACACAATGAAAACGCCTAGCAAATGGCAAGAACGAGCTGGTTGGGGCCATTCCGGAAGATCCTGCTCAGCGCACTGAACCGAGCGCACACTGATGAAATTCCATCGCGTACTTCACGGACGAAACGAGTCCTGCCCGATGCCACCGGGCAACGATCTGAACCTTCAGATAAGGATTCCCCGGCGCGTGCGCCGCGCCCTCCGCATTGCACGTTAGCACCGGCCAATTTGCCCGTGAACTGTAAAACTTGACAGGTGGGGAATGGCAGGACAGCGCGCCAGCAGCGAACGAAAATTCGAAAATCGCGCTTCCAGAATTAGTGAGACCAATCCGTGTCAATGACTTTGGTAGGCGACCCGAGCAATCCCAAAATCATTCGGAAAGCGCCTTATAGACGGCGCTATTCGGCACCGCAATGCGGCAAACAGGCGCGCGCGGCGAGTCAAATTTACGAAAAGCCGCTCTTGGCGCCCCACAACCACCCTTCCCTACCCGCGATAAGAATGGCTAATCGACTGGTTCACGGCCGCAACCGTCCGTAGCCGAAGTTCACGAACGTCAGCTACGGGCGGTCAGCAGGTCGCCCCATTTGCCCGTAATCCAAGCACTGTGCTATCTAAGCCGTGCATTATTTCCGAGGGACTTACCATGACACTGTCGAGAGAGCCTCGTCTGCACACTGTGCCGATCACCTCGCTTCGCCCAACGCAAATCACTGTCGGAATGCGTGAGGTGGAAGCAAAGCGTAAAAGCTGGCGTGGCCATCCCGATTGGAAGAAGGGCGATTTTCTCGGCCGGCACACGATCCCCGTCGTGCTGGGGCCCAAGGATCGTTCCTACATCATCGACCATCACCATTTGTGTTTGGCCCTGCACCGGGAAGGCGTCAAAGAACTCGCCACAACGATCGTGTCGGATCTGCGCAAGCTCAGTGCGGACGCATTTTGGGTTTATCTCGACAATCGCGGGTATATGCATCCGTTCGACGCGAACGGTGTCCGCCGTGCTTACTCGGACCTGCCGAAGAAAGTCACCGATCTCGTCGACGACCCGTATCGAAGTATGGCGGGCGAGCTGCGTCGTTTGGGCGGCTTTGCGAAAGACACCACGCCCTTCAGTGAATTTCTTTGGGCAGATTTCCTACGCCGGCTGATCAAGCGCAAAGACGTCGATTGCGACTTTCCGAAAGCACTGGGGACGGCGATGAAGCTCGCCAAGGGCTCCGACGCCAGTTACCTACCTGGCTGGTGCGGACCCGTCGCGCACGATTGATCAGCATCGCTGTACAAGATCGCAGGCGCGCAACTTAATGGCGAAGGACTAAGTCTCGACCCGAACCGGTCACTCATGAACGGCTGCTTTTCAGATTCGAATCGTCGCAGCTAGGCACTGACGATCGGCCACCGCAGAGGCCTGCCGGCTGCCATGAAGTCAGCATATTCGTCTTGTGTAACACCCTCATTCACCCAGCGATTGCAAAGTGCTCCCAACCTGGACTGAGCATAGCTGAACGCGTCGGCAGCGCTGGCCACAACACAAATTAACTCTTCGTCCTTTTCACCACCGAAATCGTAGAGATCGAGGCATTCAGAGCTACCAATGTCTGGAACCACGAACCTCCATATCTCGATGCCACCAGGCGTTGGGCGAAGCTCGAGATGCGAGATCACCCTTTCGCCATCTCTGGTACCGCCACCCATAAATTGCTCCAATGACTTGCCGCGCCGAAGCGTTGATTCGAGGAAGCCCTGAGAAACATAACGCATCTTGGTGGCACCTACGCGCACTCACTGATCTCGAGCGTACCGTACTCATAGAACAGATTGAACAGGCCATTCGGACTGACGAGGTGAAGCTGGTCGGTTTGATAGTTCTTCTCGACGACAGGAATTGACTGACCGGAAATTGGGCCGATGCCTATCGCGCAACCGGCTACGGGATACTGATGCTCGGTGTCGCGTGCCACCTTTGACCAGGTCTTTGTTGAGAATACGCCACGACCCGAATGCGAGATAGTAAGCAGATACTCGCCGGACTTATCGAAGCCAGCGGCAACCAAACCACCAATGTTGACGTATGTCGGCATCACGAGTGCCCGAGGGCATATGTTGCCAAAAGGCTCTCAAACTCTTCAGCGCTGATTTGCCTACCCGTGAACTGAGGATCCGTGGTGATACCGAGCATTGGCGTTAATCAGGACTTCGTATCAGAGAGGCAGCTCTTGGCAGTTTTCTCCACAGGATATAGTTCCGGCCTCAATTTCCTTCCGATGCTGCAACTGAGCTTCTTCAAATTTATTCGAGTCCGCGATAAAGGCATAAAATGCTGCTAGTAGGTTCAAACTACCTACCAATTTCACCGGTTTCGGCATACAAAATATGGTGCTATCCGACCCCCCGGAGAGATTGATCTTTAGAAGGTGGTTGTTGTAGAGCCCCGGGGCCTGACATGTTACGAAAACCGTGTAGACCCCCGGGTCTAGGTTGAGGACAGATTTGCTAAGTAATCCATTCATCGTGCTAATGCGATTACCACTTTCATCCTTAATGCCCCCAAACGAAGATGTAATAGTCGTCTTATCAAAGAAACTTTTTTTGACCGCTCTCAGGACCGCTTTATCGCTAGCAACCGGAGAGTACGTTGACGATTGCATCGAGTTCTTTACCGCCTCTCTCTGTGCTTCATCGAAATGCTCCGGACGAGTATCGGCACAACCAGCCAAGGCTAGAAAAACTAATGGACGGCACTTCGTTTTCACTCGACACTCCCACTGTTAATGCCTAATGCGTGAAACAACAGTAAAAATTTGTCCTGATTAGCGCCGATCCTCAGCATGGAAACGGGGGAAAATAGGCTTGGTTAAGCCATTTCTGCCCGCTCTGTCGACGCCAAAATGCGCTTAATGTTACCGCAACCGATCAAACAGCAGCCGACCCGAAACCGCCCCTGACGACCGACAGCTATGCGTAGCTAGGTGCCGAACACACGCGCGAGAAGACGGTTGAGGAAACTGGTCGGTGGAGGCGATGCTTCGTAGGGCCCGTCGAACCGAAGAACATGCTCGTGTGCAAGCTGTTGAACAAGCGGGAGAGTGGATTGATGCGCCCACAGATTGCGTGGACCGTCATGAAAGCCTAACACCTCAAGCCCGCCGTGCACGAGACAAAAGTTGATGGAGTTGTAGAGGCGTTTGTTTGTGCACCAAACGTCGAGGGGCTCTTGGACAACTTTGTGATTGATTTTGACAGCGCCTGGATAGCGCTCGTAGAACCTGCGGACGACGGCCGAGTAGCGCTTTGTTCGGAGAGATACAAGATGCACAGCCGAAGGCACCTAATGCTTGAGGTAAGCGGCCACAGTCGCGATGAGGTTCATGTTCGCGCAACCACTCCGTAGCCGCGATGATCTTCAGTCTACTTCATCCGCTTGAAGCGCCGCTCCCGACCCTTTGCCGCCGGTCGCGAACGACCTCTTTCAGGTAAGCTGACGAGAATTGCGGCAACAGCCGCTTAGCTAAGCGTTGGTGCCCATGCGAGTACCTAAAGCGCCAAACTCATCGATGAAATCTGTCCTTGCGCGGCGCGCGTTTCTCTTAGTCGCGTTCGGCTGCGCTTTTCTAGCAAACAGCCCCATCGTTGCAAAACGACTCGCGCCCAAGCCCGTCGCAACTGTCAAAGCCAATGGCGTGGAATATTCTGCGCCTCATGAGTTCATGGGGTTCATCTTGGCCACGGACATGCGCACTCATGAGGAATTGTGGAGGCAACAGATTTACAGCGTGCATATCAACCCTGAGCTAGAAAGCGACGTACAGGACGTCTTCATCACGTCCTTGGTCATCGACGATGGGATCTTGTTCATCACCAACGAGCGCAACGAGACTTACGCTCTTGATCTCACAACACGCAAAGTATCCCGACGCCGATAAAAATTGCGTATTCCGATCCATTTGAACAGGCCTCTGACATAAGGCGACCCAAACCGGTCAGTCGCGAACGACGGCTATTCGGTATTCCCTTCGGATACCGTCGTTGGTGCCGCGGGTACCGTTGCGTTTACCAATTCTTTTCGGCGTACCCAAAAGAGAATTGCACCGAGTGGTATCGACGCCGAGACGATCCATGCACCATAGAAGGGTGCAAACGCAGACGCGCTGAACAGCTGCACAAAAAGGGGCGAAATATTCCATTGTCCCGTCGTCCAATTGACGGAGAATTTCCCAACTCCAAGGAGGACAAAGAGTATCCACAGCCATTTTCGCTTTGCCATGGGTGTCCTTGCGCACACGACTAATGTGTAGAGCGTGAACAGCATGGCAGAGACAGCTAGTGCAAGGACTACGTATGCGGCGGGGGACTTACCATAGAGAGTGAATTGGTTCTGGATCTCAAGGGGCTGGTTTTCGGGGTTGATGTGGAAACCAACGATCGTCTTTGCCCCGGCTTTGGTTTTTACAGCAACGTTGATCAGCAGCCAGGTCCCACCAAAGTTATATTCGTATGTAGTGTTGACCGTAGTCGTATCGTGCATTTCGAAGCGCTGTGCCCCGACGACCTTGATGGACGTTGGTTCGCCTGGGGGAACGAGATCCGCCATCTTTGCCAACACGCCGCGAAAGTCTCCGCGCTTAATGCTCTCATCGGCCGCCTTCTCAATTTCATCGAAGTCGCGACCGCGCAGGCGATCGATATAGCCTTTGGCCACTGCCTGATCAGCAGGAGACGAAAATTTCTGCAGGACCTCCTCTTGGCTACATGCGGACAAGAGGAGTAGAAGACAGAGGTATCCTAGGTATCGCATTCCCTTCCCCTCTTGAGACCAAGACCCGCAACCATTTCGAGTCTAACGCATTGTATTAGCTGTGCCCCTGCGCGCATGCAGAACGATGGTCGTGAAGCGACCCTAACCCGTCGGTCGCGACCGGCCGCTATGCGGAAACGCGTTGCTTTAGGTCGTGACGTCGGCAGTAGGATCAAGAGCGTCAAGTTGATCAATCTGCCGTTGCAGGCGACGAGCTTGCCAACGGTTGTAGAGGCTTATCGCGCCGCCCATGGAAGCGACGGCACCACCGAATATGAGCAGGGGTAATCCGCCTTCCGGCCGATCCGGGGCCAGGCAGGCAAGAAACACCAGCATCGCGGCCATCAGGGGAGCAACAAATAGCCACCAGGAGTCTCTCAGGAGCGTCTTGCGCCGAATCAGTTCTCGGCGATGGAACTCGAGTAGAGGCACCGCAGCGCTATCGGGAGGCAATGTTCGAACGGCATGTCTTCGAAGCTGATACGCAACGAAAAGCGTCGCTGCAATCATGGCCAGACTGGCAAGTTTCATCCGCACGCCCGGAAACGCCCACGCGTAAAAGCCAGAGACGGCAACTACCACTGCGCAGGCGATGTATTCGATCAAGTCGCCCATGCGAGCGCGCCTGTGGAACGTCGCTGCGTTCTCTCGGACCTGTGCAAGGCTAATCCGCGGCTGATCCTCGTCGCGCTGCTGCCAATAGGCTTTGATCTGGTTTTCATTCATGGTCGGTCTCGGTGGCGTGAAATTGCCTTACTAACAGGGTCTTAATGCGATGCACTTTGGTCGCCACATTCCCAGGTGTCATCCCAGCAATTGCGGCGATGGAGGTCGCGTCCATGCCTTCCAGGTAGAGGAGAAAAATCTGTCGATCGAGCACCTGCAAGCGGCTTATCAGAGCTGTGAGACGCTCGGCTACCAGCTGACGCCCGGTGATCGCCTCCGTGTCATAGGGATCCACCATGTCGCTGATTTCATCCAGGGTGTACAGGCGCTCCGTGGCTCGGCGTCGGTCGCGAGTGATATGCGCCATGGCGGTGTTGTGCGCAACGCGGTAGATCCACGTTCGCATCGAGCACTGATGCTGGAAGGCGGCAAGGCTGCGCCAAATGGCGACATGGATTTCCTGCAGGAGATCCCGCCGCTGCTCTGGATCGGCTTCGTACGCATCGACCAAGCGGCGGAGGGCACCGCTATATTCGCCCGCTACACTTTCATAGCAGGCATCCTGATCCGCACGGTCAACAAGAGTGGAGCCCTTTGACATCAACATTTGATCTGCCTTGGCCGCGCTCGCCCTCACTCTAGAGGTAGTAGCTGCCGGAGGCACTTTCTTACAACCACGTTGTTGGTATTTTCGCGAAGCGTTCGCGTGGCACTTATCAGACGCCTCTCGACCCCAAGCTGCCGGTCACGATTGGCAGCAATTGGGTTGCGCGGATACTTCAACCCGCATGTAGGTGTCCACTGCTGCAACACCTGACGACCGCAGGTGCGCTCACCACTCATCATCAGGGATCTTGTCGGGCGTGAGGAACGACCCTCCGTCCGATCGACGGACAAAGCGAAGGCTTTTTTTCAACTGTCTGCTTGATGGATCGACGAGCACACCACGAAACGTGCCGTCGGCACCAGACACCCCTACCCATGTGAGGCCGCCATGCTCCATTTCAGGATGCACCGGAGAGACTCCTGGCAGATAGGACAGCCGGCCCGGCTTCCAGCCCCGCCAAAACAGCATGGACCGATAGGAGACGTGATCTCCGAACTCAACGGCCTCGCCAGTGGTGTACCGAATGACTTCCATCGAGAGGCATCCAAGATCTTCACAAGCATCGCGGCTAACGGGAGCACGGCCGTCGCAATGCGACCCGAAGCCGTCGCTCAGGAGCGACGGCTTTGGCGTAGTTCAGAAGACATTGTGTTCAAGGATAGATGTTCAGATAGTGCTGGTGATCATTGGTCCCGATGCCGAACAAGTACACTTTGTTGTTGAAGACCGCCGCCGCGTCTGGCAATAGTGTTTTGCCACCTCCCGGCACCTGGCTCCAGCCACCCCACGTCGCACCGTCAAACGCGTTGACGTAGTGGTGATGATCGTTGATGCCGATAGCAAAAACGTAGAGCTTGTTTCCAAGTGCGACCGCGACGTCGGCCACGTTCGTGGTGCCGTTGCCCGGCATGGCACTCCAGCCACTCCAAGACATGCCGTTGAATGTATTGACGTAGTGGCGATGGTCGCCGATGCCGATGCCAAACAAGTAGAGCTTGTTCTGGAACGCCGTCGCCGTGTCGGACAGAACGGTTGTGCCACCGCCAGGTACTGCGCTCCAAGCGCTCCATGTGGTGCCGTCGAATGTCTTGACGTAGTGGTGGTGATCGTTGATCCCGATGCCGAACAGGTACAGCTTGTTCTGATATACCGCTGCCGCGTCCGCGACGTTGGTCGTCCCACCGCCGGGAACGTTGCTCCAGCCTGCCCAGGATGCGCCGTCGAACATATTGACGTAGTGACGATGGTCGTTGATGCCCACGCCGAACAGATAGAGTTTGTTTTGGAACACGGTCGCCGCGTCCGAAAGGACCGCCGTCCCGCCGCCGGGTAGTAACCCCCAGCCGTTCCACTGGTTGCCGTCGAACGTGTTGACGTAGTGACGGTGATCGCCAATTCCGATACCAAACAGATAGAGCTTGCCTTGAAAGACCGTCGCCGCATCCGACACGTTGGTTGTGCCGCCGCCCGGAAGAACGCCCCAACCCACCGAGGAATTGACGAGAGCGTTGATGAGGTCCTGACCGTTCGGCGATCCCCATCCGGTGCACAGGTCATAGCCCGGGACGGCGCTGTATTTGCCCGGATTTGTGCCGTTGAAATTGTTGCCGGTGGTTATGTCATGGAAGCACGTCGCGCACGAGCCGCTGCGCTCGATCTGATAGATCGCAGAGTTGGGGCTTCCAATACGCGGCCGCCCGCGCATCGCGGCTTGCTGATTTACCAGGGCCAAGAAACCCGCCCATAGCGGTGCCGCCTCGCTGGTACCTGCGAAGCCACTCCACCCGCCCTTGTAGTAATACGAGGTGTTCGTGGCAATGATGGACACATCGGGCGCGTTGCGAGCCGTCGACGAGCCGCCGAATGCGGCAAAATTCATGCCCTGCTGCCACGACGGGATCTTGAACTCAGGGTCTCCTGCCGCCCAAGGACTGAAGCCGCCACCGCTCGACGACCATGTCGTCTCCGAGCTCCACGCGCCGTTCACGTCAGTGGTCAACACTGTGCCGCCGACCGCTGTGACGTGTGGATCGTCGGTGGGTGGAAAGTCTCCGGCGCCAGTCGACTCGTTGTAGGAACCGTAGTCACCAGACGCCACGAACAGCGCTTGCCCCTGAGCTGCAAGCTGTGCGAGCGGTGCATAGACAGCCCCGCTTTCGTAGTTGAAGTAGAACGAAGTCGATATTTGGTTCGGGAATGGCTCCCCCTTGCTGGGGTTGGCCATCTCGGTCAATGCATCCAGCACTGCCGCGTTGTCGTAAGAAATCCCATAGATCGTGATCTGTTGTACACCTGGCGCCATCGACAGTACGAATTCGATGTCGCCGGTGGCCTCCTGTCGGCCGACGGAATCCGGGCCCACACCCGTGAAGTTATCCAAATAGACGTTTTGCAGCTTGACCGCCGAGAACCCACTGAGCTTCGCATAGGTCGCGATGTCATTCGGATCGTATCCATCGAGTTCGAGAATTCCGACGGTCTGACCCGTGCCTGTCATGCTGACGTTCGGCGCATAGGCCTTGCGGAAATCTTTGCCCGTGTACGTGCCGCCGCTTCCAGATCCGCCGGCCTGCCGGACATGGCGAGGAAGATGCAGCGTGTTGAGACCGACGATGGATTTGATCGGAACTTGAAGGTCCAACGAAGGATCACGATCCGGCCCGTAGAACGTGCGGGCTTCGGTCGGATGCTTGAACGATTCCAATTGGACATGGAAAGCGCTGTTCATCGCTGCCGCAGTGCCACGTACGTGCACGTGTAAGCGGTTCGACCACGTCGACACGATCGTCAACTTGTTCCTTGTCGCGAAATCGACCACGGCTTGGTAGTCCTTCGCGCTCGGCGCAAATCGCTCGGTGAATTCCGCGGGCGTGAGAAACGCGTGGTAGTTGGGCGACGCGGGATCGTAAACGTCGTTGACGAAGGCGTTGAGCGCCTCCTCGTTCGGAGCGCGCAACGCGATGGAAACATCGACGATCTTGTCGTCGGCAACTGGTCCCAACGACTTGAGCACCGCCATTTCCCGCG
>Ga0318562_10001647_pt1 | contig 10132 bp, 13 predicted proteins | sample GRESIP066b5f18_FD_203688 | JGI IMG/M metagenome (GOLD analysis project Ga0318562, IMG submission 203688) | Tropical soil microbial communities from Luquillo Experimental Forest, Puerto Rico - GRE.SIPMG.066b5f18 | ecosystem: Environmental > Terrestrial > Soil > Tropical forest > Bulk soil...
ACATTGGGCAGCGGCACGGCGATGCGAAGCGAGGGCTCCGTGTCGGCGATCAGGTCGGCGGCAGCGTCCTGCGCCTCCAATTCGGTTGCGTTGAACGCGGGATTGGCGATCTTCAGCACGCCGAGAATCTCGTCGTTGCCGTCGTGCACGATGAAATTGCAGTCCTGGTTGCTGCCAAGCAGTTTGGCCCGCGCGACCAATCCATAGTGCTCTGCGACGATCTGCTCGGCCTGTGCTTCGGTGACCTGAGGCCCCGGCAGCTCAGGCTCTTCGAGGAAGTTGAAGCCGACGGTGCGGCGCGGCGTACTCACCGGTCGACGAACTGAACGACGACTTCACTGAATGCGTCGTTGTCGTCACCGGCGGCGGTGTGCCCGGCGTCAGACAGCTCGGCGAATTCGGCGTGCGGCACGGTCTCGAGGAAATGCTTGACTCCCTCCTCGCTGACCACGTCGGAGAGCCTTCCGCGGATCAGCAGAATCGGAATGGTCAGCGCGATGGCGGCCTGCTCCAGCATTTCGGTGCGGACGAATGAGTCATCCGGTGGCGCGGTCAGAAACGCCGGATCCCAGTGCCAGAACCACCGCCCGTCGCGGAGCCGCAGGTTCTTCTTCAAGCCTTCGGGGCTGCGGGGTTTGGCGCGGTACGGCAGGTACGCGGCAACGGCGTCGGCGGCTTCGTCCAGGGACTCGAAGCCGTCCAGTCCGCTGGCCATGAACTCGCGGATGCGCGCGCTGCCGTCCTTCTCATACCGGGGCACCACGTCGACGAGCACCAGCTTCGTCACTTTGTCCGGCCCGGCTTGATGGGCCACAGGGAGAGCCGTCATCCCGCCCATGCTGGCCCCGATCAACACCGTCGGCCTGCCGATCTGCTCCAGCACAGCCAGGGTGTCCTCGACCAGCGCGTCGACGGTGTAGTTCGCATCTGGCGCGCGGTCACTGTCGCCGTGCCCGCGGGAGTCCAGGGCGACAACGTGCAGACCTTCGTCGGCGAGGATCTGGCTTGTGCTTTTCCAGGAGAACCGGTTCTGGCCGCCTCCGTGCAGGAACAGCACCGACGATCGATTGGCGGCCGACTCGGCGTCGCGGTTCCACTCGTCGGCGATGAGGGTGAGGCCATCGACACCCCGAAACTTCACCGTTTGCAGTTCGCTCTGCCCAGCGCTCACGGACGTCCTCTCAGGCGTTCCCCCGAGCTCACGGTAACCCAGAGGAAAACCACCCATTTGCGGATGGTGACCAAACGGTGCTGCGCCCGTCCCTACAATCTGCGATCGTGCAGCCCGATATGCCGACCGCCGGTGACCGCCAAATCATCATCGACGCCGCGTACGACTGCTTGTCCGAGCCACACCGCGGTCCCATCCCCGTGGCGGCAATCCTGGAGCGGTCGGGCCTCTCCACCAGGGCGTTCTACCGGCACTTCGTGTCGAAGGACGAGCTCTTCCTCGCGATGCTCCGCCAGGAGGCCGATGCCTTGGCGGCCCGTCTGGACCGCGTTGCCGCCGAATCGCCGGGTGATCCGCGCAAGCAACTGACCGCATGGGTCGAGATGATGTACGCGCTCGCACTCGAACCTGAACTGCGCATGCATCTCACGGTCATCGACTCCGACGAAGTCCGCGCCGCCAGGGGTTATCGCGAGACCCGCGAACGACTGCACGCCGACCGGGAACGCTCGCTCGAGCGGATTCTTGAACGCGGCCTCGACGACGGGTCGTTCCCGCTGAGCGATCCGCAGAGGGACGCCGTCGCGATCAGCGCGGTGATCAGTCGCGAGCTGACGATATCGGCGCCCGGCGACCTCGACGGCCTGCGCCAATCACAGTCCCGCGTCATCGATTTCGCGCTGCGGGCCCTTGGCGCCGAGCGACCATCCCGATGAGTTTCGAGCACAAGCCGGGTCTGCACTGGTGGCAACCGATAGATCCGCATAGATAGGAGTGCCCAAATGCCGGCCATCACGCCCTCGCTCTGGTTCGACGACAACCTCGAGGAAGCCGCGGAGTTCTACACCGCGATCTTCCCGAACTCGTCGGTCGAGATTCTTCACCGGACCACCGATGCCGGGCCGGGGCAGCCCGGAACCGTGCTGTCGGGCATCTTCGTGCTGGATGGCATGCGGTTTATGGGAATCAACGGCGGGCCGCATTTCCACTTCTCCGAGGCGGTGTCGTTCATGATCAGCTGCAAAGACCAGGACGAGGTCGACTACTACTGGGACCGGCTGGTCGACGGCGGCGAGGAATCGCAATGCGGCTGGCTCAAGGACCGTTTCGGGTTGAGCTGGCAGATCACGCCCGACCGGTTGTTCGAACTGATCACCGATCCGGATCCGGCCTGCGCGGCGGCTGCCACCAAGGCGATGCACGGCATGCGCAAGATCGTCATCGCAGAGCTCGAAGAGGCGGCCGACAACGCGTAAGCCGTTGGGGCTCAGCTTGTCAGGCGCGCGACCCACTCGATGGTGGCGTCACTGATCTCCTCGACCTCGGCGGGGCTGTCGCACACGGTGACCATCAGCGACGCTTCGGACATGATTGCGATGAGGATGCGGGACAGCAGCTGACCCCGCTGTGACGAGTCCATATCGAGCACGCCCATCCACCGGTGGAAGAACGTGAGCGTGTTCTTGCGGCGGATCCGTTCGAAGCCGACGGGGACGTCACCGGAGGCGATCATCATCGCCGCACGCCGGTTGGTCCAGATCGCGTCGAGGTAGGCGTGGGCGTGCACGCCGAACGCCTGCCGGTTGCCCAGATTCGCGGATCCTTGCGCGGCCTCGCCGACCCGCCGCTCGACGTCAGCGGACAGCCGCTCGTAGATCGCGAGAAACAGTTCTTTCTTGCCGCCGAAATGGTGGTAGATGCTGCCGATGCTGGCGCCGGAAAGATCGACGATGTCGGCCATCGTCGTCGCGGAGAACCCGCGCTTGCTGAATACTTCCGTCGCCGCGTCCAGAATGCGCTGCTGGGTGGCGTCGGTCCTCGCCCAACGCCGCGTCGGCGTCGTCATGTGAACAAATTATCGCTTTGCGGTCAGTTTTTTGGAACTTTGTTCTAGAAAAATCATCGACATTCTTTTATTTCCGCGCCTGACCTGTGGCCGACGGGTGCCTCCCAGGTTCCGGCACGTACTTTGGACCGGACGAACATGTGTGATGCGGGCCGATTCGGCCCGTGGCACCACAGAGAGGCGAACATGGCAGACGATGCTGCTGCCCCGGAGGGGAAATTGAGCGAGGGGTCCTCGGAGCCTGAACAGACCGAGGCCGCGGCGGACGCCGAGACCGCCGCCGTGGACGACTCGGCTGAGGAGGATGGCTCGGCTGAGGAGGATCGGGGCGACGCGCCAGTGTCGACGAAGCGCGGGATGTCGCACGTCCGGCTCGCCACCATTCTTGGGTTGGTGGCCGTCGTTGCACTCGCCGGGCTGTGCGGTTGGCTCGGGTTCCGTGCCTATGAGTCGCGCAAGGCCGCCGACGAGCGCAATCTGTTCCTTCAGGTCGGTCGGCAGGGCGCGCTGAATCTCACGACGATCGACTACGAGCACGTCGACCAGGACGTACAACGCGTTCTGGACTCCTCGACCGGATCCTTCTATGACGACTTCGATGCGCGTGCGCAGCCATTCAAAGAGGTCGTGAAGCAGGCGAAGTCGAAATCCGTCGGCACCATCGCCGAGGCGGGCATCCAATCGATATCCGACGACGGGGCAGATGTTCTCGTCGCCGTGACCGTAAAGACGGCCAATGCCGGTGCGGCCGAGCAGGAGCCGCGGGCTTGGCGAATGCTGATCTCGGTGCAGAAGGTCGGCGACGAAGCCAAGGTTTCGAACGTGAGGTTCGTGTCGTGACGGAGAACAAGCACCTGAGCGAAGAGTCGGTGGACGAAACCGAGGCCAGGGTCGAAGACGACACCACCGCGGACGACACCTCGTCCGAAGAGACCGCCGCCGATGAAACCGCGACCGAAACGCGGGGCAGGCACGCGGCCCAGGAGGACACCGAAACGGTCGAGAACGCCGCCGAGGTGTCCGAGCCCGCGAAGCCGAAGCGGCAGCCGGACTGGGCACGCGTCGTCGCCTTCGGTGTGCTGCCCGCACTGGCTCTCCTGCTGGCCGTGGGCGCCGGATACCTGAAATTCGTGGACCTGGCGTTGCGTGAAAGCAATACCGCCCGTGACGAATCGGTGCAGGCGGCCAAGGACAGCACGATCGCCTTGTTGACCTACAAACCCGACACCGTCGAGCAACAGCTGACAGCCGCCAGGGATCGGCTCACCGGCGAGTTTCGGGGTCAGTACACCGATCTGACGAAAAACGTGGTGATTCCGGGGGCCAAGCAGAAGCAGATCTCGGCAGTGGCCAGTGTGCCTGCAGCGGCGTCGGTTTCGGCCAATCCCGGCCATGCGGTGGTGCTGGTGTTCGTCAATCAGACGGTGACGGTCGGTAGCGGGCCCCCCGCTGATACCGCGTCCAGCGTCCGCATCACACTTGACAAGGTCGGCGGCCGCTGGCTGATCTCTCAGTTCGACCCCGTCTAGGTCCTGGGCGTGGACGAGCCGCAGTGGATCGACATCGCTACGCCCACGGTGCAGCTGCGCGCGCTGACGTGGGGCCCGTCGGACGGTCCGATTGCCTTGTGTCTGCACGGCTTTCCGGATACCGCCTACGGCTGGCGAAAGGTTGCGCCGATGCTCGCCGACGCGGGCTGGCGGGTGGTGGCGCCGTTCATGCGCGGCTATGCGCCGTCGTCTATCCCAGAAGACGGCAGCTATCACGTCGGCGCTTTGATCGATGATGCACTGCAAGTGCTCGAGGCCGCGGGTCCGACCGGACGCGATGTGGTGATCGGCCACGATTGGGGAGCGGCTACGACGGGCGGGCTCGCCGCGATGGCAGATGGCCCGTTCTCCAAGGCCGTGATCATGTCCATACCTCCGTTCGCGGCGTACCAGCCGTGGGGTCAGGCGCCCGATCAGCTGTTGCTGCTCGCACAGGTGCCACGTCAGATACTGCGTAGCTGGTACATCATGTATTTCCAATTACCCTGGCTGCCAGAGAGTTCCGGGTTTCGCGTGGTACCCCTTCTGTGGCGGCAATGGTCGCCGGGATACGAAGAAGCCGAGGATGTGGCTCTGGTTAGAGCCTCCATCGGCACACCGCAGAACTGGCTCGCAGCCGTCACGATGTACCGGCAGAACTTCCGCTTCACCACGCCGCCGGATGAATACGCGGACCTTCATCCCCTGGTCCTGCAATCACCCGAGATTCCCTTTCTGTATCTTCACGGCGATGACGACGGCGCGATGGCGCCCGACTACATCCGTTGGGTTGAACGCATTCTGGCGCCCGATAGCGACGCTTTCGTGGTCGAAGAGGCCGGGCATTTTCTGCAACTCGAACAGCCCGATGTGGTGGGACGGCACATCATCGACTTCATCGGGCGGGCCTGACGGGGGCGTCATGTCAGTGCGCCGGCTAGCGGCGGTCGATGCGCAGATGTACTGGATGTCGGCCAAGATGCCCAACGACCAGTTCCTGCTGTACGGATTCGCGGGTGTCCCCACCAATCTCGACCAAGCGATCGACGTCATCCGCCTGCGGGCCGACGACTGCTCGGAGCTGAGACTGCGAGTGCGCGAGGGCAGCCCCTTCGTCTATCCGGCCTGGGTGAGCGGTGACACCGACGCCGGCCAGTTCACCGTGCATGAGCTCGACGACAACAGCTGGGCTGGTTGCCTTGCGGCGGTCAGCAAGCTGACTGACAACCAACTCGACCCGCGAGTGAGGGCATGGCGTCTACATGTGTTCACACCTGTAGACGGCATACCCACCGCCGCGGGTCCGGCGACGGTGGCTGTCGTCCAGGCCGCGCACGCTCTCGCCGACGGTGGGCGGATGTCTGCGTTGGCGGCGTTGCTCTTCGGCCGTGCAGGCAGCGTGCCGCCTGTGACGGCACCGCGGCTGCGCGGAATCACGTTGCCGTGGCGCGGCTTCGCGGCTGCGCGGGCGCATCGCCAGTTGGTCCGCGACACTGAAGCGGGGCTGGTGCCCCCACAGGCGGAATCTCGCCCCGCGCTGCGGACAAACTCGGGTCCTGCAGGCGTTCGCAGCGTGCGCACCCTGGTCCGCCGCAGCGACCAGCTGGCTCACCCGACCGTAACGATCGGTGTGCTGTGTGCGGTGTCCACGGCTCTCGCCGCTCATCTGCGCGAGTTGGGCGACGATCCCTCGACACTGGGCGCAGAGGTGCCAATGGCGAAAGCGACTGTCCGAGAAGCGCATAATCACTTCGGCAATGTCGGCGTCGGCCTGCATCCCGAACTGAACCCCGCTGAGCGGGCGCAGCGCATCGCCGACGACCTGGCCGACCGCCGCAGGCGCGCCGCACACCCCGCGATGCGCGCTGAAAACCGGGCCTTCGCCGCAGTGCCGGCGCCGCTGCTGCGCTGGGGCGTAGCGCAGTTCAACCCGACCCGGCGCTCGCCCACCGCGACGGGCAACACCGTCGTGTCGAGCGTCAACCGGGGACCCGCCGACTTGTACTTCGGCGAGGCACCCGTGGTGATCACCGCGGGCTACCCGGCGCTGTCGCCGATGATGGGTCTCACTCACGGAGTGCACGGCATCGGTGACACCGTCGCGGTCAGCGTGCATGCCGCCGAGTCGGCGATCGGTGATGTCGACGAATACGTCACCCGGCTTGACGCAGCGCTGTCAGGGTAGGAAAAGCGCGGTCAGGCTACGGCGGTGCTGCCCGGATAGTTCGGATGCAATGAAAGAGCGTGTTGTTCTCATCCACGACGCCTGGAGCCGCGCGGACTCCTTGGCCGACGCCCGGCGCGCATTCGAAGAGCGCGGCTTCACCGTGCACACGCCGACGCTGCGCTATCACGAACCACCTATTGAGCAGGGCGCGCAACTGGCGCGCCGTTGAGCCTGCGCGATTTCGCGGATGGGACGGTCGATCGGCGCGTGGCGCAAGCGACCGCGAAACGCTACTCGAACGGGACCTTTCTCGAGATCCCTGAGTCAGTCCATTTGGTCTTCCACGGAAAATCCCTGCCCGTGACGATGGCGCACATCGACGAGTGGCTGGCCGGGAACCGCCTGCGCGTACCGGCCTAGGAACCCCGTAACAACCCGAACGCCCAGTCCGTCCCGAAACCGCGCCGCAGTGCGAGGTGAATCCAGATCAGGGCATACGGTTCGAGTAGCCGGGCCAGTGTGAGGTCACCCGCGTCGACCGTTTCGAATCCCAACTCCGACACGAGGCTGCCGGTGACGCCTTTGGCGTCATCGTCGTCTCCGCAGATGAACATCACTGGCGCCGTTGGCAATTGCGGGTGATTCATCATCGGGGCGCCGATCTGGTTCATGGCCTTGCATACCCGCGCTCCCGTTGCCCACGCCGCGACTGTTTCGGCGCCCGACGTCGTGTGCCCGACCTCCAGCGCGGAGAAGTCGGGTGTCAGCGGGTTGGTGCAGTCGATGACGACCTTTCCGGACAGGTCGCCGCAAGCACCGACCGCTTGCTCGGTGCCCTGCCAGGGGGTGCACAGCACTACGACGTCGCTGTTGGCCGCGGCCTCGGAGTTGGTGGCTACGGGCGCCGCGAGGTCGGCGTACTTCGAGTCGCCGGGGGAGCGGACGCCGAACGTGACGTCGTGGTCGGTTCGCCATCCCTCGCCCAGAACGCGACCGACGTTTCCGGCTCCGATGATGGCGATCTTCATTGGGGCTACGCTACGGCCGTGCGGCGAGTGCGGGTAAGACCGCACTTCGAGGTGCGCTACGCACCGGGAGGTAAGTATGGACGACCAGTTCGGGTGTCCGGTCGAGGCCACTTTGGCGGTGATCGGCGGTAAGTGGAAGGCCGTGCTGATCTTTCACATGATGCGCGGCGGCGCGCACCGGTTCGCCGAACTGCGTCGCAAGACGACCGGAATCAGCGACCGAGTGCTCACCAGGCAGCTGCGAGAGCTGGAGACCGACGGCATCGTCCGGCGCGAGGTGTTCGCGGAAGTGCCGCCGCGCGTTGAGTATTCGCTGACCGACTACGGAGCCTCGCTGAAGCCCGTCACCGAGGCGATGTGCCAGTGGGGCAAGCGGCACATGACCGCCGGGGTGGCCTAGCGCGGCTTGACGACGGCGATGACGTCATTACTACGCGCTGCGTTGTTGTGCATGGTCAGGCGAGGTGGGGCGGAAGCGCCCATGCCACGGAGAACCCGTCCCGATCGACCTTTGGTTCCAGCTTCACCAGACCACCCGTCTGGAAGCTGACCACTTGGGCCTGCTCGTCGCCTACGACGAGCAACGAGGCAAGCCTGCCGAGGAAAGGCATGTGGCCGACGAGCGCAAGCGACTGGTGCTCTGTCTCCGCCTGAAGCCACTGCGCGACCGGTACCACCGAGTCATTCGGCGCAAGCCCCGGTCGAGCCTCGACGCTCGCCTCCATGCCGATCTCCCTCGCAAGCAGCTGCGCAGTCTGCTCTGCGCGCAGCTTTCCGCTGTGCAGGCAGCCGCTGATCCGGACGTCAGCAGCCTGGGCTCTCTTAGCGACACGCTGCACCGCAGCTCGACCGGCATCCGTGAGGGGTCGCTCGGGATCCTCTGTCTCGGTCGTAGCCTGACCGTGCTGCATCAAGTACAGGTCCATGTGGGCACCTCCTGCTCGTTCCTCGCCCGCACCGTCCTTGGCTGGCTCAATCCTGACAGGGCGTACGAATTCGATCCTGCGATTCACTTCCGTCGGCAACGCCGATCAGCCACGCTGGTACTAGGTCACCAAGGGGGCTGTGGACGATGTGCGGGTCCATTCTTGGCTGGTTACGAGCTTCGGCTGCGTTGCCATTCGTCGCAGTTGTTGCGCTGCAGACGGCAGGGGATGTCGGCGCTGACCCGGAGGCGGGGGCAACGGACGTCATAACCGTCGCGGCCGTCGACGCCAACGGTGAACCGGTCAACGGCTATTGGGTGACCGACCGGCTCACCCCTTCGGTCAGCCTCAGCGGATGCTCAGGCCCGTCGCCGGCCGCTGTGGGCAGCAACATCTACTCCTGCGATCCCAGCGAGGCCGGCGCCAACATATGTTGGCCGGCGCCCGCATCGCTGTTGTGCGTGCGCGATCCGTGGAGCAGGGCGCTTCGTCGTTTTGTCTCCCCTGGCGCACTCCCTGCGGTGGACCCCACGGAAACACCGATGCCGTTCGCGCTGGTTCTGGATGACGGCACCCGCTGCGTGCTACGCGCAGGCGAGGAGTGGGGCGGCCGGGCCGACGGCCTGGTCCCGGCATACGGCTGCGGCATGGCGAACTGGTCCTATGCGGTTCTGGCATCGCCTGACCAGGACCTCGCGGCGGCGATTGACCGCTCGCAGCCGTTGTGGAGGGTGCAGACCGGCGAGACCGGTCCGCCTACCGCCGGATTCTGGCCCCCGCTGCCGCGCAAGGTGGTGACCGCGTGGTTCGCGGGCAACGCCGTCGGCTGACGCTTAGTATCCGGCGCGCAACGACGCGATGCCGACGTCGAGCGCGGCTTCGAGGTAGCCGATATCGCCCGTCGCCAGCAGCACGCCGACGCCGCCCTGGATTCCGGCGAGCAGTGCCGCGGCGATCCGGTCGGCGTCGAGGCCCGACGCGACCTTGCTCTGCCCCTGCATCTGTCGGATGCCGTCGGCGATTTCGTTGTGCCACTTATCCATCAGCGCGGATGTGACGGCCTGTGCGCCCGGCGTGGTGCGGCCGATCTCGGACATCAGCACCGCCAGCGGGCAGTGCTGACCCTGTCGTCGGTAGCGGTCCACCACGGCGTCGCGCCACCGCTGCCACGCGGCCCACGACGTCAGCTCACCCAGATACGGCTGCTGGTCGTCGAGCACCATCTGCGCCTCGTACTCGGCGACGGCCAGCAGCAGCTGCTCCTTGCCGCCGGGAAAGTAATGGAACAGCTGGCTCTTGGAGGTCTGGGTGCGCGCCCTGATGTCGTCGAGGGTGGCTACCGACACACCACTGGCCCGGATCTCGGCCGCCGCGCCTTCGATGATGCGCCGACGGGTCGCCTGGCCCTTCGCCGTCAGATTATGGACTTGCAGGTCCATTTTTGTCGGCGAAGCATGTGGACTCA
>Ga0318562_10001649_pt1 | contig 10129 bp, 17 predicted proteins | sample GRESIP066b5f18_FD_203688 | JGI IMG/M metagenome (GOLD analysis project Ga0318562, IMG submission 203688) | Tropical soil microbial communities from Luquillo Experimental Forest, Puerto Rico - GRE.SIPMG.066b5f18 | ecosystem: Environmental > Terrestrial > Soil > Tropical forest > Bulk soil...
TATCTCGGGCACACGACTGTTGCCGGCGGCGCGGTGGCTGCGACGGGCTCGACCGTCGTCACGCTGGCACGGGCGCTCTCGGCGACGCCGACGACCTTCGCGAACGTCGCGACGATTACCTTCGCTGCTGGCTCGGTCACCGGCTCGATGTCAACGCAGGCCGCGATCAGCTTCGCGCAAGGCGACATCCTCCGCATTCGCGGACCGGCGTCGCCAGATCCGACCTTCTCCGACTTTCACCTGACGCTCGTGGGGTTCGAGACATGATGACGCGCTATGGCAACCGGCAATCCTGCGGCTTCTGTGGCCGCGTCAGGACGTCCGCCAAGCGGGTGGTGCGATTGATTACCAGGGTCGCCGCACCGCCTCCACGACCGCCCGCAAGGGCCGCAACGGCCAAGGCTGGGAGCACGAAGCCATGACCGGGTTCACGGATCGAACCTCGCAAGGGATACTCAACCATCTGACCGGCAAGTCGGCGATCTTCACGATGCCGACTGCGTATGTCGCGCTGTTCACCGCGGTCGGCAGCGACGCCGGGACCGGCTTCACCGAAGTCAGCGGCGGAGCTTATGCGCGGATCTCGACCGCGGCCGGCGACTGGAACTCGGCGACCGGCTCCGCGCCGTCGCAGATATCGAACCTCAACACGCTGACTTTCCCGACCGCGACCGCGGACTGGGGCACGATCATCGCCTTCGGGCTTTACGACGCCTCGACCGCCGGCAACCTGCTCGCCTGGGACTTCTTCGGCAATTACCTCTGGCAACCGACGACTGTCAGCGCGGCGTCTCCCGCGGTCCTTACCGCGCACGCGCACGGCTTCTCGGGCGGCGATCTCGTTGAGTGGACCATCGAATACGGCGGGACGAACCCGACTTTCTCGGCGAGCAATTTCACCGGAGCGCTGACGGTCACCAGCCCGGCGACCGACACGTTCTCGGTCACCAACGCCTCGACCGCAGTCAACACCAGCGCGACGGGCAACGGCATGGTGCGCAAGCTCGTCGCGCAGGCGGTCAACAATGGCGCGTCGGCCGCGTTCCCCGCCGGCTCGCTCATCATCACGTCGAGTTAGCGCGATGCAAGCGTTCGGCGACGGGTTCGATCTGTATGCCGCGACGGGCGATGCGCTGGCGTCGTATTGGGACAGTGGCAATTCGGCCCATTTTACGCTCGTCTCGGGGCGGTTTGCCGGGAGTCGTGCCGCCAGTTTCGGGGCGGCGAGCTCGGGAGCAATCCCCGACGCTTTCGTCAAGGCCAGTGGCAGCAACGATGGCCTTCATCATTTCGTTCTAGCGATCCAACAGACGGCGGCGCTGTCCGGGACGACGTTAGGGTGCTCGATCCAGCTTATCGATGGCGCTACCAATCAATGCTGCGTTGTGTTTCGCAGTGATGGCGCGATGCTGTTAACTAGCGGCGCACCGACCGGAACCGTGCTAGCGACTTACACGGGAGCGATCACAGCGGCGAATACGTGGATCGCTTTTGAGATCGAGGTGGTGGTCCACAATACCGCAGGCTCGATCACTGTGCGAAGAAATGGCAATACCGGGACCGCGGATTTTACCCTCGGGTCACTGAACACCCGCACCAGCGCGAATAACTATGCGAACAAAATTGCGTTGGGCAATTATGCCCTCGTCAACGCGCATCAAGTGGACGACTTTCTCTGGCGCTCGGACGCGTCGTCGGTGCCGTGGGTCGGCGATATTCGGTGCTATACGCGGATGCCGATCAGCGATGCGAGTGTGCAGTTCAGCCGCTCGTCCGCCGGCGCGACAGGCAACTTCTTCGAGACCACCAGCACCGTGTCGAATAGCTCGCTCAGCGTCGGGACAACATACTTCTTCCCCGTCACATTGACGCAGGGCGGCATGGTCAGCGCGCTGTTGGCCAACTTCAACGCGTCTGCTACGGGCCATGCTAATGCCGCGCTTTACGACAACAGCGGAACGGGCGGCAGTCCGGGCAAGCTGCTCGGTCAGGCCACGTCGGCGCTTACCAATCCCGCGTCGGGTCTGCGGACCTGGACCGTCTCAACGCCGTTCGGCGCACCGAAGGGCACGGTTTATGTTGCCATCATGGCCGACGTGGCCATCGGCATCACCGGCTCGATCGGCCAAACATACTATTCCGCCGGGTCGCAAACCTATTCGACGAGCTTTCCCGCGCAGGCGCCGACGACATCATCGGCAACGTTCAACGCGAATTATGTAGGCCTGACGATTTCAGCAATCACGAATGCTGGTTTGGTTAATGAAGCCCAACAGGATGCCACGACCAGCTATGTCTACGACTCCACCGTGAACGATGCCGATTTTTACAATATCCAGAGCCTACCTGTGACGCCCGCCAACGTAGTCGCGGTCACGACGCGCGGCTTTCTCGAAAAGAGCGACGCAGGCACGCGGAGTGCTGCAGTGCAGCTCAAGAGCGGCGGAACGACGGTGCAGTCGGCCGCGCCAGCGCTCGGCACGGCCTGGGGCTGGCGGTATCGCACCGACGCGGTCGATCCGGCGACCGGCGCGGCCTGGGCCACGACCGCCGTCGATGCCGCGCAGATCGGTTCAGTCGTGACGGCATAGCGCGATGACGACAACGTGGAACCCATCCGACTTAGGCGGCACGTGCGCGCTCAGCGGCAGCAATCTTGTCGCGTCGTTTACCGGGACGAGCGTTACCGGCGGCGTGCGCAGCGTCGATCGGGTCTATACCGGGCAGTATTACTGGGAATGCACGTTCAACACTGCGAGCAATTGCAATTGGGGAATTGCCAATCCGGCAGCAACCCTGTCCGGCGGCGGCAGCGGCGGCGCCAACATCGCGCAGATAACCGCCGCCGGCTCCGTCTTCATCAACAGCGGCACGGTGCAGGCCAGTCTAGGCGCTATTGCCAATGGCACGCTGGTCTGTGTCGCGCTCGACGCCTCTTCCCGGCTGATCTGGTTCCGCGTCGGCGCGGCGGGCAACTGGAACGGCAACTCGGGCTTTGCCCCAGGCGGCACGGGCGGCTTGTCCGTGGCATCAATAGGCGCGGGTCCTGCATTCCCGCTCTACGCCTACAACGGCGGCAACACCTCTACAAACGGGCAGGTCACCACCAACTTCGGCGCCTCGGCTTTCTCCGGCACCGTGCCGTCCGGCTATACGTCGGGCTTTCCTTCGGGCACCTCGACGGCGACCAGCGCGCTCGCCACGCAGATCGCCATCGAGGAATGGGGCGCGGGGACGCCTGTCGCGCTGCTCACGCAGGCGGCGATCGAGGAATGGGCCACCGTCGCCACCATCATCCCGCTGAGTGGCAGACTTGGAAGCGAGAGCTTCGGCCGCGCCGCTCCGAGCGTCCTGTTCGCGGGCGTCACACTCAGCGGCTCGGGTAATGCGCGGAGCCAGACGCGCGCCGGCCCGCTCAGCATCCATATCAACGTCGCCGGCCGGCTGAAGGCGCGCTCGTCGGTCCGGGCGAGCCTACCCTCGACGCTGGTGTTGGCCGGCCGGGCGAGCGGCCGATCGGCGGCTCACCTTCTGCAACCCGGCGCGACCCTCGTCGTGCTCGGCGGCAAGGCGGCTGGACGGAGCGGAGCCGGCGGCTTCCTGGCGATTGCCAGCACGCGGACACGGCAATACGCGGTCAGCGTCATCAACTGACTGATGAGTGAGCGGGAGGGCAATTCCCGATATTTCGTCGGGCTGTAGAGGGCGCGGCAAGCCGCCCATACCAGCCTCGGGTGGGGTTTAGCCCTCGTCGACCCCCAGCAACCGACTTGCGCCGCCGCTCGCCTCACAGTCTGCCAGACAGCCCCGCCAAGCCGCTAGGAGCGCGCTACAGCGCCCCAAAAGAAAAGGGGGAGGCTACCCTCCCCCCTCTCGCTCCGACGCCGCGTAGCGGCTTCCTACGGGCCATACAGGCAACCTTTAAGATGCGTCGGCGTTCGTCGATCGGCGGTGAAACATTCTTCCACTGCCGGCAATCCCTGCTCCCGTCTCTGAGCCGCTATCGCGTCGTCCATGCCGCGGAACATGCGTTCGTAAAGTTCGCAATCCTCTAGCTGGGCGCGGGTCATCTGGGCGATCAGCATATGTCGGCACTCGGGATAGAGTTGGTCGATAGTTTCCTTCCAGTCAGCCCGCGCCGAGCCGCAAAGCGCCACGGACGCGAGCAACCCGGCGGCGAATAGAGCGCGCATCTACTAATTGCCTCCGCGCACCACTGCGACGCCGCTCTGATACTGGACGGTTGGTGGAGAATACGGCTTCGGCGGCTTAGGCGGTTCCTTGTCGGTCGTCTTCGTGGTGCACGCGGCATCAATGCCGCCAGACGCGCAAAGCTGGTAGGTCTTCGAGTAGGGCGTCTCATACGTGGACTCGCAGGCATAGACGCCGTCGATCCAGCCGCAGCGGCTTTTGCCGGCCGATTGAGCTAGCGCGGGGCCATGCACGCCGAGCGCTAAAGTTGCCGCTCCGGCGAGCAGAAGCATAGTCTTGGGGGCAGCCATTGGTCGGAACTTCCTTTCCGGTTGATGGTCAGAGCCGGTGCGGCGCGCAAACGCCGGCCGGCTCGCCTTTTTAAAGGCTGCGGCAGCCCGAAGCTCAATGCATATGCTGCATAGTGGGTATGAAGGTTGCGGCTCATGCCGCCCTCCCGCGGAGCCGGACGACGTTCGAAGCCGCCTCGCTCTTGTCGAGACCGAGCAACTCCCGCGTCGTCGGTGCACCGTCGAGCAACAGGCCTGCCCACTCGCACGCGATCTGGTAGCGCGGCGCGTGCGTGTCATCGGGGAAGAACACCCACACCGAGAATTCGCCGGCAGGAACCTCGCTCATGCCCGCCCCCTGCGCTCGCGCACCTCTGATGTCGCTGCCATGCGGTTCACCTCATCGATGCGCAGCGGCTTGCGCCATTGCCGCGTTGCCCTGAGCAACGCCAATTCCTCGCCGGTTGGTTCAATCAGCGGCTCGCTGCTGCCGACACTGCGCATGATGCGGTCGCGCGCAGCCTCGATGCGGCGGTGAATAGTCGGACTCCAACGGAGCACCGGCACGGGGCCACCACGCTGATGCACCGCAAGCGACAGGTGCCAGAGTGGCCGGCCACCGGCATACACCATTCACTCCATCCCGATGTTGACGGTCAGGCACGCGCTCATGTCGGTGTCGCCGATGCGCCAGTAATGGCCGGCGACGATCTGGCGCTCTGGGTCATACACCGGATGTGCTAAAGCGAATTCAATCTGTGACCTCATCGCCGGCCGGCCCATCGAGGCTCTGCCGGCTGCACCGACATGCGCCCTTCCGGCAGACACGCCATCACCACCAAGCGGTCACTGCCGGCGAGCATTCGCGGCATCTTGGTGCGAATGCATTCCCTCGTGCCGTTGTCCCAGCGCACATAACAAAGCCACCATTGCTCATGTTGCTTCAGCATCGCTTCCGCCATCGCTTGCCGTCCTTTCGCTTTGCCTTGCCGTTTGCCGGCGCTGTGGAGGCGCTACGCGGCGCCTTCAGCTTGGCCGGTGTGATAGTGGCAGCCATCGCCCTCGGCCGCTCCAGCCAGCCGTGACGCGCCGCGCAGGCGAGGCACCACGCCTGCACCGGCCGGCCGCGATCGATCACTATCTTCTGGCCGAGGGCATAGAGGGGCGCCGCACCTGGGGCGAACGTGCTCGCCTTGCGACCGCACCGGCAACGGGGCAGCGCTGCCATCAATGCCGCCGCTCTGGTGCGAGCGCTTCCGCGTCGGCCGCGACCTCCAGCAAAGCGCGTGCGAGGCGCGCCATGTCGGCCGCGAATTCATCGAGGATCGGCGGCAGCGGTGTGGCCAGGATCAGGTTCGCAAGACGCTGCGTCTGCCCAATCCCCATCACCACGCGCACGCCATCACCGATGCGCGCCAGGATCACCCGCCTGTCGCCGTGTTGCGCTATCTCGCAATGCAGTGCCGCACCAGGGGGCGCGTGAGAGAATTCTCGGGCATCGCTCATGGCCCTCCTGGGCTTTTTCAGATGTAATCGGCACGCCCAGCCGTTCCCGCACCGCCGGCTGATCGCAGGCCGGGACGTGCGCCCTAATCCAGTCGCAGGTCGCACACAGCACGGGAGTCATCGAGGGGTGATAACCGAAGGCCCGGACGAGATGCCCGCAATCGATGCAGGTATATTCGCTCATGGCCCCTCCTGGCCGAGATGCGGCAACGGCTTGCCGCCGAACGGGACATGCTCGTCGGTCAGGAAGCGCCACACCGCGAAAGCGCCGCCCTGAGGGTAACGTGCTCCATTACGCGGCTTCCGGCGGCAGCTCCCCATTCGGCTGGGGGAATGTCTGATCGGCGACCAGGCGCGCCGCTCTGGCCGTGAACATCGAGCGATTGCAGCAAGGGCAGCTATCGAGCGTCTGCCCCTTAAAGCGGATCAACCAATGATCGCCGGTGCTCTTGTAAACGCGCAATCCGTCACTGCGCTTCGTGTCGCTGTCCCAACCCATCGCGCTCTGCCTCCAGTTTCATGTTAAGAAATCGCGTTGCCGCGCATCACGGATGGTGCGCGAGCGCCCACGTCGCAGTGCCGTAGCTAGTTTCGCCACCCTCTTGGCTTGAATCTCTGGTGGTGCCTTCCGCCACGATCGGCTTGGGAAAGCCCTCGGTGCCGTCGCGGCCCCAGCGATGCACGGTGGTCTCGCTGCGGCGCGTCAGCTCTGCCAGATCGTGCGAGGTGAGCATGGTCGGCGCCTCCACCGTCGCTTGCAGCAATTCCTCACGCAGCTTGCTCGCCATTGCCGGCCCCCTCCCTGGCGCGGTGGAACGGCAGCGGTGGCGCTTCTGTCGCCTCTGGCGCCGGCTGCGCCTGCGCGATGGTGTCCAGGTCATCGAGCCTTATTAAATCGCCGATGTGCTCGTGCACCTTGGCGCGCCGATCCGGCTTCAGCGCCGCATACAATTCGCAGAGCCGGGCCATGATGTGCATCTCGTGGCTTTTCACCTTCAGCCGCAAGGTCTGTGGTTCCTTCACGCTTTCCCCCCTCCCTTCAGCGCGAGCTGGCGCGCCTCGATGGCGTCCCTGATGCGGTCCTCATCTTGCGGGATTTCGGCTGCTGCCTTCACCTTGGCGCGCCATGCCGCATTGCCCTGCAAGCCGGCCAGCGTGATGGCGTCCATCTGCGCGATGTCCAGCAGCAGATCGCCGATCGGATCACTTTCCCATGTCGTTTGCGTGGTGTCGGTCTGAAGCGCGGCCAGCCGCTCATCCGCCAGCCGCATGATTTCGTCATAACGACGCTGATACTCGGGCCGCGCCTTGCCGATATGCGCCTTGCACTCGGTCATCTGCGGGCTGCGCAGGATGTGGGTGATTTCGTCAGCAGTGGCCGCATCCTTAATGGCGAGGTCAAAGCTGTCGAGTAGCTGCGTCCATGTCATTTTGGACGGCTGGTCCAGCGGCACGGTTTGGTTGATTTCCTCGCGGCGGGACGGCGCCTCGGGCGCTTTGCTGATCCGTGCGGGCGGCGGTGTGTCCTCCGCATCGAACACCTGCGCGCCCGGCATCGTGTCGAGTTCAGCTTCGTCGGTCAGACCAAGGCCACACACCGACAGCGTGACGCGCCGCTTCGCCTTGGTGAGACCCTTCATCAGCGCGTTGGCCCGGCTCTCGCCGCGAAGCTGGCCCAACGTCACTGCGCCGATATCCTCGTCCTCTCTGCCGTCCTTCGTGCGTGCCCGCACGGTGACGATGAACAGATCCCCATCGATCTGCTTATCCACGACATTCAGCGTAATGCCCTGAATTTTGCGCAACTGATCGGTGCAATCGCGCGTCGCATACATCTGGATTTGGTTATTCAACGACAGAAACCGAAACGGCCGCGTGAGCGGATTCAAGCCGAGACTGCGACACGTCGCGGTGTAGTATTCTAGCCGCTGGGGCGGGGTCAGTTTGGACAAATCGCCCGTGGCCAGGACATGCTCGAGCGTCTGGGCCGAGACGGCCGGAACCTCGGTAACTGCCGCGCTCATCCAAGCCTCCGCGAGAAACCCCGGACTTCAGGCCGGGGAGGGATAGCGGGGCGAGCAACGCTCGCCTCAAGGGGCTTGCGAAGCGCGCTGCTGTTGAATGTAGAGCTTGACCTGCTCCAATGGGGCGCCGCCCGTCGAGGCCGCGAAGTAGCTGGGCGACCAAAGCACATCGTCTCGGAAACGGCCGGCGATATCGGGACGTTCCTTCCGCAGCAACCGGCTGGATGTGCCCTTGAAGGCGTTAACCAGCACTGAGATGGAGTGTTTGGGTGGATACTCCACGAGCAGGTGGAGGTGGTCCGCCTCCCCGTCGCAAGCCAGCAACGTGCACCCCATACCCTCGAATACTTTGGCCCCATGCTCGCGCAGCCATGCCAGCGCAGCATCGTCCAGCACCTTCCGCCGGTACTTGGTGACGCAGACCAAGTGGACGGTGAGCCTGGAAACGCTGTGTCTCTCGCGCCGAAAGTCTTGCATTTGCCGTGCAGACCAATTATATCGCGGGCATGATATTGACCTACCGCTACAGGATCAAGGACGCGACGAGCGGTAAGCACCTCGATGTGCTGAGCCGTTCGGTCAACCGCGTCTGGAACTACTGCGGTGAGATCCACGAAGCATCGCGCCGACACAACAAGCGCTGGCCAAGCGCGTTCGAGATGATCAAGCTGACCACCGGCTCCAGCGCCATGTTGGGGCTGCACAGCGACACCGTGCAGGCAGTCTGTAAGCAGTTCGTCTCCAGCCGCGATCTGCATCGCCGCCGGCCGCGCTGGCGTGGCAAGAAATCGATGGGCTGGGTGCCATTCGCCGCAGCGCGCGCCATTAAGGTCGATGGCGACGCTGTGATCCATCTGAAGCGGCGATACCGTTTCTGGAATAGTCGCCCCATCGACGGGACGCTCCATGCAGGCAGCTTCTCGCAGGACGCACGCAAGCGTTGGTATCTCAACCTTCAGGTCGAGGTAGCCGACAGCCCGAGTTGCGGGACCGGCGAGATCGCTATTGATCTCGGCCTCAAGACCCTCGGCGCCCTGTCCGATGGCAGAAAGATCGAGAATCTTCGGCACTACCGGAAATACGAGCGGGCGCTGGCCAAGGCTCAGCGGGCGCGTAACAAGGGGCGAGCCAAGGCAATCCACGCCAAGGTGGTCAACGCCCGGCGGCACCACCTCCACGAGCAATCCACGCGGCTCGTGCGGGAGAACAATCTGATCGTGGTCGGCGACGTGAATGCCCGGAAGATGACGCAGACCCGCATGGCCAAGTCCGTGCTGGATGCGTCGTGGTCCGGCTTTCGGTCGATGCTCCGCTACAAGGCCATGAGGCACGGGGCGCGATATGTCGAGGCCAATGAGCGTGGAAGTTCCGTGACCTGTTCCGCGTGCGGTGCGCGCGGCGGCCCTAAAGGTATCGCAGGTCTGCGAGTGAGAGCCTGGGTTTGCGATGGCTGCGGTGTTCAACATGACCGGGATACCAATGCTGCTTTGAACCTATTGCTCGGGGTGGAACGCCACCCTCTGGTTGCAGAAATCCCCGTCCTTTAGGGAGGGGAAGGCGTTAAGGCGCCTTTGCCTTAAAAATGCAGATCGGCTCGAGATTGCCGATCAGCCTCGCGCCCGGCACGGCAGCGCCGGCACGCAATAGCTTGCCGATCGCCGTCCGGTCCGGCGCGGGTTCGGGCTGGCGCATCAGGTGCGGCGGGATTGCCGCCGGATCGTCAATCTCCACCGACGCCTTCCGCGCGCCCAGGTGGATGACGTGGTGCGGCAGCTCCACCGCAGGACAGCCGGTTTCCGCCATCGCCTGCGCCAGCGCCGCACGCGCCGTCGCTTCGACATGCTTGGCCTTCGCCTCCAGCGTTTCGCTGGCCAGCACGATCCGGCCGGTAGCCTCCAGCGCATCGAGCAGATCGGTGCTTTCGATCAGCGCCGCCCAGGCGGTGCGATAGCTGGCCACGGCTTCGGCCAGATCAGCATGTGTCAGGGCTGCGCGCAGCTTCGTCGCTTCGGCATCGGCATAGCTGCTCACATCTCCGCTGCCCATCGAAAAGCCCTCCCAGGATCGGAGGGCATTCTTAGCGGAAGTAAGACACAATTGACAAGCGGCCTCTTAGTC
>Ga0318562_10001650_pt1 | contig 10129 bp, 10 predicted proteins | sample GRESIP066b5f18_FD_203688 | JGI IMG/M metagenome (GOLD analysis project Ga0318562, IMG submission 203688) | Tropical soil microbial communities from Luquillo Experimental Forest, Puerto Rico - GRE.SIPMG.066b5f18 | ecosystem: Environmental > Terrestrial > Soil > Tropical forest > Bulk soil...
GTCTTCGTGGACCCGGCGTTCATCGAATCCCTCGAGCCGCCGGGGCCTACCGAGGAACAGATGCTTGACTACACGGCAGCCCCTCGCCAAGCCAACAGTCGGCTGTCCTGCCAGGTGAAGGTAACGTCGGCGCTCGAGGGCATGAGCGTGCATGTCGCTGATCCTCAAATCTAAAGGCCGACCATGCGATTCAAGGATCAGGTGGTGATCGTCACAGGCGCGGCCAAAGGAATCGGTCTGCACGCTGCCCAGCTTTTCGCGGACGAGGGCGCCACCGTCGCGATCAACGATCTCGATGCGAATGCCGTCGCGGAGGCAGTGAACGGCATCCGAGATCGCGGCGGTCGTGCCTTGGGGATCCCCGGCGATGTGTCGAAGATCGACGATGTGCAGGCTAACGTGCGCAGCGTGCTGGAACAGGCCGACGGTATCGACGTGCTGGTCAACAACGCTGGGGTTTTCTCGCTCGACCCCGCCAGACGTGTCACCCCCGACGCCTGGCGTCGCGTCATGTCGGTAAACCTCGACGGCGTTTTCTACTGGGCGCAGGCTGTAGCAGTGGCCAGCATGATCCCGCGCCGGCGCGGCTCGATCATCAACATCGCGTCGATCGCGGGCTTGGCGGGGGTGCCGGACGCCGCGAGCTACGTGGCCTCGAAGCATGGCGTCGTCGGCCTAACCAAGGCGCTGGCCGTCGAATGGGGGCAGCACAACGTCCGCGTCAATGCCGTGTGCCCGGGACTGACCTGGACCGACATGCCCAGCGCCGCGAAGCTGCAGAACCCTCGCATGTATGAGGAACGCGAACGCCGCATTCCGCTCGGGCGCGCGGCGACCACGTTCGATCAGGCCCGTGCAATCCTGTACTTGGCTTCGTCGGATGCCGACTCTGTGCACGGGCTCATCATGAACGTCGATGGCGGCAATCTGGCGATGTCGTCAGGATCGTCAGTCTCGATCGACAACATCGCAGCGTGAGCTTGGCCTAAGCGAGTCTTGGGGACTCGGGCCAGGCCAGGTCTCTCGTCGAATGGCGTTTCGTGCAGCGCTGAGGGCTTGCCCGGATGACGCGAGCTCGCTCGCGAATTAGCCTACGGCCTATGCACGTCATTTCGGATCAGCAATCTGCTACAGGTCTTCGGGCCACGGGTCTTGCGGGCCTGGTGGACGGGATCGGCACACAGGAATTCGGCTCGCGTCTGTTGGCGCTGCTACACGACCTCTGCCTTGCCGACCACTGTGCCGTCTTCCGGCTCGAAGGCGAGAACGTCAGCGCGCTGGCGAGCGGCAGCATCGACGCGACAAAGTCTTCGACACCGCGGGTCGAACGTTACGTGCGTGACGAATTCTGGCGTCGGGATCCCGCGTTGTCGCTGGCCCGCACGACGGTCGGAAACTCCTCCTCGAGCCTGATCCAGCTCAACCTGGACGATGTCGGCTATTCCATCCTGCGTCCGCACATCTATTCCGACGTCAAGGATCGTGTGCTGCTGTACGGTCGCCGGGACAATTGCGAGTTCGGCCTGAGCGTGATTTGCACGCATGCGGGCGGCTTCCGAGCTGAGGATGTGGGACAGCTGACCGCCATGGCGGACGCGTTGCTCGCCGCCACGGCTAAGCACGTTAGCGTGCTGACGCACAAGCCGAACGTTATGCTGGCTTTGAATGACCTGATCGAGATCGAGAATTGCTTCCTGGCCCGCAGCGATCTTCCGCGTCGGGAACTGGAGGTCTGCGCTCGCATCCTGTTCGGCCTCTCGACGGTCGGCATCGCGCTCGACCTCGGGATCGGCGAGGAGAGCGTTCGAACTTACCGTAAGCGCGCCTACCAGCGTCTGTCTATCGGCACCGAGCGTGAACTGCTGCATTGGTACCTGGCGCGCTGGAGCGCGTGGCGCGGGTACCTTTATGCGCCCGCTCGCCGGGCCGTCCACTAGGCAGGCAGCGCGGCGTCCGCCGTTGCGTACTGCTCACGCAGCAACCTCTTGTCAATCTTGCCGACTGGATTGCGCGGCAGCTCGGCCACCACCGCGACGTGCTTGGGTTTCTTGTAGCTGGCGATCAAGCCTGCGCAGTGCTTGATGATGTCGTCGGCCTCGGCCAGTTGCCCAGGCTTGCACACGACGATCGCCTGGATGGCCTCGCCCCAGCGCGCATCGGGCACGCCGACGACCGCTGCTTGCAAGATGGCGGGATGCCGCAGTATCGCGGCCTCCACCTCGCCGGCAAAGACGTTTTCGCCGCCAGTGATGATCATGTCCTTGCGTCGGCCCACGATGAATAGCAGGCCCTGTTCGTCGATCACGCCGATATCGCCGGTCCACACCCATCCGTCTTTGACCGTGGCTAGCGTGGCCACCGAATTGTTCCAGTAGCCGCGCATGATCGCGTCCGACTTCAGCAGGACTTCGCCCGGCTGGCCTTGGGGGCAGGTGCGTCCGCGCTCGTCGACAATTTTCACGCTCGACAGAAGACCCGGACGGCCCACCGAGGCCAGGACTTTCCGTCCCGGCTCGTTCGAGATCGCATGATCCTGCGGGTATAGGTAGGTTCCGCCCAGGTTCTCCGTCTGTCCATACATCTGCAGGAAGCGTGGGCCTAGCAACTCAAGACCGCGCTCTATGACGGGGCGAGGCATTGCGGCTCCCGTGTAGACAATCGTCCGCATGCTGGAGAGATCACGCGTCGGTAGCGTCGGTTGCTCGAGCAGGCTCTCGAGCATGGTCGGAACCAGTGGCATCACCGTGAGCCGATGTCGCTCGATTGAATCCAGCGCGGCGGCAGGGACGTAGCGTTCGGCGACATAAGCGCAGCCGCCGACCATCGTCGCGGCCGACTGATAGAACTTGGCGCCCACGTGGAAGAGCGGCATCGAGATATACGCACGATCCAGGCTCGTGAGACGCATCTCCAGGGCGCAGATGCGGATTGCCGCCAGCTGGCCTTTCTGGTCGAGCATCACCCCCTTGGGCCGTCCGCTCGAACCACTCGTGTAGATCAGGTAGGCAATGTCGTCCGGCGTCGCTCGGGGTGAGAACGCGTCGGGATCACTGTCCTCGATCAGGGCTTCCAGCGACTGAGCGAAGTCGTGTTGGCCAGAGGTCGCCAGCACGATCGTTGGGCCGTCCGGAAGCTCGGCAAGTCGGCGCGCGATGTCGGCATAGCGGGGATCGAAGATCAACACCTTCGGCTTGCAGTCATCGACTGTACGCTCGATTTCGTCGGTCGCCAGGCGCCAGTTGAGCGGCACTGCGATGTAGCCTGCCAACTCCGCCGCTCCAAATAGGCATAGGATGTCAAGCCCATTACCCATGAGAAAGGCCACTCGATCCTGGCGATCGACGCCTCGGCCGTAGAGGCCGACAGCGATCCGCTTAACGCGCTCGAAATAGGCCTTGTGCGTGTAGCTGCCCTGGTCGTTGAACAGGACGACCTTGTCGGGGAAACGAGTTGCGTTTGCCACTAGAACGTCGCCCAACGTGCGGGCGACCTCGGCTTCGTCCAATGCTCTTTCCATCGCTTCAACTTTCATTTCAGAATTTCTCGAAGGGCGTTCACCCGCCCAGATAAGCTTTGACGATCGCGGGATCGTCGACCAGTTCCGAGGCCACGCCATCTTTCACCAGGCGCCCAGCCTCGAGCACATAGCAACGGTCAGCAAATCGCAACGCGGTCTTCACGTTCTGTTCGACGAGAAGAATGGGGATGCCCGAGCGATTGATCTCGCGGATGATCGAAAAGACCTCCATCGTCACAATCGGCGCCAGGCCGAGCGACGGCTCGTCGAGCAGCAGCATGCGCGGGTTTGCCAACAGCCCGCGTCCGATCGCCAGCATCTGCTGCTCGCCGCCTGAAAGTGACCAGCCATAGGAGGTAATGCGCTGGGCCAGGCGAGGGAAGTAGTGCAGGGCCTGTTCAACTCCTTGCCGGATCTCGTTCTTCGAGCGGCCGACGGCATCACCGCCGGCTTCGAGGTTTTCGCGCACTGTTAGCCCTGGGAAGATGCGCCTTCCTTCCGGTACGTGTACCAGACCGCGGCGCACGATCTGCTCGGGCTCAAGCTTGTCGACGCGGTCGCCAAGGAAGGAGATTCGGCCGGTACGTTCGATGACGCCCGAGAGCGATCGCAAAAGCGTGCTCTTTCCTGCCCCGTTCGCGCCGACCAACACGACGATTTCACCTTGCGATACCTGCAGCGTCGCGTTGTGCAACGCGCAGGTGCGGCCGTAGAAAGCAGACAGCCCAGAGGCCTCAAGCACGGTGGCAGCAGTGCTCATGCGAGGGCCTCCGATTCTCCGAGGTAGGCGCGGATCACCTCGGGGTGCGCTTGTACCTCTGCGACTCCGCCCGTGACAATGAGGCGGCCGAAATTGAGGACCGAGACGCGTGTCGAAACCGACATCAGCAAACGCATGTCGTGCTCGACCAAGATCACGGTGGTGCGATATCGCTCGTTCATGCGCTGAATGGTGACGGCGAGTTCCTGCTTCTCACCGGTGTTCATGCCGGCAGCCGGTTCGTCCAGCAGTACAACATCAGCACCGCTGGCGATGACGCGGGCGATCTCAACCAGCCTGCGGTGTCCATAGGGTAGGTTTTGAGGCAGCGAGTCTGCATGGCGGCCGATGCCCAGAAAGGTTAGCGCCTCCATGCCCCGCGAGCGTGTGTCCTTGGCCTCCTGGTGCGAGCGGCGGCTGCCGAACGCGATGCCGAAAATCGAGGCCTGCTCGTGGCCGGCGCGTCCGAGCATCACGTTCTCCAGCACTGTCATGGTAGGGAACAGGCGGATGTTCTGGAAAGTCCTGCCCAGGCCGATGGCTGCTCGTCGATGGGGCGGCAGGTCGGTAATGTCTTGACCCTTGAAGAATACGCGGCCCTTCGTAGGTCGATAGATGCCACTGATCAGGTTGAGTGTGGTGGATTTGCCCGATCCATTGGGGCCGATCAAACCGTGGATCGTTCCGGCCTCGACGACGATGGATGCGTTGTCTACTGCGACCACGCCGCCGAAAGTCTTGCCGACCCCTTGCAATGTCAAGAGGCTCATTTCGTCAGGCCGTTCTCGAGCGGAATCGGAGATGCCTGTCGATGGCGCCGCGCTGACCACAGCTCATGGAGCTTGCCGACTAGCCCTGTGGGCGCAAACCACAGCACGAGCAGGAGCAGCAGGCCATAAACCGTCGGATACCAATCCTTCAGACCGCGCAGTACCTCAGGCAGGAATGTGAGGATGATGGCGCCGATCACCACGCCCGCAATCGAGCGCTTGCCGCCTGTCACGGCCATTGCCAACACCAAGATGGTGATGTCGAAGGTAAAGTGTTCGGGGCTCAAGAAAACTACGAAATGCGCATATAGGGCACCGGCCAGTCCCGCGATGCCGGCTGACACCACGAAGGCGAGGATCTTGAAGTAGGTGGTATCCACACCCATCACGTTGGCGGCCAGTTCATCGTCGCGGATCGCCTCCAGGCTGCGCCCAATGCGCGTATCCCGTAGCCGCAGCAGGGCGCCGATGCAGCCTGCCAGTATCAGCAGGCATAGCAAAAGATAGACATGGGGGTTGGCGAAGTCGATGCCCCAGAAACGAGAGGACCAGGTCAGATTCATGCCCTGAACGCCACCCGTAAGGCTGTCGACATTGGCGATCAGCTGGCGCATCACCTCGCTGAAAGCGATGGTGACAAGCACCAGGTAGTGGCTCTTTAGACGCAAGGTCGGAATTCCCAGGAGTGCCCCTGTCGCCCCCGCAATGAGGATGGCGCTGACGACCGCTGCAGGGAAGGGCCATCCATAGCGGGTGCTAAGAATGCCGCTGGCGTATGCCCCGATCGCCATAAACGCGGCGTGGGCAAGAGACAGGATCCCTGTCAGTCCGAAGATCACATAAAAGCCTAGGCACAGCAGCGCGTGAACGGCTGCGAACACTATCAGCGACGTGAGGTACGAATTGAAGTTGAAGTAGGCGGAGCAGGCGGCGATCGCCGCGGCTGCCACTGCAAAGGCGCTAAAGCGGATCATGCCTTCTCTCCAATTCGCTCGGGAAACATGCCACCAGGACGAAACACGAGAAACAGCATCAGTACCCCGAAGGCAGCCGTATCCTTGTAGTCGGACGAAAATGCGTGGGTGGCGAAGACTTCGATAAGGCCGACCAGCAGGCCCCCCGCCAGCGCGCCGGGGATGCTGCCCCAGCCGCCGATGATCGTGGCGACGAATGCCTTCAGGGCGGCGATAAATCCAACATTGAGGTCCACCAGGAACAGCGGGGCGAGTAGCACCCCGGCCAGCCCGCCGATGGCCGAAGCAAGCCCAAAGGTGATAGTGCCGATGCGGTCGACCCGCACGCCGACCAGCCGCGCAGTGGCGCGGTCCTGAGCGGTAGCGCGCATTAGCCGGCCAAGCCCGGTGCGATGAAAGAGAACCCAAAGCAGGCCTACCAGGACCAGTGTGACGCCGAAGATCAATAGGTGCTGAGGGTTGATCAGCAGCGGGCCGAGTTGGAATACCTTCTGATGAAACGGCTCGTAATACGATCGCGCTTCCGGACCCCAGACGTTCTGGGCGACGTTGCGCATGATGATTGCGGCCGCTAGGGTGCTAATCAGGTGAGTGGCGAAGTCACCATGGCGCATGGGGCGGTAGACCGCGAAGTCGAACGCGATCCCGAGAAGTCCGGTGATCAGCACCACGCCAACCATCACCAATGCGAAGGGCAGGCCGGCCACCGTGCTCAAGGTAACACCGAGGAATGCGCCGAGCATCAAAAACTCGCCTTGAGCGAAATTGAGAATGTTCACCGCGTTGATCACGAGAACGAAGCCAAGCGCCAGCAGGCCATAAATGGCACCGATTGCAAGGCCCTGGATCAGCAGTTGGGCATAGATGCCGGTCATCATGTGGGTCCGATGCGAAAGGCCGGGATTGAGATCACCGCCCAGATTGAAATGACAGGGTTACTGGTTGTACTGGGATCACGTATTGAAGTGTTGCTGACACGACCAGACGCTCAATGTCCGCGGACCGTTCGAATTGCATGCGATCAGCGCGGAGTTCACGCAAGTTGCTGCGTTTCGATCTACACAACGGTCAACGGGCCTTGGCCTTGCTTCTCTCTGCAAAGTCCTTGAGCGCTGTCGCGTGCTCCGCGCTCTTCTGCGTGGCTACCTCGAAAGCGATGCAGCTATCCATCATCTGCTGCACCAGATTTTTCAAGGGGATGTTGATCGATGCCTTGGTCATGCGCATGGCATGCACGGGCATCTCGCCAATGCGGCGCGCGATCGTCATCACCCGGTGGTCCAGATCCGCGAGCGGCAACGCCTCGTTCACAAGCCCGTATTGCGCCGCCTGCGTGGCGGTCATCGGCTCACCTGTCATGAGGAACTGCTTTGCCCGCGGGAATCCCATCAACTGCGGCCAGATGATGGCCGCTCCGTCGCCCGTTGACAGCCCGAGCTGAACGTGAGGGTCGCCGATGCGTGCGTCTTCGGCTGCGAAGATCATGTCGCAGAACAGGGCAAATGTTGCCCCCCAGCCATAGGCATGTCCGTTCATCTTGCAGATGATCGGCTTGGGGCAGTTCAGCATCGCATGGATAAGGCGCGTGTGCACTTGCATTTCCTGCTCGAACTGGTCCTCCACAAACTCGCCATGCTCGAACAGGTCACCTCCGGAACAGAACGCGCGGCCCGCACCTGTGAGAACGATCACGCGCGTTTCCCGGTCATGCACTATCTTCTGAAAGAAGACCTCCAGTTCGTGGTTCATCAACCGATCCGTGGCGTTGAGACGCTCAGGCCGGTTTAGCGTGAGGATGGTCGTCGCGGCGTCACGTGTGACCTTGATGTGCCGGAAATTCTCGAACTCCATTGCTGCTCCTAGTGGATGAGTGTGTGCAGGGTGCGGTTAGGCCTCGTCCTTCGCCCAGTGCGCGCTAAACACGCGCCAGATCTCGTCAGGCTCCTCGAGATGCACCTGATGTCCTGCGCCGTGAATCACCTGTGCGTTTTCGTCATATGGGAGGTGCTGCTCGACCGGCGCCATGGTGTCATTCGCGCCCGTGGCGAAGTGCACTGGGCACAGAGCTTCACGAAAAATGCCGCCAACGTTGCGCCCGGTGGATCCATAGACCAGCTGATCGGCGGCAAAGCGGTATCTGCCATCCTGTTGTGTGATCCCGCGTTGCACCACGCGCTCGCCAGCCTCGACGATTCCAGTAAGGCCGGACGACTTGACGTAGCGGGCCGCCGCGTCGGATTGGGACTCCATCCAGCGCACCTCCTGGTTGCCAACGCCTTCGAACTTGACGAGCTCTTCGTCGGTCCAGACCGTCTTGACGGACAGCGCCAATACGGTTCGAACGTCAACGCCGAACCATCCGGACGCGAGCAGGGCGCCGAGCACGCCCCCGAGAGAGTGCCCGATCACGGCTACCTTTCGCCCTCTTTCGACGAAGCCGGCGAGATCCGTGACGAAGTGCCCGAATGAGTAGGGCCTGGTGTGGGGCGACTTGCCGTGGCCCCGCAGATCCGGTATCAGGTAGCTCCCTGACCAGTGGCGCTGAACCAAGGGAAGCAACCTGTCCCAGACTGCACCATTGGATGCCAACCCATGGATCAGCAGAAGCAGGGGGCCCTCGTTACCCCCGCGCTCGACGTACAAACTGCTTGCAGCATGTTCAACAATCACTCGTGTCCCCATCTCTATTTAGGCGCTGGTCCCGGCGCCTGCGCACTTCATACTGTGGATGGACGGCTTCAGAGCGTCAGTCCCCATGGGAGGGGACATATCCGACAGCCGTCTAGTTAACATGGCCTGCGCACCCTTCCTCGGCCATGCCTAAAATTTGTTGTCCGCACTTCAAGGCGACTTCGGCGAGCTCCTGACGTCGAGGTTGCAACCTGGACCCTCACAGCAAGTCCTCTTGAATCGGGATCGAGGTAGTTGTTGAGCGGCCGCGCTCACGGGCCACTGAGTCATCGGCCACCCTAGCGGGTACAACCGAGTACAACCAGCATTCTCACCGGGGCGAACCTAGCGGGAGCTGGCGAGGGGCTCGCACCGTTCCACATTCTGGAACTCTCACGGGGACGATCTCAGCAGCTTGACATTCGGCCACCCTTCAGCGCGCGTAGCACCGGCTTGGCCGGCACCTGGTCGTCGCCGAGACAAACGACTTTGCAGACAAGCGCTCTGCCGGCCAAGACCTTCCCAGTTCGTCCAAGTTCTGTCCCGGGATAACGCAAAGAAGAGTCCGATGGAGAACTTGCTCATCGAAGGGCTCTTGGCTGGCAACATCACTGCCGGCGGCGGACAAGGCCCTTCCCATGCTCGGTGCACCTGCCGTTCGTGGGGGCAGAGTTTCCCGCCGGATCTGAACCGGTCAATGCCTAAAGTTCGGTACGAGCGCGAAGCCATTCGTTTAGCGTTACCTCGGACACGCCGATAGTCCGTTTCACCACCAACACTGCATCGATGTCAGGGCGCTGCTGCCTGGCAAAGCCGCATCGCCGTTCCGCGTCACGCTGTGGTCGAAGCCCAAGGGCGGAGTCTCTGAGTCGAGAAAGACAGCGAGCGAGGACAACTTGTCTCGCCCTTTTCGCCGACGAATAAATCGATGGTCTTGTTCAAGCACGAATTGCAACGAGAAGACAACTTGAAAGAGAGTGGGCTACTGCTACGAGCCTCACCGTCACGCCATGGCTTCGACGAGCAACGTGTCCGAACCGGCTGTGGCGCCGGCCGGCGCCAATGCACTGGCAACTTGCACGTACTGATGACGCTGGCGTTCGAAGAACTCCGCCGGGCCGGTGAGGGTTGGTACGTCGCCAAATACCTTGAGCATCGTCTTCAACGTCATGCGCAGGTAGAACTCGAGGTTGGCACACAGAAGGCCTGCCATGGGAACCTGTCCGCCGGCATGAACGGATTCGCCAGATCTCCAGGTCGCTTCGACCCGCGGCATCTTCCACGAGGAGATCGATGTCAGAATTTGGATCGAAGTAGGCGTCGGGCTTTGCGAAGGAACCGATCGCCCGCACCTTCATGCCACGCGATCGCAAGTCGCGCAGCGCCGCGTCGACCTGAGGGCGAAGGTCTGCCCGCAGCGCCTCGCTGCGTTCCCTTC
>Ga0318562_10001651_pt1 | contig 10129 bp, 7 predicted proteins | sample GRESIP066b5f18_FD_203688 | JGI IMG/M metagenome (GOLD analysis project Ga0318562, IMG submission 203688) | Tropical soil microbial communities from Luquillo Experimental Forest, Puerto Rico - GRE.SIPMG.066b5f18 | ecosystem: Environmental > Terrestrial > Soil > Tropical forest > Bulk soil...
GCGCGGAAATGGACCATATCGCTCCCCCATGAGCGGACCCCTGCAGGCCGGCGAGAGATTGGCGCCCTCCCCCTCGGACGATCGCAGGGGTCGCAAGCGGCAACCGCCGCCCGCACGCAAGCCGCGACGCAGCCTGATCCGGCGCTTCGTTCGTGGCGTGATGGGCGGGCTGGTCGGGATCGGCGTGCTGGCGGCCGCGGTCGGCGGCATCGGCGGCTACGTCATGTGGGAGCGGTTCAGCGCGGATCTGCCGGACGTCGATGGGCTGCGCAACTACCGGCCACCGGTGATGAGCCGGGTGTATGCCGGCGACGGTCGGCTGATGGCCGAACTGGCCACCGAACGCCGCATCTTCGTACCGTACACCGCGATCCCCGAGGTGGTGAAGCAGGCCTTTGTCTCGGCCGAGGACCAGCATTTCTGGACCCACCCCGGCGTCGATCCACTGGCGATCGCGCGCGCAGCGGTGTTCGACATGACGCATATGGGGCAAAGGCGTCCGATCGGCGCCTCGACCATCACCCAGCAGGTCGCCAAGAACATGCTGCTGGACAACCAGGTGTCGCTGGCCCGGAAGGCGCGCGAAGCGATCCTGGCGATGCGCATCGAGCAGAATTTGTCGAAGCAGCGCATCCTCGAGCTGTATCTGAACGAGATCTATCTGGGGCTGTCGTCGTATGGCGTCGCCGCGGCGGCCCAGGCCTACTTCAACAAGCCGCTGGAGAAGCTGACGCTGAGCGAGGCGGCGTTTCTCGCCGCGCTGCCGAAGGCACCGAACAATTACAATCCGTTCAAGTCCCCGGACGCCGCGAAGGCGCGGCGCGACTGGGTGCTCGACCGGATGGCCGAGGACCACGTGATCACGATCGCGCAGGCGGACGCAGCCAAGGCGGAGGCGATCGTGCCCTCGGAATTCCGCCGTCAGCAGCCGATCCCCGGCGCGGACTGGTTCGCCGAGGACGTACGCCGCCAATTGGTGACGCAGTTCGGCGCCGATGTGACGACGCAGGGCGGGTTGATGGTGCGCACCAGCCTCGATCCGGCGCTGCAGATCGCCGCAGAGAGGGCGGTGCGCGACGGGCTGATGGCGTACGACCGCAAGCTGGGCGGCTGGCGCGGGCCGGTCGGCCATCTGGACGGCGGACCGGCGCTGGCCAAGAACTGGACCGAGCCGCTGGCGCAGGTGACGCGGCCGCCGGGCATACTGCCGAACTGGCGGCTCGCGGTGGTGCTGGAAACCAGCGATACCGAGGCGCGCCTGGGCTGGCTGGAGACCGCCGCGCACACGCCTGAACCGCGGATCGGCACGCTGCCGCTGTCCGACGTCGCCTGGGCACGGCCGGTGAAGGACGGCAAGCCCGGCGCTCCACCGCGGCGCATCACCGACGTGATGCAGCAGGGCGACCTGGTGATGGTCGAACCGGGCGCCGCGGCGGCACAGACTGCGTCGCCTGCCAATAATGCCAGACCGGCCCCGGCCGTGTTGCCGCGTCTGGCGCTGCGTCAGGTGCCCGCGGTGCAGGGTGCGCTGGTGTCGCTCGATCCGACCACCGGACGGGTGCTGGCGATGGTCGGCGGGTGGAGCTTCGAGGGGAGTCAGTTCAACCGTGCCAGCCAGGCGCAGCGCCAGCCAGGCTCCAGCTTCAAGCCGTTTGTCTATCTGACCGCGCTCGAAAAGGGTTATTCGCCCAGCCAGCGCTTCATGGACGCGCCGATCGTGATGGACACTGCGGCCGGCCGCTGGCGGCCGAACAACTTCGAAATCGACTTCGGCGGCCCCACGCCGCTGCGCATCGCGCTGGAGCGCTCGCTCAACCTGGTGACCCTGCATGTGGCGCAGGCGGTCGGCATGGAGGCGATTGCCGAGAACGCCATCGCCTTCCACGAGGTGGAGAACATGCCGCGGGTGCTGCCCGCTGCGATCGGCGCGGTGGAGACCACTGTGCTGCGCGAAGCCGGCGCCTATGCCGGCCTGGCAGCGGGCGGGCATGAGGTGCTTCCGACCTTGATCGACAGCGTGCAGGATCCTGACGGCCACGTGGTGTGGCGGCCGTCCGCGATTGCCTGCGCCGACTGCTCCGATCAGGCCACCGCTCCGGTGCTGAACGATCAGCGCAAGGAGATCGCCGATGCGGCGTCGGTGTTTCAGCTGGTCACCATGATGCAGGGCGTGACGACGCGCGGCACCGGCGCCAAGGTGGCCGCCGGACTGGGCCATCCGATCGCCGGCAAGACCGGGACGACACAGGATTTCACCGACGCCTGGTTCTCGGGCTTCACCCCGGATCTGGTGACGACGGTGTGGGTCGGCTTCGACAACCCGACGACACTGGGGAACAACGAGACCGGTGCGCAGGTCGCCGGCCCGATCTGGCACGACTTCATGGCGCTGGCGCTGAAGAACCGCCCGGTGCTGACGTTCCAGCAGCCGCCCGGCGTAACAATGGCGACCTGGGACAGCGGTGCCGGTGCGGTGACGGACGCATTCAAGCCCGATCAGCCGCCGGGCGGCTCGCGATCGATCGGCGGCGCGATGGCGTCGGGGCCTGCCGATGGCGCTACGCCGGCGGGGGCGTCGCAGACGGTGCATGGCGGGGTCGACACCAACCTGGGCGGGTTATATTAGCGAGCCATGTCAGCCGAATCAGAAGCCCTGAACGAACAGATCAAGCAGTCGGTCGCGCTGCTGAGGAGGCATCTTTGACTGGGATGTCGCCGAGGGCCGCCTCGCCGAGCTGAACGCCCGCGCCGAGGATCCTACACTCTGGAATGATGCCGCCGCCGCACAGAAGGTGATGCGCGAACGCAACCAGCTCGCGGGCCAGATGGAGGGCGTGCGCAAGCTGGAGCAGGAGGTCGCCGACACGCTGGAGCTGGTCGCGCTGGCCGAGGCGGATGGCGATGCGGCGATGGTGGCGGAGGGCATGACGGCGCTGCGTGCGCTGGCCGAGGAGGCGAAGCGGCGCGAGATCGAGAGCCTGCTGGCCGGCGAGGCCGATGCCAATGACGCCTATGTCGAAATCAACGCCGGCACCGGCGGCACTGAGGCGCAGGACTGGGCCGAGATGTTGATGCGCATGTATATGCGCTGGGCCGAGCAGCACGGCTACAAGGTGCAGCTGCTGGAACAGAGCGAAGGCGAGGCTGCCGGCATCAAGTCGGCGACGCTGCAGGTCGGCGGGTCGAATGCGTACGGCTGGCTGAAGACCGAGGCCGGCGTGCACCGGCTGGTGCGCATCAGCCCATTTGATTCGGCGGCGCGGCGGCACACCAGTTTTGCGTCCGTGTGGGTGTATCCGGTGGTGGACGACAACATCGAGATCGCGGTCAACGAGAGCGACCTCAAGGTGGATACGTATCGTGCGTCGGGCGCCGGCGGTCAGCACGTCAACAAGACCGAGAGCGCTATCCGCATCACGCATCTGCCGAGTGGGATCATCGTCGCGTGCCAGACCGACCGCAGCCAGCACCGCAACCGCGCGATGGCGATGGCGATGCTGAAGGCGCGGCTGTACGAAGCGGAACTGCAGAAGCGCGAAGCGGCGGCCGCGGCGACGGAGGCGGCGAAGACCGACATCGGCTGGGGGCACCAGATCCGCAACTACGTGCTGGCGCCGTACCAACTGGTGAAGGATCTGCGCACCGGCGTGGAGAAGGGTAACCCGGACGCGGTGCTGGACGGTGATCTCGACGGGTTCATGGCCGCGGCGCTGGCGGCGCGGGCGGGTGCGACGCGATCGGAGGCCAGCGCGCAGGCGCGTTAGGCGAATGGGGCGAACCCGACAACGGGAGTAGCCCGTGACGCCCCGTTGTCGCTCTAGGAGCAGAGCCCATGAGCGCCGAGACCACTTCCGCGCGGGTGAACGCTATCGGCGGCAAAGCCTGCCGGGTTCATGAGTTCGGCGGCCCTGAAGTGATCCGCTTCGAGGCACAGGACACGCTACGTCCGGGAGATGGCGAAGTCCTCGTTCGGGTAAAGGCTGCCGGCGTCGGCCCCTGGGATGGTTGGATCCGGGCCGGCAAGAGCGCGCTTCCGCAGCCACTCCCGCTGACCCTGGGATCCGATCTGGCGGGCGTCGTCGAGGCCGTAGGTCCGAACGTGACCTCGATCGCGCGAGGCGACGCCGTGTTCGGCGTCACCAACCAACAATTCACCGGCAGCTACGCTGACTACGCGATCGCGACGGCTGCCATGATTGCGCGCAAGCCGGCCTCGCTCTCGAACGTCGACGCCGCGTCCGTTCCGGTCATCGCTGTCACCGCCTGGCAGGCGCTGTTCGAGCAGGCGGCCGCGATGTGCGGACAGAGCGTGCTGATCCACGGAGCGGCCGGCAGTGTCGGTGCGTTCGCAGTCCAATTCGCCCGGCAAGCAGGGGTCCGGGTGATGGCAACATGCGCGCAACAGGACTTATCGTTCGTCCGCAGTCTCGGTGCCGAGGAGGTGTTCCCACGCGAAGGCGCACCATTCGAGTCCATGGTTAGCGAGGTTGATGCCGTGATCGACCTCGTCGGCGGCGACGTGCAGGCGCGCTCCTTTGCAGCGCTGAAGTCCGGCGGGACTTTGATTTCCACTGTGTCCCAGCCGGATCAGACGTTCGCTGCCGCACGCGGCGTCAAAGCCACCTTCTTTCTGGTAAACGTCACGACCGAGCGACTCCAGACCATCGCGCGGATGATGGAGACAGGAAGTCTTGTCACAGCGGTCGGCGCCGTGTTGCCTTTGTCGGAGGCCCGCACCGCACATGAGATGCTGGACGGGATCCGGCCGAAGCCGCGCGGTAAGATCGTCTTGCATGTTGCCGACTGAGGAGTTGTGCACCAACGTGAGGGGGACGCCCGAGTAGGTCGAATTACTCTAGCTATTCTCCGGGCTTCCAGCTGATGGGGTGGACGCTGGCGGCGATCGCTCAATGTCCCTGCCCGGTTAGCGCAGGGTGTCCTCCGTCTTCACTCGGCCGCGACAGACCAACATCTCGACCGCCATAGTCATCTTACCATCAGGTGTCTCATATTGAGCCAGTCGTGCATGGACATCCTCGCGTACCGAGCGACGATCCGCCTGATCTAGTGCGCAGTACGTCTGCGGAATTTGCCCTACCCCTTCTTCGATAGGCGCCCAATAGTCATCGAAGCCATCGATGGTGCTCTCACGTCTGATCTGTTCCACACGAATGTCCTGGAAGTCGGCGGCGCGGAATAACGCCACCAGCCGGCTTGGATCGGCGAGAGACCATGATAACGCCAGGACATCACGCTGTGGTTGTGTCAGAAAGCGATCCATTGCATCGGCCAGATTGCCCCACATCGGTAATTTGTCTGATGTGGCGTTGACGCAAACCGCTACCGTCCCGCCCGCTCGGACCACGCGCCGGAACTCCGACAGGCCAGCAGCGGGGTTAGGGAAGAATTGGAGACCAAGCTGACAGACGACGGCATCGAAGGCGCCGTCCTTGAATGGCAGAGCTTGGCCGTCCGCGTTAATCGGCCAATACAATGGTGCATCCAATCTGGCACGCGCACTCGTCACCATCTCAAATGAAATGTCCGCGCCAACGACGAAGCCGGTATCGCCGACGATCGGAATGGTCATCAATGCCGCCTCGCCGGTGCCGGTTGCAACATCGAGAACGCGATGACCCTGCGCGATATCGGCGGCGGCGAGTAGGTCCGGAACAGTCAGCCGCGACCAACGACCAAGGTAGCGGTCGTACGCTGAAGAACTGACCGCCCGCCCTGGCGCCACATGCAATCCTCGGCCGAAGCTGCCACTCATCCGTGCCTCCCCACACCATTGGTGCTGGTTATATCTGACCTGTGCTAACCGGATAGGACTACATCTTTAAATACGCACCGTCGGAAGGTCACAGCAAGGAACGGATGGCCGACCCGACCCACGAGCAGCCATTTCCAACCTCAATTCGAGGATCACGGGGAAATTCATGCCGAGCGGTATCGCCAGCAAGACATACGGAACGGTCAGCGCCGACCGGCAGTTAGAGATGAGCGGCCTCGAATTTAACAGGACGTTGCCGCTGAACACCATGGCGCAAACTCTGGGCTACGACATCGTCGAGGCTGCCAAAGGCCGTGTCATCGCGACAGCCCTACCCCATGAGGGGCACCGCAACCCGGCCGGCACCGTGCATGGTGGTCTGGCGGCGACCTTGCTCGACAGTTGCATGGGCCTCGCAATCCAATCGACCCTGGACCGGGGCATCACCCAAACGACTGTCGAGTTCAAGATTTCGCTGGTGCGACCGATCACGCCGGAGACAGGTTTGATAACGGCCGAGGGCATCGTCTTGAACTGCGGGCGCCGTATCGGGACCGCTGAAGGGCGAATCACGGACTCAAGTGGGCGGTTACTCGCCCATGGCACGACGACATGCCTGATCTTCGAAACTCGGTCCAACGTGGACCGGGTCTGATCGGCTCTCGTCGACACCCCACTGGCTGCAGCGGTTTGCCCGCCTCGCACGACCGGTCGTACAGCGCTAACCTTCCTCCAGACCGAAGCTAGGAGGGAACCATGCGTGGTGTCGTGTTCACCGGCGGACGTGAGCTGGAGATGATGGACTTCCCCGATCCCACGCCGGGCCCGGACGAAGTGGTGGTGGAGATGAAGGCCTCCGGCATGTGCGGCAGCGACCTGCACCAGTATCGCCGGCCGAAGGGACAGACGCGCCAGGCGACCGGCTTTCCGCAGAACCCCGATCCGGTGATCGCCGGCCACGAGCCGTGCGGCGTGGTGGCCGCGGTCGGGCCCGGTGTGTTGGAGAAGGAAGCCAAGGTCGGCCAGCGCGTCATGGTGCACCACTATCAGGGCTGCACCCAGTGCAACCACTGCCGCTCCGGCTGGCAACAGCTATGCCAGGAAGTGCCGGTGAAGGTCTACGGCAGCAACTCGCATGGTGGCCACGCGAAATACCTGAAGGTGCCAGCGAACACGCTGGTACCGCTGGCCGACGAGCTGTCGTTCTCGGCTGGTGCGGCGATCTCGTGCGGCTCCGGCACCGCGTACAGCGCGCTACGGCGGATGCGGCTGTCGGGCAACGACACCATCGCGATCTTCGGCCAGGGGCCGGTGGGGCTTGCCGGCACGCAGTTCGCCAAGGCTATGGGCGCACACGTGATCGCGCTCGACGTCAATCCGCAGCGCCTGCAGCGTGCCAAGGAGTTCGGTGCCGACGAGGTGGTGGATCCCGGCTCGAACGACCCGGTCGCGGCGATCAAGGACCTGACGCACGGGCGCTACGCCGATGTGTCGCTGGATACCTCCAGCAATCCGGAGGCCCGGGCGAACGCGATCCGCAGCACCAAGGTATGGGGCACGATGTGCTTCGTCGGCGAAGGCGGCGACGTGCGGATCGATGTCAGCCCGATGCTGCTGCGCCGGCAGATGACGCTGATCGCGTCGTGGACGTTCTCCAACATCATCCAGGCGGAGTGCGCGACATTCTGCGTCGAGCGCAAGATCGACGTCGATGCGCTGTTCACCCATCGCTGGAAGCTCGATCAGGCGGAACAGGCGTACAAGCTGTTCGACCAGCAGGCGGACGGCAAGGGCGTGTTCCTGATGTGATGGACGACGCGATGTCGTCACCCAGGCGAAAGCGGGGCCCCAGGGGTGACGACGCGGAAATGCGCCGGCAGGTCACGACGGTGTACCGCGAGGCCGGCCGTCGCGGGTTGATTGCCGGCAGCTCCGGCAATGTCAGTCATCGCACGCCGGCGGGGATGATCATCACGCCGTCCGGGTGTTCGGCGGAGACGCTCGAGCCGGACGCGCTGGTGCCGATGTCCCTGGCCGGTGGCGTGGAGGGCAACGTGACGCCGTCCAGCGAGTGGGCGATGCATGCGGCGATCTATCTTGCGTATCCCGCGGCGCAGTGTGTCGTGCACACCCATGCCGATGCCTGCACCGCCCTCGCCTGCCTGAACGAGGCGCTGCCGGCGTTCCACTACATGGTGGCCAATTTCGGCGGCGACGATGTGCGCTGTGCACCTTACGTCACGTTCGGCACGCCGGAGTTGGCACGGTTCGCGGTTGCCGCGCTGACCGGGCGCACCGCGTGCCTGCTCGCCAACCACGGCATGATCGTACACGCCTCGACCGCCGATCGCGCGCTCACCGCGGCCGTCGTGCTGGAGACGCTGTGCCGGCAGTATCTGCTGGCGCGATCGGCCGGCGCCGTGAGGCTGCTGACCGCCGGTGAAATACAGGCAGCGCACCAGCGATATCAGACCTATGGTCAGCCACGCGCGGGTGGACGGCTATGAATCGGCGCTGGTGATCGACAGCGAAACCCAGCGCGTGCCGGTCTTGGACTGCACCAGCATGGCGAGATAGTGGCGGCGTTCCCCGTGCGCAGTTTCGATTGCGTGGCGCACATCGTCCGGCGTGGCGATCGGCTGGCCCTGGACGTTGGTGATGACGTCGCCTGGCACGATGCCTAGATCGTGCGCCTCACAATCGGCCTCGACGGCCGACACCAAGGCGCCGCTCAGTTGCGGATCCAGCTTGTATTGTTTGCGCGCCTGCTGGGTAATGGGCGCAAGCTTGATGCCTGGATCCGGTGCCTTTTCGATCATCATCTGGGCTGCCTGCGCGCGCATGACACCCTCAGCCGGCATGTAGTTGGGCCATGCCGCGACGCTGACGGTCACGTCCAGCTCCTTGCCATTTCGCCAGCCGGTCAGATGCGCCGGTGCACCGACGGGGAGCCTGACGATCGCCCGCATGAAGGCGCGTGAGTCGCCTTGTTGCACGCCATCGACCGTCTCCAGCACATCGGCTGGCCGGAGGCCTGCCTGACGGGCGGGTCCTGATGGATCGACCACCGATACGATGGCTCCGCTCGCCCTCTGCATGCCCATCGCATCGGCGAGCCTGTCGGTCATGTCCTGCAATGTCACGCCGATCCAGCCGGGCTTCGGGTGATTTGGGTTGAGCAGGAACTGCTCGGCGAACGAGGCGAGGTTCGACGGGATGGCGAAGCCGATGCCGATGAAGCCGCCGGTCGCCTCGGGATTGTACAGCGCGGTATCGATACCGACGACATCACCATTGCTGTCGAGCAGCGGCCCGCCGGAATTGCCATAGTTGATTGCCGCGTCGGTCTGGATGTAGCTGTCGAACGGACCGTCGTGCAGATTGCGGTTGAGCGCGCTCACGATCCCGGCGGACACCGACGTACCGAGACCAAGCGGATCGCCGATGGTCAGCACCGGATCGCCTACCTGCAACTTGTCGCTGTCGCCCCACTTCAGCGCCGGCAGAGGATGGTCGACGTCAACCTTTACCACCGCCAGGTCCAGCATCGCGGCAGCGACCACCAGCCGCGCCGGCACGCGATCGCCGTTGCTGAAGATCACGTGTATTTCGAGCGCGCCGTCAACGACATGCTTGTTGGTGACGATGAGACCCGATGGGTCGATAATGAAGCCAGACGCGTAGACCTTCACGCGCCGAGGCGGCTGGCCAGGCTTCGCCGGGGCACCCGCCTTCCACTCGGCGATGTTCACCACGGCCGGACCCGCCTGTTGCATGATAGCGGCGTCGCCGATCTCCAACACACGAGCGAACGCCGGGACACCAGGCAGCGCAACGGCGACAAACGCCAGCACGGACAGAATGCGCATACAGGCCTCCATCGGCGGACATCCGGACCTGTGCGTCACGCCGGCAGTACGCCTTCCGCCGGCGCGAACGGCAGGCCGAGATCGTGTGCCACCGCCTCGTATGTCACCTTGCCCGCATGCACGTTCAGCCCGTGCAGCAGATGCGGATCCTCGGCGAGCGCCCGGCGCCACCCCTTCTCCGCCAGCGCGATGACGAATGGCAGCGTCGCATTGGTCAGCGCGAAGGTGGAGCTGCGGGCGACCGCGCCCGGCATGTTGGTGACACAGTAGTGCACCACGCCTTCCTCCACATAGGTCGGCGCGGAATGCGTGGTGGGCCGGCTGGTGGCAAAGCAGCCGCCCTGGTCGATCGCGATATCCACCAGCACCGAACCCGGCCGCATCTGCCGCACCATCTCGCGCGATACCAGCTTCGGCGCCGCGGCGCCCGGCACCAGCACGGCGCCGATCACCAAATCGGCCGCAAGAACCTGGTGCTCGATTGACT
>Ga0318562_10001653_pt1 | contig 10127 bp, 9 predicted proteins | sample GRESIP066b5f18_FD_203688 | JGI IMG/M metagenome (GOLD analysis project Ga0318562, IMG submission 203688) | Tropical soil microbial communities from Luquillo Experimental Forest, Puerto Rico - GRE.SIPMG.066b5f18 | ecosystem: Environmental > Terrestrial > Soil > Tropical forest > Bulk soil...
CGAAGGCGGTAAGATCATCCCCGACCCATGGCAACCGTTCTACCAGAATGGACATATCTATTATCGACAGAAGGGATTTCTTCCGTCTTCCCCGATTGCCCCAGGCGTCGGATTTTGCCAGGGGGCGTTTCCTATTTGCACCTATGCTGAAGATATTTTCGAGGACAACGTTCCGTTAGTCCGTCAAACCTCGATTGCCAACATCACGGACAATACGGGGTTCTATGAGGATTACCCCAACAATTACATATATCTGTTTTCCAACCCCCTTAGTCACACCATCGTCCAATCCTATGTTTCTAATCACATTTACGGGGGAGCCGCCAATAACGTGACCTTTCAGAACATCATCTTCCAGCATGCTGCTAGTCCTGCTCAGCACGGGGCGCTTCAGGCGAATGCCTCCGGGACGAGCGGGTGGTTAGTGGATCATTGCGAGTTCATCTACAACCACGGCGCCGGCATAGAGCTGATCTCGGGGACCATCTCGAACTCCCATATGCATATTAATGGGGAGGAGGGATTTGGAGTTCAGGGGTATAGTATCACCTTCACCGGCAATGAAGTGGATCACAACAACTATGCGGGCTTCAACCAGGGCTTTGAGGCGGGACCAGGAAAATTTTTCGGCATTGTTGGAGGAACCGTCACCAGCAACAACGTCCACGATGATAGCGGGCACGGACTATGGGTGGATGGTTCCGGCTACAATGTCACCATCACGGGGAATACGGTCACCAATCTCGCGCCATATGCGGGCATTGTCTATGAGATTAGTGATCTAGCAACCATCTCCAGCAATACACTGACTAACACCGGCTGGACAACCGGAAGCAGCGACCCGGTGCAATTCTACGAGCCTCCGAGCATCTGGATCAGCGCGAGCGCTAACGTGACAGTCAGCAACAACACGATCACGACAGGTGGGAACGGAATCGGGATAATCCAGCAGTTGCGAAAGGAATTCTGCACGCAGCCACTTACCGGTCTGACTACATGGCCTAACGGAGACACGATTTGCCCCACGAGCCCAGATAGTCGAGGATCACATTCAGTCGCGAACGTGACCGTTTCCAGCAACACGATCAATGATAGCAACGCCAGTTCGTCATTGCTTTGGCTAGGCGGCATGTCGAACGATACGGGCGTAAATGCGTATTTTACGGGCCAGAATATCGTATGGTCTAGCAATACATACTGCGCCGTCCACCCTTCGACTGGCACCTATTTCGCTTGGAAGGGTATAAGTACGTTATACGATGGCAATTATAACGCCTCGCAATGGCAAGGCGGCACTATCAATCAGGATGCCGGCGCAACCTTCAAGACATATCCGAGTTGCTGATGATATCGCGACGCTCTTTGGTCCTCGCCGGCACGAGCCTAGCGGGGATGATAACCCAAGCCCGCGCAGGTTCGATGCTGCTCATGGGAGCCGGTCAGCCGAACATGGTCGGCGGCGGTGGCGGCGGCACGACCTACTACGTCTCGAACACAGGCAGTGACAGCAACAACGGCACATCGCCCGCGACGCCTTGGCAGACCATCGGCAAGGTCAACGCCGGCGTCTATTCCGCCAATACGTCTGTGTTGTTCAATGGAGGGCAAACGTTTTCGGGAGCGCTTGTGCTGGGAACGGCTAATTATAGCGGCACTCCCCCTACTACAGCTCAGCCACTCATTATCGGCTCCTATGGCACCGGCAATGCCACGATCAGCTCGGGGAGCTCGAGCGGCCTAGTCGCCACCAACATCGGCAACATCACCGTTCAGAGCCTCAACTTCAACGGTACGGGCGGCACACTCGTGCATGGCGTGCAGTTCGTCTGTTCGCTCTCTGGCGCAACCAAGTTGCCAGGGGTCACCCTCAGTGGTTTGCTGGTTACCAATTATGGCTTCTACGGCATTATTCTAGACGCATCTTCAGCCCCAGCCTCCGCCGGCTACTCGAGCCCGGTGGTGACAGGATGCGAGGTGCATCACTGTTCTAATGTCAATACGAGCGGTGCAAGCTCTACGGGTCTTGCTACCCTCGGCACTGGGAATACCGGTAACCATACGAATGTCACCTTCACTGGCTGTCTCGTCCACGACTGCAACGGCGCTGCCGGCGATAGCAGTTTCAATGGCAGCGGCATCGCGCTGTTCAACGTGGCTGGCGGCCTGATCACTCAATGCATCGCCCACGACAACGGGGTGAACTGCGACGCGGCAAGTGGAGGTCCTGTCGGTATCTGGTGCTCGGGCGTCTCGAGTGTCGTGATCCAATATTGCGAGAGCTACAACAACAAGACTGCGGCAGCGGATGGCGGCGGCTTCGACATCGATGGCGGCTCAACGAACTGCACGATTCAGTATTGCTATTCGCACGGGAATTACGGCCCTGGAGTTCTCGTCTTCGCCTATAGCGGAGGCAACAACTCGGGCTCGATCGTCCGTTACAATATCTCGCAGAACGACGGGCAATTCGGCAGAGGCGGGATTGCCCTACAAGGAGGATCCCTGACGAGCGGCGCCAAGATTTATGGCAACACGATTTATCAGGGCACGACCCGCACCACCAATGGCTGCATGTATATCGATGCGGTGTCCTCCAGCACCGTCGCGAATAATATCTTCTTCGTCAGCGGGGCGAGCGCGGGCAACCTGATTGTCACGCCTAATTTCACCAACCCGACTGGCGTGGGGATCATCGGCAACTGCTACTTCCCGACGGGGGGCGCCGCCTTCTCGATCCTATGGAACTCAACGACCTACACGACCATGGCCTCGTGGCAGACGGCCTACAGCAAGGAGATCGTCTCGGCGGCGAATGTGTGGGTGCAGGCCAATCCCCTGCTGGCCAACCCAGGGAACGGGCCGACGACCAACGGGTATAACCCGACGACGCTCGGGCAGTATTACAAGCTAGCTCTCAACTCTCCCTGCATCGGCGTCGGTATGACCAATACGCAGATCGGCGGCGTCACGCAAGGTCCGCTCGACTACTTCAGCGCCAGTATCCCGAACGCGATTGGCAGCGGGTACAACATGGGTGCTGATGGATCTACAGGACAGGTGCCCCCCTGCTCGAACTCCCTCGATTTCTCCCAAGCCTGCAATTCCGCAAACCTAACTGCGCTCCGACTGTGAGGACGAAATGAAGAAGCTTCTTGTAATCCTGGCCGCTATCGCGATCGGGCTAACGGCTCGATACGCCCTAGCTGACTATGCGATCACGCAAGGCAGCGGCACGACCGTCAACTCTTTCACCTGCTCTGGCAAAGTGTGTCCGGGGTCGGTGATCTACAACTCGAGCGCGACCGAGTTGCTGACTACATCCAATCCTGGCAACGTGACGCTACAGGCTAATGCGACGGGTGGATGCACTCCAGGCCATATTCTCTCGGGCGCGAGCAATAACGCAGCCAACATCAAAAACGCGGCTGGAACGCTGTGCTCGCTGACGTGGCTTCAGACCACTGCTACCCTGATGGACATCCGCTTCTACGACACCAGTTCGTCACCAACGTGTTCCAGTTCGACCGGCGTCGTAGCCAACTTCGTTGTGGCGGCTAATACGACAAGCCCTGGCGGTTCCATCTACCTGGGCGCATATGGGATGAAGTTCTCTAGCGGAATCAGCATTTGCATCACAGGGGCGAATGCTGACAACGACAATACGAGCGCGGTTACAGGCCTCAACGTCAACTATTCGTACAACTGACATGCGCAAGCTCCTCGTCGCCCTCACCCTTTTCTGCGCCGCCGCACCGGCCCACGCCCAACTCACGTCTGGGATCGTCCTGGCGACGAAGAATTGGCAGTTGGCCGGCGCGTCGGGCACCATCAACATGCTCCCTGCTGCCAAGAACAATTGGGGTGGGTGGACTTTTTCGTCACTAACTGTCACGACATCTTCAACAAATGCCACCGCCCCGGACGGCACTGCGACGATGTCCTTTCTGAAGGAAGGAACAGGAACCTCTCAGCATTATATGCAATTTCTCACGATCTCCAGAGGAACAGGGGGAGCCAACGCTGTCCCCTTCCGTATGTCATGCGATGCGGAGGCGGCAACTCGCACCCGCGTTGCGCTCGTTGCCTTCAACGGTTCTGGGCACGCATCGACTGTTGTCTATGACTTGGCTGGTGGCCAGATAGGGGTAGCACAGGCGATCTCTGGATCAGGCGGCACGGTGACGGCTGTAGGCTCACCAACGATCTCTCCTATAGGGATTGATGTCAAGACTGGAGGAGTTGTCTATCGGCTAACTATGGATATGGCGATTGGAGCAGGAACTGGTAATTCGCTCGGGGCCAACGTAGAATTAGATTCCGGCTCTGGAACAGCTGCCAATAGCACGACATACACCGGTAATAGCACTTCCGGCCTTTATATATGGCAATGCAGTATCCTTCCTGTAGCTGCCTGGACTCTTGTTGCCAATCCTCTCCACGACGATTTCACTACGACTGCCACGATTGATCTGTCCAACACCAAGACGGCTGGATTTAAGTGGTACGTGTCGAATTGGCCAAATGCCCCTCAGACCGTCTGGACGAACTTCTCCCCGACCACGTCGAGCCAAGCTACGGTCTCGGGCAGCACTCTTACGCTGTCCAGCGATCCATCTTTCTTCAGCTACGGCATCGGCTCAGCCGTAACAGATGGATCGACGGGCTACATCGGCAAAGCCTTCGTGCCGCCGTATCTTTATCAAGTCTCCGCCAACTGGGATCCTGCGACGTTTATAAATGGACAGACTTCCTGGCCTGCTCTCTGGATGATGCCGACAGAGGTGCTTGCTGGAGGTGGTTTGCGCGGGTGCGAACATGACATGATGGAGGCTAGCGACGGGACGGGCGCCAACAGCCCGAGCGGCAACGAGCATGATTGGACATGGCCGGGAGGTGGAGGAAATCCAAGCGCTAATACCATCACCGGAGCCTCTAAGTCTGGATCGCCCACGCTAACGGTAAACCATAAATATCAAAGACTCGTCATTTCGCAATCGGCGAGTCTAGGTTCTTTCGGTGTAATCGAATCCTTCTTCGATGGGGTGTTCATCTCAAGCGCTGAAATTACCTTTAGCAGTTCGACTGGTGCAACACCCGCCGCCACTCCTAGCAATCCAACCGGTGTGTTCTCAGAGTGTGACACCCAGCATTTTATCGCCATCATCGGGACGGGACCGGGCAACCATAGCGGCACCATTAACTTCAACATTGACTCTGCCGACGTGTTCACGAGCAACTGACATGCGCAAGCTCCTCGTCGCCCTCACCCTTTTCTGCGCCGCCGCACCGGCCCACGCCCAACTCACGTCTGGGATTGTCCCGGCGACGAAGAATTGGCAGCGTCCTGGACCGGCTGGCCTCGTCAATATGCTTCAAAATGGTAAGAACGATTGGGGAGTATGGACGAAGTCGGGTGCAACTGTCACGACATCGTCAACTAATGCCACCGCGCCAGACGGCACTGCGACGATGACGTTTCTGAAGGAGACCACCGCCGCAAGCGCCGCGCACTATATGCAGTACGCTGTTGTCAATAGAGGCACGGGCGGGGTTAACACTGTCAATTTTCGCTTCTCCTGCGATGCCGAAGCAGCGACCCGCACTAGGATTGTGCTTTTTACATTTAACGGCTCCGGGCACGGCTCAACCGTTGTTTTCGATCTCGCGGGCGGCCAAGTTGGGGTAGCGCAGGTGATCTCTGGATCAGGTGGCACGATGACGGGGCTAGGGGCGAGCATTTCGCCGATCGGCGTCGATGCCAAGACTGGTAAGACTGTCTATCGTGCCAACATGGATATGGCGATTGGAGCAGGAACCAGCAACTCATTGCAGGGTAGCGTCGATCTGGATGCAGGATCAGGGACAGGTGCAACCAACGACGTGTATACTGGCGACGGCGTCTCTGGCGCCTACGTCTGGCAATGCACCCTTCTGCCTCTCGCAGCATACAGCCTTGTTGCCAATAAACTGCACGATGATTTCACGACGTTGAACACGATAGATGTCAACAACACCAAGGCGCCAGGGTTCAAGTGGTATGTGGCGGCTTGGTCGAATGCCGCTCAGTCGGGCTGGGCTAATATGTCTCCGACGCAGGCGGGTGATCTCTCTGTCTCCAACGGCATCCTGACGATTGCCAATGACAGGTCTACCTTCGGATATGGCATCGGCTCGGCCTGCACGGATGGCAGCACTGGCTATATCGGCCAGGCGTTCCAACCGCCGTTCTTCTATCAGGCTGCGACTAACTTCAATCCAGCGACGGCGCAGGTGTCTTTCACTAGCTGGCCTGACATACCCATGCTCCCAACTGAGTTCCTGACACCTGGTAACACTGCAACGGTGGAGTTCATTGAATGGGATATAATGGAAGCTCAGCCTAATGGAACCGGCACCGTCTCTATGACGAGCAATAACCACGATTGGTCGGCGAGCGCCGGCGGGTTTACGGGCCACAACGATGTCAATGGCGGGTCTACCATTGGCAGTCCTACGCTCACTACAACACATATCTATCAGAGATTAGTTCTCGATGCGACGAGTGCAGGTCAGGGATTCGGAGAATCGATGAGCTTCTTTGACGGGAATTATGTCAGTCTCTCGGAACGGACGTGGAGTGCGACTACTGGGTCGTCTCCAGCGGCGACACCGAGCAATCCCAACGGGGTATTCTCCGTTGGCGATACACAACACTCCGTAGCGATCCTCGGCACGGGGCCGAGCTGGGCGCACAACATCGATTATGCAGACGTGTTCACAAAGAACTGACATCATGCGCGACTGGAAATACAGACTGGCAGTCGTGTGGGTGCTGATCTGCGCTGCGGCAGGACCGGCTTGGCCACATGACAGGTGGCTCTCAGGTCAAGCGGTGGATCCGAAAACGCGCGAGCTTTGTTGCTCGGAAGCCGATACGAAGATCGCCGATGATCTCGTGCAGAGCGCGCCCGGTGGCGTCACGTTTTCAGACCGGCCAACCGAGGTCATCACTTGGGATCGCATCCAGCCTAGTCCAGATGGACATTGGTGGCGCAGCGTATGGGGAGATAAGGTGCGCTGCGTTTTCGGGCCGTACTCCTATTGAATTCTGGGTGTAGTTCGACTATCGCTCGCAATTCGCGAGGACATCATGACCCTCGACCATAAAGCCTTCTTCGACCGCAGCCGAGAGAAGCTCGGCCATTTCCATCAGAAGCAAGTCGAGGGCATGGAACGTATCCTTGAGGGATGGGAGTATGTTGATTGGTCTGACTTGAGATGGCTAGCTTATGCCCTTTCCACAGCATGGTGGGAAACCGGCCATACTATGCAGCCAATCGAGGAGGTGGGACGAGGCGCCGGCCACATTTATGGCCTTCCGGCAGGACCGGATAAGCTGTTCTATTACGGGCGCGGCCTTGTGCAGCTAACATGGTACAGCAACTATGTTGCCTGCACCGAGATGCTGCAACGGCTCGGCTTCGACTTGGTCGATCTCGCCAAGCATCCTGAGCAGGCGTGCGAGCCGAGCATAGCGACACTGATTCTCCTATATGGTATGGAGCAAGGGCGTTTCACAGGCGGCGAGCACACTTTCGCTAAGCATTTCCCGGCAGGTGGCCCCTCTCAACCGGTTGCCGCTCGTCAGATTGTCAACGGCCTGGATGCCGCGGCCGAGATCGCGACGGTATACGCCGATTTCTGCTATGGTCTTGGAGTCGATCCATGAAAGTCATAGCTTTAGTCTTGGCTCTCGGTGCGACGCCTGCGCCCGCTCTGCATCATGTGCCGCATCATTGGCGGCATCACCGAGCACATCATCGCAGTGATATCGGTATCCTTGCGGCGCAGTTATTCAAGCCGCCGAAGAGCAACCCGAAGGCGCCGACCGCACCTCCCATGCCTGCTGCTGCGAGCCTTGTGGCGCAGCTACAGGCGACCTTGGCGACATGGCAGGCAGCGGATGCGATCGCAGTCGGGACAGATCCCGCGCATCCTCTCGATCCGCAAGGACATGCCTGCTACGGGGCCATGGTTGCATTTCTAGGGGCATTGCCGAGCGCGGCTACCTCCGTGCCCGTCAGCCCGTCAGCGCCAATCCTTGAGGCTGCTAGGGCCCGCGTAGGGCGATTGGCAAGTCAGGTGCCGATTGCAACGCCGAAGATAGTCGACGTGCGGGCATCCTGCGCAAATCTGATTGTCGAGAGCGATGCGGATTTTCTGGCGCGTCTCTCTGCATGGGGCGGGCTATCGGTTGATGCCGGCGAACTCGCAAAGGCGGGGATAGCGCAATGACATACATGGACTGGCGTGCCTGGGCTGTGACTGTAGGGGCCGCACTGGTCATCATCGGCGCTTTGATTGGGGTGTTCGGGTGAGCTCACTGCTGTGACCCCTTCGATCTGCTCTGACCTCGCGAGCGCCTATAATCTTGCAGCCCTCGCGCAAGGCTTTTTCATGGGTTCTGCGGTGACGACGCTTGTGTGCGTCGGCGTATTCATGGGGCGCAGTCGATGACACTCCGTCAGGGCTTATGTGTTTTGGCAGCGATTTCCATTGTCTTTCTCGCGCTGGCCTTCTCGTTCTGGCGGCTGATGTCGCTATAATCAGTTTTCATCGATACGTTGCGGAGACGTGTCGTCGCCAACGACATAATAAACGATTCGGGGATTTCCTTAAATAGCGGCTGGTCACTAATAAAATGACACGCTTTGAAGTTCGTGCTCTCGCGTTCATGCGCCGGCTTGCCAATCTCTACCGAGATCCGCGTATCACTGCCGAGGCATACGCGCAGGAGAAGACCGAGGGCGAGGTGCTCTGTCACCTCGTGATTGAGGCAGCGGACATCGTTAGAGAATTTGAGACCCGCAACAAGGAGAAATGACATGGCGTTTCTGACCCCTGGAACCATTACCGGACTTTTCAGTCTGCTGTCGGCTGTCTCTGTCGTCGTCGGCAAGCCTGCCCTCGGCGCCTTCTTCAGCGATCCGAATACGGCTGCTGCGCTGACGACCGTCGTCAGCGGCGCATCCGGTCTTGTGGCGGGGGCGCTCAAGGGCTTCCATCCTCCTGCGCCAAAGCCCTAGCGCGGACTATGACAATGACGACCGGGGAAGAGCGCCACGAGCAGAATATCACTCGACTCGTGCGGCTCGAGATGGCGGTTGACGCCATTCGCGGTGATGTCGGCGAAATAAAGGTTGATCTCAAGCCTCTCAAGGAAGCGTTCCAACGAGCCAGTGGCCTTCAATCTGCCGCTATGGCCGTATGGATGCTGATTGTTGCATCTCTCGGCGCAGGATTTGGCGCTATCACAACTTGGTTATTAGGCAGACATTAGGAGGACAGCCACACAACTCCACACGCCTTCCGAGTCCAATCCTTGGAGACGAGCCTATATGGCAAACCCTGGCACTTCTGATGCTACGCACATGCTCCGCAAGAGCACATTCGAACAAGTTCTGAGAGAGGGAAAATTTACACCTCCCGGCGAGATATCGCGACGGGATGGAATTGAGAAGTCAGCCTGCGAGGAAGTTGCCAACCGGTTGGGGGATGGCAGGGCAACAATCGCCAATTGGTACCGATACGTCAAAGGCACAAAGTGGGAGCCGGATCTTTCGCTGTGGCCAGGACGGGCAGCAATACGGGCGCCGGAGCCGCAGCCCGCAGTAGGCGATGAGCTGGCCGAGGCAGTCAGGAAAGCCGCTGACAGGCCAGGTGGGACCTCTCTAGAGGAGATTGCGCAAGAGACTGGAGCTAGCATTGGCGAAGTGCTCGACGCCGTCGATATCCTGAAAGAGCAGGGCATTGCGATCAAGCGCATCGGCGATCGCTACGAGGTCAGCCGCTCGCCCCTCCCGGCATTTGCTGAAAGCCAAGCGCTCATCGAAATATTCAGCGATGAGAATAATCGGTTTCGGTTTGGCGCTCTAGGCGACAATCACGCAGCCTCGAAATATGAACGTCTTGACGTTCTTGAGAGCCTATATGGCCATTTCGAGCGTGCCGGCATCAGCAAAGTCTTCCACACCGGCAACTGGATCGATGGTGAGGCCCGTTTCAACAGGCAGGACATCGTAGCGTTTGGCCTTGAGGGGCAGGCTCGCTATCTAGCGAAAACCTACCCTAAACACACAGGCATAACC
>Ga0318562_10001654_pt1 | contig 10126 bp, 7 predicted proteins | sample GRESIP066b5f18_FD_203688 | JGI IMG/M metagenome (GOLD analysis project Ga0318562, IMG submission 203688) | Tropical soil microbial communities from Luquillo Experimental Forest, Puerto Rico - GRE.SIPMG.066b5f18 | ecosystem: Environmental > Terrestrial > Soil > Tropical forest > Bulk soil...
GGCGAGGATCGCGGCCAGTGAGGCGGCGGCGATGCCCTTTCCCAATGAGGAAACGACGCCGCCGGTCACGAACACGAACTTGGGCATGGGCGACAAGTTCCGGAAATCCGTATTCTACAGGACGACGCCCGGGCAAACAATCGGACGCGCACCCGGTGAAGCGCGCCGGCGTTATCCGGACCGTTCAAAGACTCGCCGACAACCGAGCGAGCGTTCTCTCGCGACCGAGGAGCGCAAGCACGGCGTCGATCGCCGGCGTCTCGCGCGTGCCACAGACGAGCACGCGCATCGCCATCATCACCTGGCCGGGTTTGAGCCCATGCTCCGCGGCTTGCGCCTTCATTGCCGCGGCGAGCGCCTCGCGCGTCCAGTCGATGTCTTTCAACCGCGCGGCGAGCGCCGCGAGCGCGATTCGGACCGGTTCACCGACGAACTCCGCGACGAGCGCTGGCGGCGGACTGACGAACGAATAGAAGTAGTGCGCCGCGTCGACCATTTCGGCCAACGTTGCGACGCGGTCGCGAAGGAGCATCGCGACCGCACCTGGAGGCGGACCCGCGCCGGGGTCGAGGCCCGCCCGCGAAAGATAGAGCGGAAAGCGCCGCCCGACGTCGTCTTCTCGCAGACGCTTCAAATGCTCGTGATTGAGCCATTTCAACTTGTCGGCGTTGTATCGCGACGGCGCCGGGCTGATCGCGCCGAGGTCGAACCACGTAACGAACTCGTTGCGCGTGAACACCTCGGCATCCCCGTGTCCCCATCCCAACCGGGCGAGGAAGTTGACCATCGCTTCCGGCAGATAACCCATCTGCTCGTACTGCATGACGCTCACCGCGCCGTGCCGCTTCGAAAGCTTCTGCCCGTCTTCGCCCAACACCGTCGGAACGTGCGCGTAGACCGGCGGATTGACGCCCAGCGCGCGCAGGATGTTGATCTGCCGCGGCGTGTTGTTGACGTGATCGTCGCCGCGAACGACATGCGTGATCCGCATGTCGATATCGTCGACGACGACGCCGAAGTTGTACGTCGGCGTGCCATCCGCGCGGACGATGACGAGGTCGTCGAGCTCGCTGTTCGCAATCTCGATGCGGCCCTTCACGCGATCGTCCCAGGCGACCGTGCCCTCCGACGGATTCTTGAAGCGGAACACCGGGGCAACTCCCGCGGGCGGAGTCTTGCCGACCGAATTCTCCGGCCGCCAGCGCCCGTCGTAACGTGGCTTTTCCCCGCGCGCCATCTGCGCCGCACGCAGCGACTCGAGCTCGGCGAGGGTCGTGTAGCAGCGGTACGCTAGCCCGCGGGCAAGCATATCCGAGAGGACTGCGCGGTAGCGGTCCAGTCGCTGCATCTGGAAGAAGGGGCCTTCGTCGTAGTCGAGGCCGAGCCACGCCATCGCGTCGAGGATCGCCTTGACGGCTTCGGGCGTGGAGCGCTCAACGTCGGTGTCCTCGATCCGCAGGATGAAGGCACCGCCGTGGCGGCGCGCATACGCCCACGAAAACAGTGCAGTGCGCGCGCCGCCGAGATGGAGGAATCCCGTTGGGCTTGGAGCGAATCGCGTGCGAACCGTCGTCAAGGATTCTCCGCAACGGTTCAGGGTTGCCAGCGCAAGTCGAGGGTCGTCGGCGTTGCCGGGTTCGGAGGCTCGGCGGCGAGCTTCATCGCTCCCGGCGTGTGCCCGTGCGCCCAGAAGCGTGCATGCCGTCGCGCCTCGGCTTCGTTCGCGTTGACCGGGAACGTGTCGTAGTTGCGCCCACCAGGGTGGGCGACATGGTATGTGCAACCTCCTAGCGCGCGGTCGGACCAGGTGTCGACCAGGTCGAAGACCAGCGGCGCCTGTGTCTTGATCGTCGGATGCAACGCAGACGGCGGGCTCCACGCGCGATAGCGCACGCCCGCGACGAATTCACCGGGGATGCCGGTCGGCGTAAGCGGTACCGCGCGGCCATTGCACGCGACGCGATGCCGATCGCCCGTCATTCCCGAGACCTTGACCTGCAGCCGCTCGACCGACGAGTCGACATAGCGCGCCGTTCCCGTGCCGCTCACCTCCTCGCCGAGCACGTGCCACGGCTCGATCGCCTGTCGCAACTCGATCGCGACGCCCCCGTAGCCGACCGTGCCGAAGCGCGGGAAGCGGAATTCGACGAACGGTGCGAACCATTCCGGCTGGAACGCGTAGCCGAAGGCGCGCAGCTCCGCGACGACGTCGTGAAGATCGGCGGCGACGAAATGCGGAAGGAGCCAGCGATCGTGGAGCGCTGTTCCCCAGCGGACCAGTCGCTGTTTGTAGGGCTGCTGCCAGAAGCGGGCGACCAGCGCGCGCAAGAGCAGCATCTGCACGGCGCTCATCCGCGCGTGCGGCGGCATTTCGAACCCGCGAAATTCGAGCAAGCCGAGGCGCCCGGTCGGAGTGTCGGGCGAATAAAGCTTGTCGATCGAGAATTCGGCGCGGTGCGTGTTCCCCGTCAGATCGGTCAACAGGTGCCGCAGCAGCCGATCGACCAGCCACGGTTGCGTCGACTCCGTTCCTGCCCGATACATGCGCTCCATCTGCTGGAAAGCAATCTCGAGCTCGTAGAGCCGATCGTCGCGCGCCTCGTCGACGCGCGGCGCCTGGCTCGTCGGTCCGATGAACATTCCCGAAAAGAGGTACGAGAGCGCCGGATGGTTCTGCCAATAGGTGACGAGGCTCTGCAGCAGGTCCGGACGGCGGAGGAGCGGGCTGTCGGCGGGCGACGCGCCGCCGAGTGTCACGTGGTTCCCGCCGCCGGTGCCGGTGTGGCGTCCATCGAGCATGAATTTTTCGGTACCGAGCCGAGACTGGCGCGCCTCTTCGTAGAGGGTCTCGGTCGTCGCGACCAGCTCGCGCCACGAGGATGCGGGATGGATGTTCACCTCGATGACGCCGGGATCGGGCGTCGCGTTGAGGACCCTCAAGCGCGGGTCGCGCGGCGGCGTATAGCCCTCGATCGCTACCCGTGCCTGCATATCGGCAGCCGCCGCCTCGACGGCGGCGAGCAGGGCGACATACGCTTCGACGCGGGTAAGCGGCGGCATGAAGACGTGCAGATGAGCATCGCGCACCTGAACGCAAAGTGCCGTCTTGATCACTTCCTTCGGCGCGACTTTCGTTCTCGCGGCCTTCGCCTTGGTGGCGACGGGGACGACACCGGTCGGAAGCGCGCCGCGCGCCGCGAACGGATCGACCGGCGGGTCGTCGTCGACGTCGCCGGGCAGAACCGCCGGCAGCGCATCGAGCGGAAGACGCAAGCCGAGCGGCGAATCTCCGGCAAGCGCGTACAGGCGCTCTCGCCGTAGCGGCCACGGGCTGCTTTCCCAATCAACGCTTGCCGCGCCGTCGGTCACCGCCGCGCGCAGCGGAAGCACGAACCCAACCGGGCGGTCCAGCCCTTGCTGCAGAAGCCGTGCGAGGCGCGCGCGCTCGGTCGGCTGCGTCAGGTCCGCCTGCAGCGGATCGACGTTGTCCGGGAGCGCGCTCTCCGTTGCGAGGAGCTTCGGAACGTCCTCGTATGCGGTGAGCACGTATGCCGGATCGAGGCCGAGCCGCGTGGCGAGCGTGACAGCAAAGCGCTGCGCCACTGCGATGTCCGCCTTGCCGGGTGAGTGCGTATCCGCAATGAGCGCCGGGTCGCTCCACAGCGGCTTGCCATCGCTACGCCACCACGCGCCGAGCGCCCAGCGCGGAAGCGGTTCGCCCGGATACCACTTGCCTTGACCGAAATGGAGAAAGCTCCCGGGAGCGAACCTGCGCGCGAGGCGGCGCAGCAACGTCTCGGCGAGCTCATGCTTTTTGGGCGAGAGTGCGGCGTAGTTCCACTCCGCGCCTTCCATATCATCGATCGAGATGAACGTCGGCTCTCCCCCCTGCGTGAGTCGCACGTCGTGGGCGACGAGATCGCGGTCGACACGCTCGCCCAGGGCTCGAATCGCCGTCCACTGCCCATCGGTGTAGGGTTTTGTGACGCGCGGATCCTCATGGATGCGCGTGACGCCCATCGCAAACGAGAAGTCGACGTTGCATGGATCGGTGAATCCGATCACCGGCGCGGCGTTGCCCGGATCTGCGGTACACGCGAGCGGAAGATGTCCCTCTCCGGTCAGCAACCCCGACGTCGGGTCGAGCCCGATCCAGCCGGCGCCGGGGATGAAGCATTCGGCCCACGCGTGAAGGTCGGTGAAGTCGCGGTCGGCACCTGCGGGTCCCTCGAGCGGCTTCACGTCAGCGACCAGTTGAATCAGGTAGCCCGAGGCGAAACGCGCCGCGAGGCCGAGATGGCGCAGGATCTGCACGAGCAGCCACCCGGTGTCGCGGCACGAGCCGCATGCCCGCTCGAGCGTCTCATCCGGCGACTGCACTCCTGGCTCCATCCGCACCAGATAGCGGATTTCGGACTGGAGCTGGTGATTGATGCGCACCAGGAGGTCAACGCTCTTCTCTCTCGGGACCAGCGTCTTCCGGAACCGCTCGAGCCATGCCGCGAGTCGCGGCCCGGGATGCGCGGTCTCGAGGAATGGAATCAGCTCCTTCGCGAGCGCCGGTGCATAGACGAACGGCGCATGCTCGGCGTAGGGCTCGACGAAAAAGTCGAACGGGTTGATCACCGTCATGTCGGCGGTGAGGTCGACGACGATGTCGAGCGTTTCGGCAGGCTCGGTGAACACGAGGCGCGCGACCCAGTTGCCGTAGGGGTCCTGCTGCCAGTTCAGGAAGTACTTGTCCGGCGCGACATTGAGCGAATATCCGAGAATCGGCGTCCGGCAATGTGGCGCCGGGCGGAGCCGAATCTCGTGCGGCGACAGCGCGACACGCCGATCGAAGCGATAGCTCGTGCGGTGCTGCAGGGCGACGCGGATCGCCATCCGGGGCTCCGGCTTCAGGGCTTGTTCAAGTCCAGTCGGGGCCCGGCAGCTCCGCAAACACCCGCCGCAGACCCGCGCCCCACTGAGCGTGAATCATCTGGAAATACGGATCGGTCTCGAGAATCCGCCGCTGCAGTCTGATCCTAAGGGCGTTTGCCTCGTAGACCACGAGATCGATCGGCAGCCCGACCGAAATGTTCGACCGCATCGTCGAATCGAACGAAACGATCGTGCATTTGGTCGCGTCGACGAGCGAGGTGCCCCGTTCGAGCACCCGGTCGAGCACCGGCTTGCCGTACTTGTGCTCGCCAATCTGGAAGTAGCAGGTGTCGGGTGTCGCCTCGATGAAGTTGCCTTCGCTGTAGACGTCGAAAAGGCGCTGCACCTCGCCGCGGATCTGCCCGCCGACGATGAAATTCGCGTGCGACTCGATGTTGTTCTGTGCGAGGTACGGACCGTCGCGGTTCTTCACCTCGCGGAGCGTGTCGCCGAGCAGCCGCGCGATATCGAACATCGACGTCGCGTTCCAGAGGTTGAGCGCGCCGTCGTTGCCGCGCCCGCGCTGGTCGAGAATGTTTATCGCGTTCTGCGTGATCGACAGGTTACCCGACGAGAGGATCACGATCACCCGGTCGCCGTCGCGGACGAACGTGCGCATCTTGGAGAAGCGCGAGATCTGGTCGACGCCCGCGTTCGTGCGGGAATCCGACGCGAAGATCATTCCCGCGTCGAGGCTCATCGCGACACAGTAGGTCATCGCCAGTGCGGCTGGGTAAAAGCGATTATTTTACCGCGACTCGCCAGCGCTAATAGGCAGGCACCAGGAAATAGCGGTTGATGTCGTCGCCGAGGAGCGAGATCCGCTCGAGAAAATCCATCAGATACTCGTGCAGCCCGAAGCGGATGATCTCGTCGGCCTTGCCGAAGTGGATCTTCGCGTGCAGCTCGCCCGCAGCGCGCTCGATCTCTTTCGTGTGCTCGTCGCACAGAAGCTCCAGCGCTTCGTAGATGAAGTTCATGCATGCATGGAGCGACCGCGGCATATCGTCGCGCAGGATAAGCAGCTCGGCGACGCGCCGCGGCGTGATCACGTCGCTGTAGATCTTGCGGTACGACTCGAACCCGGAGACCGAGCGCAGCAGCGCACCCCACTGGTAATAGTCGACGGCCCCGCCGACATCGGTCGCGCTCGGCAGCAGCGTGTGGTACTTGACGTCGAGGATTCGCGCCGTGTTGTCGGCCCGCTCGAGGTGAGTCCCGAGACGGATGAAGTGATACGCCTCGTCGCGGAGCATCGTCCCGAACGTCACGCCGCGGAAGAGGTGCGAGCGCATCTTCACCCAATCGAGGAACTCCGAGACGCCGCCGCTTTCGATCCGCCCGTAATCATAGTGGCGCATCTCGAGCCATGCCGAGTTCAAGTCCTCGTACATTTCCGAGGTGATCGCGCCGCGCACCGAGCGCGCCGACTGTCGCGCCGCGCGCATGCAGCAGAAGATCGACGAGCGGTTGCGCGCGTCGAGAATCATGTACCGCAGCACGTTCTCGGCGGAGAGCGTGCCGTAAAAGCCGTAGTAATCGGTCGCGAGTCCCGACGTGATCAGCGGTACCGCCCACGGCTGCGCCCAGTCGAGGCCCGGCTTGGTGATGTCGTATGGAAGCAGCGACATCCGGTACGTGACGTCGAGCAGCCGCGCGGTGTTCTCGGCGCGCTCGATGTGGCGCGCCATCCAGAACAGCTCGTTCGCGGTACGGCAAAGCATCCCTAATTCCCGAGCACCCAGGTGTCCTTGGTGCCGCCGCCTTGCGAAGAGTTGACGACGAGCGAGCCTTCGCGCAGCGCGACCCGTGTCAAGCCGCCGGGCACCAGGTTCACCGTCTTCCCCGAGAGCACGTACGGGCGCAGGTCGACGTGGCGCGGCGCGAGGCCCGATTCGACGAATGTCGGGCACGTCGACAGCGCGAGCGTCGGTTGCGCGATGTACTTGTCCGGCGAAGCCAGAATCCGCGCGCGGAACGCCTCGCGCTCGGCGGCGGACGCGGTCGGCCCGATCAGCATTCCATAGCCTCCGGCGCCATGCGTTTCCTTGACGACGAGCTCGGCGAGGTTCGCCAGCGCGAAATCGAGATCGCCCTTACGATGCAGCAGATAGGTGGGAACGTTCGAGAGCACCGGTTCCTCGGACAGGTAGAAGCGGATCATCTCCGGCACATACGGATAGATCGACTTGTCATCGGCGACGCCGGTGCCGATCGCGTTGGCGAGCGTCACCCGCCCGGCGCGATACGCGGCAAAGAGACCGGGGCAGCCGAGCATCGAATCCGGACGAAATGCTCTCGGGTCGAGGAAGTCGTCGTCGACTCGCCGATAGATCACGTGTACGCGCTGCGGCCCGCGCGTAGTGCGCATGTATACGGTGTCGTGCTGGACGAAGAGATCCTGGCCCTCGACCAGCTCGACGCCCATCTGCTGCGCAAGGAACGCGTGCTCGAAATACGCCGAGTTGTGCGCGCCGGGCGTCAGCACCGCGACGGTGGGTCGCTCCTCGCCCGCCGGCGCGACCGCGTGCAGGTTCGCGAGCAGCAGATCCGGGTAGTGCTGAACAGGGCGGATCCGCTGCGTCGAGAAAAGCTCCGGGAAGAGCCGCATCATCATCTTGCGGTTCTCGAGCATGTAGGACACGCCCGAGGGAACGCGGAGGTTGTCCTCGAGCACGTAGAACTCGCCCGCGCCGGCGCGGACGATGTCGACGCCGGCGATGTGCGCATAAACGCCGCCGGGGACGTCCATCCCGTGCATTTCGCGGCGGTACTGCGAATTGGCGAGGACGCGCTCCGGCGGGATGACGCTCGACTTGAGGATTGCCTGCTCGTGGTAGATATCGCTCAGGAATGCGTTGAGGGCCTGCACGCGCTGCTTGAGTCCCCGATCAAGCACGCGCCATTCTTCCGCGGAAATGATCCGCGGCACGAGATCGAAAGGAATGAGTCGCTCGGTGCCCGCATTCTCTCCGTACACCGCGAACGTGATTCCAACGCGGTGAAATGCGCGCTCGGCCTCGTCGCGTTTCTGCGCGATCCGGTCGGGCGGCGTGCGTTCCAGCCACCCAGCGAACGCCTGGTACGAGGCCCGGATTTCCCCGTCCGGGGTCCGCATTTCGTCGTAGGCCGAGCGGGACATTGGATATTTCTCGCTGCGCTATCCGGGGGTACGAAATCGCGAGCAAGCGCCGGGCCAGCCGGGAAATCGCCTGTCGCGTCGGAAGCTTACGGTTTTATCCACAGGCGAGGCTCCGCGTGCTGCCCAATCCAAGGGCGAGCTCCGCACCAGGATGCGGCAATTTTTGTCCAGGACGAGCCACGACAAACGGCCGTCTGTAGTTTGACCCTCGTCGGAACGCCATGGATAATTGCGGCTCCTGTCTGGGTTCGCGGGGCGGTTAGCTCAGCGGTAGAGCACTGCCTTCACACGGCAGGGGTCACTGGTTCGATCCCAGTATCGCCCACCATGGAACCAAGGGGTTACGCGCAAGTGTAACCCCTCTTTTTTTTACATGTCCTCGACATCACGCTCGATCGACGCCTTCATCTTCGACGCCTACGGCACGCTGTTCGACGTCCACTCGGTCGTAACGCTCGCTGCCACGCTCGCACCAGGCCGCGGCGACGCGCTCTCGCAACTCTGGCGCACGAAGCAGCTCGAATACACGTGGCTCTCGAGCCTGATGAACCCGGCGGGCGTTAAGCGCCACGATTTCGCAGCGCTAACCGCGCGCGCGCTCGACTATGCGTTGGCTTCGCTCGAAATCGATCTCGACGAAGGCGATCGCGCCCGACTCCGCGACGCCTATCTCGCGCTTTCTCCCTATCCCGACGCTGCGCCCGCGCTCTCCGCTTTGGCGCCACGTCCGCGCTGGATCCTGTCGAACGGAACGCTCGCTATGCTCGAGCCGCTGGTGCGGCGATCCGGCCTCGGCGCACATCTTGACGGCGTGTTGTCGGTCGACGCAGCGGGGATCTTCAAGCCAAGCCCTCGTGCCTACCAGCTTGCCGTCGATCTGCTGCAACTGCCCCCTTCGAGAATCGGATTCGTCTCCTCGAACTGCTGGGACGCGATAGGCGCGAAGACCTTCGGCTACACGACCTTCTGGATCAATCGCTTGCAAGCGCCCGCCGATCGTCACGGCGAGCCGCCGGACCGGATCATCCGCACGCTCGCCGACCTTCCTTCTCTGGTTCGTTAAGGCATGTACTGGCCGCCGTTCACCTCGATCACCTGGCCGGTAACGTAGCCGCTCATCGCATCGGACGCGAGGTAGACGAACGTTCCCGCGCATTCGTCCGGCGTCCCCAGGCGGCTCATGGGAATCGTCGTCTGCATTGCCTTCAACTGCTCGGACGTCGTGTAACGATCGTGGAACGGCGTCGTGATGACGCCTGGCGATACCGCATTCACCCGGATTCCGTCGCCGACGAGCTCCTTCGCCCATCCGCGGGTCGCGGTGGAAACGAATCCCTTTGCGCCCGCATAGATGATCGCGCCCGCTCCCCCGCCGTGCCGCGCGGCGATCGACGTCACATTGATGATGTTGCCGTGCTTCTGTCTGCGCATCACCGGGACGACCTCGTGCATGAAAAGCGCCACCTGAATCACGTTGAGCGCCAGCACCTGGCTGATGTAAGCCTCGGTGTAGTCCTCGATCCGCGTGCGCCCGATCAGTCCCCCGGCGTTGTTGATCAGCACGTCGATGCGTCCGTACGCCTCGCGTGCCTCGGCCGCGATCCGCGCGACGTTCGCGGGCTCCGTCACATCACCGCTGACCAGCGCGGCGTGCCCGCCCAGCCCGCGGCAATCCCGGGCAACCGCTTCCGCGGCATCCTTGCTCGCGTTGTAGTGGATTACGAGCTTCGAGCCGTGCCGCGCAAAGGCGCGCGCCGCGGCGGCACCGATCCCCGTCGACGCGCCGGTGATGAAGACGACCTTGCCTGCGAGATCCGAATCCATACGCTTCCTCCGAGGTTTCGAGCGCGGTTCCCCGCGACTCCGATCGGTTACTTCCGCCGCTCGGCGCCGCGCACCGGCGTGACGTTTCGACATGCGGCCACGGCATCGCGGATCGCCGCGATCGCCTCCGGACGTGGGAAGCTCTTTCGGTAGGCAAGCGCGATGCGCCGCGACGGCGCGGGTCGGGCGAAAGGCACAGGCACGACCAGGCGACTGTGATACTTGGGCGTCAGGGCG